>Ga0156012_1122_pt2 | contig 58025 bp, 48 predicted proteins | sample RifCSPlowO2_02_FD_107666 | JGI IMG/M metagenome (GOLD analysis project Ga0156012, IMG submission 107666) | Gammaproteobacteria bacterium RIFCSPLOWO2_02_FULL_61_13
ATTGGGCATGACCACCTTCGGCAACGACTTCGCATCCATGATCGCATCGGACCCGACGATACCGTTCATGTTCAGCAGGTAGGCCACCAGCGCATACACCTCGTCGCTCGATAAGGAACCGGGTGCCTGCATGGGCTTGGAACGGCGGATGAAGTCAAACAGCGTGGTGGCGTAGGGCCAGAAATTACCAATGGTCTTTTCCGGCCATTCATCCGTGAGGCCCATCTTCGCGCCGGCCAGTTGGTCGCCGCTATCCCCGAGCCCGCCCTCCCCGTGGCATGACAAACAATGGGTGCGGTACAGCGCTTCGCCTGCCTGCGCGGAACCCCGGCCGGGAGGCAGTCCGGTGCCATCGGGCATGACATCGGTGTCCCAGGCGGCGATCAGATCCGCGGACGCAGGCCGCCCGAGTCCGGGACCGGAGGGCAAATCACCGGCTGGGGCGTCAATCCCAGTCAGCGTCAATATCAGGAGTACCGCTCTGCTGCGCCGCCAGTTCATCATAGACATGACCCAGGTTGCCTTGCTCGTCCACGGACCAGTTCACAATGCCGTTGTAATGATAGAACCCGTGCCGGCCGCGCTGGTCGATCAACGCCTGGCGCTCCGGCTGCACATATCCTGTCTCATCGATAGCGCGGCTCTTCAGCAGCGCCGGCGCACCGCTCCAGCGCCACGGGATCCGGAATCGGGTAAACGCGCGCGGCAGGATCGGCTCCTGCAGTTCCGCTTCGGCCCAGGACTTGCCCGCATCGGCGGAGACCTCCACTTTCTTTACCCGGCCGCGACCGCTCCACGCGAGTCCGGTGATCTGGTACAGACCGGGGCCGCCTTTCAGCACCATGCCCGATGAGGGGGAGGTAATCAGAGATTTTGCTTCCATGACAAAACTGAACATGCGCGCGGTGCCGTCCCCCAGCAGATCCGTGTAACGCGCGGTCTCATTTCGCGCCATGACCGGCTGATCGGACAGTTCGAGTCGGCGCAGCCATTTCACATTCACCACGCCTTCCCAGCCCGGCAACACCAGTCGCAGCGGATAGCCGTTCTCCGGCCGCAACCGCTCGCCGTTCTGGTATAGGGCCAGCATGCCGTCATCCAGGATCTTTTCCAGCGGGATGCTTACATGCATGGCAAATGCATCCGCGCCCTCGGCGATCACCCACTTCGCCCCGCGCTTCACGCCGGCCTCCTGAAACAGCACGCCCAGCGGGATGCCGGTCCATTCGCTGTTGGAGACCAGTCCGTGGAAATAACCCGCCTGTGACTGGGACGGGATTTTGTTCCAGCCCGCATTGCTGTTGCCGCCGCATTCGATAAAACAGGTCGTAGAACGCTGCGGGTAACGCAGCAGATCCTGGACGTTGAATGTGAGTGCCCGATCCACGCGGCCATGGATCAACAGCGAGTGCGCGCCGGGATCAATATCCGGTACGCCGTTATGGTGCCGTTCGAAGTGCAGACCGCTGGGCGTAATCGTGCCCTCGAGCAGGTGCAACGGCGTCCACGACGTGCCGCTGTTGCGCATGACACGGTTCGGCGCGGTGAAACGCGCCACGTCCTTTTCGAAACGCGCGGGGGCGCCGTAGGTGGAGAATTCACGTCCCGGCTCGCGCATCCACTGCGGCCGCGCCAGGTCGGGATTCCGTATGTTATCGACAGACGTCGCCGCAGAGGCGACGGGCAGCCAGGCGGTGGCCCCGAACACCAGGCCGCGCTTGAGCAGCACGCGCCGATCCATCAGGCCGTTGCCGGCGGCGTCCGGGAGTCCGGCCTGAAAATGCGAAGGAAGTTGTTCATTCATGGGGAACCGGAACCGTCGGTGAGATGCGACGGAATCGTACGCTCACGGATTCAGAGCTGCCAGATCCGGCCGCGTCAGCAGGAATATGCCATCGCCGCCGCGTTCGAATTCGAGCCAGACAAACGGCAATCCGGGAAACGCGCGCATCAGCGCGCGCTGGCCTGCGCCAACCTCCACCACCAGGATGCCGCGCGGGGTCAAATGCCCGGCCGCCTGTGCCAGCAACCGCCGCACCACATCAAAACCATCGCGGCCGCACTCCAGCGCCAGGCGCGGTTCATGGGCATACTCGGGAGGAAGTTTTCGCCAGGTCCGTGCCGGCACGTAGGGCGGGTTACTGACGATGATGTCGTACGTCCGGTTGCCCAGGGCCGAAAAAATATCCGAGCGCAGGCAGCGCACCCGCGTCTGCAGCCGATGCATCCTGACATTCTTCCGCGCCACTGCCAGCGCGTCCGCGCTGACGTCCACTGCATCCACACTCGCCTTCGGGAAGGCATGCGCGCAGGCAATGGCGATGCAACCGCTGCCGGTGCCGATATCCAGGATGCGGCGCGCCCGGCCCGCGGGCAGCCATGGCGCGAAACGATCGAGGATCAGTTCCGCGATGGGTGAACGGGGGATCAGCACGCGTTCATCCACATGGAACGGCAGACCGGCGAACCAGGCCTCCTGCAGCAGGTAGGCAACCGGCCGCCGCTCCCGGATGCGACGGCGCGTCAGTTCGGCGAGGCGTTCACCGCGCGCCTTCGACACCGGTTTGTCCAGCACCTCAGGCGCGCACTCAAACGGCAGACCGAGGGCCCGAAACACCAGGAACACCGCCTCATCACGGGGATTGTCAGTGCCGTGGCCGTAGCACAGCCGTGCGGCGCGAAATTTCTTCTCGACCCACGATACCCACTGCCGTGGTGTGCGCGGATCGCCGGCCCGCTGGGCGCTGCTTACGGACCGCGCGGCGCGAGCCACCGGTCAATTGAGCGGCTGGTAGCCGGGAATGGCATTCAGATCAATTTCATCGATCTGCTTTGGAGCCAGGTACTGGCGCGCGTATTTCAGATACACCTGGTCGTGCATGAAAACATCGAACAGATCCGGATCAATATGTTTCTCCAGCTTCATCCGGCCGAGGATCTTCAGCGACTGGGACAGGGGCATGGCCTTCTTGTAGGGACGATCATTCGCGGTCAGCGCCTCGAACACGTCGGCAATCGCCACCATGCGCGCCGGAATGGACATCTGGGCGCGGGACAGCCCATGGGGATATCCGGTTCCGTCCATCTTTTCGTGATGGCCTCCGGCATATTCAGGCACGCGCCGCAGGTGTTTTGGATAGGGCAGCGATTCCAGCATCTTGATGGTGACCGCCACATGGTTGTTGATGATCTGCCGCTCGCGGATACTGAGGGTGCCGCGGCCAATCTGAAGATTCTCCAGCTCCTCGCGCGACAACAGCGGTTCGCCGACACCCTCGGGTCCCACCCATTGGGTGCGGGAAATCTGATCCAGGCGTTTCAGTTGTTCATCCGCCATCTGTTCGCCGCCGATATTGCTGCGCCGGATAAAGTCCCGATCCGAGATCAAGCGCGTCAGGGCCTGTTGCAATTCCGCATCGTCACGCAACAGGACCTCGGGATTGCCGCCGAGTTCCTGCAACCGGCGCTGCAGGGTTGTAATCTGGGCATCCCGTTTCAGCACCTCGAAGCGCGCATCAACCAGATGAATGCGGTCATAGATGGTCTCCAGTTTGGTGCCCTTGTCTACCACGAACTCCGGCGTCGTGATCTTGCCGCAGTCATGCAGCCAGGCGGCGACCTCCAGTTCATACATCTCGATCTCGTTCATGGTGAAATCGCGCAGCGGACCAGTGGTCATGCGACACGCCGCCGCCGCCAGCATGTTGGTCAACACCGGCACGCGCCGGCAGTGGCCCGCGGTGTACGGTGATTTTTCGTCAATGGCGTTGGCGATTAACTGGATCAACGAGTCGAACAGTTTCTTTTGCGCGTCAATCAGGCTGCGGTTGGTAATGGTGACCGCGGCCTGTGAGGCCAGGGATTCCACGAAGCGTTGATCCAGCCCGGAAAACGGCATGACCTCGCCGGAACCGGGCTGCTTGGCATTTATCAACTGCAATACGCCGATGATCTCGTTTTCGTGATTGCGCAATGGCACGGTGAGAAAGGACTTGGAGCGATATCCCGTCTTCTGGTCGAAACTGCGCGTGCCGGAAAAATCAAACTCATGGCTGGCGTAGGCATCTTCGATATTTACCGTCTCGCCGCTGATGGCCGCCCAGGCCGCCACCATGGTGCGGTTGGGGCGACCCTCGGCATCGTAAAGGGCAAGCGGGTAAAACGTGATCTCCTCGCCACTGGTGCCGCCACGATGAATGCCCAGTGAACGATTGACCATTATCTCGAAGGTGAGACGGTTGTCCTCGGTGCGGGTGTAGAGCGTGCCGCCGTCGGCCTTGGTGATCTCCATTGCTTTCAGCAGGATCATCTCCAGCAGGCGGGAGTGATCCTTTTCCGCCGACAGCGCGATGCCAATGTCGGTCAGCTCCTTGAGCAGGCCGGTGAAATCGGAGGAATTGATGGTCATGGTTCCGGTTGCGGACTTCCACGCGTCAATGTGCGCGCCATTCTAGCAGGGTGATACAAATCCCGGTCTTACCGCACCCGGTGACGCCCCGGAGCCGGGACGCAGTCCCCGCGGCCCCGGGGATCAGCGTGGGGCAGCCAGCAGCAGGGCGTTCAGCCGCTGCACGAAACCGGCCGGGTCGGGAAGCTGACCGCCCTCGCTCAACAGCGCCTGGTCAAACAGCAGTTGTGCCCACTTCCGGAAGCGTTCCGGATCGGGCTCCTGCTCTACGCGGCCGAGCAGCGCGTGCGACAGGTTCACCTCCAGCACCGGCTTTTGCTGGGGAACCTTCTGACCCGTGGATTCCAGAATGCGCTGGAGGTGGCGGCTCAATTCCTGTTCCTCCATCACCAGGCAGCAGGCGGACGTTGTCAGCCGGCGGCTGCTGCGCACATCCTTGACCTGGTCGCCCAGGGCATCGCGCAGCCGCTGGATCAATGCGTTCTGTTCACCGGACGGCGGTGCGGCCCCGGTCTCCGCTTCCGTGCCCAGTTCCAGATCCCCTTTGGCCACGGAACGCAGCGGCAGCCCTTCGAACTCGGCCAGATGCATTACCACCCACTCGTCCACAGGGTCCGTGAGCAGCAGCACTTCAATATTTCGCGCGCGCAATGCCTCCAGGTGCGGGCTGCTGCGCGCCGCGGCCAGATTGTCCGCGGTCAGGTAGTAGATGAACTTCTGATCCGTCGCCAGGCGCCCGGCATACTCCTGCAGCGAAAGGGTTTGCGCGTCCCCCTCCGTGCCCGTGGACGAGAACCGGAACAGCCGCGCGATTTCCGCGCGCTTGTCGGGTGCATCAATCACGCCCTCCTTCATCACCCGCCCGAACTCCTTCCAGAAGCGGGCGTACTTCTCCGGCTCCTTTTCCGCCATATCCACCAGCATTTCCACCACCTTGCGCGCACACCCGGAACGGATGGTGTCAATGGTCCGATCCTGCTGCAGGATCTCGCGCGAAATATTCAGGGGCAGGTCGGCCGAGTCCACAATGCCGCGCACAAAACGCAGGTACGGAGGCAACAACTGTTCGGCATCGTCCATGATGAAGATGCGGCGCACGTACAACTTGACGCCCCGGCGCCGCTCCCGGTCCCAGAGGTCGAAGGGTGCGCGCGCCGGAATGAACAACAGGCTGGTGTACTCCACCTTCCCTTCCACCCGGTTATGGGAATACGCCAGCGCGTCCTCGGCTTCGTGCGCCACGTGTTTGTAAAATTCCTGGTACTCGGCCTCGGAAATTTCCTTGCGCGGCCGCGTCCAGAGGGCGGTGGCGCGATTGACCGTCTCCTCGCCTTTTTTCTCCTTTTCCTCGCTGTCCATGACGATGGGCAGTGAGATATGGTCTGAATACTTGTGCAGGATGGAGCGCAGACGCCAGCCGTCCAGGAAATCATCCTCGCCTTCGCGCAGGTGTAACGTGACCCGCGTGCCCCGCCGCGGGCGGTCGATGGTCGCAACGCTGTAGTCGCTTTCGCCGCTGGAAATCCAGCGCACGCCCTGCTCGCGCTTCGCACCGGCGCGGCGCGTGGTTACTTCAACCTTGCTGGCCACGATAAATGCAGAATAGAAACCGACCCCGAACTGGCCGATGAGGCTGGAATCACGCGCTTGGTCACCGGTGAGGGACGCAAGGAACTGGCTGGTGCCGGATTTGGCAATGGTTCCCAGATGATCAATCACCTCCTCGCGGGACATGCCGATGCCATTGTCGATGACACTGATGGTGCGCTGCTCGCGGTCGAATTCGACGCGAATGCGCAGGTCCGGCTCGTCTTCGTACAGGCTTGCATCCTGCAGCGCCAGAAAACGCAACTTGTCCGCCGCATCGGAGGCGTTGGAGATCATCTCGCGCAGGAAGATTTCCTTGTTGCTGTAAAGCGAGTGGATCATCAGATCCAGCAACTGCCTGACTTCCGTCTGAAACCCGAGGGTTTCCTGATTACTTTCAATGCTCATCAATACCGCTCCCTGCAGTTGATACCGATCGGAAGGAAAAGATCGGGGCGCCCGGTGGCAATTTCAAGATTGCCACGTAACGGTTGCGTTTGCCACGACGCGGCGACGGCGCGATAATTCCACGTCACCCATGTCTACACACCCGACCAATTCACGCTGATGCAGGCCAATGGTGCCGGACCCCGTGCGCTGGCCCGTGCGTTCACCCCGGCGGAGGTTCGGCGGACGCTTTTTTGTGTGATTTGCAGCGCTATCATCACCCTTTCCGGGTGCGAAACCCCTTCCTTGACGCGTCCAGACGCGGTCGTGCCGCTGGAGGACATCGCCAGCCTGACGCTGCAGGCGGATCAGGCCTACCAGGGCGCGGACTGGCCCGCGGCCGAGAGCGGTTACCGTCGCCTGACACAACTGGCGCCTGAAAACGCGGAGCACTGGTTTCGCCTGGGCAACGTCTACGCCCATTTGAATATATTCGGGGAGGCTGTGCGCATGTACGGCGAGGCCTTGCGACGGAACGACGCCCACGTCGACGCGTGGCACAACCTGGGGATGGCGCAAATGCAACTTGCTGCACGTTCATTCGTCCAACTGCAGGCCAGGACGCCGGCCGATGATCCGGCCCGGGATCGTGCCCGGCGCCTGGTCGAAGGCGTCACCGAGGTGCTCGAATCCGAGCAGTCAGACGGGCAGGACACTGAACCATGAGCGAACCCGTCGCCAATACCCCCTCCGCAGTTGCCGGCATGGAACACACACCGGTCATGCGCCAGTATCTGGGCTTCAAGGCGCAGCATGTGGACAAGCTTCTGTTTTTCCGCATGGGCGACTTTTATGAACTGTTCTTCGATGATGCGCGCCGCGCCGCCCGCCTGCTGGACATCACCCTGACGCGGCGCGGACAGTCCGCGGGTGAACCCATTCCCATGGCGGGTGTGCCGGTGCACGCCGTTGACACCTATCTGGCGCGTTTAATCCGGCTGGGTGAATCAGTCGCCATTTGTGAGCAGATTGGTGACCCGGCGTTGGCGCGCGGCCCAGTGGAACGGCGCGTGGTGCGCGTGGTGACGCCCGGCACGGTCACGGATGAGGCCCTGCTGGAGGACCGGGCCGAGGCGACACTGGTGGGTGTCTGTTCACTTTCAGGTCGGCTTGGTTATGCCAGCCTGGACCTGGCCAGCGGGCGAATTGCGGCCGGCGAATGTGATGGCCTGGAGGCGCTGGAGGTGGAGGTCCGCCGCATGAATCCGGCGGAGATCCTGGTGGCGGACGAGGCCACTGATCTGGCGCTACGCTTGAAGGTGCATTGCCGTCGGCTTACCTCCCTGGCGGCCTGGCAATTTGATGTGGTGGAAGCCAGACGCTCCCTGCAAGACCAGTTCCGGGTGCAGGATCTGTCCGGGCTCGGCATGGACTCGATGCCCGCGGCCGTGGCTGCGACCGGCGCCGTGCTTCAATATGCCCGCGCCACCCAGCAGCACGACCTGCCGCATTTGCAGCCGCCCAGGCTGGAGCAAGTGCAGGACTTTGTGGTGCTGGACGCCGCCACGCGCCGCAATCTGGAGCTGGAACAAGGCCTGGGTGGCAAGGTCGAGCACAGTCTGCTGGGCGTTATGGACTCCACGGTGAACCCCATGGGTGGCCGGATGCTGCGGCGCTGGCTGCAGCGCCCGCTGCAGGATCGGCAGGCATTGGGGCAACGACTGGATGCCGTGGAGGCGTTGCTGGCATCGGGGCTACAAGCCGGCCTGCGCGATGTGTTGGAACGCCTCGGGGATCTGGAACGCATCGTGGCGCGGATCGCCCTGGGCAGCGCGCGCCCCAGGGATCTTTGCCAGCTGCGTGCAACACTCTCGCAATTGCCCGCCTTGCGCGATCAGGCCGGCAAAGTTGCGGCGCCGCGGATACGGGAACTGTGCGGAAAGATTGACCTGCTGCCGGAGTTGCAGCGGTACCTGGAACAGTCCATTGCTGCCGAGCCTGCCGCGCATGTTCGCGACGGCGACGTCATTGCAGAGGGATTTGACGACGTGCTGGACGAACTTCGGGCCCTGAGCCGGGATGCCGGCCGATTGCTGGCCGAATTCGAACTGCGCGAGCGTCAACGCACCGGAATTAACGCATTGAAGGTCGGCTACAACCGGGTGCATGGCTATTACATTGAACTGAGCCGCGCCCAGGCCGCCAACGCCCCGGCGGAGTACCAGCGTCGCCAGACGCTGAAGGCCGTGGAACGCTATGTCACCGATGAACTCCGCCATTTCGAAGGTCAGGTGCTGAGCGCAAGAGACCGGGCTCTGGCCCGTGAACGGGAACTGTACGACGGCATCCTGGCGCGCATCAACAGCGACACCGCGACATTGCAGGCAATCGCGTCCGCAGGCGCGGAACTCGATGTTCTCGCAGCGTTCGCCGAGCGCGCCCAGGTGCTCAATTACTCGCGTCCTGCCTTTACCGATCAAGCCGGGCTGGAAATTCGCGCTGGTCGGCACCCGGTGGTGGAACAGTTGCGCCCGGAACCGTTCATCGCCAACGACACGTTGCTCGATGCCGAACAGCGCATGCTGGTGATCACCGGACCCAATATGGGTGGCAAATCGACTTACATGCGCCAGGTTGCCCTGATCGTTGTCCTGGCGCACATAGGCAGCTTCGTTCCGGCCCGCAGTGCCAGACTCGGGCCGGTGGACCGGATATTTACCCGCATTGGCGCCGCCGACGATGTCGCCGGCGGCCGCTCAACCTTCATGGTCGAGATGTCGGAGACCGCGCAGATCCTGCACGCCGCCACCAACCGCAGCCTGGTGTTGATGGATGAGATTGGCCGCGGCACGAGTACCTACGATGGCGTCGCACTTGCCTGTGCATGCGCCGTGCATCTGGCCCGGTCGGTTCAATCATTCACTTTGTTTGCCACGCATTTTGTCGAACTGACCGAACTTGCGCAGGCACTTGACGGCGCCCGCAATGTACACCTGGCGGCCGTGGAACATGGAGACCGAATCGTCTTTCTGCACGCGCTGCGGGACGGGCCGGCCGACCGCAGCTACGGACTGCAGGTCGCGCAACTTGCCGGCGTGCCGCGCGCGGTCATTGATGATGCCGCGCAACGCCTGCGTTGCCTGGAGTCGTCGCCGCGCGCCATGCAAACATTGCCGGATCAGCAGGCCGACTTGTTTGCCGCCACCAATCCGGTCATCGATGAGTTGCGTGGAGTCGAACCGGATGAACTCACGCCGCGGGCGGCGTTGGAATTGCTGTATCGCTGGCGCGCGCTGTTGAAGTAGACCGGCGCTGGTTTGAGTACACTGTTGCAATCCGCCGCGCGGGAGTATGATCCCGCCGAAATCACGTCTTAGCAGCCCAAACGACCATGCCCTTCGTTGTAACTGATGCCTGCATCAAATGCCGATTCACCGACTGCGTGGAGGTTTGCCCGGTTGACTGCTTCCATGAAGGACCGAATTTTCTGGTCATTGACCCGGACGAATGCATCGATTGCACGCTGTGCGAGCCCGAGTGCCCGGTTGAGGCAATCATGTCTGAAGACGATGTGCCCGAAGGCATGAAGGAATTCATTGAACTGAACGCCACGCTGTCCAGGCAATGGCCGGTTATCAGTGAAATGAAGGAACATTTCCCCGACGCGGACGAATGGCGGGAAGTGAAGGACAAGCTCAAATACCTGGAGCGCTGAAGCGCTGCCATTCTTCCTGGCTGGAATTTCCTGCGGCGCATCCGTGCAGCGAATTCCCCTGGTGAACCCCGGATCCTGTTGGAAGTACTTGCTTCTGCTGGCCAGCCTGGCCGCCGTTGCCCTGCCCGCGCTTGCAGATGAAATCTATCGCTGGGTGGATGCGGAGGGCCGCGTGCATTTCGGTGACAAGCCGCCGGAAAACGCCGAACGCGTGGAACTGACCCCGATCCCGGCCGGCGATCCGCAGCTGCAGCAACGGCAGGAACGCGGAGAGCGCCTGACGGAAATCATGGCCGAGGATCGCCTGCGGCGGGACCAGGAGAGACGCGCCGGAGAGCAGGCCGATGCCGATCGGCGCAGCAAGTGTGAAACAGCCCGCAAGCGCAATTCCCAGGCTGCTGATGCCAATTATATTGTCCGACCCACCAGCGATCCCGATAACCCACACTATCTGACGGACGCGGAACGGCAGGAATTCGAACAGCAGTTGCAAGCCGAGATTCGCCGCTACTGCGGCAAGGCAGTGGCGCCGGAATAAATTGCGCCAATGGAATTGCCATTCGCGTGTGCCGCCGGCGTTGGGCGAGTGGACCTCTCTTTTATAATCAGCGTATTATCGCGGCGTCATTGGTTGCAGCAGGGGCCTGAGCCGGTTTCTGGATAACACGGCGCTGGCAAAAAAACGGATGGCAGGGATCTGGATACCGCGCGGACCATGAACCTCAGAGACAACATCGAGATAGTCAATCAGTCCGATGTCGGCCGCCGCCGTCCCCATAACGAGGACAGCACGCTAAGCGACCCTGCCAGCGGGCTGGTGATACTGGCCGACGGCATGGGGGGCTACAAGGCGGGGGAAGTCGCCAGCGCCATCGCCGCTACCACTGTCCATCAGGAAATCCTTTCCGGTCTGAAGCGCGTCCGGCCCGGTCAAATAAACAAATCCGACGGGCTCCACGCCGAGTCCGCCGTGGTCAGGGATGCCATCGTTAGCGCCAATAGCCGCATCTATTCCACTGCCCAAAAGGAGCCCGACTGCCAGGGCATGGGCACCACCATTGTCGTCTGCCTGTTCCACAACGACTGCGTGACCATCGCCCATGTAGGAGATTCCCGCATCTATCGAGTACGGGCTGGGCAGTTTACCCAAGTGACCAGAGATCATTCGTTAATTCAAGAGCTTATCGACCGGGGTCTTTATAGCCCGGAGGACGCTGCCAAGAATGCCCCCAAGAATCTGGTGACACGGGCATTGGGAATTGACGCGGAAGTGCGGGTCGATGTGGCCGAGGAAAAGGTCGAGGCGGGGGACCTTTACTTACTGTGTTCTGATGGGTTAAATGATATGGTAGATGATGAGGAAATTCACTTAACCCTAAGTAAATATGGTGGTAATCTTGTCCGGGCGGCGGAGGAACTGATTCGCAAAGCGAATGCAAATGGTGGTAGAGACAACACCTCGATAATCCTGGCCCGGGTCAAGGAAAGCTATGCCGCTCCGGAAAAACCGCTGGCACGAATAATTAAAAAACTCTTTTAATGTCATGGGAATAGGACTGAACGATGGCTAAGCTGGTTCTCAACATGAACGGAGTGGTGCAAGGCGAGTATGAGCTGAACAAGGAGCGGCTCACTGTCGGGCGCAAACCCGATAATGACATCCAGATCGACAATCTGGCGGTCAGCGGCAAGCATGCCATGATTATTACCATTCTCGACGATTCCTTCCTCGAAGACCTCGGCAGTACCAACGGTACCTATGTCAACGGCAAGCTGATCAAGAAGCATGCCCTCAAGGATGGCGATGTCATCGCCATCGGCAAGCACGAACTCAAGTATGTAAACGAACACGCCACCGCGGATGATGATGAATTCGAAAAAACCATGATCATCAAACCGGGGTCGGCCAGCGCGGCGGTTGCGGCCGCGAAAGCCGCCGAGATGGCGGTCGCTGCTGCAGCCTCGGCCGCCGCTCCACCCGCGGTCGGCGCAAAACCCGGCGCACCGGCTGCTGCGCCGGCCGCAGGCGGCGGCATGCCTTTGGGTCGCCTCACGGTATTGAACGGACCCATTGCCGGGAAGGAACTGGAACTTACCAAGGCGCTCATCACACTGGGCAAACCGGGCACGCAGGTGGCGGTCATTTCGCGCCGTCCGCAAGGCTATTTCCTGACCCATATCGAGAGTGACGGCGACGGCAAACGCTATCCCCTGGTCAATGGGGAACCCATTGGCGGGAAGGCCTACCAGTTGAAGGACAGCGACATGATCGAACTGGCAGGAATCAAGATGGAGTTTTCGCTGGCCTCACATTAGTACCCAACGCCGGCTCCGGCTCGCCAAGCTTGCGGGTCACAAGTGCGGGCCGGCATTCCAGCCGACGTTGATTCAACCATCCGCACTCATCCGTTCCTCAACGGAAGCGTGTATCGGAAACACCTTGTCCAGGCGCGCCAGTTGCAACACGCCCATGGCCGCACTGCTCACTCCCACGAGCCCGAACCGCAGGTTCTTTTTCTTCGCTGTCTGGTAGCCTTCGACCAGGCTCGCAACCCCGGAACTGTCAATGTACGACACCGCTGAGAGATCGATCAGAAGGTGCCGGCCTGCCTCAAGGCATTGAAGTATCTGTTTGCGGGCATCGGGCGAGCATGACAGGTCGACATCCCCCTTCAGGTCGAGGACTGCGTAAGTTCCTGCATTACGAGAGTTGTATTGCATAAGTGGTATTCATCCTGGTGATGATGCTGCTGAGGACCCGGTGACGTGCGGCGGCAGGAAAATCAATCAATGGCCTTGCGCATTTCGAGGTAATTACCCCGTCTCTTTTCGAGATGTCCCATCTCGCAATGGTCCATGATCTCCCTGATGAAGTGGACTCCCAGCCCGCCGGGGCGCAGTTCATCCAGATCGCGGGGCTGCACGCATTTCAGGTCGATTGGGTCGGCCTGATCCTCGAGCCGGAAGATCACCTGCGTCCCGTTGGTGCGAACCTCCAGTGACACCTCGCCGGAACCGTCTCCATGATAAGCATGCTGAATCACGTTCATACACGCTTCATTCACTGCAATTACGAGCTTGTCAGCAAGGGTCTCATTGCAGCCGAAACTCTGGGCAGCACGCTTGACCAATGCGCGCACGGGGCCCAGCCGTTCCGGCTCGGCACGGAAATGCAATGCGAATATTTGTTGAGTTTTCATTGCATCCGGCCTTCGATCACCATCAGTTTCGATCACCATTAATGTTATGTCATCCCGCTGCGAAACCGCAGGCTTGCGCAACTCCGCAACTATACCTTGCAGCCGGCGGGCAGCGGGACCATATTCGGCCGCGCGCACCAGTTCGATGAATCCATCGACAGCCAGCGGACGGTTGTTCTCATCCAGGCTTTCCGTCACCCCATCGGTAAAAAGATACAGGCTGGAATCATTCAGCTTCAGGGTCGTGACCGGAAACTGGCAGCCAGCCAGGACACCCAGCGGCGGCGCCGTCGCAACTATCTCCTCAAAACTGCCATCGCCGTGGTGCAGGAGAGGCGGTTGGTGGCCGGCATTTGCAAGATCAATCCTTCCGCTCGCCGGGTCGAGAAAACCGGCAACGATGGTGACAAACATGCCATGGGAAATACTTTCGCACAATTCGACGTTCACGCGCGTCAGCAATTCTCCGGGATCGCTAATCTCCCTGGCCAGGTGATGGAGCAGGCTGCTGACCTTGGCCATCAGCAGCGCCGCATTCATCCCCTTGCCGGAGACATCGGCCAGGCTGAAGTAGATGAGTCCATCGTCACGCCGCAGAAAATCATAGAAATCCCCGGAGACCTCGCGTGCCGGCACATTCATCCCCACGACCGGGAACCCGTCCCTCCCCGGGGCAGGCAGCAGGTCCATCTGGATCTCCCGGGCCAGCTCCAGTTCCTTCCGCATGCGCTCCTGTTCCACCAGCCGATCCGCCATCCGCGCGTTGTGGATCGCCAGCGCCGCCGATGATGCCAGTGCACCGAGCAGGTGCCGATCCTGATCATCAAACAGACCGTCCCCACCGCGTTTGTTGATCAACTCAAGCGCGCCGATGCATTTCTGTCGCACGATAAGCGGCGTGCAAAGTATGGAACGTGTCACAAATCCCGTGTCGGCATCCACCTGCTTGGCAAAATCCGGATCCTTGCTGACATCGCGGACAATCTGGCAACAGCGCGACGTGATTGTCTTGCCGATGATGCCCGTATCTCCCGGCAGGCGCAGGCCGCTGATATCCACCGGCCCGGCGCAGGCGCGGCAGACTAAATCGGGATTGTCGGCGACGGTGTCGGTATCGAGCAGGAAAATTGATGCAGCCTCTGCATCCAGGTACTGCATGAATTTCTCGATGGCATTGCGCAGCGTGGCTTCAATTTCCAGGGATTCCGCGAAAGACTGGGTGACATCCGCGAGCAGTTCGAGCTGATCTTCCAGGGAATACGCTTCGCCCTTGGCGAGTAACGCGTAGACGTTGGCGGTCGAACTCATGCATGTATCCCGTGTTGCAGCATTGTGCCGGTTATCCTATCCGACCGGCCGCTGATACTTCTCTTGCCATTCGCATTGCCTGTGTATTTGGCACGCCGCGCAACGCGGACGGCGCGCGGTGCAGACATAGCGCCCATGCAGGATAAGCCAGTGGTGCGCATGGCGCCGGAATTCTTCCGGCACGATGCGCACAAGCTCATCCTCGACTTCGCGCACGGTGCGGCCCGGTGCCAGGCCGGTTCGATTGGCCACGCGAAAGATGTGCGTATCCACGGCTATGGTTGGCTCACCGAAGGCCACGTTCAGCACCACATTGGCAGTCTTCCTGCCGACGCCGGGCAGGCGTTCCAAGGCATCCCGGTCCGCCGGCACCTGCCCATTATGCTCGCGCAACAAGATGCGGCACATTTTCAGAATATTGCCCGCCTTGGTATTGAACAGTCCGATGTGGCGGATATGGCGCTTCAGGCCGGAGGAACCAAGTTTAATCATGGCGGCCGGCGTGTTGGCCTTGGGAAACAGCGTGGCCGTGGCCTTGTTCACACTGATGTCGGTGGCCTGTGCCGACAGCATGACCGCCACCAGCAACTCAAATGAACTGGCATGCTGCAATTCGGTGGCGGGAGCGGGATTTCCGCTGCGGAGAATCTCAAACAGCCGCCTTACATTTGCTGGCCGCACGCGGAGACGGGCGGTCAGTGGTGAGACGGAGCACGGCCGGCGGCCACCCAGGCCCCCGCCAGTGCCAGCACCAGAAAGGCGCCGGGTGCAGACTGCAATACCGGAACCGGGAATGTCATGATGACCAATGGGTCGGGCAATCCCGGCAACAACTGCGTATCGGAAAATAGCATGCCTGTGCCCAGGACCTCCCGGACCAGCCCCAGCGGTATGATCCACAATGCGGCATATACGCCGGGCATAATCCCTGCGCGTGCAGCGAATTTCGGGTCTCCGCAGCGAAGCGATCGCTCACCCACAATCAGCAAAAGGGAATTCGCCGCGAACAAAGGCACATAAATACCGAGGGAAACTGAAAGCGGGTACGCGAACGCCTGCAGCATCAGGTCCAGAATCGTCACCCAGATGCCGGATACCAACAGTAACGTCAAAATACGCCATTCCGGCGCCACGCTGCGCCCCAGCACTGCCATGGAGGTCGCTACCAATATCAGTGACGCCAGAAACAGTAACGCCACGCAGGTCGCCGACAGCAGGGTGCCACCAACTGCGAGCAACGGACACAATGCCAGCAACCCTGCCGGTTGCAGCGACCAACCTTGAGTGCCGGGTTGAGTCATGCGGCGGTCCTGGTGGCAACCAGCAGCGTACGCAGCTGCGCCAGCCGCTCCTGCCCCGAATCCATCTGCAGCAGGGCCTGCCTGAGGCCCAGATCCGGCAGCAGTTCAGCGAGCCGAAAGCTGAGCCAGTTGGGGTCCCGGAGTTCTGACTCCCGGGTCTCGTAAGGCAGTTCCAAAGTCCCGGACGCCCTCTCCAAAAATTCCCGCAGCGGCGCCAGCTCCTGATCCGCCAGAGACGTTGCGTTGGGCGGCTCTTCACACCATTCCACCTCGCCCCAGATCTGCCGGTTCGAATCAGCGCTGCCCGCCAGCACACGGAAACGCCGTTCACCCTGGACGGTTATGCCGAGCAGGCCATCCGCGCGTTGGTCCCAATCCACGATTCGGGCGCTGGTGCCCATGGGGAAAAACTCCGCCGTCATGCCGGCCTCGGTGCCGCGCCGGATCAGGCAGACCCCGAAGGGTGCCGTTTCGCGCAGGCAACGGCTGACCAAATCGATATAACGCGTTTCAAATATCTTCAGCGGCAACCGGCCGCCGGGAAACAATACCGTCTGCAACGGAAACAAAGGTAATTGCTCTGTCATTGCAACGCATCCAGCAGCCGCTGGTGGATGCCGCCAAACCCACCGTTGCTCATGATGATCACGTGATCCCCCGAGCGGGCGAAACCCGCGACGCGGGTGATGATGTCGTCGACGCGGTCCAGAACCTCACAGCGCGTGTCGGCACCTGCCAGCGCCTGCTCGAGATCCCAGGCCAGATTCGGTGGGCGCAGGATTATTGCCAGGTCCGCGGACCTCAGTGACGGGGCGAGTTCCGATGCATGGACGCCCAGTTTCATCGTATTTGAACGCGGTTCCATGATGGCGACGATTCTCGCGCTGCCCACATGACGCCGCAATGCTTCAAGGGTGACTTGGATAGCCGTGGGATGGTGGGCAAAATCGTCATACACGGTGATTCCCTGACGGCTCCCAATCCGCTGCATGCGCCGTTGAACGCCATGAAATTGCGACAGGGCCGCGCCGGCGACTTCGGGCTCCACTCCCAGGGCATGGGCGCCGGCCACCGCTGCGGCGGCATTCAGTGCATTGTGATGGCCCAACAGATCCCACGTGACCCCAATCTTTCCGCCGCCCGCTGGTTGCAGGGTGAATCCCGAATAATCCAGGCTGGACGGCGCTATTTGCCATTGCGCGTCATCGGTACCGAATCGCTCCACCGGCGTCCAACATCCCATGGCGAGCACTTTGAAGATCTCCGGATCTGCACCGTTGCAAATTATCCTTCCAGACCCGGGGACGGTCCGTATTAAAAAGTGGAATTCACGTCTTATCGCAGCCAGATCGGCGAAGATGTCCGCATGATCGAACTCAATATTGTTAATAATCAGCGTGTTGGGACGGTAGTGAAGAAACTTGGCCCGCTTATCAAAAAAGGCGCAATCGTATTCATCCGCCTCAATCACGAAACACTCCCCTGTTCCCAGGCGGGCGGAAACCCCGAAGTTACGGGGCACGGCCCCGATGAGAAAGCCCGGATGGTGCCCGGCGAACTCGAGGATCCAGGCCAGCATGGAGGACGTTGTGGACTTGCCGTGGGTCCCGGCCACAGCCAGCACGTGGCGATGCCCCAATACCTCCTCCCGCAGCCACTGAGGCCCGGAAACATAGGGCAACCGGGTGTTCAGCGCATACTCAGCGGCCGCATTACCCCTCGACAAGGCGTTGCCAATAACGACCAGATCCGGACGGTCATCCAGGTTTGACTCTGCGTACCCTTCAAGCACCCGGATCCCGGCCTGTTGCAGCAACAGGCTCATGGGCGGGTAGGTGTTGGCATCCGTACCGGAGACCGTGTGCCCCAGTTCCCGTGCCAACAGGGCCAGCCCACCCATGAACGTACCGCATATGCCAAGCACGTGAATTTTCACGCCAGAACCTCCGGGACCAGGAATTCAGTGGCGACCATGCTGAGTGCCACATAGGTCATGGCCACGAGTACTCCTGCTGGAAAGGCGATGGTCAGCGCATGTCGCAGGATATGCCCCAGCACCAGCACGTTCCAAATGAACATAACCAGCACCAGCACTGATGCCAGTGCTGCCAGGGGCGACTCCGGCATAAGGACTGTAACCATGAACGGCGGGATCGCGGCGAGAGCGAACAACGCACCAACACCTGCCATCGCAGTCAACGCCTGCAAAAAGCGTGCAGTGAAATTACGCAGCCATAATACGGTGAGGACAAATGCGGGCAAAACGACGGCGTCCGCCAGTGCTGCCTTGACGGCCGTGGGCCAGTCCACCGCCACCGCAGTCAAACCTGCCGATGCGGCCAGGTAAAAGACAAATGTCAGCGCAAACAACGGCTGGGAGGCGGGGATGTCCTGGGGCCGGCGTTTGCCAGAGAGCAATTCCAGAAACACCCGCAACACAATCCAGGCGGCGGAGCCCATCAGGTTCTGGTGCAATCCGGAGACGCGGCCGATGACAACCACGGACGGCCGCTGTGGCAATCAGCCGGGCTGCGGAGATCCGGCAATGACAGGTCCGGTCTGGGGCGAAAGAAATGGCTCCAATTCACCCAATGCGCGCCGGTACACATCGCGCTTGAAGTCGACAACATTGGATGCCGGACTCCAAAAATCGATCCAGCACCAGTGGTCGAATTCCGGCCTGCGGCTGGCATCCAGCCGCACAAATCGTTCATCGGCGATCAGGCGCAACAAGTACCACATCTGCTTCTGGCCGATGCAAAGCGGTCGCATCCCGGTGCGCACAAATCTTGCCGGCAGATCGTAACGGAGCCAGCCCTGCGTCACGCCAAGGATTTCGACGTGCTCGGGTAATAGCCCGACTTCCTCGCGCAACTCGCGGTACATCGCGGACTGCACTTCTTCATTCGGGCGAATTCCGCCCTGGGGAAACTGCCAGGCATCCATGCGGGAGCGTTTGCCCCAGAACAACTGTCCGGCGGCATTGCTGAGCACGATGCCCACATTGGCGCGGTAACCGTCACCGTCGATGATCGAGCCGCGCTGCAGGAACCGATCGCGTCGCCCGTTTTTACGCCGCAATAATGCCATGGTGTCGTCCGTTAACAGCCTAACCGCCAAACAGATGCTGGATGGCGTCTCGCTCCTCTTCAAGTTCGCGCCGCGTTGCGTCCATTCGCTCCCGGCTGAATGAATTGACCTCGAGGCCGGAGACAATTTCGTACTTGCCGCCATTGCAGGTAACCGGGAATGAGTACACCAGGCCCTTGGGAATGCCGTAGGATCCATCCGACGGGATTGCCATACTGGTCCAGTCCCCGGCCCGCGTGCCCAACACCCAGTCACGCATATGTTCAAGGGCGGCATTGGCAGCGGACGCGGCGCTGGACGCGCCGCGGGCGGCAATGACCTCGGCCCCGCGCTTGGCCACCCGCGGAATATATTCCTGCTGGTACCACGCCACATCCACCTGTTGCAGCGCCGGCTTGCCGGAGACACTGGCATGATGAAGATCCGGAAACTGTGTCGTGGAATGGTTGCCCCAGATGCAGACCCGGTGCACATCGGCCACCGGCACATTTGTTTTGGCAGCAAGCAAAGCCACCGCTCGATTGTGGTCCAGACGCGTCATCGCGGTGATTTGCCGCGCATCCAGGTCCGGAGCATTGCGGCTGGTAATCAGCGCATTGGTATTGGCTGGATTGCCGACCACGATTACCCGCACGCCACGCGCAGCATGGTCATTCAGCGCCCGCCCCTGCACGCGAAATATTTCCGCATTTCCAAGCAGCAGATCGCTGCGTTCCATGCCCGGACCCCGGGGCTTGGCCCCCACCAGGAAGGCAAAATCGGCATCCTTGAACGCCACGTCCGCCTGATCGCTGGTTGATACATCCACCAGGGTGTGGAACGCACAATCGCCCAGTTCCATGACCACGCCCTGTAACGCCTTTAACGCCGGCGTCACCTCCAGCAGTTGCAACCGCACCGGCTGATCGGGCCCGAGAAAATCTCCGGCGGCAATGCGAAACAAAAGGGCGTAACCGATTTGGCCCCCGGCGCCGGTAACGGCAATGCGAACTGGCTTTTTCATAATGCTGGTTTCCCGAATGGACATCAGTCTTTTCCCGGATTGGCAGCGGGGGCTTTCGAACATAAAATTGCCATCCGGTTAAGGATACAGGTGTGGCGGAAGAACTCGCAACAAGGCACGCACCCATGCCGCGTGCGACAGACCCGGGCGGACAGGAAAGAGGTATCAACATGCAGGTCATTAACTTAGAATTGCGGCACTTCTTTGCGGATCCTGCGGCAGCGCGGGATCCGGCCGGCAGCCGCCAACGCCGGCCTTGATTCGCAATCAGGTTCAAATCATGAGCGTGCAAAGTCCATCATTCCTGTACAGCGGAAACGCAGCGTACCTGGAAGATTTGTATGAGCAGTTCCTCGCGGACCCAGCAGGCGTAACGCCCGAATGGCAGGCCTATTTCCACTCAATTGCGGATGGATCTGCGCGGACGGACGTGCCCCATTCGCACATAATCCGGGAACTGGGTGGTGGTGGAATCCGCCCGCTCCAGGGCACCGCACCGGCTGCGGATGCATCCTCGTTTCAAAAACAGGTTTCCGTACTGCAGTTGATTAACGCGTATCGATTTCGCGGCCATCAGCAGGCCGACCTGGATCCACTGAAGCAGTACCAGCGGCCCCCGGTCCCGGAACTGGAACCGGCATATCACAATCTCACCGATGCGGATCTCGGCACGGTTTTCAACCCCGGTTCGCTGGTGGCCCCGAAGGAGTCCACGCTCCGCGAAATACTGTCCATCGTGCGCACCACCTACTGCGGCACCATCGGCGCCGAATACATGCATATCAACGAGACCGAACAGAAACGCTGGATCCAGCAACGCCTGGAACAATGCCGGGCCAAACCAGAGTTTCCGCCGGAAAAACGCCTGCGAATTCTGGAGCGACTGATCGCTGCCAATGCATTGTGCGAATACCTGCACACCAAATATGTCGGGCAGAAACGCTTTTCAGTGGAGGGCGGGGAAAGCCTGATCCCGCTGCTGGACGAGACCGTGCAAACCTCCGGCGTACATGGGGTGCGGGAGGTGGTAATCGGCATGGCGCACCGCGGCCGGCTCAATGTGCTGGTGAACATCATCGGCAAACTCCCGCACGAACTGTTCGGGGAATTTGAGGGCAAAGGCAAGGGCAAGGGGGAAACCTCAGCCGGCGATGTGAAGTACCACCTGGGCTATTCGTCCGACATCCAGACACCGGGTGGCGTCGTGCACCTGACGCTGTCGTTTAATCCTTCGCACCTGGAAATAATCGATCCGGTCGTGGAAGGGTCGGTGCGCGCGCGCCAGGATCGCCGCCTGGACAAAAATCGCAACGAAGTCCTGCCGATTTTGCTCCATGGCGATGCCGCATTCGCCGGTCAGGGGGTGGTCATGGAAACCTTCCAGTTATCCCAGACCCGCGGCTATACCACCGGCGGGACAGTGCATATCATCATCAATAACCAGATCGGATTTACCACCAGCGATCCGCTCGACTCACGTTCTTCGCTCTATTGCACGGATGTGGCCAAGGTAGTCCAGGCCCCCATCTTTCACGTCAATGGGGACGACCCGGAAGCAGTCGTTTTTGTCGCCAAGCTAGCGCTGGAATTCCGCATGGAATTCAAAAAAGACGTCATCATCGACATGGTCTGCTTCCGCCGCCACGGACACAGCGAGGCGGACGAACCCGCGACCACACAGCCCATCATGTATCGCCAGATCCGCAGCCATCCGGGCGTGCGGGCCATCTATTTCGAAAAACTGGCGCACCAGGGGCTCGTCGCGCAGGCGCAACAGGCCGACATGGAGAAAAAGTACGTGGATTCCCTGGAATCCAACCATGCCGTGGCCGGAACACTGGCAACAAATATCGATACCAAGTTCCAGATCAACTATGCGCCGTACCGTGGCACGCGCTGGGATGCGGCCACCGATACGTGCCTCAGCCAGGAAACGGTGCAAAGACTTACCAAACTCCTTACCTCCCTGCCCGAACATTTCAAGCTGCATACCGCGGTCGAACGGATTTTGGAAAACCGCCGTCGCATGGGCGCGGGCGAAATGCCCATGGACTGGGGTTATGCCGAAAACCTGGCCTATGCGGCGTTGCTGGAAGAGGGCATTCCGGTGCGCATTTCCGGCCAGGACAGCGGCCGCGGCACCTTTTTCCACCGCCATGCGGTGATCCACAATCAGAATGACGGCACGACCCACCTGCCATTGCAGCATATCAAGCCGGATCAGCCCACTTTCCTGGTCATCAATTCGACCTTGTCGGAAGAGGCGGTGCTGGCATTCGAATACGGCTATAGCAGCGCGGAGCCCAATGCGCTGGTGATCTGGGAAGCGCAGTTTGGCGATTTTGCCAACGGGGCCCAGGTGGTTTTCGACCAGTTCATCAGCTCCTGCGAGGCGAAGTGGGGACGCTATTGCGGCCTCACCGTACTGCTGCCACACGGCTATGACGGACAGGGTCCGGAGCATTCCTCAGCCCGGCTGGAACGCTATCTGCAATTGTGCGCGGAGGAAAACATGCAAGTCTGCGTGCCCAGCACGCCCGCCCAGATGTTTCACATGCTGCGGCGCCAGGCCCTGCGCCCGTATCGCAAACCGCTGATTGTCATGAGCCCGAAAAGTCTGTTACGGCACAAGCTGTCCACGTCACCGGTAGAGTCATTGATTAGCGGGAAATTCGACGTGGTGATCGACGAGGTGGACCCCCTGGATCGCGCGGCGGTAACTCGCCTGCTGTTTTGCGCCGGCAAGGTGTACTTCGATCTGCTGGAGGCGCGGCGCAAGAATAATATCGGCAACATCGCGATTGCGCGCATGGAACAACTGTTCCCGTTCCCACAGAGCGAGACAAAGGCCGTGATCAATTCCTATCCGAATCTGCGCGAAGTGGTCTGGGTTCAGGAAGAACCGAAAAATCAGGGCAGTTGGTATTACATGCAATCGCGCGGAACCATGATCGGCTGCCTGGCTGACCACCATACTTTCGGTTATGCCGGCCGCTTCTATTCCGCGTCACCGGCAGTAGGCTACATGCAGTTGCATCTGCAGCAGCAGAAACAACTGGTGGATGATGCCCTGGAACTCAACAAGATTGAAGTCACGACACATCTGCGGCGGGCGTGACCCGGCGGCTGGCTCGCGGGGACAAAAACGAATCAATGCATGATATGACCTGCAATTTAATCGGAAGCTATCTCAAAATTAGCGAGCGCGGCCGAGACAAGGCGGAAACGGACGAGAAAGCGGAGTTGACACGTCAGTCAATGAGCATTTCGAGTCCGTTTTCAACGCCGTATCGGCAAGCGCAGCAATTTTGAGAAAGGAGTGACAACGTGCTCGTCGATGTAAAGGTTCCCGTCTTGGCAGAATCCGTGGCCGAAGCCACGCTTATGGCTTGGCACAAGAAGTCCGGTGATACCGTCAAGCGCGGCGACAGCCTGATAGATATAGAAACCGACAAGGTCACACTCGAGGTCGCTGCTCCCAATGATGGCGTACTGACGGAGATATTGAAGCCGGACGGCAGCAGTGTCAGCAGTGACGAAGTGATCGCCCGCATCGAAAGCAAGGGCGCGGGGGCGCAACCGCCAAAACCGGCTGTTGAATCCACTGCGCCGAAACCGGCGGCGAAGACTGAATCAGCCCCGCAACAGCAATCATTGCCGGCAGTGCCAGCGCCGGCGCAGGAATCGCGCCTGAGCCCGGCAGTGCGCAATCTGCTGGAGGAGCACAAACTGAATCCCGCCAGCGTCAAGGGCACCGGACCCGGGGGCAGAATCACCAAGGAGGATGTGCTCGCCCATCTGGCCCGTCCGTCACCCGTAGCTGCCGCGACCGCGCCGGTTTCGGCTCCTGCACCGCAACGGGCCCCGGTTGGTGCCGTCCCCGCCAGCTCGCCAACCCCACCAACCCGGGCGGCCACGCCCGAACCGGCGCCGGTTGCCGCCCCGGCCCGGACCGCCACGCCCATTTCGGGCCGCGGCGAACAACACGTGCCCATGACCCGCCTGAGGCGCCGCACCGCGGAGCGCCTGTTGAGCGCCCAGCATGAAAACGCAATCCTGACCACTTTCAATGAGGTCAACATGCAGCCGGTCATGGATCTGCGCAATCGATACAAAAAGGAATTCGAGGAAGCCCACGGCACACGCCTGGGATTCATGTCGTTCTTCACGCGCGCGGCCATCGACGCGTTGAAGAAATTCCCCATTATCAATGCCTCGGTGGGCGGGGAGGACATCATTTACCACGGTTACTTTGATATCGGCATAGCGGTAAGTTCGCCGCGCGGGCTGGTGGTCCCGGTTCTGCGCGATGCCGACCAGATGTCCTTCGCCGGGATCGAAACCGCCATCCGCCAATTCGGGGAAAAGGCCCGGGATGGCAAGCTTGCGATTGAAGATCTGACGGGCGGGACCTTCACCATTACCAACGGCGGCGTATTCGGTTCGCTGGTGTCAACTCCAATCATCAACCCGCCGCAGAGCGCCATACTGGGCATGCACAAGGTGCAGGACCGGCCGGTGGCAGAGAACGGCCAGGTGGTGATCCGGCCGATGATGTACCTGGCACTGTCGTACGACCATCGCATCATTGACGGTCGCGACGCGGTTCAGTTTCTGGTGGCCATCAAGGACCGCATCGAGGATCCGTCCCGGTTGCTGCTGCAGATTTGAGTCGCCGCGGAACGCTGAAGAATCTCAAGGAACGGAAGCATGGAACCCGCGAACAAGAAATTTGATGTGCTCGTCATTGGCGGCGGACCTGGAGGTTACGTGGCCGCAATTCGTTGTGCGCAGCTCGGTCTTGCCACCGCGTGCATCGAAGGCTGGTTGAACGAGGCCGGCAAGCCCGCACTGGGCGGCACCTGCCTGAATGTGGGGTGCATCCCTTCCAAGGCACTGCTGGATTCGTCCCATCATTTCGCCTTCATCAAACACGAAGCGGCGGAGCACGGCATCAATGCCCCGGGCGCAACCATGGATGTGAACCGGCTCATCGCCCGCAAAAGCAAAATCGTGCAGGCGTTGACGCTGGGGGTCGCCGGGCTGTTGCGCAAAAACAAGGTGGAATGGCTGCAGGGATTTGGCAAATTGCTCGCCGACCGGCAGGTGGAGGTGACGCCGGTAACACCGGAGTCCGGGGCCGCGTATACGGTATCCGCCACCCACATCATCATTGCCACCGGATCCGTTCCGGTGCGCATCCCGCCAGCGCCCGTGGACAACGAACTGATCGTCGATTCCACCGGCGCGTTGGCCTTTACCGAAGTTCCGCGGCGACTCGGCATCGTCGGTGCCGGCGTCATCGGCCTGGAGCTCGGCAGCGTATGGAACCGCCTCGGGGCGAAAGTGGTGGTGCTGGAGGCATTGACGGAATTTCTGCCAAGTGCGGACTGCCAGATCGCCGCCGAGGCCGAGAAAATCCTGCGCAAACAGGGGCTCGACATCAAGCTCGGATCCAAGGTCACCGGCACGGCCTCCAATAACCGCGAGGTCACGGTGAATTTTGACAGCCCGGAAGGGAAGCAGCAGCTGACCCTGGACAAACTGATCGTGGCAGTCGGACGCCGCCCCAATACCGCCAGGCTTGGGACCGACGCCGGCCTGAAACTGGATGAGCGCGGCTTTGTGGACGTTGACGACGAATGCCGGACCAATCTTCCGGGCGTATTCGCCATCGGCGATGTGGTGCGCGGACCCATGCTTGCGCACAAGGCGATGGAGGAAGGCGTTGCCGTTGCCGAACGCATCGCCGGAAAACACGGACATATGAACTACACCAATATTCCCTGGGTCATCTACACCTGGCCGGAAATTGCGTGGGCCGGCCGCACCGAACAGGAACTCAAGTCCGCCGGCACTGAGTACCGGTCCGGGGCATTTCCATTCGCGGCCAGCGGCAGGGCCAAAGCCATGGGCGAGTCCGGCGGCATGGTGAAGATCCTGAGCGACAGCGGGACCGACCGCATCCTGGGCGTTCATATCCTCGGTCCGAACGCCTCCGAACTCATCGCGGAGGCCGTATTGGCCATGGAATTTGAAGGCAGCGCCGAGGACATCGCACTCACCATTCATGCCCACCCCACGTTGTCGGAAGCCATGCACGAGGCCGCTTTGGGCGTCGATCAGCGCAGTTTGCATTTCTGAGTCCGTCCGGCTCCCATCATTCGAGGTTAAGGTGGCCACCCAGCCACGATTTTGCTAACATTTTGAAGAATTTGTGCACTGCAGCGTAGGCTGGCGACTTTGGCCTCGGCACGGTGCCCGACACGCGTAACCACTACTGGGGAATCCATGAATAAAGATGTCGTCATCGTTGCGGCAGTGCGAACTGCCATCGGCAGTTTCGGGGGCGTATTTTCCGAGATACCTGCGCACGTGCTGGGTGCCCGCGCCATCAGCGGCGTGCTGCAGCGCAGTGGCTGCAAGCCGGAATGGGTCAGCGAAGTAATCATGGGCCAGGTGCTGGCCGCAGGCTGCGGGCAGAACCCGGCGCGCCAGGCGGCCGTAGCTGCCGGTCTTCCTCACGACATCCCCAGCATGACCATCAACAAGGTTTGCGGCAGCGGGCTGAAGGCCGTGCATCTTGCCGCCCAGGCTGTCGCCTGTGGCGATGCTGAAGTGGTCATCGCCGGGGGACAGGAAAATATGAGCCTGTCGGCGCACGTCCTGCCACGTTCAAGAAATGGCCAGCGCATGGGTGACTGGAGCCTGCGCGACACGATGATCGTGGATGGCCTGTGGGATGCATTCAATGACTACCACATGGGCACCACCGCGGAAAACATTGTGAAAAAGTTCGGCATTGCGCGCGAGGAACAGGACGCACTCGCCGCCGCTTCGCAGCAAAAGACTGAAGCAGCCCAGGCTGCCAACCGTTTTCTTGATGAGATTATTCCGGTGGAGGTTCCCCAGAAAAAGGGCGATCCGTTGCGCATCGACCGCGACGAATTTCCCCGCGCCGGCGTAACCGCCGCCGGACTCGCCAAGATGCGACCGGCTTTTTCCAAGGACGGCACCGTGACTGCCGCCAATGCGTCCGGCCTCAATGACGGCGCGGCTGCCGTAATGGTCATGTCGGCCGCCAAGGCCGCGCAACTGGGTCTGACGCCGCTGGCAAAAATCAGGGCTTATGCCAGTGCCGGTGTTGACCCCGCCATCATGGGGACGGGTCCGATCCCGGCCACGCAACGTTGCCTGGAGCGGGCCGGCTGGAAGGTTACCGATCTTGATCTTATCGAAGCCAATGAAGCATTTGCCGCCCAGGCGATCTCGGTGAATCGCGGCCTGGGCTGGGATACCGCCAAGGTTAATGTAAATGGCGGCGCCATTGCCCTGGGGCACCCCATCGGGGCGTCAGGTTGCCGCATACTTGTCACCCTGCTTTATGAGATGCAGCGCCGCAATGCGCACAAAGGCCTGGCCACTCTGTGCATCGGTGGTGGCCAAGGCGTGGCACTGGCCGTGGAACGCGGATGACCCATGATTAGCGGGACACCCTGATTTTCCGGCACAATTACCTACCCGAGCGACGGAATCCCGCCATGCCAGACAAAAGAATCATCAAGAAATATCCCAATCGGCGCCTGTATGACACCGAGGTGAGCAAGTACATCACTATTGAGGATGTGCGCCGATTGGTGGTGGAAGGGATTGATTTCTGCGTCAAGGACGTCAAGACCGACGAGGACCTGACCCGCGCCATCCTGCTGCAGATCATTGCTGAACAGGAACATGATGGCGCGCCGCTGTTTTCCACCCGAACCCTGACACAGTTGATTCGTTTTTACGGCAACGCCTACCAGACCGCGTTTGCGGATTACCTGCAACAAAGCATGGACATCTTTTCCACGCAGCAACAGGAGTTTCAGCAGCGGTTGCAGAAAACCGCCACTGCGAATCCACTCTCCGCAATGACGGAATTGACCCAGCGCAATCTGGAACTGTGGCAGCAGGTGCAGGACAATTTCTTCAAGGCTGCGGGGTTGGCCCAGCAGCGCAAGGACAACCCGCCGGACTAGTGCTGGGCGCAAAATTGCTGCGCTCGCTGATTTTGAGTCCAGCTCTTACCACCGTTCGCGCTGGGAAGCGATAGCCCGTTACAGCGCTAAACGCTGTTCGCCAGACCCAGGATGCTCTCCTCCCCGGCGTCATTTGCCTGCCTGGCGGAGTCGTTGCGTTGGCCCGAAATATGGGCCAGGTAATCGTCGCTGACATCACCGGTGACGTAATTCCCGGTAAAACAAGAAGTATCAAATCCTGTGACTTTTCGATTACCGGTGCGGGCGGCTTCAACCAGGTCGGTGACGTCCTGGTAGATCAGCCAGTCGGCGCCGATCATCGCGGCGACTTCCTCCTCGGTACGGTTGAAGGCAATCAATTCCTCCTGGGTCGGGATATCGATGCCGTAGACATTCGGGAAACGCACCGGCGGCGCGGCAGATGCAAAATAGACCTTTTTGGCGCCGGCCTCGCGCGCCATCTGGATGATCTCCCCGGAGGTCGTCCCGCGCACAATCGAGTCGTCCACCAGCAGGACCACCTTGTTCTTGAATTCCAGGTTGATGGCGTTGAGTTTCTGGCGCACTGACTTCCGGCGCACGCTCTGGCCGGGCATGATAAAAGTACGCGGAATGTACCGGTTCTTCACGAACCCTTCGCGATACTTTACCCCCAGCTTGTGGGCCAGCGGCAGGGCCGAAGTACGGCCCGTATCCGGGATCGGGATGACCACATCAATATCATGCTCCGGTCTTAGCCGGAGGATTTTCCGTGCCAGAGCCTGCCCCATGCGCAACCGGGTCTTGTACACGGAAATGTCATCTATGATGGAGTCGGGACGGGCGAGGTAGACGTACTCAAATATGCATGGCGTGTGCTGAATTTTATCGGCGCATTGCTGCGCGTGCATCTCCCCATCCGCGGAAAGGAACACAGCCTCGCCGGGCTGGATGTCCCGCAGCAGGGTAAATCCCAGCGCATGTACTGCGACACTTTCCGACGCGATAATGTATTCCTTGCCGATGTCGGTGGTGCGCTCCCCGAATACCGCCGGACGAATACCGTGGGGATCCCGGAAACCGACGATCCCCACGCCGGTGATCATGGCCACGGCCACGTAACCGCCGCTGCAACGCTCATGCACGCGTCTGACTGCGGCGAAGATATCCGCCGGCCGCAGATTTCGCCGCTGCCGGCCCGCGCGCTGCAATTCATGCGCGAAGACGTTCAGCAGGACCTCCGAATCCGAATCCGTGTTCAGGTGCCGCAGATCCTGAGTGACGAGATCCTCGCGCAATACATCCGTATTCACCAGGTTGCCGTTGTGGGCCAAGGTAATGCCATAGGGGGAATTCACGTAGAAGGGCTGGGCCTCGGCGGAAGACGCACAGCCTGCGGTGGGGTAGCGCACATGGCCAATCCCCATGTTGCCGCGCAGATTGAGCATGTGGCGCGTATGAAAGACGTCGCGAACCATACCGTTGTCCTTGCGCAGGTAGAACTTTGCGCCGTCACTGGTGACGATGCCCGCTGCATCCTGGCCGCGATGCTGGAGTATGGTCAGTCCGTCATATAACGCCTGATTGACCGGACCCCTGCCTACTATGCCGATAATTCCACACACGCCTGTAACCCTCCCCGATGGCTCAATCCCGGAATACCGCGTGATACGTCTGCATTGTCGCGTATAAACCGCGTGCCGGCGACATCCTGCGGCCTCCCCTGGTCACCCACCTTCCACCTCGGACTTATAGCCATGGTATTCAACCACGTTTTGCGGCAGAAATTGCTCGGTCCAGACGGCGATTTCAACAAATGGCGGCAGCAATTTCGACTCCTGCCACATTTTCTCTCTTGGCAACGCGGTGAACCCGGCCAGAAAGACCACGACCCCAATGATAGCGCCGCCAAGACAGATCCCAAAGCACAGACCAAGAAATCGATCCGCCGCCGTCAGCCCGGAACGACCCAGTAACTTCAGGATGAAATAACCCAGCGCGGACAAAATCAAAAGGCTGAGCAAGAACACACCAACAAAGGAGAGCGCCCCCCGAATCAGCGGCGACTCCACGTAGGATTCCAGCAAAGGTGCGAACTGCGCACCGAACTTGAGAGCGATCCCCACGGACAACACCCATGCGGTGATCGAAAACACAATGTTCAGGAAACCATAGGCAGCGCCCACTACAGCGGGAAGCAGCAGGGTCAACAGGATCAAAATATCCGCTACATTCATAGGCGCAATCCGCGTGCGGGAATTACACGCGTGGACTCCAGCGCCACAGCCTGTGCCGGCAATATCGCGATAAAAGCGGCAGTTTCCTCACTGCATTACCGTCAGGGCTAGGGGTACGGGACAACAATACCGTCCAGCCCCATATTGGCCTGCAACCGATCACGAACCGACTGGGCGCTAGAGCGCCGCAATTCCGGCCCGACCCGAACCCGAAATACCTTCGTCCCACCCTGCTGCAATGGCTCGACAAACGCCGAATAGCCGGATTGGCGCAGCTTTTTATTCAGCGACTCTGCATTCTCGGCACTGGCAAAACTGCCCAATTGCACCACCCATGCAGTGACGCCTGCGGCCGGCGGCGCCTGCCGCGCACTGGCGGGCGTATCTGTGGCGGTTGGTTTCGTTGACGCGGACATGGGGCTGGCCGGAACACCGGCGGCGGCCACTGGCACTGTGCCCTGCGCAACCGGTGGGGCGGAACTGGCTGGCGACGCAACCGCGCCCTCGGGCCGGTCCGACGCCGTGACAGGCGCGGCAGCGGATTTCCTGGCTGGCGCCGTTCCGGTTTCTGCGTCCGCACCCGCTTCCCGGCCGCCACCACCTGGCGCGGCAAGTGGAATGACGCGCGAAGTGAACTCGCCCTCGGGCTGGGGAGGAATATTGGTGCCGGTAATACCGCTTTCCGGCTGCACGGAATTATCCAGGATCATGGGTATAAAGATCACCGCCAGCATAATCAGCACAGCGGCACCCACCAGCCGCTCTTTACGTTGCCTTTCCATTCTCCACATCTCCCTGCTGTGATTTGATCTCAAGCAATGCCATGGCTGTGCCCACGGTGATAAACGACCCGGTGACGACCACACGGTCTGCAGCTGTGGACGCGACCAATGCCGCCCGCACGGCAGACGGGACATCCGCATGAACCGATAACGGCACACCGTCGCCGGCGGATTGTACGATCCGGGCCAGGGCTTCCCCCGGGAATCCGCGTTCGCCACCCAATGACGCCACGTACCAGCTCCCGCCAACCGTAGCCAACTCAGCCACGAAACCTGCGTGGTTCTTGTCGCGGAGCATCCCCAGGACAATGCGGGTGACGCCCCGGCACGGCATGCGGGCGAGATTGGCGGCCAACGCACGGGCTGCCTGTGGATTGTGTGCGACGTCCAGAACAACCGGGATCGGCCCCGGGATCACCTGAAATCGTCCTGGCAGGTTGAATTCCCTGAGTCCGGTGCGGATCGCCGCCTCATCCAGTGGACATCGATCCGCGGCCGCCTGCAACACCATCAGGACACCGGCGGCATTCTGTAGCTGGCTGACGTGGTTTGTGTCCGGCCGCGGAAGTTCGCGCAATGCGCGTTGCCGGCAGTTCCATTCCCAGGTATCACCGTTGTCAATAAATCCAAAGTCCCGATCGAACTGAAGCAGGGTCGCGCCCACCAGGCTGGCCTGATTGGCAATACTCGCCGGCGGATCCGGGTCGGCGCATATGGCGGGCCGCCCGGACCTGAAAATACCCGCCTTTTCCACGCCGATGCTCCGGCGATCGGGTCCCAACCAGTTTTCATGATCCAGATCCACGGTGGTGATCAACGCCGCGTCCGCATCCAGGATGTTGACTGCGTCAAGCCTGCCACCGAGGCCCACTTCCATCACCGCGACATCGATTCCGGCCTCACGAAAAAGCAACAGCGCAGCCAACGTACCGAACTCAAAAAACGTCAATGTAACCTGGCCTCGGGCCCGATCGACCTGATCAAAAGCACGGCATAGATCAGCATCGGATACCTCGGCCCCGTTTACGCAAATGCGCTCGTTGTAGCGCAGCAGATGGGGTGATGTGTATTTGCCGACCTGGTACCCACCCCGGCGCAGAATCAGGTCCAGCAACGTGGTACTGGAGCCTTTGCCGTTGGTGCCACCGACCGTGAGAACCACAAATGGCGCCGGCAGCAGCCCGAGTTTCTGTGCAACTCCGCGACATCTATCCAGACCCAGGGCAATGGCCGGGTAATGCAGACTTTCCTGCCAACTCAGCCACTCCGCGAGAGTCTGAAATCGGGTGGGTGAATCGGTCAAAATGGGGGCTGGATGTGGAGTGCTCATGATGCTTGTGAAATTGTGCGCGAGTCAGGTTGGAGCTGCGGGGCATCAAGCCGGTTGTGCCGACCCAATGAGGATGGCAAGCAACCCCGCAATCCTGTCCCGCATCTGGCGCCGGTCCATGATCATGTCGATGTTTCCATGCTGCAGCAGAAATTCGCTGCGCTGGAATCCCTCCGGCAGTGTCTGCCGCACGGTCTGTTCAATCACCCGCGGGCCGGCAAATCCGATTAATGCATTCGGTTCGGCAATAATGATGTCGCCCAGCATGGCCAGACTGGCGGATACGCCGCCGGTGGTGGGGTCCGTCAATACCGAAATATACGGCAGTTGTTCGCGGCGCAGGCGGCCGAGCGCAGCGCTGGTCTTGGCCATCTGCATCAGGGAGATGATTCCCTCCTGCATGCGCGCACCGCCGCTGGCGCAAAAACATACCAAGCCGCTGCGGGCGCCAATCGCGTGATCCACACCGGACATAAATCGTTCACCGACCACGGAGCCCATTGAACCGCCCATGAACTCGAATTCAAAAGCGCATGCCACCACCGGCAACCCCTTTACCGCACCGGCGATTACCACCAGCGCGTCATCCTCGCCGGTCTTCTTTTGCGCCTGCACCAGCCGATCCTTGTAGCGTTTGCTGTCCTTGAAGCGCAACCGGTCAATAGGTTGCACGCCCTGGCCAATTTCGATGCTTGGGGATTCATCCAGGAATTGAGCCAGCCTGGCGCGGGCGCCAATACGCAGGTGATGGGAGCAGGTCGGACAAACTTCGAGGTTTCCGGCCAATTCCGCGCGATAAAGCACGGCCCGGCAGCCGGGACATTTTGCCCACACGCCTTCCGGAACCGAACGCCGGGTCGCCCCATTGGTTTTGATCCGGGACGGCAGCAGTTTCCGCAACCAGCTCAATCTTGAGACTCCCTGCGCAGCGAATGGCCGCCAATGCAGGCGGTCAGGATGCTGCTCCCGATCCTTTGACTTTTGTGAGCCCCAGCTTGAGCTTCAACTCAAGTAATTCCAGCGCCATGTCGGGAATCTCTTCGTGGGCACGGGACTCATTCGACAGCAGCCAGTGTCCCACGGTTTCCAGTTTGACCTTGACCAAATCGGCCACTTCGTGCCGCTCAAGTTGATGCTCGGAAATCAACTCCATCAATCGCTCGCGGTTATTCATGGGAAACGGCCCTGGACAAGTATTCGGGACCGGAATTCTATCCTATTCGCGGAGGTGTTGTTTTGGCGCTACGCGGCGCCGGGCGGGGTCAGTTTGCGGCCTTCAAAACGGCGGCGGCGAAGCGGCACATTTTCCCGGAGTCCTTGATTCCGGGCTGGTTTTCGATACCACCGCTGACATCGACGGCAAAGGGTCTGGCCGCGGCAATTGCCGCGCCCACGTTTTCCGGAGTCAACCCGCCGGCCAGGATGACCGGGTGCACGATTCCGGCGGGGATCAGCGCCCAGGAGAACGGGACGCCGGTTCCACCGTGCTTCCCGGCAACATAGGCGTCCAACAGCAGGGCCTGCGCCGGCCCATGCTCTTTGTCAGCGCGCACGATGTCGCGTGTCTCGCGCACGCGGACTCCCTTCAGGTATGGACGTCCAAAACTGGTGCACAGGCTGACAGGTTCCGTGCCATGAAACTGCAAAAGGTCCAGCGGCACCATTTTCAATACCTCCTTCACCCACTCCCGTTCCGGATCCACAAACAGCCCGACCCGGCTGACAAACGGCGGCACGGCGGCGCAAATCAATGCAGCCTGCCTTGGAGTCACACACCGTGGACTGTCCGGATAAAACACCAGGCCGATCGCATCAGCGCCGGCGGCGGCGGCCGCGGCCGCGTCCTCGGGCCGTGTAATTCCGCAGAATTTTATGCGCACGTGCATGCAGAAATTGTTCTCAGGGAATGTCCGCGTCGGGCGGCAATTCGCCCGTTGCGCCCGGGATTCCAAATTCGGACGGATATCTTACCCCGGCCAGATAAAGGCCGGCGGCAGGCGCGGTGACACCGCCCAAACGCCGGTCCCGCGAATCCAACACCGCCTGAGCCCAGGGCACCGGCTTTTGCCCCATGCCGATCATCATCAGTACGCCGGCGACGTTTCGCACCATGTGATGCAGAAACCCATTGGCCCGGATATCAATGATGAGAAAGTCTTCCCGGCGCCGAACATCCAGGTGCTTCACGTTCCGGATGGGGTTTGGCGCCTGACAATTCACGGCGCGAAAGGCGGAAAAATCATGTTCACCTCTGAGACATTGTGCCGCCGCCTGCATGCGCTGTTCATCCAGTGGCCGACACTCCCAGGCCACGCGCCCGGTCAGCAGACCGGGTCGCGCGCTGCGGTTCAGGATCACGTATTGATATGAACGCTCCAGCGCGGAATGGCGGGCATGAAACCGTTCACTGACACCTTTGGCCCACACAACGCTGACCTGGGCTGGAAGATAAACATTGCTCCCCAGTATCCAGGCACGCGGTTTTCGCTCAACCGGCGGGTCAAAATGAATTACCTGCTGGCGGGCGTGCACGCCGGCATCGGTTCGCCCGGCGCAGTAAATCCGGATGGGCGCATCAGCCACGCGCGAAAGTGCGCGTTCCACCGCCTCCTGAAGCGTAGGGCCGGTGGCCTGGCACTGCCAGCCGTGAAAATCCCGGCCACAGTATTCGATGCCTGCTGCTATTCGATGTTCAGACATGCGGTCATCGCACCGTCAACCGGGAAACTGCAGATTGAGGGGACAGTGGAAGGCCATGGGGGCACAGAAGGGTCCGCGAGCATGATTGTCGCGGGTAAACCAGTAGATGAATGGTCAGGAAGCCTGCTGCCGGAGTTCCTCGGCCTGGCGACGCTGTTCTTCGTTACCCTCAGCCGCGATCTCGTCCAGAATTCCGCGCGCGCTGCTCTTGTCGCCCAATTCCACATACGCCTTGGCCAGATCGAGTTTGGTTGCGATTTCGTCCTCGGCGGACTGGGCCTGAGTGCCATCTGTGCGCGGCACAAAAACCGTCTGATCACTGCCCTCCTCGGCCATATCCTCCAGCGACAATTCCCCGGCGCCGCCGGTATCCGCCGAATCAAAGCTGAGATCCAACCCACCCGCGTCGCCACCTGGCACTTCCAGGCTGAGTTCACCTGCGCCTGCATCATCGGCGCCGGGCACGTCCAGCGACAACCCAAGGTCATCATCCTTTCCTGAACCTATGTCCAAATCCAGACCAGCATCTCCACCTTCCGGCGTGTCAATGCCGGCGCTCAGATCCAGTTCCAACCCGCCTGCTCCGGCGTCGGACTCGGGCTGGCCGAGGTCTGATTCAAACTCGATCAAGTTGTCGTCGGCAGCCGGTTCCGCCGCGTCAAGGCTCAGATCGAAATCCATTGAATTTCTTGCGTCCGCAGCGGGCTTCGGCGCGGCAGGGGCATCGTCAGTGATGCTACTTGGGGCGGCTACGGTGACGTCGAGCGGATCCGCGTCCAATCCGGCGTCATCCAGATTCGAGTGGGAGGTGACATCCAGCAAATCGTCTCCTGTCGGAGCCGCACCCGGGTCGGGCAACGACTCTTCGCCGCCTTGCCCACCGGTCAGGTCCAGCACGTCTTCGCGTTCACCGCCGGCGACGGACAGCATTTCCTCGTCTGTTCCCAGACCGACAGAGGCGGTCACGTCCAGCACATCGCTGGCGGCATCACTGGCCGCCGCCTGCGCGGTTGGTTCCGCGGTCATCTCACCCAGGTCAAAGTCCAGGCTGCCGTCGTCTGCCGAGGCGGCCTTCTCCTTGGTGGTCAGGTCGAGCATGCCCACACCGGCCGCCGGTGCGGGCGCCTGATCCTCGTCCGCTGCAGGCTCCGAGAACAAAGCGCGATTCGGCGAAATCTCCTTCCACATGACCAGGGCCATGTCCCAGTGCGGGCCGCTGCCACCCACCTTGTCATGCAACACCTTGGCTGCCTGTTCATATTTGCGCCGATCATTCGCGGCGTAGAAGACTTCCAGCAGCTTGCTGTGGAAATCCAGATTATCGGGTTCACGGGTGATGGCCTCGCGAACAAATTGCTCAGCCTGATCGAAATGCTCGTAGGCAAGAAATACGTTTACTTCGGCCAGCGGATCTTCCTGCGGCACTTCCGGAGCCGGCGCAGGCGCCGGCGCAGCAGCCTGGGGCGGCTTGGCCGCCGGCGCTGGTTTGACCTCGGGTCGCCCGGCCGCGCCGCGTTTCTCAATTTCAGGAGCAGGCTCGGCTTCAGCCGCCGCGCCGGGCAGAATGGTCTCCTCTTCGGAACCTGCGAAATCCGGGAACTGCACCGCCGCGGCCGCTTCATCTTCGGCAGCAACGGCCGACGCCTGCTTGCGGCGCGACACAAACAGCAGCCCGGCAATGACCACGACAAGGGCTCCCAGCGCAGCCCCGATAATCATGAGGTTGCCCTTTAGCCAGGTGAGGACCGGCTCCACAAGGACGCCCAACGCCGTTTCCGGTGCCTTCGCTGCCGGCGCAGCCTCTGCTTTGGACTTGGCCGGCGGTGCGACTGGCGCTTCTTTCGCGGGCGCCGGTTCAGGTGCTGTGGCTTCAGGTTTGGTCGCTTCAGGTTTCGTTTCCGAGTCCTGCGGCGGCGGCGATTTCACTGCCTGGTCGGGCTCCGGCGTCTTGGCAGGCGTCGCTGTGACGTCCGGCGCCGCTGTAACTGCAACGGGTGCCGGGGCGACCGGCCGCGCCGCGGCATCAGCCAGATTTTTTTGGAGCGCGGCAAGTTCCTCATCCTTGAGGGCGATCAGGCGCTTTAGGTCCTCGATGATTGTTTCCGCTTCCGCCACCCGATCCTTCAGATCGACGTTCTCCTGAGTCAACGCCGACAACTGCTCGTTGGCCAAATCCAGATTCTTGCCCGCCGCCCCCGCTGCGCCGGCCTCGCCACCGGCGCCCGTGCCGCCCTTACCTGGAGCAACCAGACGCAGCTCTGCCTCTTTACCTGGCGGTGCCGCCGCTGGCGCTGGTGCATCCGCAGCAGCAGGAGTCGGCTGCCCGGGCGCCGCAGGAACAACTTGGGGAGCAGGGGTTGCGGCTTGGGCTATCTGGCTGGGATCCCAGGCTGAATTCTGGGCCTGTGCCTCGGCAAACGCCTGTTCCCGCGTCAACGCGGAAAGCTCTGTTTCCGGCGGCACACGCAGGATTTGTCCGCGACGCAGCCCGTTGATATTGTTGTTGATGAATGCCTCGGGGTTGGTGCGATAAAGCGCCAGCATCATCTGCTGCACGCTGATCGAATCGTTGGTGCGCATGCGACTGGCGATGGACCACAAGGTGTCATTTTGCTGCGTCGGTCCGTAGTCACCACCGGCGTAAGTAACCGCGGCGGCAGGTGCTTCCGACTCGGAAATCGCGCTGCTGGATTCGGTTTCTGCCGCTTCCAGCGCCGGTGAAGGAGCAACGACTGTAGCCACCGGCGCACGCATCCCGGGGTCGTACAACGGCGGATCCAGCAGCACCGTGTACTCACGCACCAGGCGCCCCTTGGACCAATTGATTTCAACCAGGAAGTTCAGGAACGGCTCCCTTATCGCGTCCCGGCTGTATACGCGGATGAAGTCGGGGCCCACCTCGCCTTCACGCAATTCAAACTTCAACCCACTCAGCGCAAACTGCCGTTCAACGCCGGCCCGCTCAAATGCCTCACTATCTGCAAGCACAATATTCAGGCTGTCCAGTTCCTCCCGGGTTGGAGACAGGAGTTCAATACGCGCGTCCAGCGGCTCATTCAACGCTGAATCCAAAACCAGCTTGCCCAGACCGAGGGCGAATACCGGCCCCGGGATAAGGCTCGCCGCGAGGATCCAGGTTAAATTTCTTTTCATGAACTGCCTCTGTTCCATGCGCAACGGGATCGATCAGGCCGGATCAATGATGAGCTCATATTGCCGGGTCAGATGTCCGGCGGACCATTTCAATTCCAGCACCAGGGTCATCACCGGCTCACGCACCGGTTCCTTGGAGGTAATGACAAGGTAATGCCCGTTTTCATCCTGCAGAATTTCCTGATGCAGCCCGCCTGCGGGCTGCTCGTCTTGTTCCCCTCCCTGGACTGTGATCGTCAGGCTGTCCAGCTCGGCCTGGGACAATGAAATCAATCGAATCCGGGCATTGAGCGGTTGGTTGAGCCTGGATTGCAGATCCAGTTCGGAAATTGCCAGGCCATTGGCCGTTAAAGAGGCAATCAGGCACAGGAGCCCGGACATTGCCGTTATCAGTCTGAGTTTCATGGCAGCGCCTCCTGAACCATACAAAGCAAAAATAGCATCATTTTTCAAATAGTTAAGTGTAGGTCGTCCAGCCAGCGGTTACGACTGGTCATGATACTGCCGAGCCCCGGCAACAATACCTGCCGCCGCAGTCTGAACCATATTTTTTCGCCTTCAGGCCGCTCCGCAACCTGCGAAGAAGCTTTATGAAAGACCCTTAACTATGTTTTACAGATAGCGTTTTACCAAAATTTCAGCTATTTGAACACTGTTTAGTGCGGCCCCCTTGCGCACGTTGTCAGACACAATCCACAGGTTCAGGCCCGCAGGGTGGGAAATGTCCTCCCGAACCCGCCCGACAAACACCGGATCCGACCCGGCTGCCTCGGTCAGGGCAGTCGGGTATCCACCGTCCCGGCGCTCATCCATCAGCACGATCCCGGGTGCCTCACGCAGCAGTTTGCGCACGTCTTCGACGCTGATTTTCTTCCGGGTTTCGATGTGCACCGCCTCGGAATGTCCGTAAAACACCGGCACACGCACGGCGGTGGCATTCACGCGGATGGTTGCATCACCCATGATCTTTTGGGTCTCCCACACCAGCTTCATTTCCTCCTTGGTATAGCCGTTCTCCATGAATTCGTCGATGTGCGGCAGAACGTTGAAGGCAATCTGGCGCGGATAGACCTCAATGCGGACCGGCGTGCCATTCAGCGACGCCGCACTCTGCTGTTCCAATTCCGCAATGGCGTCCTTGCCGGTGCCGGACACAGACTGATAGGTGCAAACATTGATGCGCTCGATACCGACTGCATCATGGATTGGCTTCAGCGCGACCACCATCTGGATGGTCGAGCAGTTCGGATTGGCGATGATGCCGCGATTGCGATAGTGCGCGATGTCGTCCGGATTCACCTCCGGAACCACGAGCGGAATATCGGCGTCGTAGCGGAAACAGGAGGTGTTGTCGATGACCACGCACCCGGCCGCGGCCGCGCGCGGTGCATGGACCTGCGATATGGACGCGCCCGGAGAGAACAGCCCGATTTGAATGTCGGAGAAATCAAATTTCTCCAGATCCTCCACCACCAGATTGTTCCCGGCGAATGCGACCTTTTGCCCGGCGGAACGGTTACTGGCCACGGCATGCACTTTCCCATAAGGGAACCCACGCTCCGCCAGTATCGATAGCATCACCTCGCCCACCGCCCCGGTCGCACCCACCACAGCCACATTGAACTTCCGGTTCATGTTTCCCACCCTGTTGCCGATTGCCGTTGATTACGCCGCAGCGGCGCGCCGCAATGCAGCGACGACCGCATCACCCATTGCCCCGGTCCCGACGCATGTCGTCCCCGGGCTGTGGATATCCGCTGTCCTGAGACCCTGTTGCAGGGCCGCGCGCACGGCCTGCTCCAGGAACACCGCGCATACCTGTTCTCCAAGTGAGTGCCGCAACAACAGCGCCAGCGACAGCACGGTCGCCAGCGGGTTGGCCACACCACGCCCGGCGATATCCGGTGCGGAACCATGGATGGGCTCGTACAGACCACGACGACGCTCATCCAGTGACGCCGACGGCAGCATGCCGATGGAGCCACTCAACATGGAGGCCAAATCGGAAAGAATGTCCCCGAACATGTTGTCGGTAACCATCACGTCAAACTGCTTTGGCGAGCGCACCAGTTGCATGGCGGCGTTGTCCACATACATGTGCTCCAATTGCACCTCTGGAAACTCCGCTGCGGTCTCCACCACCACCTGGCGCCAGAGCTCCGAGGTCTCCAGCACATTGGCCTTGTCCACGGAACACAGTCGCCGGCCTCGCCCCCGGGCCGCCGCAAACGCCACGCGGGCAATGCGCCGTATTTCATCCTCGTTGTAACGCAGCGTGTTCACGCCGAAGCGCCTGCCGTCCGCGCCGCGAGTCAATTCCCGCGGTTGACCAAAATAAATGCCGCCGGTGAGCTCGCGCACGATCAGGATATCCAGGCCTGACACCACTTCCGGTTTGAGCGCCGAAGCCGACACCAGTTCCGGAAAGATCTGAACCGGGCGCAGGTTGGCAAAGACGCCCATGCCGGAGCGCAATCCAAGCAAGCCGCGTTCCGGTCGCAGTTCCCGTGGCGCGGTATCCCATTGCGGGCCCCCAATGGCCCCGAACAAAACCGCGTCCGCGGACCGCGCCAACGCCAGCGTTGTCTCGGGCAACGGCCCACCGGTGGCATCCAGTGCCGCTCCGCCCACCAATCCATGCTCGATTTCCACGCGCAGGCCGAATTCCTGGATCAGCATAGACAGGGCTTTTTCCGCCTCGGCCATGATCTCCGGGCCGATCCCGTCACCGCTCAGGATTAAAATTTTGTGACTCATGGGTGCGCGTTCGCAGGGGTCGACCGGGCTGAAAAAAACGGCGCAAATGATAGCACAAGGGGGTGCGGCGCCTGACGCGCCCGGACCGAATCCGTATCCGGATTAGTGTCCATCCGATTCCGGATGGACACTATACTACGCGCCCCTGTTTGCCTGATTTAGTGCGCCGTGAACCCAGATCTGAACAAGTTGCGTCCGTACCCGTTTGAACGGCTTTCCGCCCTGCTGGCCGGGGCTGCGCCGTCGGGCTCCACCGCGTTGATTGATCTGGCCATCGGTGAACCCAAGCATGCCACCCCTGAATTCATCCTGGCGGCAGCCGCACGCGCGCTGCCCGGGTCGGCCCGTTACCCGCTCACCCGGGGTGGCGTGGAATTGCGGCAAGCTGCAGCCGGTTGGCTCACCTCGCGCTTCGGCCTGCCGTCCGCAAGCATCGATCCAGAGCGGCAACTGTTGCCTGTGAATGGGACGCGCGAGGCGTTGTTTGCCTTTGCGCAATGCGTGATTGATCGATCCGCGACTGACCCGGTGGTGCTGCTGCCCAACCCGTTCTACCAGATATATGAAGGCGCCGCGTCCATGGCCGGCGCTCGTCGGTCGTACATATCCTGCTCACAGGCAGACGGGTATCGCCCGAACTTTGCCGCCGTGCCCAAGGAGACCTGGCAGCACTGCCAGCTCCTGTACCTGTGCTCACCGAATAATCCGACCGGTACCGCGTTGAGCCAGGGGGATCTGTCTGCGTTACTGGCGCTCTCGGACAGATATGGATTCATCATTGCGGCAGATGAGTGCTATTCCGAGATATACCTGAACGAAGATTTCCCGCCGGCCGGGCTGTTGCAGGCCGCGGCGGCCACCGGCCGCACCGATTTCCGCAACTGCATGGTGTTTCACAGCCTGTCGAAACGCTCCAACATACCGGGGATGCGTTCCGGGTTCGTGGCCGGTGATGCTGACTTGATCAGCCGGTTCCACCAGTACCGCACCTATCACGGATGCGCCATGCCGCCCCCGATCCAGGTCGCCAGCATCGCGGCCTGGTCGGACGAGGAACACGTGCGGGAAAATCGGCGCCTGTACCGGGAGAAATTTGATGCCGTGCTGGATATCCTCGGGCCGGTACTGCCGGTATGCCGGCCCGAGGGCGGCTTCTATCTCTGGCCCCGCTCGCCAATCAACGACGAGAAATTCGCCAAATTGCTCTATGCTCGATACCACGTGCGCGTGCTGCCCGGCAGTTACCTGGGTCATGAGGATACCGGGGGCAACCCAGGGACCGGGCATGTACGTATAGCGCTGGTGGCGGCACCCGATGAATGCGTGCGTGCGGCGCGACATATCCGCGAACTTATTCAGTCCTTACCTGAGGTGCGGGAGCAGGAAAATGGACCTCGAAGAAATCATCAATAAGGGATTCGAAAGTTACCAGCAGGACAAAGCTGCCGGCACCGATCGTGCGCTCAAGGATGCGGTCCGGGATGCGGTGGCGGGACTGGACAGCGGCAAGCTTCGCGTCGCCGAAAAAGTGAACGGCAACTGGATTGTGCACCAATGGCTGAAGAAGGCGGTGCTCCTGCATTTCAGCCTGACCCCGAACCGCGTCATCCAGGGCGGCTTTACCAATTATTACGACAAGCTCACCGCCAAGTTTGCCGGTTTCGACAAAAGCGGCTTTGTTGATCACGGCGTGCGCGTGGTACCGCCGGCCGTGGCCCGCCATGGCAGCTTTATCGCGCCGGGCGTGGTGCTGATGCCCTGCTATGTGAATATCGGCGCCTATATCGACCGCGGCACCATGGTGGATACCTGGGCCACGGTCGGCTCCTGTGCGCAGATTGGAAAGAACGTGCACCTGTCCGGTGGCGTGGGCATCGGCGGCGTACTTGAGCCACTGCAGGCCAACCCGACCATCATCGAAGACAACTGCTTCATTGGCGCACGTTCCGAGATCGTCGAAGGCGTTATTGTCGGAGAAGGCGCCGTGATCTCCATGGGTGTGTACATCGGCCAGAGCACACGCATCTATGATCGCGCCACCAAAAAGATCCATTACGGCCATGTGCCGCCCGGATCGGTGGTGGTGTCGGGTAACCTGCCGGACGCCGACGGCAGCCACAGCCTTTACTGCGCGGTCATCGTCAAGCAGGTGGATGAAAAGACGCGCGCCAAAGTCGGCATCAACGAATTGCTGCGCGACATCTAGCCCGGATCAGGCGTCGAGAAAAATATCCCGCTCCAACGACTCCCCGGGCGTGTACGCGTAGGAAGAGAAATCCACCACGCCTGCTTCACGCAGCACCCGCTCATCAATGAAAAATTTTCCGGTTACGCCGGCGCAGGCGGTCAGGATCCAGTATGCCGCTTCCGCCATGATGTCCGGATTGCGGCAATGCCGGATCAGGTCCTTTCCCAGGATGTTAGCGACCGCCGCGGTGGCGATGGTCGTCTGCGGCCAGAGCGAATTCACCGCCACCCGGCCCTTGAATTCCTCCGCCAGCCCCAGCGTGATCAGGCTCATGTTGTACTTGGCGATGGTGTAGGCGGTGTGTGGCCCGAACCAGCGCGGGCTGAAGTTGAGCGGCGGCGAGAGATTGAGGATATGCGGCGTTGCCGCCCGCAACAAGTATGGCAGGCAGGCCCGGCTCGTGAGCCAAGCCCCGCGATAATTTATCTGGTTCATCAGATCAAAGGTCTTGACCGATGTGTCCAGCGTCCCCGTAAGGCTGAGCGCGGAGGCATTATTGATGCAGATATCAATGCCGCCGAACGCGCTGACGGTTTGCGCCACGGCCGCGTCAATCTGGTCAGCGAAGCGGATATCGCACTGGAGGGCCAGGGCTTCGCCGCCGGCCGCCCGGATTTCCTCTGCGGCAGAGTGAATTGTTCCCGGCAGCCTCGGGTGCGGTTCGCTGGTCTTGGCGACAATGGCAATGCGCGCCCCGTCGCGCGCAGCCCGCAATGCCATGGCCAGCCCGATTCCACGGCTGGCGCCGGTAATGAACAACACCTTATTTTTGAGCGTCATTTCGGCATTCCTTCCAACAGCAATGGCAATACCGCCTTAAGGTCCGGCGCACTGACAAACCGCTGCGCGCGTCGCCGGACCGGGGCGCGTTCCACCACACCGCCGAAACCGATGAAATCGGCGCCGGCGTCCTGCATCTCCAGATCGGTGACACCGTCGCCGACAGCGGCGCATTTGCCGAAACGCTGAATGAGTTCAGTGCAGACGACACGCTTGCCGCCGGAACGGGCGAGCGGAGAGGCAATATCGAAACCCACATAGCGCCCGTCGGCGGCAAACTGCAACGCCACTGCGTGCACCTGGTCGGGACGCAGTCGCAGTGCCTCCGCGAGCATGGTCACCGCGGGCAGGAACCCGCCGCTTATGATGTGTGCTTCAATTCCCAGCTCACGCAAGGTGCTGATGGTTTCCCGGGCACCGGGGACCAGTTCCTCGATATATCGGGTACCGAGCCGTTCCACCGACTGCCGGTCCGGGCGCAAACGATCCAGGCGCCGTGCATATACTTCTTCCAGCGCGACCCTGCCCTCCATGGCCGCGGTGGTCAGCGCGGCGATCTCCATTTCAAGTCCGTGCATGCGCGCCAGTTCATCCACACCCTCAATGCGTGTGAGGGTGCTGTCACAATCGAAGACCACCAGCCGATAGGGCGCGCCGGCCGTCACAGACTGACTTGCGTTACCCGGGTCACCGCAGGAATTCGGGCAATGGCATCCAGCAAAGCCTGCTGCAAGGGCGTGGAAATACCGATGACGGCGACGGCAAGGTCGCTGCCAGACACGATGCCGAGTTGCATCCTGGAGATGTTAATCTTCTCCGCGGCCAGCAAGGTGCTGATGGCGGCGATCATGCCGGGCTGGTCACGATGCCGGGTCAGCAAAAGATTACCCTCCAGCACTGCTTCAATTTCATAATCACCGACACGGATCAGGCGCGGGTGTTTTCGTTCCAGCAAGGTCCCCTCCACCACGGTGGTCTCGTCACCATGCCGGGCCTGGACCACGATACTGGCGTGGTAATCGGCGTGCTCGCCGCAACGGGCCTCGACAATGGCAATGCCATGCTGCGCGGCAAAGTGGCGCGCGTTGACGCGATTGGCATCGGCCACGTTGCCGCTGAGGAGGCCGATCAACGCCTCCGTGGTGATGGAGCGCAAATCCCGGGACGCGGCATCCCCATACAGTGAAACCTCCACCTGGCTGATGGGCGCGCTGACCATGGCCGCAACCAGTTTGCCCAGCCGCAGCGCCAGCGTCAGGTACGGGCGCAGTTTGACCCGTTCCTCGGCGGATACCGCGGGCAGGTTGATGGCGTTGATCGGCTCGCCATCCTGGAGGTAGGCCGCGACCTGACGTGCGATCTCCCGGCCGGCGGCCTCCTGCGCCTCGTGGGTGGAGGCCCCCAGGTGGGGCGTGGCGACCACGTTATCCAGTTTCAGCAATGGCGAATCTCCGGGCGGCTCCTGCTCGAACACGTCCAATGCCGCACCGCCCAGGTGTCCGGAGGCCAGCAGCTCATGCAATGCCTGCTCGTCCACCAGTCCGCCCCGCGCGCAATTGATAATCCGCGCCCCACGCTTCATGGAACGCAATCGCTCGCCATTCAGCAGCCCACGTGTCTTGTTGTTCATGGGGCAATGGAGCGTCAGGTAGTCCGCCGCCGCGATCAGCGCATCCAGATCCATGCACTCGATGCCGTCCGCCTCGAATACCTGCGGCGTCACGAACGGATCGTGCACGATGACGCGCATACGGAGCGCACGGGCCATGCCCGCCACGATGCGGCCAATGGTGCCATACCCGACAATCCCCAGCGTCTTGCTGGCGAGTTCCGCACCTGTGAACTGGGAGCGCTTCCATTCACCGGCGCGCAGGGATCGATCCGCCTGGGGGAGACTGCGGCTCAAAGAAAGGATATGGGCCAATGTCAGCTCCGCGGTGGTGGTGGCATTGGCATCCGGCGTGTTCAACACCACGATGCCGCGTTCCGTGGCACGGCCTACGTCAATGTTGTCCACGCCGATGCCGGCGCGGCCGATGACCTGCAATGCCCGTGCCGCATCCAGCGCAGCGCGGGTGATGGTCGTGGCGCTGCGGACGATAACGGCGTGGGCATCGGCTATGAGCCGGCACAATTCGGGCTCAGCCAGCCCGTTGTGGCACTCCACCTGCAGCCCGGGCTGCCCGCGCAGGAACTCGATTCCGCTCGCGGCGATCTTGTCGGCTACCAATACTTTTCTCACGTCAGCTGTCCTTATTGTTGTGTTTTGGAAACTAGTGCACTCATCTGCGCGGCCACTTCATCGGCCAGCCGTTCCACCAGGCTGCGGTCCTCGCCCTCCACCATGACCCGCAACAGGGGCTCGGTACCGGACGGGCGGACGAGGATGCGGCCCCGGTCCCCCAACTGCCGCTCCACTGCGCAAACCAGCGCGTCAATCTGCGCCTGCTGCACGGCGTCGCTGCGCTGCTGCATGGCCACATTCACCAGCTTTTGCGGGAACTTGTTCATCCCGGCCAGCAATGCGCGCAGCCCCTGGCCCGACTTGCGCATCGCGCCCAATACCTGCAGCGCGGAGATGATGCCGTCTCCGGTCAGCGCCAGGTTGAGATTGATGATATGTCCCGAACCTTCACCTCCCAGGCACAGCTGCCTTTGCTGCAACATCTCCAGGACATAGCGGTCACCAACGCGCGCGCGGTGCAACACAAGCCCGAGTTTCTGCAGCGCCCGCTCCAGTCCCAGGTTGCTCATTTGCGTACCCACGACGGCGCCGTTCAGGGCCCGCGGGTTGGCGGCGGCAATGACGTATAGGGTCTCGTCGCCATCTACAATCTCACCGCCGGCATCCACGAGAATGAGCCGATCGCCGTCACCGTCCAGCGCGATGCCCAGATCGGCGCGCGTTTCCAGCACCTTCCGGCGCAGGCCGTCCGGCGCCGTGGCGCCGCAGCCGGCATTGATGTTCAGTCCGTCGGGGTGCACCGCAATGCATTCCACCGTGGCGCCCAGCTCCTCGAACACGCGCGGGGCGACCTGGTACGCGGCACCATGGGCGCAATCCACCACCAGCCGCAGCCCGGAAAAGTCCAAATCCGGATCGACGCTGCTTTTACAGAATTCGATGTATCGCCGCTGCGCATCGTCCATGCGCCGGGCCTTGCCCAACTCTGCCGGCGCCACCGTGGTCAGCGGCTGTTCCAACTCCGCTTCGATGGCCAGTTCCAGGTCATCGTCGAGCTTCGTGCCGTGGCTGCTGAAGAATTTGATACCGTTGTCTTCAAAGGAATTGTGCGACGCACTGATGACAATGCCGGCATCGGCGCGCAGGTTGTGAGTCAGGTAGGCGATGCCCGGTGTCGGCATCGGGCCGAGCAGAATGATGTCAACACCGGCGGCGGAGAGCCCGGCCTCAAGCGCGGACTCAAACATGTAGCCGGAGATGCGCGTGTCCTTGCCGATCAGGACCCTGCCCTTGCCGCCGTGCACCAGCACGCGCCCGGCGGCCCAACCGAGCTTCATGACAAAGTCCGGGGTAATTGGATATTCCCCGACCCGACCGCGAATGCCGTCGGTTCCGAAATACTTACGGGCGGAAGTCAAGATTTACGACCTTGGGGACGATCTGCAGCAGCGGGCTGAAAGGGACTTCGAACATGGAAGGTAGAATGTAGAAGGTAGAATATAGGGAAAGGCGATCACCGTGTCTTGAATACTGCGATGTTTTCCCCAACCTTCTACATTCTACCTTCTACCTACTAAATTCCGTTCTCACGCCAGCTGCGATTGCCATCACGCAGACGTTGCCGGCCCGCTTACCGGCGGTTCGTCAGCGCCACGCTGCCCGGAAGCCTTGTCATTCTTGCCGGCGGGGGGAGACTGCCGCGCGGCCCCGTCGCCTGCATCCCAATCTGCAGGCGGGCGCGGCTTGCGTCCGGCCATGATGTCGTCCAACTGCGCCGAATCAAGTGTCTCGTACAGAATCAACGCGTCCGCCATGCAGTGCAACTTGTCGAGATTGTCCTTGAGGATGGTTTCCGCGCGCTGGTAATTACGATCAATCACCGCGCGGATTTCCTTGTCTATGGCATTGGCGGTATCGTCGGATATCGCTTTGTGCTTGGTCACCGAGTGCCCGAGGAACACCTCGCCATCCTCTTCAGCGTAGGTCAGCGGACCGAGTTGATCCGACAGGCCCCATTTGGTGACCATGTTGCGCGCCAGGTCCGTGGCGCGATGAATATCGTTGGATGCCCCCGTGGTCACCGAGTCCGGCCCGAACACCAGGGCCTCCGCGATGCGACCGCCAAACAGGCTGCAGATCTGACTTTCGATAAAGGTCTTGCTGAAACTGAGCCGATCCTGTTCCGGCAGGAACATCGTCAAGCCGAGGGCGCGGCCGCGCGGGATGATGGTGACCTTGTAGACCGGATCATGATTCGGCATGGACCGGCCCACGATGGCATGCCCCGCCTCATGATAGGCAGTAAGTTTCTTCTCCTGGTCGCTCATGACCATGGAACGCCGTTCGGCGCCCATCATGACCTTGTCCTTGGCCCGCTCCAGATCGTCCATGTCCACCAGCTTCTTGTTACCGCGGGCAGCCAGCAACGCGGCTTCGTTCACCAGGTTGGCCAGATCCGCGCCGGAAAATCCCGGCGTGCCACGCGCGATGACGCTGGGAACCACCTTGTCGCCGAGCGCCACCTTGCGCAGGTGCACCTTGAGAATCTGTTCGCGTCCGCGGATATCCGGCAACGGCACCACGACCTGCCGGTCGAAACGGCCGGGGCGCAGCAATGCCGGGTCCAGCACATCCGGCCGGTTCGTGGCGGCAATTACAATCACACCCTCATTGCCGTCAAAACCATCCATCTCCACGAGCAACTGGTTCAGGGTCTGTTCGCGCTCGTCATGTCCGCCGCCCAGGCCCGCGCCGCGATGACGTCCGACCGCGTCGATCTCATCAATGAAGATGATGCACGGCGCATGCTTCTTCGCCTGTTCAAACATGTCACGCACGCGCGAGGCGCCGACGCCGACAAACATTTCCACAAAATCCGAGCCGGAGATGGTGTAGAACGGCACCTTGGCCTCGCCGGCAATGGCCTTGGCCAGCAGCGTCTTGCCGGTTCCCGGCGAACCCACCATCAATACGCCCGAGGGGATCTTGCCGCCCAGCTTCTGGAACTTGCCCGGGTCACGCAGGAATTCCACCAGTTCCGCAACCTCCTCCTTGGCCTCCTCCACGCCCGCCACATCATTGAAGGTGATCTTGACCTGATCTTCGCCCAGCAGGCGCGCCCGACTCTTGCCGAACGACAAGGCACCGCGGCCGCTGCCGCCGCCCTGCATCTGGCGCATGAAGTAGACCCAAATCCCGAGCAACAGGAGTATCGGGAACCAGGAGATGAGTGCATGAGCCCAGAAGGAATTCCGGTTCGGCTCCGCACCGCCGATCTCGACGTTGTTGTCGAGCAACGTGCCGATGAGCGCCTCGTTGCTGGTCTCCGGGCTATAGGTATTGAAACGGCCGCCCTCGCGCAACTGGCCGGAGATGCTGTTGCCCTCAATGACCACGGTCTCGACCTTCCCGGATTTGACGTCATTGATGAACTGGGAATAGGGCACGTTGCCGGCCGCCGCGGAGGTGCCGAAGTTCTTGAATACCATCATCAGCACCAGCGCAATGATGACCCAGAGCACCAGATTTTTAGCCATGTCGTTCAAATGCACTGTCTCCTGAAATCATTCTTGAGTGGCCTTAAGAAACTATACCTTATAGCCCCGGGCCAGCACATAAAACTCCCGCGACGCACCCCGCGACGCCTTGGGTTTTCTGGCCATAACCCGCTGAAATCGCTGCACAAGTTTGCGCCGGTATTCCTCCATGTCGGCGCCCTCAAACACCTTGATCAACAGATTTCCGTTCGCTGCCAGAGTTAGACAGGCAAACTCCAGCACCCGTTCCGCCAGCTGCATGCTGCGCGCCTGATCCGTGACGCGGATACCGGTTAGATTGGGCGACAAATCGGAAATAACAAGGTCGGCGCGCGCCCCAGCCAGGGCGTCGACACAACGCCGGAAAACCGCATCATTGGTGAAATCCCCTTGAATGAACTGGACATTGCGGATCGGTTCCATCGGCAGCATATCCACCGCGATTACCTTGCCTGAAGGACCCACCCGTTGTGCCGCATACTGGGACCAGCTGCCCGGGGCGGCGCCCAGATCCACGACCGTCTGTCCGGGCTTGAGCAGTTTGTCCTTTTCGTTCAGTTCCTGAAGCTTGAAGGTGGCGCGTGAGCGGTAATCGGAACGCCGTGCCTGCTTCACATAGGGGTCGCGCTCGTGCTCCTTGCGTCGCTGCTTGCTGCCCGTCGACATGCGCTACTGGTAACGCACGGAGACAATTTCGTATTCGGTCATCCCACCCGGCGCATTGACGTTCGCCACTTCACCCTCTTCCTTGCCGATCAGGGCGCGGGCAATGGGTGACGTGATCGAAATCAGCGCCAGATTTATGTCCGCCTCCTCCTCGCCGACGATCTGGTAGGTCACCGTCTTTTTCGTGGTCAGATTCAGCAGTTCCACCGTCGCCCCGAACACAACCTTGGGCGCGGCCTTGATACCGGCGACATCAATAATCTGGGCATCGGCCAGCACCGATTCCAGCACGCCAATGCGCCCCTCGACGAAACTCTGCTGTTCGCGGGCGGCGTGGTACTCGGCATTTTCGCTCAGGTCGCCGTGGGCGCGTGCCTCGGCAATGGCCTGGATAATCTGCGGGCGGCGCACGGATTTCAGCTCGGCAAGCAACAAGCGCAGGCGTTCTGCGCCGTTGGCGGTCAATGGCGACTTGGGCATTACTTCACTCCGGCGTGCAGGGTTTGCAGACAATTTACCTGATCTTCATCCAGAAATTTCAGTGCGTTTACGGTCGCGCGCGCCCCGGACATGGTGGTCATGTGAAATACCCGGTGTTGCAGCGCCGTACGCCGGATGGAATAGGAATCCAGTATCGCCTGTTTTCCCTCGGTGGTATTGATGATCAGGCTGACCTCGTCGCTCTTCAGCATGTCGACAATATGTGGCTGCCCCTCGCGCACCTTGTTGACGCCGCGGCATTGCAACCCGGCACCGCGCAGGGTCCCGGCAGTGCCGTGGGTTGCGCACAGGGTGAAACCGTGCGCGGCAAGATCCCGCGCCACGTTGACGGCCTGCTGCTTGTCCGCGTCGCGCACGCTGATGAACACCATTCCACCGCGGGGGATCTCCGCACCGCAGGCAAACTGGGATTTGGCGAAGGCCTCGCCAAAGGTCTTGCCGATGCCCATCACCTCGCCGGTGGATTTCATCTCCGGGCCCAGCAGTGGATCCACGCCCTGCAATTTTATGAACGGGAACACGGCCTCCTTCACCGAAAAATAGGTGGGCACGGGGACGGCGTGGACGTTCTGCTCATCCAGAGTCACGCCCACCATGCACTTGGCGGCGACACCGGCCAGGGACACGCCGGTGGCCTTGGACACAAAGGGCACCGTGCGCGAAGCGCGGGGATTCACTTCCAGCACATAAATGTCCCCGTTCTGGATGGCAAACTGGGTATTCATCAGGCCGATGACCCCCAACCCTTCCGACATGCGCCGCACCTGGCGCGCCAGTTCCTCCTGCACGCCTGGGGTCAGGCTGTGCGGCGGCAGTGAACAGGCCGAGTCGCCCGAGTGCACGCCCGCCTCCTCGATATGTTCCATGATGCCGCCAATTACTACACGTTTCCCGTCGCTCAGGGAATCCACATCAACTTCAATGGCGTCATTCAGGAAGCGATCGAGCAACACCGGTGATTCATTGGACACGGCCACAGCCGCGGCCATGTAATTGCGCAGGTCGGTTTCATTATGCACGACCTCCATGGCGCGCCCGCCGAGCACATAGGACGGCCGCACCACCAGTGGGTAGCCAATCTCCTGCGCCAGCCGTGGCGCGTCCTCGCTGTTCCGGACCGTGCGATTGGGCGGCTGGCGCAAGCCGAGCTGGATTATCAACTGCTGGAAGCGCTCGCGATCCTCGGCGCGGTCAATGGAGTCCGGCGTGGTGCCGATGATGGGCGCCCCGGCGCGCTCCAGTTCCCGCGCCAGTTTCAGCGGCGTCTGCCCGCCGTACTGCACGATGACACCGAACGGCTTTTCCAGGTGGATGATCTCGAGCACGTCTTCCAGGGTCAACGGCTCGAAGTACAGGCGGTCCGAGGTGTCGTAATCGGTGGACACCGTTTCCGGGTTGCAATTGATCATGATGCTCTCGTAACCCAACTCGCGCATGGCAAACGCGGCCTGCACGCAGCAATAATCAAATTCGATGCCCTGGCCGATACGATTGGGCCCGCCGCCCAGAACGATGACCTTTTTGCGCGTCGTCGGCGCCGCTTCGCATTCCTCCTCGTAGGTGGAATACATGTAGGCCGTGGTGGCAGCAAACTCGGCGGCGCAGGAATCCACCCGCTTGTATACCGGCCGGATGCCGTATTGGTGCCGCCGCAGGCGCACGGCTTCCTCGCGGCAACCCAGCAACGTGGCAAGGCGGCTGTCGGAAAATCCCTTGCGTTTCAGTTCCCGCAGACGCTCCGGCGCCAGATCGTCTATCGCGTGCCCCCGCAGCCGGGTTTCCTCCTGCACCAGGTCCTCAATCTGCGCCAGGAACCAGGCATCAATGTGCGAATGCTCGTTCACTTCCGCCAGCGACATGCCATGGCGGAAGGCATCCGCCACATACAGCAGGCGTTCGCCCGTGGGTACGCGCAATTCATGCCGGATGCGATCCAATGCCTCGGCGCTGTCACCTCCGGCACGTTCATTCAATCCGTCGATGCCGGTTTCCAGTCCACGCAGGGCTTTTTGCAGTGACTCCTGGAAGGTGCGGCCGATGGCCATGACCTCGCCGACGGATTTCATCTGCGTCGTGAGCCGGGGATCGGCCTGGGGAAACTTTTCAAATGTGAAGCGCGGGATCTTGGTGACCACGTAATCAATGGTCGGTTCAAACGAGGCCGGCGTGGCGCCGCCGGTGATTTCATTTTCCAGTTCGTCCAGGGTGAACCCCACCGCCAGTTTGGCCGCCACCTTGGCAATGGGGAAACCGGTGGCCTTGGAGGCCAGCGCCGAAGACCGGGATACGCGCGGGTTCATCTCAATAATAATGAGTTCACCATTGGCGGGATTGACCGCGAACTGCACGTTGGAGCCGCCGGTCTCCACGCCGATCTCGCGCAACACTGCGATGGAGGCATCGCGCATGATCTGGTATTCCTTGTCAGTCAGTGTTTGCGCCGGTGCGACGGTGATGGAATCGCCGGTATGCACGCCCATGGGATCGAGATTTTCGATGGAACAAATGATGATGCAGTTGTCCTTCTTGTCCCGCACCACCTCCATCTCGAACTCTTTCCAGCCGATGACCGATTGCTCCAGCAATACCTGTTTGGTCGGCGATGCGTCCAGGCCGCGCTCACAGATTTCGAGAAACTCCTCGGTGTTGTAGGCGATGCCGCCGCCGGTGCCGCCGAGCGTGAATGAGGGCCGGATGATGATCGGGAAACCAATCTCGGCCTGGATCTCCCGGGCTTCCTCCAGCGAATGCGCCAGGCCGGAGTACGGCATGGCCAGGCCGATGCGGCGCATGGCGTCGCGAAACTTCTCCCGATCCTCGGCCTTGTCGATGGCCTCCCGGCTTGCGCCGATGAGTTCAACCTTGAACTCCTCCAGTACGCCCATGCGCGCCAGGTCCAGCGCGCAGTTGAGCGCCGTCTGCCCACCCATGGTCGGCAGCAACGCGTCCGGTCGTTCCTTCTCGATGATCTTGGCCACGGTCTGCCAGCGGATGGGTTCTATGTAGGTCGCATCCGCCATGCCCGGGTCGGTCATGATCGTGGCCGGGTTGGAATTGATCAGGATCACCCGGTAGCCCTCGTCGCGCAGCGCCTTGCAGGCCTGGGCCCCGGAATAATCGAACTCACACGCCTGGCCGATGATGATCGGGCCGGCGCCGATGATGAGGATGGACTGGATGTCAGTGCGTTTAGGCATGAAGACAGTTACAAGTCATAAGTAACAAGTCACAGGGAAAAGACAGGCTTGGGCAGGGAGCGCGGATCATTTGCGCGCTTCCATCAGTTCGATGAAGCGGTTGAACAACGGCTTGATGTCATGGGGCCCCGGGCTCGCCTCCGGATGGCCCTGAAAACTGAATGCGGGGAGATCCCGGTGGCGCACGCCCTGCAACGTGCGATCAAACAATGACCGGTGCGTGGTCAGCAGCTCCGGCGGCAGGCTGGATTCCTCCACGGTAAAGCCATGATTCTGGCTCGTGATCATCACGCGCCCTGTTGCCAGTTCCTGCACCGGATGGTTGGCGCCATGGTGTCCGAACTTCATCTTCACGGTACGCGCGTCGCAAGCCAATGCCAGCAACTGGTGCCCCAGGCAGATCCCGAAAATCGGAATGCGCGTCGGCAGCAGGTCCCGTATGGCCGCAATGGCGTAATCGCAGGCGTCCGGGTCACCGGGACCGTTGGACAAAAACACACCATCGGGATTTTCCCGCAGCACTTCCACGGCAGGGGTGGTCGCCGGCACCACGGTCACGCGGCAACCCAGATCCACGAGGATGCGCAGGATATTGCGCTTCACACCGAAATCGTACGCAATCACGCGCCAGGGTTTGTCGCTGCGCACAGTGGCATCGGGAAGCCCCGCGTCCAGTGACCAGCATCCTTCCGCCCATTCATAGCTGTTCCGGGTGCTGACCACTTTCGCCAGATCGGCGCCCTTCAGGCCGGGGAATGCCCGCGCCGCTGCCACCGCGCGCTCCGTGTCCAAGGTCGCGCCGGCCATGAGGCAGCCATTTTGCGCGCCCTTGTCCCGCAGCAACCGGGTGAGCTTGCGCGTGTCTATGTCGTGAATGGCGACCACGCCCTTGCGGCACAAATATTCCGGCAGCGAACCCTGGGCGCGCCAGTTACTCATTTGATAGGGCAGTTGACGGATGATCAGTCCGGCGGCATACACTTCGCCGGATTCTTCATCCTCGGGATTGACGCCCACATTGCCGATATGTGGCTGGGTGAACGTGACGATTTGTTGATGGTAGGAAGGATCCGTGAGGATCTCCTGGTAACCGGTAATGGCGGTGTTGAATACCACTTCGCCAACGGTCTGACCTTCCGCCCCAATGGAGCGGCCGTGGAACAGGGTTCCATCTTCAAGGGCCAGAATCGCGGCCTGCGTCAAATACCATCTCCAGACAGGGACTTCAATCGTCGCCGCTTGTACGTTCCCGACACAAGCGGCGTACAGTACATCCCTGTACATGCCGCTCCTGCGCATCCTGCGCCCGCGGCATACCGTACGTCCGTGTACATAAAAACGGGAGTAACCTCTCGATTACTCCCGCCGCTTCATTCACTCGAGCCTCTGCCGATTCACATTCGTGCTTTGGCCAATTCGAAGCGGGATTCTACTGAACCTGTGCGCGCAGTGTCCACGCACCAAAGTCGGATGGGACGACTCGCATCTCACGTGTGCCGCCCATGGCAGGATATTCTCCTTGCAGGGCGTGTGACGCGTATACAGTTACCGGGCCGTACTCCGAGGCGGATTGAATTACGACCCGACCCCGCCCCTGAACCCGAAAAATAGGGTGCTAACCTCCCCTCAGGCTAACAAAATACCGCCGGAAACCGCGCCAACTCATTGCAAATCTGGGTTTTTTAGGCTTGTATAGTAGGTCTTCCCCACTTCTGGGACCGGCCAGAGCCCCGACAATACCGTGGCCAAAAAGCGCAAAAAACATCAATTAAACGCCCTCCAACCCGGATTTCAGCTCCATTGGTATGAAATCCGCGACATCATCGGTCAGGGCGGCTTCGGCATTACCTATCTGGCCTACGACCGCAATCTGGCCCATGAGGTTGCGATCAAGGAGTACATGCCCATCGAACTGGCCACGCGGCACACGGATGGCTCCGTGGTGGCACTGTCACCGGAACATGAGGAACGTTACGTTTGGGGGCAGGGGCGATTTCTGGCTGAGGCGCGAACGCTCGGACAGTTCAAGCACCCCAACATCGTGCGCGTGCGCAACGTGTTCGAGGCCAACAACACTGCGTACATGGTCATGGATTATGAATTGGGTGAAACCCTGCAGGAGATCCTGGCGCGGCGGAAAATTCTCGATGAAGCCGACCTGGGCACAGTGATATTTCCCATCATCGACGGCATGAAACTGGTGCACGCCCACGGCTTCATCCATCGCGACATCAAGCCCGGGAACATCTTCATCCGCGTGGACGGCGACCCGGTGCTGCTGGATTTTGGTTCCGCGCGCCAGGCGCTGGAAACCAGCCGTGGATCCATGACCAGCCTGTTTTCCAAGGGTTATGCGCCCATCGAGCAATACAACAGCAATGAGGAGCAGGGCCCATGGACGGACATTTATGCCCTCGGCGCCACCATGTATCGATGCATTGCCGGTGTCCCGCCGGCGGACGCCATTGATCGGAGTTCCGCCATCAGCATCGCCGGCCGGGATACCTACGTCCCCGCCGTGGAAGTGGGCGAGGGCCGTTACTCCCAGGCCCTGCTGGAGGCCATTGATTACGCCATGCGCTTCCGCCGCCACGAGCGCCCGCAATCCATCAATGACCTGTTGACGGTCATGCGCAACCTGGGGGCTGAATTTGAAAAGGGGGTCGTCAAAACCCCCGAACCCCTGATCCCGGTACAGAAATCGTCACCTCCGGTGCATGAGCCGGAAATGATCACGGACATACCTACAAATCCATCGCGGCCCGGGCCTGCAGCAGAGGCCAGGATCTCCGCGGCGCCAAGAAGCAAACAGCGCCCGCCCGGTGAAGCACCGTTAATCACCACGCCCACCGCCGTGCCGTCGACGCCCATACCAGTGGCACAACCCGCTTCGGAGCCGGTGCCCACGCTGCAAAAATCTCCACGGCTGCAAGGCAACGAGGAGTTCATGGAACTGTACGCCCATGCAGAAGAAGGCGATCCGGAGGCCCAGACCGAATTGGCCTACCGGCTCGCCAAGGGCATGGGGACGGAAAAAAATGAAACCGAGGCGGTGAACTGGTATCGCCGCGCCGCCGAACAGAATCACACCCCGGCGCAATTCAGTCTCGGCGTCATGTATGCCAAGGGACGCGGCGTGGAGCAGGACTTCCGTTCCGCCTTCAAGTGGTACCTGAAAGCCGCCGCTCAGGGTGATGCCGGCGCCCAAGCCATGATTGCCGGTCTTTATTTGAAAGGTATCGGCACGCCGCCGGACCCCAAGGCCGCCTTCGACTGGACGCTGCGTGCCGCCAAGCGCGGGCACCCGGCCTCCATGTTCAAGGTCGGTGAAATGTTTGCGCAGGGCGTGGGTGCGCAGCAAAACCTGGAAGAGGCCCTGCGTTGGTACAAGAAAGCGGCGGACAAGGGTGTGGTTGACGCTCAGATCAACCTCGCATTCATGTATGGAAAGGGCCAGGGAGTGGAGCGCGACGACAGCCAGGCGTTCAAGTGGTATCGCAAGGCCGCGGACTCGGGCAATCCCATCGCCCAATTTAATCTTGGCGTGATCTATTCCAAGGGCCGCGGCATGCCCCAGGACCTGAAGGAGGCGCGCAAGTGGTACCAGCTGGCGGCCAACCAGGGCGACCAGAATGCCGAGCGGGCGCTGACGCGAATGGGGAGTAGTTAGAACGTCCGTGTCAGAATACCAACTGGGAAATCCCCAATCAGCCATAATGGCCTGCAAGCCTCACCCGCAACGCGGTAAACGATGAAAACCCCCCCCAGTCTGGAAGCGCTGATCGAAGACGGCGTGATCGACGAAGTGCTGCGCCCGCTCAAAAGCGGCAAGGAGGCCACGATCCACGTGGTCCGATCGGGCGCCCAAATCCTTTGCGCCAAGGTTTACAAGGACATGGCGCAGCGCAGTTTCCAGGCCACAACGCAATACCAGGAAGGCCGCCGGGTGCGCGGCAG
>Ga0156012_1125_pt3 | contig 41183 bp, 41 predicted proteins | sample RifCSPlowO2_02_FD_107666 | JGI IMG/M metagenome (GOLD analysis project Ga0156012, IMG submission 107666) | Gammaproteobacteria bacterium RIFCSPLOWO2_02_FULL_61_13
GGATCCCGGCCAGCGTCGGCATGCGCGGGTCATCCCATCCGGCCACATGCCCGCCTTCCACCAGGGCGATGAGCCGCCGCTTGCTGAGCACGGCATAATCGAGATTAAGCCGCGCGAACTCATACTGGCGCGGGCGGGATGGCGTCGACAGGTTGTCAATGAACCAGTCGTACAACGGGCGGTGATCCTCGAATTCCAGCGTGCAGATGGAATGGGTGATGTGTTCGATGGCGTCGGACAGACCGTGGGTGAAGTCATACATCGGGTAGATGCACCACTTGTCACCGCTGCGATGATGCGCGCTGCGCCGGATGCGATAGATGATCGGGTCGCGCAGATTCACATTCGGCGAGGCCATGTCAATCCTTGCGCGCAACACATGCGCGCCGTCGGCAAACTCGCCTTGCCGCATGCGCTCAAACAAGGCCAGGTTTTCTTCCACCGAACGATTGCGAAACGGGCTCTCCTTGCCGGGCTCGGTCAGCGTGCCGCGATGGGCCCGGATCTCGTCTCCGCTCAGGCTGTCCACGTAGGCCTTGCCCTGTCGGATCAGATCCACTGCGTAGGCATGCAACTGGTCGAAATAATCGGAAGCAAAGTACAACCGATCCTGCCAGTCGAAACCCAGCCAGTGCACGTCACGCTGGATGGCCTCCACATACTCAACGTCCTCAGTCTCGGGATTGGTATCGTCAAAACGCAGGTTGCACAGTCCACCGAAGTCCGCCGCCAGCCCGAAGTTCAGACAGATGGATTTTGCATGCCCGAGATGCAGATAACCGTTGGGTTCCGGCGGAAACCGCGTGTGCACGCGGCCGCCGTGGGTACCGGCGCGCAGGTCGTCCTCGATGATGCGGCGGATGAAATTGTGCGCCGCGGCCGGCACCGGTTCCGTCATGGCACGCAGCTTACCGTAAAACCGCCGAACCCAACGCGATGCCCGGCAGGTCGCCGGACAGTCCCATGGCACGGGCCATGAGCCAATGCTTGACCGGGCCCAGCGCGTTACACAAGTCGAGCCCGGCATTGCGCAGCCGTTGCATTGCCGGATCCCGGGAGCCGAAAAGTTTATGCATGCCGTCCAGGACCGAGATCATCATTTCGTTCTCACCCCGGCGCCAGCGCTCATAGCGCCGCAGGGTATGCAGGGAACCGGGATCCCGCCCGGCCTGCCGGGACTCCAGCAACACCTGCGCAAGGCTCGCCGCATCCAGCAATCCCAGATTGGCGCCCTGACCGGCGAGTGGGTGAACACAGTGCGCCGCATCGCCGATGAGCGCCAGGCGTGGCCGGCAGTAACGTTCTGCCTGGGCGCGCTGCAGCGGAAACACCATGCGCGGGCCGCTTTCCACCATATCACCCAGGATGTGCCCGCCGGCCGCGGCCAACTGGATGCGGAACGCCGCCTCGTCCTGCAACTGCAGTCTTCGCGCCTGCTCCGGCGTGGTGGACCAGACAATGCCACAGGCATGCGGGTCCGCAAGCGGCAGAAACGCCAGCGGGCCCGAGGCCAGGAACCGCTGACGCGCCACCTGCCCGTGGGGAAGCGCCGAACGTGCTGTGCACGCCAGCGCGTGTTGTTCGTAGGCGTGCGAGGCATAGCCGATGCCGGCCAGTTCCCGCACGCGCGACCGGGCGCCATCAGCGCCAACCACGAGTCGGGCCAGCAACCGGGAACCGTCCGTGCCGTGGGCAATGATTTGGTCCGGCCCAAATTCCACGCGTTCGAGATCCGCGATCGGGATCACATGCGTGCGTGCATCATTGAGTGCCGCGCGCAATGCCGATTCCAAATCGGACTGGTTGACGATGTAGCCGAGGGTGGAGAGACACAGGCTGGCGCTGTCGAATTCAATCCGTCCGGTTCCGGCGGCGTCCCAAACCTCCATGCGCTGAAACTCCCCGATGGACGCAGGCTCAAGCAGTGACCACGCGCCACACGCAGCCAGTATGGCGCGCGCAGCCGGCGTCAACGCCAGGGCGCGAGGATCGATCCGATTGTGGCTGGCGGCATCGGGGACGCGATCCGCGATCAGGCAGGCAACGCCCGCGCGGATCAGCAGGCAGGCCAATGCCAGGCCCACCGGTCCCGCGCCGATGATGCACACGTCCGCCTGACGGGTGATTGCGGACATTTCAGACGCTGCTCCGGACGCACGCGGGCTGCCGGCCGCGCAACCCGGCTCCAAACAGCATCAACTCCCGTTTCACCGGCGGTAACAAATCCGCAAGCAACATTCCCATCTGCCGCAGGCCCGCGAGCAGAGGATTATTGCTGGCGAAGGTTCGGGCCAGCCCATGACTGAACCCCATTACCCGTTCACGGTCCTCGCGCCGTGCCTCCGCAAATGCCATCAGCAGAGCGGCCGCGCCAGGATCCGTGCCTGCGCCGGCCGCCAGCGTTTCCGCCAGCGCCGCCACGTCGCGCAGGGCCAAGTTGAACCCCTGCGCGCCATTGGGATGAATGTTCACCGCGGCGCTGCCCAGCAATATTGCGCGGCCGCAGACCTGGCGCTCAGGCAGAACCCGCTGCAGGGAATAGGTGCGGCGCGCTCCGCACTGGGCGATGCCGCCCAGGCGCCCGCCCAGGCGCTGTTCCAGTTGCGCACAATATTCCGCGTCCCCAAGGGCGAGCCACGCTGGTGCAGCGGAACTCGCGACGCAGTTCACGGCAACCATGCGCCACTGATCCAGCGGCAGCAATGCCAGCGGACCGGTGCCGCCGAAGCGCTCATAGGCCGTGTCAATATGAGGCTGACCCATGGTGACGTTGGCGACGATGGCAGTCTGCTGGTAGTCATGGCGCGCAACCTCGATTCCCAACTGCGCGCGCAGGCTGGATTCGACGCCATCGGCCACGACCAGCAACCGGCAATGCAAACGGCCGCTGACATTGCATTGCGCAAGCATGGTTTCGGCGCGCTGTTCTATCTGCGTCACGGATTCCGGGCATAGCGCCGTAATATCGCTGCTGGCGCAGATGCATTCCCACAGTGCTCGGCCCAATTCGCGCGCAACGACCACGTATCCCAGCGCTTCCGTCCCAACGCGTGCCGCGTCCATGCGCACGCAGCCGAAACGCCCCTGCTCGGAGACATGTACGTGGCGGATCGGCGTGGCAGATCGCCGCACCTGATCCCAGATGCCGATATGCTTTAGCACGCGCACGCTGGCCAGCGACAGTGCGATACCACGATCATCGTAACTTGGCTGGGCCGGTTGCCCCGGGGCTACGGGCTCGATCAGGGCAATTCGGTGACCGCTGCTGCGCAGCGCCAGGGCCAGCGATGCGCCGACCATTCCGCCGCCGGCGATGGCGATGTCAAAATCCAGCTTCGTCATGGCCGGTTATCAGCGGGTCTCCGCAAAACGTTATGAGCGCAGTCAGGCCGCACTGGCCATGAGCGACTCGATCTCGGCGATTTGCTTCGGCGCGTCGCGGGTAATGACGTCGCGTCCCTGCTCGGTCACCAGCACGTCGTCTTCGATGCGAATGCCGATATTCCACCACTTTTTCGCCAGTCCGCGGCGCGGCTGGAAATACAGGCCGGGCTCCACGGTCAACACCATGCCCGGCTCCAGCACCCGCCACTCGCCATCCAGCTTGTAATCACCCACATCATGCACGTCCATGCCGAGCCAGTGGCCGGTGCGGTGCATGTAGTAGTCGGCAAAGGCCTGATCCTTGATCAGGTTGCGTACCCGGCCCTTGAGAATACCCAGTTCCACCAGCCCTTCCGTCAACACCTGCACCGCTGCGTCATGGGGATCATTCCAGTGATTGCCGGGGCGCACGGCAGCGATGGCGGCCGCCTGGGCCGCCAATACCAGTTCGTACACCTGTCTCTGGGCCGCGGTATAGGCACCGTTGACCGGGAAGGTCCGGGTGATGTCGCTGGCATAGCCGTCATACTCCGCGCCGGCATCAATCAATACCAGGTCGCCGTCGCGCAACTCCGCGTTGTTCTCCGTGTAATGCAGGATGCAGCCATTGGCGCCGCCGCCGATGATGGCCGGATAGGCAGGCGAGCGAGCGCCATTGCGCATGTATTCGTGCAACAACTCCGCCTCAATCTCATATTCCATCATGCCAGGTTTGCATACCGACATCGCACGCCGGTGTGCCCCCGCCGAAATGCGCGCGGCCTGGCGCATGGCGCGTACCTCCGACCGGCTCTTGTAAAGCCGCATTTCGTGCAGGATATGCGTCAGCGCCACGAATTCATCCGGCGCACCAACGCCGGCGCGACCCTTGCGCCGCACCTCGTTCACCCAGCCGAGCACGCGCTGATCAAACGCGGCATCCTGACCCATGGTGTAGAAGATGCGATCCTTTTCCTCCAGCAACCCCGGCAGGATGTCATCCAGGTCCGAGATTGGAAACGCGTCATCGGCTCCGTACCTGGCACAGGCGCCCTCCACGCCCGCGCGCAACCCGTCCCAGATTTCCATCTTCGGATCGCGCTCGCGGCAAAGCAGCACGAACTCGCCCTGTGCGCGTCCCGGGATGATGATGGCCACGGCCTCGGGTTCGGCAAACCCGGTGAGATAGAGGAAATCACTGTCACCGCGGAACGGGAAGTGGGTGTCACGGCTGCGCACGCGCACGCCGGCGGTGGGAATAATGGCGATACTGTCGTCGCCCATCATGTCCATCAGACGTTTGCGGCGCTTGGGAAATTCTTTCTGATCCATTATTGCAAGGTCTCCTGATCCATATCGATGCCATACATTCGCATTTCCTCCCGAATCAGCATCACACCGGTGCGCACATGCTCCATCACCTGCATCAACGCCGTTTCGTCTTCTTCGTCCGGCTCATCCACTCCGACGCGGCTGATCACGTCCATGTCCCGCAGCCACTCCTGGATCCCGTCGCCAAGCACCCGCGCCGGCAGGTCCTCCACCAGGCCCAGCCCGGACAGAAATCCCCGGCACCAGCCGGCCAGCGCCTGTACCCGCTCTGGCATTCCGGTATCATCGTCCGGCAACAGCATTTGAAAGTCGAACTCCTCCGATGCAAGCTGGCGCCGGGACTCGTACAACAACTGGCGCACGTGTTCATGGCAAGCTTCCGCCCGGGCGACATCCAGCGTGCGCAGATCCAGGAACTCCTGCCACAGTTCTTCTGCCGGGAAGTGCGGGCTGCATAATTGGCCGCACAGAAAGCCATGGCACTCCGCCGCCCCCACACCGGCGCCGGCCGCGGACAATGCCGATTCGAAATCCTGGTGCCCGGACATTTCCCCCGCCTCCGCGCGTTGCAAGTGATTTACGCGCCTGCATTTTGCCGGCCGGCAATTCGCATCCGCCTGCCGGCCGTCCCGCGCCCGATCGACCTGTTGACCGTGATCAGGGCGCGCTCTATATTGTCCCAAAAATCGCACTGCCATGCGTCAGTAAAGTGCGCATTGCCCTGCCAGATTGCACCATGCCGGAATCCAAACCAGAAACACTCGACCTCGTAGCACTCGAATCTAGGGTGGACGACCTGATTCGCACCGTGGGTCAACTGAAGACCGAGAACTCCGCGCTGCGCAGCCAGCAGGACAATCTGATCAATGAACGGGCGACACTGATTGAAAAAACCGAACAGGCCCGTTCCCGCATTGAATCCATGATCACGCGGCTGCGTGCCATGGAGACGCGGTCATGAGCACCGGTCTGCGTCCGGTTACCATAACCATCCTGGAGAAGGAGTACCTGATCTCCTGTCATGAGGAGGAGCGTGATCAACTGCACACGGCCGCCGCGTTCCTGAATGACAAGATGCGCGAAGTGAAAAATGGCGGCAAGGTGGTCGGGACCGAACGCATTGCGGTGATGGCGGCGCTGAATATCACCAGCGAACTGCTCTCCCGGCGTTCCGAGACCGAGGAATTGAGCAGCTCCGTCGACTCGACCATCAGGCGCCTGCGCAGCAAGATTGACGCGGCCCTGACCCAGGGCGCACGGGTTGAGATGTAATGAGGTTAACTGGCTGATTCAAGCCGTCGTGAGCAGGTCCGGCTGCGCGAAGCCGCGCAGCAGTCTTGAATCAACAAATTTGGGTATCTTCTGCGGTGTTCGTGTGCCGGCTGGTGTTTCTTGAGCCGATTCTTAGTCGCAAAGGGAACTGAACCGCGGCCTGTTGTGCATGCCCGCACTAAGCGGGAAGCCTGAAGCGCCGCTCGCTGTTCCCACTTGAACCATTGGTTCAAGACTAAAGGCCGGTAGCGGCACTGCGGTTGATACCCACCTTCTGCGTAAACTGCCGGCGTCGGGCCGGCATTGTTTTTTCACCGCCCGGGGTAACACCGTGAACTACTGGCTGATGAAATCCGAACCCTCGGTCTTCAGCATCGATGACCTGGCGCGCCGGCCCGGCCGGACTGACAGCTGGGACGGGGTGCGCAATTACCAGGCCCGCAACATGCTGCGCGATGAGATGCAGCCCGGGGATTGCGCGTTCTTTTATCATTCAAGCTGCGAGGAACCGGGCGTGGCAGGCGTCATGAAGATCGTTTCCCGGGGTCAGCCGGACACCGCGGCCTTCGACCGGCGCAGCGATTATTACGATTCCGGCAGCACGCCGGCGGCGCCGCGCTGGTACTCCGTGGATGTGCAGCTGCAGCGCAAATTCAAACGTGTCATTACGCTGACGGAACTGCGGGCGCAACGGGCACTGGCGGGTCTCGCGTTGCTTCAGCGCGGCAACCGGCTGTCGGTGTTGCCGGTCAGCAGCGCGGAATGGAAATGCATCCTGTCTCTGGCGGCAGACTGATCACATCAGGAACATGCGGTAGGCGGGATTACCGGTCTCTTCCGTGAACACCATATCCAGGTTGGCCAGGAAGGCCCGGAATTCCGCCCGTTCCGCCACCGGCACCTGGATCCCCATCAACACCCGGCCATAGGCGGCGCCATGATTGCGGTAATGGAACAGGCTGATGTTCCAGCGGTCACCCATGCGTGACAGAAACTGCAGCAGGGCGCCGGAACGCTCAGGAAACTCAAAGCGGTACAACACCTCATCCGCAGCCGTCGGCGCATGGCCGCCAACCATGTAGCGCACGTGCATCTTGGCCAGTTCGTTGTCGCTCATGTCCACCACGTCGTAACCGCGGTCGGCCAGCGCCTGGAGCAACGCCGCCTTTTCCTCCAGTCCATGGCGCAACTGGATCCCGGCAAAAACCCGTGCTTCGCTGGAATCCGAATAGCGGTAATTGAATTCAGTTATCTGGCGCGCCCCCAGGTCATGGCACAACGCGCGGAAACTCCCCGGCCGCTCCGGTATGGTGATGCAGATCAGCGCCTCCCGTTGTTCCCCCAGTGCCGCCAGTTCGGCGATGTGTCGCAGTCGATCAAAATTGACATTGGCGCCGCTGAATATGGCAACCAGATCGGCGTCCCGCAGGTGGTGTGCGGCCACGAACTGTTTCAAACCGGCCAGCGCCAATGCCCCGGCCGGTTCCGGGATCGCGCGCGTGTCCTCGAAGATGTCCTTCACCGCGGCGCAGATTTCGTCATTCGTGACCAGCAGGATCTCATCCACCAGCGCCCTGCAGACACGGAATGTCTCGTCCCCCACCCGCCGCACGGCGGCGCCATCGGCAAAGATGCCGATGTACGGCAATTCCACCGGCCGACCCGCCGCAAACGCCGCATGCATGGACGGCGCCTCATCGGATTCAACGCCGATGATGTGGATCCCGGGATGAGCCTGCTTGATGCAGCAGGCAATGCCGGCGATGAGCCCACCCCCGCCCACGGGGACAAAGACATACCGGGGAAGTGTTTTGCTCTGCTGCAGGATCTCCACCGCCACCGTCGCCTGGCCGGCGATCACCAACGGGTGGTCATACGGTGGTATCAGCGTGCGACCGGAACCGGCCGCCAGTTCCTCGGCATGCAGCTTGGCCTCGTCATAGGTGTTGCCGTGCAATACCACATCCGCATTCAACCGCCGCACCGCATTGATCTTTATCTCCGGCGTGGTCTTCGGCATGACGATTAATGCGGAAACACCCAGATGCTGCGCTGCCAGCGCCACGCCCTGGGCATGATTGCCGGCCGATGCGGCGATGACACCGCGACCCTTTTCAGCAGCAGTCAGGGTCGCGAGCATGTTGTAGGCGCCGCGCACCTTGTAGGAGAACACCGGCTGCTGGTCCTCGCGCTTCAACCAGATGCGGTTACCCAGCAGCCGTGATAATTGCGGCGCCAGATCGAGCGCCGTCACCCGCGCCACGTCATAGACGCGCGACCCGGCTTCTGTGATCAACGATTGGTATTCGGGGAACACGCGCCTAAGATAGCATTATCACGGCAGCAGCCCGAATTCGGATGCAAACATGAGCCAGGATGACCGGAAGAAACGCGCAGCAGAAGCGGCTCTGAAATACGTCGAGGACGACATGATCGTCGGTGTCGGCACCGGTAGCACTGTCAACTTTTTTATAGACGCGCTGGCCGGCCTGCGCGGGCGTATCGAGGGCGCGGTCGCCAGTTCCGCGGCGACGGAGGCCCGGCTCAAACAGCACGGAATCCCGGTGCTACCCCTGAACAGCGTCGCGGAACTCCCGGTTTATGTTGATGGCGCCGACGAAGCGACCCGGCACCGCCAGCTCATCAAGGGCGGCGGGGGCGCATTGACGCGTGAGAAAATCGTGGCGGCGGTGAGCCGGCGCTTCATCTGCATCGTGGATGAGTCCAAGCTGGTGGGCGTGTTGGGACGCTTCCCGCTGCCGGTGGAGGTCATCCCCATGGCCCAGAGTCATGTCGGGCGGCAACTGGCAATATTGGGAGGGCAACCGGCGCTGCGCCAGGGCTTCACCACGGACAACGGCAACATCATTCTTGATGTGCACAATCTTTCCATCCCGGATCCGGTGGCACTGGAAGAACGCATCAACAACATTGCCGGCGTCGTCTGTAATGGTTTGTTTGCGCGCCGCGGCGCGGATGTGCTGCTGGTCGCCACCGGTAATTCTGTGAATTGCATCACATAACGCCGAATCCGGTTTTATTGGCGCTTCGCCACGGCGTGATGCATAATTTCCCCCGCTTTCCAATTTTGCCAGCGCAGGGGCGTCCCAATGACGGAATGGATTTTCTGGGTGGTATATGTGTTTTCCATCCTGGTGCTGATACTGCATTTCACCGGCTTCCTGGTTCGACGCAATATGGAGTGGGCCGTGCTGGTTGCCGCGGTGGCATTGTTCGGCGTCAATTTGCTGGATTTCCTGAAAATCATCTGAACCGCTGTTACAAGTCGTTTTACCCCGGCTTGTCAGCCCCCGGAATGTCGTGATCGGCCTGCTGCAGCGTGTGTCGCAGGCGCGGGTTGACGCGGCCGGGCAAACCATCGGCGCCATTGAGCGCGGGTTGCTGGTGCTGGTGGGCATTCAACGAGCGGACTCGGAATCCAACTCGGTGCGCCTGCTGGATCGATTGCTCGGGTATCGCGTGTTCGCGGATGCCGCCGGGCGGTTGAACCTGAGCCTGGCCAGTGTGGGCGGGGGGTTGTTGTTGGTGCCACAGTTCACGCTGGCGGCCGACACCCGCAAAGGATCGCGCGCCAGTTTCAGCAGCGCAGCGGACCGGGAAACCGGACAGCGATTATTTCTGCACCTGCTGGAACTGGCTCGATCCCGGCACAGCCCGGTGGCCTGCGGCCGTTTCGGCGCCGACATGCAGGTGACGCTGACCAATGACGGGCCGGTAACGTTCTGGCTGGAAAGCTAATCGATCCAGTCGCGTGGGCGTAAAAACTCTCCCAGTGCGTCCTCGGGGGAGCCGGGATCAGGCCGCCAGTCATAACGCCAGGCGGCCACGGGCGGCAGCGACATCAGGATTGACTCCGTGCGCCCGCCGGACTGCAGACCGAACAGCGTCCCGCGGTCATAGATCAGGTTGAACTCCACATAGCGGCCGCGGCGGAAGGATTGGAATTCACGTTCACGCTCCCCGAATGGCGTGTGCCGGCGCCGCTCGATAATGGGCAGGTAGGCAGGCAGATAGTGATCCCCCACGCTGCGCATGAAGGCAAAGCAGCGTTCAAAACCCCACTCGTTCAGATCATCGAAAAACAGCCCGCCTATGCCCCGCGTCTCACCGCGATGGCGCAGGGTGAAGTACTCATCGCACCATTTCTTGTAGCGCGGATAGGTATCCGCGCCGAAAAGCGCACAGGCATCCCGGGCCGACTGGTGCCAATGACGCGCATCCTCCGCATGGGCGTAACAGGGCGTGAGGTCAAACCCGCCGCCAAACCACCAGGCCGGTTCGGCACCGGCACGGCCGGCCATGAGAAAGCGCACGTTCATATGCGAGGTCGGCACATGGGGATTGCGCGGGTGCATCACCAGCGACACCCCCATGGCCTCGAATCCGCGTCCGGCAAGTTCCGGTCGCCGGGTGGTCGCGGACGCCGGCAGCGTCGCACCATGGACGTGGGAGAAATTGACGCCGCCTTTCTCGAACAGCGCGCCGTTCTCCAGCACACGCGTACGCCCGCCACCCCCTTCATCACGCGTCCAGGCGTCTTCGCGAAAGCGCGCGCCTCCGTCGCATGACTCCAGCACAGCGCAAATTCGATCCTGCAGCGTGAGGAGATAGGTCTTGACGGCGCCGGGTTCAGGATTGCCGGACATGGCTCGGTTTCATGGTGGTCAGGGTTCAGGTTATCCTAGCCTAAGCACCGGGCGCCGGTTAGACTGCGCGCCCTGATTTTGCAGCCCATGCCATGACCCGAAAACGCACTGCATCCATCCGCCGCGAGACCCGCGAGACCCGCGTTGCGCTTGACCTGGGCGTCGATGGCACCGGCAAGGGGGAGTTTCGCATCGGGATCCCGTTTCTCGAACACATGCTGGATCAAGTGGCGCGGCACGGCATGCTGGATCTCAAGATCATCGCGGAAGGCGATCTGGCTGTGGATGCGCACCACACCGTCGAGGACGTCGGGATCTGCCTGGGCCAGGCCTTGCGTGAGGCCCTCGGCGACAAGTCCGGGATCCGCCGTTTCGGCCACGCCTATGTGCCGCTGGACGAGGCCCTGTCGAGGGTGGTCGTGGATTGCTCCGGGCGTCCCGGACTGGAGTACCACGTCGAATATCCCCGCGCCCGCATCGGCGAGTTCGATGTGGACCTGATCCGGGAATTCTTTCAAGCCGTGGTCAATCATGCCGGCCTGACCATGCATGCAGACACGCTGCGCGGCCGCAACGCGCACCATATAGCGGAAACCCTGTTCAAGGGGTTTGGACGCGCATTGCGCATGGCGCTGGAAGCGGACGCGCGGCTGGCGGGCGAGACTCCATCCACGAAGGGTTCCCTCTAAATCCTTCGGCGCCGCCATGGCCACGGTCGCAGTGCTGGATTACGGCAGCAGCAACCTTCGTTCCGTCGCCAAGGCGCTGCAGGCGGTGGCCGCGCCGGACATGAAGGTGCGCATCAGCACCACTGCCGCGGAGTTGCGCCGCGCCGATCGCATTGTCTTTCCCGGCCAGGGCGCCATCGGCCAGTGCATGCAGCGACTGCAGGCGCTGGATTTGATTGAGGCCCTGACCGACTGCCTGCGCGACAAGCCCTTCCTCGGCATCTGCCTCGGCATGCAAAGCCTGTTCAGCACGAGTGAAGAGAACGGCGGCACGCCATGCCTGAACATCGTTCCCGGCACGGTGCGGCGTTTTCCTGCAGGCGCCGGACTCAAGGTGCCGCATATGGGGTGGAATCAGGTCCGGCAAAGGTTACCGCATCCGCTCTGGGAAGATATCCCCGGCGGCGAGCGCTTTTACTTCGTGCACAGCTACTATGTTGCGCCCGCAGATGACACGAACATCGCGGGCAGCACCGATTACGGTATTGATTTCACGTCGGCAGTGGCGCATGAGAATCTGTTCGCGGTGCAATTCCATCCGGAAAAAAGCCAGCGCCCTGGCCTGGCACTACTGCGCAATTTTCTGCACTGGCAACCGTGATAGGTCCGGTTGGCCGGATTCCGCCCCCCGGAAAAACAAATGGGCCATGGATCACGAGGATCCATGGCCCGCTGAAACTACCGCGCCGGCAAACCGGCCGGGAGGATTAATCAGCAATCAGCCTGCCGCCATGTCCTTCAACGCCTTCAGGGCGATGGCGCGCACGGAGTTGGTGGCCGGTTTGGCCTTGATCATGATCTCTTCGCCGGTGAAGGGATTAATGCCCTTGCGCGCGGCACGCGCGGGCTTCATGACACGACGCAGCTTCACAGCGATTGACGGCACGGTGAATTCGCCCGAGCCCTTCTTGTTCAGGTGGCAACGCGCAAGTCCGGTCATGGAATCGAGTACTGCGCCGACCTGCTTTTTCGTCAACCCGGTATCTTCCGCGATGGCGCTCAAAATCTGCGACTTGGTCTGTTTGCTGGTGATGACTGTTGGTTTCTTGGCCATTTAGATGTCCTCATTATTCTGCTGGTGATTTGGATGTTCGCTGCCCCAGAATGCCCCGCCCGGCACGCGGCCCGGCGGTCAATGCTGTAATTATTATTTGTAGCTCAAGGCGGGGTAATTATGCTATTTAAATGGGACGATTGCCATCCGGAAATCCCGTTATTTCCCGCTTTTCCTGCCCAATCCGTCCCTGCACTTCCCGCCACAGGGCCGCGAATGATGCACTGGACTCGCTGCCCGGGGCGCAGACGGGAAGCGGGGCGCGGAACTCCCCCATGCGCTCCACCACGGCGGAATAACTGATGCTGGTACTCAACACCTCGGGGTGATCGCGGTGCACGTCCAGCATAGTGTCGCGGTGCAGACGGCGGCGCCGGTCAACCATGGAGAAAAACGGCAGCAATCGCACCTGGAATTCCGGGTGCTTCCCGAACCAGGACTTGAGTCGTTCGTAAACACGCAACGACAGGATGGTCGGAATCAGGGGGATCAGCAGGACGTCCGCGGCCCGGAAGACATTCTCGGACACGATTGAAATCGCGGGCGCACAGTCCAGGAACACGTGGTCATATTCACCGCGCACCGGTGCCACGAGTTCGGCGAGGCGGCCGGCCCAGCGCTTTTTCCGCCCCAGATATTGATCCAGATTGCGATAGGAAAAATCCGCCGGCATCAAATCCAGACCGGGATAGTTGGTTGCCTTGATGAAGTCCTGCAGTTCGCGCCGGCCCTTGATTAACTGCTTGCTGCCGCCGCGAATCCTGGGTTTCACACGGAAAAAGTAGCTGGCGGCGGCCTGGGGGTCCAGATCCCAAAGCAACACCTGGCCGCCGGAGGCGGTCGCCGCGTAGGCCAGGTTGACCGCCGCCGTGGTCTTTCCGACACCGCCCTTCAGGTTGTAACAGGCGAAGACCCTGGCGCTCATGGCGGCCCTGCCAGCAAACGTTCCATGGCGGCGCGCACCGGCTCCGCCGCAAACCGCTCAAAGCGCCGGACGAAACCCTGTTGCGCCTCCAGCTCCAGCCGATCCAGTTCCAATCCCAGTTCCGCCATGGCAGCCAGCGATTGCGAGTCCGTGTCTGTCCGCGCCAGGAACTCCTGCTGCCATTGCCGCAGCCATTCGCGTTGCACGTGGTAGTCCACGATATCGCCCAGCACACCCTGCAGCTTACGCAACCGGCGCAGCACCTCGTCCACGTCCGCTGAAGGGTAAAGCGTGCGAAAGGCCTCAAGCAGGTAGCGCAGCTTCTTGCCGTCCTTGCGCAACTCATGCAAAACCGGGCTGTACGTGCCGACACCGCAGCGCGCGCCATCGCGCAGCAGGCGCTTGTGCAAGCGCCGCAATGCGTCGTTGGCGGCGTCCAGCACATAGGGCGCGGAATTCATGCGCGGCGCATGGCGGCCGGCAAACCCCTCGAGGTAATGGCGCCAGTCCGGGAGGAAATTCCGAAACCTGATACCACTCAATGTCAGCACCAGATCCGCATGCGCCTGGCGCCGCCGTTCGACCAGTCCGTCCAGCAATGGCGCCAGGGCGCGCTCATGCCTGCCGCTGAGCCGGGCAGCCAGCCCCGGCAATGCCGACAGGAACACATCCAGATCCCGCTGCGGAGATGTGTTCGCACTCAGCCACGCAAACGTGTCCCGGAATGACGCTGTTCCACGTCCGGGAAAGGCGCCGCGCACCTGGGTCAACAGTGAGCGGCTGCGCCGGCATGCGATGCGGAAGTCATGCAGGAACTCGGTGTCCGTGTCGCTCCGGATCCCGTCCACATTGGCCGCCAGGATCCGCAACTGGCCCAGTAATATCAGGCCCAGGGCACGGGCGGCGGACTGGCGTGGGCGCAACGGAACCGGCGTATTTACTGGTGCCCCAGCCTGCATTTTGCTGAACAAGGCGAGGAATTTCCGCGCCGGGTCGCTTTCCGGGCCGGCGCCATCCAGCACGGCATCAAGTTCCGCGAACAGGCGCCGGCAGGACTTCTCATAACCCCGCAACGGCCAGAGTCGCAATACATTCAGCAGAGTGGTGCCGCGTCCGGTGGAGGCGGCCCCAATTACCTGTTCCCGCGACAACGTGGCGCGGATCTTACCTTCGCCGTCGACCACGCGAAAATCAGTGATGCGCATGCACAGCAGGCACTGCACCAGCAACGCCCGGCCACCGAGCAGCGGCTGGATTGCAGACTCCACCGGCCCGGCCGGCACCACGAATGGCTCGGGTACGGGTGTGATCAGCGGCTGTTCCACATAGTCCACTTCCGCACCGGCACCGTACAGGCGCACGCGCGACTCGCCATCCACATCCAGCTCCAGAAAACGTCCGGCCCGGCGTAATCGATGATCAAACGTGTCAAACAGCAGGCGCTGAATCTGGCGTGTGCCGGACTGCTGGAGATCGAAAGAGGACGCCACCAGGTTGCGCGCGGAAACGAACTCCCGCTGGGTCGCAAGGACACGTTGGAACAACCTTCCGTTCATGGAAAATACCGGCCGCTGCCGGATGACGGCGGAGGACGCGTCAGTATCAACGCGGGCATGGGAGATTCGAGATCAGGAACGCGACAGGGCCCGATGCGCGATATCCCGGCGATAGAACATGCCCGGCCAGTTGATCCGGTCCACGGCCGCATAGGCGTGCCGCCGCGCCTCCGCCACACCCGTGCCCAATGCGCCCACGCACAGCACGCGGCCACCGCTGGTGAGCGTGTCGTCACCGCGCAGCACCGTGCCGCCGTGAAACACTTTGACGTCCTGACCAAAGTCCTGCTCCAGTCCATGAATGACATCACCCTTGCGCGGTTCGTCGGGATAGCCTTCGGCGGCGAGCACCACTCCCAGCGCAACACGATCATCCCAATGCAAATGATGGCCCGCCAACCCGCCTGCCACCGCTGCCCTGCACAACTCGACCAGGCTGCTTTGCAATCGCAGCATGATGGGCTGCGTTTCCGGGTCGCCCATCCGGCAGTTGAATTCCAAAACCGTTGGTGCGCCATCGGCACCAATCATCAAACCGGCATAAAGAAACCCGACATAGGGCTTGCCCTCCGTCGCCATGCCGGCGACGGTGGGCAGAATAATGGCGGACATGACCCGGTCATGCACGTCCGGGGTGACCACCGGCGCCGGTGAATAGGCGCCCATGCCACCGGTATTCGGCCCCCGATCACCGTCATCCCGCGTCTTGTGATCCTGGGAACTGGCCAGCGACACAACGTTTTGGCCGTCGCTGACCACCATGAAGCTGGCCTCTTCACCGGGCAGAAAATCCTCCACCAATACCCGTTGCCCGGCCGCGCCAAAGCGATTCCCGGCCAGCATGTCACGGGCGGCGGCGGTGGCCTCGGCCTGATCCTGCGCCACCACCACACCCTTGCCGGCAGCCAACCCATCGGCCTTCACCACCACGCGCCCCGGACGGCTGCGCACGAATTCCAGGCACGCTTCCAGTTCCGTGAAACTGCCGTAGGCTGCCGTCGGTATGCGGTGCCGGGCCAGAAAATCCTTGCAGAAAGTCTTCGATCCTTCCAGGGCCGCGGCCGCCGCCGATGGCCCGAAACAGCGCAGACCCCGGGCGCGGAACCTGTCCACGCAACCCGCGACCAGCGGCGCTTCCGGCCCGATGATGGTCAGCGCAACGTCCTGTTGCACGGCAAACTCCACCAGCGCCGCGGTCTCTTCGGCGCGAATCGGAACATTGGTCAGTTTATTTTCCCGCGCCGTGCCCGCGTTACCCGGCGCCACAAACACCTGCGCCACGTCGTCATCCTGCGCCGCCTTCCAGGCCAGTGCATGTTCACGTCCACCACCGCCGACAACGAGTATCCGCTGCGTCACACGTTGTCCGCGCGTCAGTGGCGAAAGTGCCGCATGCCGGTAAACACCATGGCGATATCATGCTCATCCGCGGCGGCGATCACCTCCGCATCGCGTATTGAACCGCCCGGCTGCACAACGGCGCGAATCCCGGCGGCGGCCGCGGAATCAATGCCGTCCCGGAACGGAAAAAATGCATCCGACGCCATGACCGCAGCACCGATATCAAGCCGTTCATCCGCGGCCTTTATGGCCGCGATGCGGGCACTGTAGACGCGGCTCATCTGCCCGGCGCCGATGCCCAGAGTGCGGCTTCCGTGCGCATACACAATGGCGTTGGACTTGACATACTTGGCAACGCGCCAGGCAAATTGCAGGTCTGTCAATTCCTCCCGGGTCGGTGCGCGACGGGTGACGGTTTTCATATCCTGCACAGTTACAACCCCTGAATCGCTGTCCTGGATCAACAACCCGCCACTTATCCGTTTCATCTCCAGTTGCCGCAGGACCTGCGGTCGATTCCCGGTAACCAGAACCCTGACCCCTGGTTTCAGCGCCGTGGTGCGCAGTGCCGCATCGGAGACCTCCGGCGCCAGGATCACCTCAACGAATTGCCGCTCAACTATGACCGCCGCTGTGGCTTCATCCAGTGGCCGGTTAAAGGCGATGATGCCGCCAAAGGCGGATGTGGGATCGGTGGCATAGGCATGCTCGTATGCACTGAGGAGTGTGCCGGCCTCCGCCACGCCGCAAGGGTTGGCATGCTTGACTATGACACACGCGGGATCAGCAAACGCCAGCACGCACTCCAGTGCCGTATCGGCATCCGCGAGGTTGTTGTAGGACAGTTCCTTGCCCTGCAACTGGCGCGCACCGGCCAGCGTCCCCACCGGCGGTTGCGGCTCGCCATAAAGGGCCGCTGCCTGGTGCGGATTCTCTCCGTAGCGTAAATCCTGCAGCTTGCGGAACTGGAAGGTAAACGTGCGCGGAAAATCCAGCGGTTCCCCTGCCGCATCCATGGAGCCGAGATAATTGGAAACGGCGGCATCGTATTCTGCGGTGTGCGCGAAGACCTTCTGGGCCAGGCGAAAACGCAAGGCATCACCCAACTCGCAGTCATTGCCGGCGAGTTCGCGCAATACCTCATCATAATCAGCCGCATCCACCACCACGCCGACGCGGGCATGATTCTTGGCCGCGGCGCGCAGCATGGCCGGTCCGCCGATGTCGATGTTTTCAATGGCTTCGTCCAGCGTGCATTCGGGGCGGCTGACCGTGGCGGCGAAGGGATAGAGGTTCACCACCAGCAGGCCGATGGCGTCGATGCCGTGGGCAAGCATGACCGCGTCATCCACGCCGTCGCGACCCAGTAACGCGCCATGCACCTTCGGGTGCAGCGTCTTCACGCGGCCGTCCATGATCTCCGGAAAACCGGTGTAGTCGGAGACCTCCTCGACCTGAATACCGCTGCCCAGCAACAGCCGGGCCGTGCCGCCAGTGGACAATATATGAATGCCGAGGCCGGCCAGGCCGCGTGCCAGTGCCACAATGCCGGTCTTGTCGGAAACGCTGATGAGTGCTCTGCGAACGGCCATGAACCTGTTGCCCAAGTTGCGCCGCTGCCGGCCTTAAAGATCAGTCGGGGACAGTTTTCAACTCTGTCGCTGTTACAAATCCTGCTGCACTGCGCTTATACACCAACCCGTCAGGCATCAATACCGTACTTGTCCAACCGGCTGCGCAGCGTGGCGCGGTTCAAACCCAGAAGTTGCGCGGCGCGGCTGATGTTACCCCCGGTATTTTTCATGACCACCTCGAACAGCGGCTTTTCCACCTCGGACATGAACAAATCATAAAGCCCGGCCGGATCATGGCCGTCCATGTCGCGGAAATAACGCTCCATGGCCTCATGCACGTTGTCGCGCAGTGACGCCACGGCGCGGCCTCCGGCGGTGAACTTGCGCACCGCATTCATGCCGCCGCTGCCAGTGCCTGTTGTCCAAACCACGCCGACAGGGCGGCCGTCTGATCGGTGCCGCGTTCCGCCCGGTTGACCTGCGCCCGAAGTTCCTCTGCGCCCCCCAGCGCACGCAAGTACCAGCCCACATGTTTCCGCGCCACGCGCACGCCCTGATGCTCGCCATAAAACTCGTACAGCCGCTCCAGGTGCCGCGACAGAATCGCCCATATGGCAAGCGGATTCGGCGCGGGCAGCATTGTGCCGTGTTCGAGGAAATGCCGGATCTCGCGAAATATCCACGGGCGACCCTGGGCCGCGCGCCCGATCATGAGTCCATCGGCCCCGGTCTGCGCCAGGACCTCGCGTGCCTCAGCGGCACTGCTGATGTCGCCATTGGCCAGCACCGGGATGGACACCGCCGCCTTGACGGCGCGCACGGTGTCATGTTCCGCGCGCCCCTGGAAACCACAGGCCCGTGTGCGTCCATGCACCGCGAGCGCCTGCACGCCGAAGTGTTCCGCCATGCGCGCCACCTGCACTGCATTCCGGCGCGTGCTGTCCCAGCCAGTGCGAATCTTCAGGGTCACCGGCACGGACACTGCGCTCACGACACTTTCCAGGATCCGGGCCACCAGGAACTCATCCCGCAACAGCGCGGAACCGGCGGCGACATTGCATACCTTGCGGGCCGGGCAGCCCATGTTGATGTCGATTATCTCCGCGCCGCAGTCCGTGTTGAAGCGTGCCGCCGCCGCCATCTGCCGCGGGTCTGCGCCTACGATCTGAACCACCCGCGGTCCCGGTTCGCCGGCATGATCGCGTCGTAACCGCGTCTTGCGGCTGTCCTGCAGTTGCGGTGCGCTGCTCACCATTTCGGAAACGGCCATGCCCGCGCCCAGTTCGCGGCACAACAGGCGAAAAGGACGATCCGTGATTCCGGCCATGGGTGCCAGCACGAGATTATTGCGCAACAAATACGGTCCTATTTTCATTCCCTTCTTAAACCGCTTTTTTTATGTGAAACAAACGCCCCGCACGAGCCGGCGATACCGGCGCAAGAACGTGTCGGGCAAAGCGCAGATCGGGCGATCTGTTTATCGACTGCGCGCATCGAAATTCTCCAGCACGTTTCGATCCACACAGCGGCTTTTGCGATTGGCAATCATAACGACAAGCAGGCCGCGTTGAAAGTCGCCGACGCAGAAAATTCTTTGCAATAAGTTGCGCCGCATACCTCAAACTTGCATGTCACGGGAATCAAGCAGTTGCGCGTTACACTGGTGGAAGGACCTGCGAATGCATTGATAAGTCCATCCTGGACCTGTCAGAGTTCCCTACATGAACCCGATCTCGAAACTCACTGCCTGCGGGCCAACACCGACAATCTCCAGCACTACCTGCACCGGCGCGCCGGGCGCCATACCGAGTTGCTGATCGATGCTGGCATCCAGGTATTCCGCGGGCGCAAACGCGCGCGCTGCCAGGATCCGGCCATTGCTGTCCGAGAGGGCCAGTTGAATGCGTGGAAATGGTTGTGCAAATCGGGCGCCATTGCTGATGGTGGCATTGACCAGCAGTGCATCCTGGTAGCGGGGATGCACACGCACATCCCGATTCACCACGGAAATGGCAGGCAGGTCGCGCCCACGCAGAGCGACACAACCCAATTGCAGACACAGCCGTTCTATATATGGCGACAATGCCGGGTACCTGGCACGCAGGACATCGCGTTGAAACCACGCAATCTGCCCTGCGCCAATCAGTAACAGTACCAGCACCGTGATGGACCAGCCCCAGCGCCAGCCCGGACCTGCCGTGGCGCCCTCTTCCTCGATACTTACCGGGGGTCTCCAGGCCGGGGCGGACCGTTCCGGCGTGACCACGGACGGCGGCGGCTCCGCGCTGGCGATATCAAATTCCGGCTCCTCCAATTCCGGCTCCGGGACCATGACCGCCGCCGCGGGACGATCCAGCGGCGCGTCATGCAGCCGCATCAGGGCGTTGAAGCGGGCGCCACAATACCCGCAGCGCACCAGGCCCGCGGCCGCGGACAGGTGGCGCGCCGTCAGTCGGAATTGACGCTGGCAGGTCGGGCAATCGGTAAACATGAAGTCCCGGGGAAGGCTCAGTCGGCAGATGCCGCGCTGCGGCGCCGGCCCTGCACCAGAGCCCACTCATTGCGAAAAGTCATACTGCCCATGCTAAACCAGGGGTCATAGGCGGCCAAACAGTCGCCGGCCTGGGTTGCCAGCAATCCGGACAACGCCAGCGACGCCCCGGGGCGGACCAGGCGCGAAAAATGCGGAGCCAGATCCAACAGGGGATTCAGCAGGATGTTGGCAACCAGAAGATCCGCCGGCCGATCCGGCGCCGCGCCGGGTGACAGGAAACGCACGCGATCCAGCAGAAGATTGCGCTCCGCGTTGACGCGGCACGCCTCCAGCGCCTGGGCATCAATGTCCACGAGCCATGCTTCCGCGGCGCCAAGCAGCACGGCGCTGAGTCCCAGGATGCCCGAACCACAGCCGTAATCGACCAGCACGCTTCCACGCAGGTCGCGCGCCGACAGCCAATCCAGGCAAAGTGCCGTGGTGGGGTGGGAACCTGTGCCAAACCCGAGACCCGGATCCAGCGTCAGTACTCGCCGATCCGGTGGCGCAGCCACCCAACTGGGACAGATACTTAATTGCTCGCCGAACAGTAGCGGTTCCAGTCCGATGCGCCCGCTCAATGACCAATCCTGATCATCGAGCTCATCAATACATAAAGATTCCGCGCGCGCTGTACCCAGCCGATTGCGCAGGCAGGCGATCAGAATGTCCGGCTCTGCATCGATGGGAAACAGCGCCTGCAGCCGGCTCTGGCGCCAGTACTCCGGGGCGGCCGGGTCATCGCTGTACAGCGCACCGTCCCCGCGCGCGACGATGCTGACGGAATCGGCGCCGAGCCGATCCAGGAACTGCAGCAGGGGTTCCACGTCGGCGCGCGCGCAGTCCATGGAAATTCGCAGCCAGGGCAATTTGTTCACTCCCCAACGGGAAGCCGCACAGTGGTTGCGTGCCGGTCCGTCAGCGCGGAACCAGTTTGTTCTGCAGATAATGAATGTCAGTCCCGCCCGCGGCAAACGCCGCGTCGTGCAGGATCTTCTGGTGCAGCGGAATATTGGTCTTGATGCCGTCGATAACGATCTCGGCCAGCGCCGTGCGCATGCGCGCTATGGCAAGCTCGCGGGTCTCGCTGTGGGCGATGAGCTTGCCGATCATCGAGTCATAATGGGGCGGCACGCGGTAGCCGTCATATATGTGCGTGTCGATGCGTATCCCCGGGCCACCGGGATGATGGATGTGCTCAATCAGGCCGGGGCAGGGCATGAACGTCTCCGAATCCTCGGCATTGATGCGGCATTCAATGGCGTGACCGCGCCACTGTATGTCCTCCTGGCGATAGGAGAGCGGGTCGCCGTTGGCTATGTGCAATTGTTCCTTGACGATGTCCACGCCGGTCACCATTTCGGTCACCGGGTGTTCCACCTGGATGCGCGTATTCATTTCAATGAAATAGAACTGCCCGTCCTGATACAGGAATTCCATGGTGCCGGCGCTGCGATAGCCGATGGCCGCGCAGGCCTCCACGCAGCGCACGCCGATCCGGCGCTTCAACTCGGGGTCGATACCGGGCGCCGGGGCCTCCTCCAGCACCTTCTGGTGCCGGCGCTGCATGGAACAGTCCCGCTCGCCCAGGTGAATCACATTGCCATGCTCATCCGCAAGCATCTGGAACTCCACATGGCGGGGGTGTTCCAGGAATTTTTCCAGATACACCGTATCGTCGCCGAAAGCGGCCTGCGCCTCGGCGCGCGTCAATTGCACCGCATTGCGCAGCGATGCCTCACTGTGCACGACGCGCATGCCGCGGCCGCCGCCACCGCCGGAGGCCTTGATGATTACCGGGTAGCCTATGTGACGCGCGACACGCGCCATTTCCTCCGCGTCCTCCGGCAACGGCCCATCGGAGCCGGGAACGCAGGCGATACCGGCATCGTGCATGACCTTGCGCGCGCCGATCTTGCTGCCCATGAGCCGGATGGTTTCCGACTTCGGGCCGATAAAGATGAAACCGCTTTGTTCCACGCGTTCGGCAAAGTCCGCGTTTTCGGACAGAAAACCGTAGCCGGGATGAATGGCGACGGCATCAGTGACCTCGGCCGCGCTGATCACCGCCGGAATATTCAGATAACTCAGCGTCGCCAGTGCCGGACCGATGCACACGGCCTCATCGGCGAGCAGCACATGCTTCTGCTCCCGATCCTGCTCGGAAAATACCGCCACCGTGCGAATTCCCAACTCGCGGCAGCCGCGCAGAATGCGCAGCGCAATTTCGCCGCGATTGGCGATAACCACCTTCTCTAGCATTGCGCCTGCCTCATGACGCAATAAACAAAAGCACCGGCCCTGGCAGGTTGATGCAGAACGTCATGAGCGCAGCCGGGCACGGATTGTTCCCGGCAATCCATTGCATTTCCTCCAGCGGAAAACTGCTCCATGCGTTTTCCGCACTTCCGCCGTCCCTGGCGGTCGTCCTTGGAAGTCATACACAGCGCGAGTCCCGACAGTACGGAACGTACACGGCAGTACGTGAGGCCAGGAAGAGACAAAGCATGAGGGGGCGAGCAACGCCGTAACGGCAAGCACAATAGTTTTGCATCAACCTGTCAGGCCTCGCGGATCACAAACAGCGGCTGGCCGTACTCCACGGGATCACCGTTCTCCACCTGGATCTTTGCGATGACGCCTCCGACGTCGGCTTCGATCTGATTCATGATCTTCATGGCCTCAATGACACACAGCACGTCGCCCTTGCGCACTGTCTGTCCCAGCGTCACGAATGCAGGCTTGCCGGGCGCCGCCGCCTCGTAGAAAAGCCCCACCATCGGCGCACGCACCACGTGGCCATCCGCTTCGACCGGGGATTCCTGTTCCGCACCTGTCTCTGCGGCGGTGGTTGAGACGGTGCCCTGTGCTTGCGCCATTAAGCTCACACCGGCGACAGGCGCCGCGCTGGCCCGACTCACGCGCACGGATTCCTCGCCCTCGTGGATCTCGATCTCACTGATACCGGATTCCTCCAGCAGTTCGATGAGTTTTTTGACCTTGCGAATGTCCATGGCCTATTTGTGTCGCTTGCCCAGGTGACGGTCCGCCGCCCGCAGCGCCAATTCATACCCCTGTACACCCAGGCCGCTGATGATCCCCACTGCGATGTCGGTCAGGAAGGAATGGTGTCGAAATGGCTCGCGCGCGAAGACATTGGAGATGTGAACTTCGATGAAGGGGATGCCCACGCCCAGCAGCGCGTCCCGCAGTGCAATACTGGTGTGGGTCAGGGAGCCGGGGTTGATAACGACGAATTCCACCCCTTCGTTCTTGGCCTGCTGTACCCAATCCACCATGGCGTGTTCGGCATTGGTCTGGAAACAGGCAATGGAATGGCCCAACTCGCCCCCCAGCCGGGCCAGTGCGGCTTCCACATCCGCCAGCGTCGCCGAGCCATACACCTCGGGCTCACGTGTACCGAGCAAATTCAGGTTGGGTCCATTCAGGACCAGGATTTTTGCCATGGGAGTTCTGGAGATAAAGGAATTTGGCGGGAATTTTCCACCGTTTTGAAGATACTACCAGAAGTTCTTCCAATTACGGAAGCCGGGCTACAGGAGGGGAGACAGGGCCTCCTCCGCCTGTTGCGTGGATAACGGTCCCGCATGCACAAATGCGATCTTGCCGTCGCGACCCACCAGCACCGTATAGGGGAGCACCCCGGCCAGATTACCGTAGGACTCCGCTACCTGGATGACCTCCATTTCGCCGACCAATACCGGGTAGTTCACCTGATGTTCCGCCGCGAAACGACGCACCGGATCCGGCTGTTCCAGCGCCACTCCGACGAATTGCAACCCACGGTCGGCATATTTACTCTGCAGCGCCACGAATTCGGGGATTTCCTTGCGGCAGGGCGGGCACCAGGTGGCCCAGAAGTTGATTGCCAGTACCTTGCCATCCCACTCCCCCACATTGTGCATCACCCCCTCCAGGTCCGGCAGGGTAAAATCCGGCCGCTCTGCACCGACAACGGCCGTGGCGCGGATGGCGGCCGTCATTGTCGTTGCCGTGGGCTGGTCTGCCGCGCTGCGGTCATGCTGCCAGCGGGCGAAAATAAACCCTGCGGCGGCGGCGACCAGGCACAAGCCTCCGGCGAGGGTTGCGGCGCTGATCCGGGTCATGAACGGATGACCCGTTCCAGATGCGCGACAAATTGATCGGCGTCCAGAAACTCGCCCACCCGCTGTTGCTGCAATTCACCCGCCTCGGCATCAAAAAACAGGATCGCCGGCGGACCATACAGGCTGAATTCATCCAGCAACTGCTGGTCGGCGCCCGTATACCCGGTAACATCAACCTGCAGCAGCACCACGTCCTGCAACCGCGCATGCACCCGTGGATCAGGGAAAGTTTCCCGTTCGAGCTCCTTACAGGTAATGCACCAGTCCGCATAAAAATCCAGCATTACCGCGCGGCCCTGATTGCGCGCGCGGTCCAGTTCCACTTGCAGGCCGGCCAACGTACTGATGCGTTTGAAGGGCAATGGCGCGGCGTGATCCGCGCCCCTGGCACCTGTCAGCGGCGCCAGCGGACGCAGCGGATCATCGCCACCGCTGGCAGCCCCGACCAACAGCGTGGCACCGTAAACGAGAAATGCGAGTCCCAGACCCTTGCCCGTTCTGCGCCAGGACAGATTGCCTTCGAGCGGATCCAGGGCGCCCATGAACATAGCAGCCAAAAGGAACAGCACGCCCCATAGCAGGAGGGTGAGTGGGCCGGGAATAATTCGACTCAGAAACCAGACAACCACCCCCAGCATCACAAAACCGCAGGCGCGCCGCACCGACTCCATCCAGTACCCGGCGCGCGGCAACAGGTAGCCCGCCGATGCACCCAGTACGAGCAGGGGGATGCCCATGCCGATGCCAAGCGCGAACAGGGCCGCGCCGCCAAACGCTGCGTCGCCGGTCTGGGTGATGTACACAAGCGCGGCAGCCAACGGCGGCGCCACGCAGGGCCCGACAATCAGCGCCGACAGTGCGCCCATGACTGCAACACCGCGCAGGGAGCCGCGGCGCTGATGATGGGTGAGGTGGCTGAGCCAACTTTGAACACGGGTCGGAACTTGCAGGCGGAACAGGCCGAACATGGACAGTGCGAGCAGCAAAAATACGCCACTGAACAGCACGATAACCCATGGGGCCTGCGCGGCCGCCTGCAGATTGAAACGGGTCATTCCGGCGAACATTCCCAGGATTGCATAGGTGGCCGCCATGGCAGCCACGTAGGCCAGTGACAGGGTGAACCCACGCCCGCGCGACACGGGCTCGCCGTGCCCGATGATGATCCCGGACAGAATCGGGACCATGGGGAAGATGCACGGCGTCAGGGACAGCAGGATGCCGAAACCAAAAAATGCGATGAGGTTGGCCAGAAATCCAGCCCCTTTCAGGCCAACCAGGGAGCCGAATGATGAAGATTTTGCGGCCTCGGCAATCCCGCCGGCGGGAGGCTGCGACACGGAACTCCCTGGCGGCAGCCGGATCGCCACTTCCTGGATCTGGGGCGGGTAACAAACCGACTTGTCCTTGCAACCCTGGAAGCCGACACGCAGGCGAACAGGAATTTCACCGCCCACATGCCGGATCAGCGGGACTTGAACCGTCAATGCCCCAAAATAGACCTCAACCCGCCCAAAGGCCTCGTCCTCCTTGACCTCGCCCTGAGGTAGAGAAAGGGTGGCTGAATCAATGGCCGCGTTCCCTTCCACCACCGTGAAAGTGAACTTGTCGCGATAAAGGTAATAACCGTCCTGGATATCCCAAGTGAGTTTTACCCCGGCGGCCTCCGCCTCGGCGGACAGCGGGAACGCCTGATCCGGGGGCAATATCCCGTCGTTACCGGTGCCGGCGCCGACAAACTCCTGCAAGCGCTCACTTACCGAGATCGCTTGTGCTGGAGCGAAAATCAGCGCAAGAACCAGCGCAAACAGGAAACGAATCAGGTTGGAGGAAGCTCCGTGCAAGTCTTGATCCACGACAGGTAGCCGGCGAGACCGCCACTGATGGGGACCGTCACGATCTCCGGAAGTTCATAGGGATGCAGCGCCATGATGCGCTCTTCCAGGGCCTGGTATCGATCTGCGGTGGTCTTGATGATAAGCAGATATTCTTCCTTGTTATCCACCTTGCCGACCCAGTGGAAAAACGACTGTACGCCGGAAACAATCTGCACACAGGCCGCAAGGTGATCCGACACAAGGGTACTGGCGATCTTTTTGGCTGTGATCGAACCAGGACATGTGCTCAATACGAGCAGAAACTGGGGTTTGCCGGGCATATTAACTCTGCGATTTAAGCTGCCATTCTACCGCGAAAATCCCCCCAACACCTTGAATTTCTTGCCAATGAACATGATGAGTTACGGGGCGCACGCGGTCCGATGCTAAAATTGACACCCTAGGCCGACTGACTTTGATCGGCGCCATTCCCCGCATCCTCACGGAGGAGAAGATCCCGGCACGCCGGGACCATTTGCCCATGACCGCCAAAACCCGCGTATATCGCCGCCGGCCCAGCCAGGCTGAGCGCAGTGACCCGCATGTTTTGTATGAACGCGCAGTGCAACACGTTGGCGCAGAAATCGATTTCATTGACGAGACCTTCAGCGCATTACGCGGCCGCCGTGCTGAGCGATTGCGGGAGGACTTTTGCGGCACGGCGAACACCTCCTGTGAATGGGTGCGAAGGCGTAGCGGCAATCAGGCCTGGGGAGTGGACCTGGATCCGGCCGTGCTCGACTGGTCGCGCACCCACAAAATCCCAAAATTGACCCCGCGCCAGCGGCAACGCCTGCGCCTTTTGAATGTCGATGTCCTGCGCGTGCGCATCGAGCCGGCGGACGTCGTGCTGGCCATGAATTTCAGTTACTGGGTGTTCCGCGACCGCGGCACGATGAAGCGTTACTTCCGCAAGGTGCGCGCTGGACTGGCTGCCGATGGAATATTCTTCCTGGATGCCTTTGGCGGTTACGAAGCATGCCAGGAACTTGAGGAAAGCACTGTCCATTCTGGTTTCACCTATATCTGGGACCAGACCAGATTCAACCCGATCAACAGCGACATTACCTGTCATATTCACTTCAAGTTCCGGGACGGATCGCGGCAGGAGAAAGCCTTCACTTATCATTGGCGCCTGTGGACGCTGCCGGAACTGACCGAATTGCTGGAAGAATGCGGTTTCAAGGCGACCGTCTATTGGGAGGGCACGGACAAAAATGGCGACGGGGATGGCAATTTCACTCCCGCCACGATGGGCGAGGCTGATGCCGGATGGATCGCGTACATCGTCGCCGAAAATCAATGAGCGCGATGCGATCCGGCACCCGGTGTTTATTTCAGACGGCGTCTTCCGGCCCGGCGCGCCTGATTTCCCGCGGCCGCACCAATTGCAGCACGCGGCCGCTGCCGGGTCTCGTCCCGATCTTGCCGTTGAATTCCAGCACCGCCACGGCCGCCGTGGTCATGAGTTTCCCGCGCTCGTCGCGCGGCGGTGGTTCCGAGGCCAGATGCGCGATCAGTTCCTCCAGGCCCGGATTATGGCCGACCAGCAGCAACGTATCGCTGCCGGCGGCATGGGCGGCGATTACATCCAGCAACTGGCGCAGCCCGGCCTCGTAGATGCGATCATCGAAAATGATGCGTTTGCGCCGGATGTGCAGCCTTCCCACCACCAGCTCGGCGGTGGCCCGCGCCCGTTGCGCCGGCGAACTGACCACCAGGTCGGGGACCAGACCGTTTTTTTGCAGCCACTTGCCCATGCGCAGCGCGTCCTTTTCCCCGCGCGCCGCCAATGGCCGGTCGAAATCGCGCCGCAGATTTTCCGGCCAGTCCGATTTTGCGTGGCGCATCAGCAGGAGCAGGCTTTTTTTCATCGTCATTTCATCCATGGCACCATATTCAAAACATTATAACGCCGCAAACCCGCGGCGCCGGTCCCGATGAGTCAGCCCGGTACTGATTCCTTCGCCGCGGTGGATCTGGGCTCGAACAGCTTTCACATGGTCGTGGCCACCTACACTGATGGCCACTTGCAGATCATTGACCGCATCAAGGACATGGTGCGACTGGCTTCGGGCCTGGATGAAAAACGCGATCTGACGCAGGACTCCATGGAACGTGCCATCCAGTGCCTGGAACGATTCGGTCAACGCATTGGCGAGGTGCCGCGCTCTCATGTCCGCGCGGTGGGAACCAACACGTTGCGCCAGGCGCGCAATGGCGCCGCCTTTCTCGTCCGTGCGCGCAAGGCGCTTGGACACCCGATCGAGATCATTGCCGGACGCGAAGAGGCACGCCTCATTTATCTGGGGGTTTCACATTCGGTGTACGGTGCCGGCGAGCGGCGCCTGGTGGTCGACATCGGCGGCGGCAGTACGGAGGTGATCATCGGACGCGGCTTTGTGCCACGGCTGATGGAAAGTCTGTATATGGGCTGCGTGAACATGAGCGAACAATATTTCAGCGGCGGGGAAATCACCGCCAAACGCATGCGTCGCGCCATGTTGTTTGCGCTCCAGGAACTGGAAAGCATCGAGACCACGTACCAGAAAGCCGGCTGGGACGCGGTCATTGGCGCGTCCGGAACCATCCAGGCGATCCACGATGCCATTCGCGCCAAAGGCTGGGGCGAGGAGGGCATCAGCGCCGAAGGGTTGCAGCGGTTGCGCGAATTCCTGGTGGAAACGGGGGACCAGAAAAAACTGGTGCTGGAAGGCGTGTCGGATCGGCGCATGCCGGTTTTCATCGGCGGCGTCGCCATCCTGAGTGCGGTATTTGAGGCGTTGCGAATCGATCAGATGCTGATCTCGGACGGCGCACTGCGCGAGGGCTTGCTGTATGAACTCATCGGCCGCACACAGGACAAGGACACCCGTGACCAGAGTATTGCCGAACTTGCTTTGCGTTATGGCGTGGATGGTGAGCAGGCCAAACGGGTGGCAACCGCCGCCGGCAGGCTGTTCAAACAGGTGCAGGGGTCATGGCTGCTGGATGCGCGCGCGGACACGAAATTGCTGGAGTGGGCGGCGCAGATACACGAGATCGGACTCGCGGTGGCCCATGCCCAGCATCATCATCACGGCGGCTACCTGCTGACGCATTCGGACATGGCGGGGTTTTCACGCCAGGAACAGCGCCACCTGGCGGTGCTGGTGCGCCTGCACCGGCGCAAGTTCGATACACAGGAACTCGCCGGCATGCCCGATGACGAGCGCGAACGCCTGCAGCGACTGTGTGTCCTGTTGCGCCTGGCCGTGGTGTTGAACCGCAGTCGCTCGAGCGCCGCGCCGCCGTCTGTCAGTGCCAGCGCGGAGAAGAACCGCATCACCCTGCGCTTTCCGTCCCGCTTCCTGTCCGAGCATCCGCTGACGCTGGCAGACCTGGAGGGCGAACAGGAGTTTTTGCGCGCCGCGGATTTGGAACTGGCACTGGAGTAGCGGGCCAGCGCCGCGTTCACGCCGTACGATCACTGGGAATAATGGCAATGGTGGTCCAGCAGGGTGCGCTGGGCGGAGCGCGGCTTGTGGCTGCCGGGTCGAAGCCGCCGGTAGCCACCATCGCTTTGCAGGATCCAGGCCTGGGTATTGTCGGCCAGGTAGTTGAGCAGCCCGAATTCGATGATCTGCTCGCGCGGCCGTTTTTCGTCAATCGGGAAACAGGCCTCGACACGGTGATGCAGATTGCGCGGCATCCAGTCGGCGCTGGAGCAGAACAGCAATTCGTCGCCACCATTAAGAAAGTAGAACACGCGGCTGTGCTCCAGAAAACGCCCGACGATGCTGCGCACCTGGATGTTGTCGGATACCCCCTTCACGCCGGGGCGCAGGCAGCACACGCCGCGAATGATCAGGTCAATCTTCACACCCGCCTGTGAGGCGCGGTACAAGGCCTGAATAATGTCCGCATCCACCAGTGCATTCATCTTGGCGATGATGCGCGCCTCCCTGCCGCCAAGCGCATTCTGTATCTCGGTCTCAATGCTGCTGATGATGCCCTTGTAAAGGGTAAATGGCGACTGCAACAGCTTCTTCAGCTTGCCGGCGCGCCCGAGTCCGGTGAGCTGGTGGAACATGCGGTTGACGTCCTCCACCATGGCCTTGTCGCAGGTAAGCAGGCTGTAGTCCGTGTACTGGCGGCTGGTGCGAGCATGGTAATTGCCGGTGCCCAGGTGCGCGTAGCGGCGCAGGCTGCGGCCTTCCCGCCGCACTACCAGGATCATCTTGGCATGGGTTTTATAACCCACGACCCCGTAGACGACATTGGCCCCGGCCTCCTGCAATTCATTGGCGAGTTCAATGTTGGCTTCCTCGTCGAACCGGGCGCGCAGTTCCACGACCACAGTGACTTCCTTACTGCCCCGGGCCGCCTCGATCAACGCATCGACCACCGCCGAATCATTGCCGGTGCGATACAACGTTTGTTTTATGGACAACACGTCCGGATCGGCGGCCGCTGCGCGCAGAAAATCAATCACCGGCGCAAACGACTGGAAGGGATGATGCAGCAGGATGTCGCCGTTGCGCAGTACATCAAAAATATTGGCGTCTTTCTGCAGACGCGGGGGCACATCCGGGCTGAACGGCGAGAAGAACAGCTCCGGCCGCTTCACCAGTTCGTAGATGGCCAGCAACCGGTTCAGGTTCACGGGGCCGGGCACCTGGTATAAATCACGCGCCTCGAGCCCGAATTTGTGCAGCAGGAACTGGCTCAGTTCGCCGGGACAGTTGTCAGCCACTTCCAGACGCACCGCGTCGCTGAAACGGCGTGATGGCAGTTCGCCTTCCAGTGCCCGCAGCAGGTCATCCACTTCCTCGTCGTCGACCAGCAGATCGCTGTCGCGTGTCACCTTGAACTGATAACAACCGGTGGCCTTCATGCCCGGGAACAGATCGCCCACGTGCGCATGAATGATGGCAGACAGCAACACAAATTCGTGCGGCCCGCCGCTTTGCGCGGCCGGCACATGCACGACGCGCGGCAGTGAGCGCGGGGCCTGCACAATGGCGAGCCGGGTCTCGCGCCCGAAGGCATCCTTGCCCTCCAGCGAGATGATGAAATACAGGTTCTTGTTCAGTACGCGCGGGAACGGATGTGCCGGGTCGAGACCGATCGGACTCAGCACCGGCAGTACATTCTGATTGAAGTAACTGCGCACCCAGCGCGCCGTGTTCGGGTTCCATTCGGATCGACGCTGCACCCGGATGTGCTCCCGGGCCAATGCCGGTTGCACCACCTCGTTCAGGACCCGGTATTGCTCCGCCACCAGCTTGTGTGCCACATCGCTGATGCGATCCAGCAGGAATTGCGGGGCAATGTTGTCCGGTCCGGATTGCGTGGACCCGTATTTCACCTGTTGCCGGATCCCGGCCACCCGGATCTCGAAGTACTCATCCAGGTTGGTGCTGGCGATGCACAGAAACCGCAACCGCTCCAGCAGCGGCACGTCCTCGTCCATGGCCTGGTCGATGACGCGCCGGTTGAACTCCAGTTGGCTGAGTTCCCGATTGAAATACAGTTCCGGATTCTTGAGATTGACCGCGTCCATATTCACCCTGGTTACCCTGGTTTGCGCCGGGCCAGGCGCACGCCACCAGTATGCGCACGCCACCAGTATCGCAGAAAGGGTTAGCGCGGGGTGCGCAACTTGTCCTCTATCTCCTCAAAGCTGATGTGACGCACATCCTTGCCCTCGACAAAATAGATGACGCTTTCGCAGATATTACGTGCATGGTCACCGATACGCTCCATGGCGCGGGCCACCCAGATCGCGTCCATGGCGCCGCCGATGTTGCGCGGATCCTCCATCATGTAGGTAATGAGCTGTCGCATGATGGCATCGTACTGATCGTCGGAGGTCGGCTCCTTGCGCGCCACGGCCAGCGCCGCCTGGGAGTCCATGCGCGCGAAGGCATCCAGAGCGTCATGCACCATTCTGCGGACGAAATTGCCCATGGAACTGATGCCGATGTAATACTCGCGCGGGCCCTGCTTTTCGCTCAGGTCAATGGCCATCTTCGCGATCTTTTCGGATTCATCCCCGACCCGCTCCAGGTCAGTGATGGTTTTGGCCACGGCCATGACCAGGCGCAGGTCCCCGGCGGCCGGTTGGCGCCGCGCCAGGATATTCGTGCACTCTTCGTCTATGGCCACTTCCAGCGAATTCACCTTGAACTCGTTTTTAAGCACCTCCTCGCCCAGTTCCGGGTTGGAATCCGTGAGGGCGCGCAGCGCGTCGATGAGTTGTTGCTCCACCAGGCCGCCCATGCCCAGCACGCGCGTGCGGACGTGCTCCAGGTCATTGTCGTACTGGCGGGAGATATGTTGCGGGATGGTGCCGTTTGCCATGCGCCTGCTCCGTTCAACCGTAACGCCCGGTGATGTAATCCTCGGTCATCTTCTGCGAGGGATTGGTGAATAATGTGCTTGTGTCGGTGAATTCAATCATCTCGCCCAGGTACATATAGGCCGTGTAGTCGGACACGCGCGCCGCCTGCTGCATGTTGTGGGTAACGATGATGATGGTGAATCTGTCCTTCAATTCATAAATAAGTTCCTCGATTTTCAGGGTCGAGATGGGGTCCAGCGCAGAACAGGGTTCGTCCAGCAGCACCACTTCGGGCTCGATGGCGATGGCGCGCGCAATCACCAGGCGCTGGGCCTGGCCGCCGGACAGGCCAAGGGCGTTGTCGTTCAATCGATCCTTTACCTCGTCCCAGAGCGCGGCGCTCTGCAACGATTTCTCCACGACCGCATCCAGCGTGCGCCGGTCATTGACGCCCTGGATGCGCAACCCATAGGCCACGTTCTCGTAGATGGACTTCGGAAACGGATTCGGCTTCTGGAACACCATGCCGATCCGGCGCCGCAATTCGGACACGTTGACGCCCTTGTCGAAGATATTCTCCTCGTGCAACGTGATCTTACCTTCAATGCGCACGCCGTCGATCAGATCATTCATACGATTGAAGCAGCGCAGCAACGTGGACTTGCCACACCCGCTCGGCCCGATGAACGCGGTCACGCGTTTTTCCGGCAATACCAGGTTGATATCCTTCAGTGCCTGCTTCTCCGAGTAGAACAGATTGAAGCCGCGCACGTTGATGCAGGGTGATTCCCGATCAAGGCTGAGCCGCGTCGAGGATTGGGATAACGCGGACAAGTCGATGGCATGGGACGGTACGTCTTCCCGATCCGCAGATGCCAAAACAGACATGGGCGGCTTGCTGGTCTCTTCATTCATGGTGTCGGGCACGGGATTAATTCTGTTCTGCTGCACGGTATTTCTCCCTTAGCCTATTACGAATGCGAATGGCTGTCAGGTTCAGGGCCACGATGATGAGCACCAGCAGGAATGCGCTGGCGTAGACCAGCGGGCGGGCCGCTTCGACATTGGGGCTCTGAAAGCCAACGTCGTAAATATGGAAACCCAGGTGCATGAACTTGCGGTCCAGGTGCAGAAACGGGGTATTGCCGTCCAGCGCCAGCGACGGCGCGAGCTTGACCACGCCCACCAGCATCAGCGGCGCCACCTCGCCGGCGGCACGGGCCACGGCCAGGATCAGCCCGGTCATCATCGCGGAGGCGGTCATCGGCAACACCGTGCGCCACAGTGTTTCGGCCTTGGTGGCCCCCAGCGCGAGGCTGCCTTCGCGGATGGCGCGCGGTACACGCGTCAGCCCTTCCTCGGTAGAGACAATGACCACCGGCACGGTAAGCAACGCCAGTGTCAGCGAGGCCCACATCAGGCCCGGCGTGCCGAAGGTGGGTGCCGGCAGTGACTCGGCGAAGAAAAGTTCATCAATGTTCGAACCGGCAAAATAAACAAAGAATCCAAGACCAAAGACGCCATACACCACCGATGGCACGCCGGCCAGATTGTTGACCGCGATGCGGATAAGCTGGGTCAGGGTCCCCTGCTTGGCATATTCACGCAAATACACCGCGGCGATAACGCCGAAGGGCGTCACCAGCACGGCCATGATCATGACCATCAACACGGTGCCGAAGATGGCGGGAAAGATGCCGCCCTCGGTGTTTGCCTCGCGCGGCTCATCGCTGACGAATTCCCAGAGCTTGGCCGCATAAAAACCCGCCTTGCCGGGCAGTGTCATTTCATTCGGGCGGTAGGCGCGCACCACCTTGGCCACGGGCAATTCGTGTTCTGTCCCGTCCGCGAGACGTATGACAAACGTGGCCGCGTTGAGCTCAGCGTAAAGGCCGGCCAGCTCCGCGGTATGCCCATCATATTGCGCCTGCTGATCCGCCTGGTCGGCCTGGATGCGCGCCCGGAGTTCCGGGTCATCGTTGTGCTCCAGTTCCAACGCACGCGCTTCCAGGCGCAGCCGTTCCATGCCGTAATTGATGCCACCGATAAGATCGCGCTCAATATGCCGGATGGTGTCGAAGACCGCACCGGTTTCCTCGACCTGCCGGCGCATGGCCTGCCAGGGCACTGCGCCGTCCGCGATTGACTTGCCGCCCCTTTTTACCGCCACCAGATAGCCGTACAGATTGCCCCATTCCCGCCGCTCCACGGTAATGGCCTCCGGCGGGAAGGTGATATCGCCCATGCCCGCGCCCAGTACCCAGCGAAAATCAATCCCGAGGAAATCGCGATTGCCGGTTTTAACCAAATGGCGCTTTACCAGTTCCTGATCGGCAGGGATGCGCGGGTCCGCCTCCCCAAGCCTGGCCCGCGGCACCACCTCGTGATCGGCAAACTCGCCCAGCACCTGTTCCACGGTTCCGTCCGCGCCGGTGTACGCAAAGCTGGCGATGCGTCCGGGCCAGAAGTGCCCGAGCCCGCGCACTGCGATCAGCAGCAGCAGGCCGACCACCATGATCACGGAGACGCTGACGGCACCGGCGTTCAGCCAGATGTACGGCCCGCCCTCTGAAATCCACTTTTTCAGTCCCTGCTGCTTCATAGATTGCTGTACTTGGCGCGCAGCCGCTGACGCACCACCTCGGCCACCGTGTTGAACATGAACGTGGCAAGGAACAGCACCAGCCCGGCAAGAAACAGGATGCGGTAGTGGGTGCTCCCGACCTCGGACTCCGGCATCTCCACGGCAATGTTCGCGGACAACGCGCGGAAGCCCTGAAAAATATTAATATCCATGACTGCCGTGTTACCCGTGGCCATGACCACGATCATGGTCTCGCCCACGGCCCGGCCGAGCCCGATCATCACGGCGGAAAAGATGCCCGGACTAGCCGTCAGCAGCACCACCCGAACCATCGTCTGCCACAGCGTGGCGCCCAAGGCCAGGGAACCGGTGGTGAGATGCTTGGGAACGCCAAAGATTGCATCTTCGCTGATGGAAAAAATGGTCGGGATCACGGCGAAGCCAATGGCAAAACCCACCACCAGCGAATTGCGCTGGTCATAGGTGATGCCCATTTCCTGGCTCAGCCACAGCGGCATGTTGCCGTTGAAAAACATCACCTCCACCGGCTGGCTCAGGGCGATGGCGAGCGCGAATGCCGCCACCAGTACCGGGATCAGCAGGATTGCCTCCGACCCCTCCGGCACGCGCTGGCGCACACGCTGCGGCAGCACCTCCCAGAGGATTCCGAATGCCAGAATGGAGAGCGGGATGCTGAGCAGGATCAGGAAAATCCCGGGCAAGTGGTTCTCGACGAAGGGCGCGAACCACAGGCCGGCCAGGAACCCGAGGATCACGGACGGCAATGCGGCCATGATCTCAATGGTGGGCTTGACCAGGTTGCGCATGCGCGCTTCCATGAAATACGCCGTGTAGATCGCCCCCATGATGGCGAGCGGGACTGCAAACAGGCTCGCATACAGCGCCGCCTTGAAAGTACCGAAAGCCAGCGGCGTCAGGCTGAACTTGGGCTCGAAGTCACTGCTCGCGGAAGACGACTGCCAGATGTATTCCGGCTGCTGGCGGCTTTCATACCAGACCTTGCCCCAGAGCGAGCGCCAGGAAACCTCCGGATGTTCGTTTTCCACATCCAGGACACTGAGCCGTCCCCCAGGCCGCTCCACCAGCACCGCATCGGCCCGGGGCGCGATCGCCATCTGCGACACCGCCCCGCCCGCGATCTGTTCCAGTGCGAGCGTACGTTCGGCCGTGGAGTGATAAACACCCAACCTGCCACCGGCATCCGCCGCCAGAAAGCCCTTGCGAAAATATTCCGGCACCAGGGCAGTAATCGGGCTGGACTGGGAATCGAACGAACGCACTTTCTTCAGTGAATAGTTGTTTTCATCGTCCCGGACCGGGAACCACTGCGCGACCTGTCCACTGCTGTCCCCGACCAGGATTGAAATCCCGCCGCTCAGGAATGCCAGCGTGGTGATCCGGACACCATCGGCCACGGCGGCGACCCGCTCCACCAGGCGTGGATCCGATTTGTTGCTGATGTCGTAGTAATACAGAGTGCCCTGGGTGTCGGCGGCGTAGAGTTCCTGCTGGTCCACGTCCACTGCCAGGTGCGTGGCCGGATATTCCAGCGACAGCTTGGTGCGCGTCCGCACCGTCTCCACTTCCTTGCTGGCCAGGGATTTACGCTTGCGTGTCAGCGACACCAGCCAGACGCGGCTTTCGCCGGTGGCGGCCGCAATCGTGGTTTGCTTGTCGTCGGATCCGGCGCTGATGACGCGCAGGGGCTGACTTGCGCTATCGACCGGTATCGGTTCCCGGCCCAGCGGAAAGTCCAGGCGTGGTTTTATCAAGCGGATGTCATTGGGATAGGAAACATCATAGGCGTGGCGCGCCAGTACCGCGCTGCCATTGGACATGCCCACCACCAGCAAGCCCCCGGCCGGATCGCCGGCAGAGAAGGCGGTAATGGACGCGGGCACGCTGCCCGTCAGCGGCTTGCGCTCCACGATGGCGCCGTCCTGCGTGGCAAAAAAGATCACCTCGCCGGCCGCAGTCACGCGCATGCCGATTTCCCGCTGCTCCTCAAGTGCGTAATGCAGCGTGGCCGAATCAGTTCCGCCAGGCAGTACGAACTCAGTGGTCTGCGCGACATGCGCAGGACGAAACAAAGGCAGCACGACATAAACGAGGTAGAAAGCGATCAAGACGATGGCGAGGATGACGCTGATGCCGCCGACCGCCATGATCCAGCCGGCTATCCGGTCCTTGATGCCGCGCCAGCGACGATGCCGCGCAGCAGCAGGGGATCTGAAATCAGGGAGCAGAATGTCTGTTGCTATCACGGCCATCCGCGCAGTCTAGGGGGGCCATATGACAGAACCGTGACCATTCCATGTCTTTGAAATAACGGCTGAATGGAATGGTTCACGTCAGGCAACGTTGCGGGTTTTCATGGAACTAAAATGCGTCCGGCCGGTGGGAATCCCTGCGGGATCCCGCGCCGGCCGGCGAGTGAAACTCAGTAATATTATTGCAGTTGCTGCAACTGCTCCGACGCCAGGTCAGCCGGCAGGGGGATGTAACCGTCCCGTACCACGACCTCCTGCCCCGCCTTGGACAGGATCATTTTCATGAACTCCAGCTCCAGCGGCGGCAGCGGCTTGTTGGGCGACTTGTTCACGTAGACATACAAAAGTCTGGACAGCGGATACGCACCGGAAATGGCATTCTCCGGCGTGGCCTCCTCGAATTTACCATCTGCGCCCGCCAGCGGCACGGCGCGGACACCGGACGTCTTGTAGCCGATACCCGAGTAACCAATACCGGTCAGTGACTTGGTGACGCCCTGCACCACCGAGGCCGAACCCGGCTGTTCATTCACGTTGTTCTTGAAGTCGCCCTTGCACAACGCGAATTCCTTGAAGTAACCATAGGTGCCGGACACGGAATTGCGGCCGTACAACTGCACCGGCTTGGCGGCCCAGTCCCCGGTCAGACCGGCTTGTCCCCAGGTCGTCACGTCCTCCTTGTAACCGCACTTGCGCGTCGCCGAGAAGACGGCATCAACCTGCGCAATAGTAAGTCCGGCCACCGGATTGTCCTTGTGCACGTAGACCGCCAGCGCGTCGATTGCCACGCCCACGGCTGTAGGTTTGTACCCATGCTTGCTCTCGAAGGCCGCGATTTCCTCGGCCTTCATTTCCCGGCTCATGGGGCCGAAATTGGAGGTCCCCTCGGTGAGCGCCGGTGGCGCCGTGGAGGACCCGGCGGCCTGGATCTGCACGTTGACGTTCGGATACTGCTTCTTGAAGTCCTCGGCCCAGAGGGTCATCAGGTTCGCCAGGGTGTCGGAGCCCACACTGTTGATGTTGCCGGAAACACCGCTGGCCTTGGCGTAGTCCGGCAACGCCGGATCAACGTCCGCTGCCAGGACGGTTGTGGACAGGAATATCGCCGCTGTAGCGGTGGCCAGTCTCGCAATTTGCATGCTCATGGGAACTGTGTCTCCTCAGGGGTTGTTTCCGTTGCAGTGTGGCGGCTTCATATGACAGACGTGTTAACAGCCTGTTACAGATGCGCGACAGACGATTATCCGGCGGCAGGACCCGCCGCCCGGCGCGGCCCGGCGTGGCGAATGATGCGGGTCGCTGGGAAATGACAGGTAAAGGTACTGCCTTTGCCCGGCTCGCTCCGGATTTCCAAGCTGGCGTCGTGGCGCGCCAGCGCATGCTTGACGATGGCCAGCCCCAAACCGGTGCCGCCATAGGCGCGGGAGCGCCCCTTGTCCACGCGGTAGAACCGTTCGGTCAGCCGCGGAACATGCTCGGCCGCGATCCCCTCGCCTTGATCGCAGACCGCCAGATGCGCACCTTGATCATCGCTGTACCAGCGCATGCTGATGCCGCCGCCGGCCGGTGTGTACTGCACCGCATTGAAGACGATGTTGGAAACGACACTGTACAGGTCGCGCTGGCTGCCGTTGACCCAGAGACCCGGTTCCGCTTCCAGCGTGATCTGGTGCGCCGAGGAACCGCTCAGGGTTTGGGCCTCTTTCTGCACGGCCAGCAGCAGTTCGCCCACCGGCGTTTCTTCATTGAAGGCCTGCTCACCGGCACTTTCCAGGCTGGACAATTGCAGCAGGTCCTCAATCAGCCGCTGCATGCGCAACGCCTGCCCGCGCATTTGCTGGATCTTCGGACCCCAGTCCGGCGGGCAAAGCGCCGCGTCGTCCTCAAACGCCTCCAGGTAGCCGCCAATCACGGTCAGCGGCGTGCGCAATTCATGTGAGGCATTCGCGATGAAATCCCGCCGCATGCGGTTCAACCGTTGCAGTTCGGTAACGTCCCGGGCCACGAACAACGTGTCGGCATCGCCGTATTCCGCCATGCGAAGTTCCAGCAATTGTCCTTCACTTTGCGGCGATGGCATTTCCAGCACGCGCGAGGCAGCACGGGTTTCGTGGATGGCCAGCGCCTCCGTCAACAGCGGGTGTCGCACGAGATTGGTGATGCGCTGGCCGGCGTCCCGGGGAAACTCGATGCCGAGATAGGCCTGAGCCCGATCATTGGCCCATTTGATTCGCCCACTGCGGTCAGTGATGATGACGGCATCGGGTAGCGCGGCGGCAGCGTCCCTAAAGCGCGACAGGTAATCCGTGAGCTTGGCCTCCCATTGCGTGTGATGGGAACGGGCAATCTGGAATTCACGCGCCAGTTCGTTAATCACCCCCGGTACATCAGGCAAGCTTTCGTCGGCCTCGTGACGCACGCACTCGACGACCTGCTGCAACATCCGGAAATACCAGATCCCCAGCCCGACCAGCCCGATGGTTATGAACAGGAATGGATGACCGAAATACAGGCCTGGAACAAGGAACACGGTGACACAGACCAGGACCCGCAGCAGATCGAGACGCATGATGCTGCCCGCGCCTGTTGCCGCTACCTGGCGGAGAATCGATAGCCGACGCTGCGCACGGTCTGGATGAAACGGTCATAACCATACGCTTCGAGGGTCTTGCGCAGCCGCCGGATATGCACGTCGATGGTGCGCTCTTCCACGTAGACATTCTGGCCCCAGACCTGATCCAGCAACTGCGCCCGGCTGTAGACCCGTTCCGGATGGGTGATGAAAAAATGCAGCAGCCGGAATTCCGTCGGGCTGATTTCCACCGGCTGCCCGTCGGCGGTGACGCGAAAGGTTTCATTGTCCAGTTTGAGCCCGGCAAAACTGACCACGGCGTCGGCCGGTTCCGGTGCCGCCCGGCGCAGGATGGCACGCACCCGCGCCAGCAGTTCGCGCGTGGAAAACGGCTTGGTGATGTAGTCGTCGGCGCCGGTGTCCAGGCCGCGCACCTTGTCGGCCTCGTCACTGCGCGCGGTCAGCATGATGATGGGGATGTCGCGTGTCTGCGGATCATTGCGCACGCGGCGGGCGTAGTCCACGCCGCTCATGCCCGGCAGCATCCAGTCCATCAGGATCAGATCCGGCTTCTGGCGCGCGATCAGCGGGCGCGCCTGTTCCACGTCCGCTGCCTCTTCAAACTGGAAGCCTTCCCTGACCAGTGCATAGCCCAGCATTTCACGGATCGCGGCCTCATCTTCGATGATGAGCACGCGTCCCTTCATGGTTGATTCAACCGCGCTGACGGGCATGGACGCATATTAGACAGGTGCCATATTACAAATTCGTGACCGCAAGGGTAACCCGTCGGGGCGGTTTCGTCAGAATCCGGGGCTTGGAACGCCCAGGGCGCTGTCACGGTTCTGTCATGGGATCTTCACATCGAGGTAATAAAAAAGTCATTGCCCGGTAACAGCCCCTGCCTATCGTCGGCCCCCGAAATGTCCCGCGCCCCCGCCTTGGTTTTGTGCAGCCGGGTATTGGCGATTTACTCAATTGCATGCAAACAAATAAGGAGAGCAACGATGTTCGGCAAAGAAAAATTGAGGATCCTGTCCGGGGCTGCCATTCTGGGGATGG
>Ga0156012_1166_pt5 | contig 38646 bp, 40 predicted proteins | sample RifCSPlowO2_02_FD_107666 | JGI IMG/M metagenome (GOLD analysis project Ga0156012, IMG submission 107666) | Gammaproteobacteria bacterium RIFCSPLOWO2_02_FULL_61_13
AGCAGGCCATTCGCCTGCTGCAGCTGTCGAGTGTCGAATTGCAGGCCGAGGTCCAGGAGGCGCTGGAGTCCAATATCATGCTGGAGCTGGATGAACCGGAGTCTGAAGTTGCAGTGGAATTGCCGCCCCAGGAACAGCAGATAAAGGTTGGCGGCCTGGATTCTGCCGCCAGCGCGGACGAGTCCGCGGACAGTCCGGACGATATGCCGGTGGACACTGCGTGGGACGACGTCTATCAGGGCGGCACAGCCAGCCAGCGCGGCAGTGGAGACGGCGAGTATTCCGGATTCGAAAATCAGACGGCGCAGGAGGCGACGCTGCGCAATCATCTGCTCTGGCAGTTGAACCTGACCCCGACCAGCGACACTGATCGGACCATTGCCGCGGCGATCATCGACGCGCTGGATAACGACGGCTTTCTGACCAGCACACTGGAAGAGATCCGGCAGGCGCTCGCCCCGCAACTTGAGGTGGACGTGGACGAGGTGCACGCGATGCTGCGCCTGGTGCAGGCCATGGAACCCACCGGGGTCGGCGCGCGCGATTTGCGCGAGTCCCTGTTGCTGCAACTGGCGCAGCTGACCCCGAACATACCGCACCGTGATTGCGCCATGCGGCTCGTGGACGGATACCTGGATCTGCTGGCGGCGCGCGACTACCCGCAGCTGATGCGCCGCCTGAAAATCGGGCGCGAGGAACTGCAGCAGGCGGTTGCGCTGATTCAATCCCTGAACCCACGCCCGGGCAGCCAGGTACAGGATTTGCCGACGCAATATGTGGTCCCGGATGTGTACGTACGGCGCGACCGCAACAGCTGGCGCGTGGAACTGAACACGGACATCATCCCGCAATTGCGCATCAACCCGGGTTACCTGAGCATGGTGCGCCGTGCGGACAGCAGCCCGGACAATTCGTCCCTGAAGAACCACCTACAGGAGGCGCGCTGGCTCATCAAGAGCCTGCAGAGCCGCAGCGAAACCTTGCTCAAGGTCGCCACCTGCGTGGTCGAACGCCAGCGCGCGTTCCTCGAACACGGGGAGGAGGCCATGCGCCCGCTGGTGTTGCATGACGTGGCACAGGCTCTGGGCATGCACGAATCCACCATTTCGCGCGTCACCACCCGGAAATACATGCACACGCCGCGCGGGATCTTTGAGCTCAAATTCTTCTTTTCCAGCCATGTCAGTACCGAGCTGGGCGGATCCTGTTCTTCCACCGCCATCCGCGCCTTTATCCGCAAACTGATCAGCGCCGAACAGGGCGATCGACCGCTGAGCGACAACCGTATTGCCGCGGTGCTCAAGGAGCAGGGAATTATCGTGGCGCGCCGCACGGTGGCCAAATACCGGGAGGCGATGGCCATTCCTCCGTCACATGAACGCAAGCGTCTGGGCTGAGTGCCCGGGCCATTCGCGGTATGGCAGAAAAAACACCCCCTAATAATGGAGCCGAACATGCAGATCAGCGTGACAGGGCAGAACATTGACATTACCCCCGCCATTCGTGCCTATGTGGAAGAAAAATTCGTGCGCCTTGAGCGCCATTTCGAACACATGACCAATGTGCACGTGATCTTGCGGGTGGAACGGGAACGTCACCGGGCGGAGGCGTCGGTACACGTCAATAAAGCCGACCTGTTTGCCGACCACGAACATTCCGACATGTACGCCGCCATTGACGGCCTGGTGGACAAACTCGACCGCCAGGTCAAGAAGCACAAGGAGCGGCTGCAGGATCACCGGCGCGGCGCGCCCCCCAAGAAAGCACCTGAGCCGGACTGACCCTTGCGCCGCAATCCTGCGACTTCGGATCCGACCCTGGCTGCACGCTGACGATGCCCGCGGCAAAATGCAGCCGGCGTTTCATCGTGGTCACCGGGCTCTCCGGCGCCGGCAAAACCGTGGCGCTTAATGCGCTGGAAGACCTGGAGTTCTACTGCATCGACAATCTTCCGGCCGGCATGCTGGAGCAGTTCTTTGCGCGCATCGCGCTTGGCGTTGATGGCCTCCCGGACGCGGTTGCCGTGGGGATAGATGCGCGAAATCCGGAGCCGGCCCTGGCCGGTGTCCCCGCGCAACTGGGGCAACTGCGCGGTGGTGGTATTCCCGCCGAAGTCGTATTTCTGGATGCCGGCGACGATGTCCTGGTACGCCGCTTCAGCGAGACGCGCCGGCGCCACCCGCTGTCCGCGGAGCAGACCATGCTGCCGGATGCCATCCGCAAGGAGCGCCGGCTGCTGGGGCCGCTGTCCGAGATTGCCGATTTGCGCATCGACACCAGTCTGTGCACCGTGCATGAACTGCGCAAGCTGGTGCACGAGCGCGTGGCGCTGCGACCAGCAGCCGTATTGTCGTTGCAATTTATCTCCTTCGGTTACAAGTTCGGCGTGCCGCTGGACGCGGATTTCGTATTTGACGTGCGTTGCCTGCCGAATCCGCACTGGGAACCCGGACTCCGCAACCTTACCGGCAAGGACCCGGCCGTGGCGGAGTTTCTGCAGCGCGAACCCGAAGTCCGCGCCATGCTGCAGGACCAATGCGGATTCCTGGATCGCTGGATCCCGCGCTTCGAGGCCGAACAGCGCAGCTACCTCAGCGTTGCCCTGGGCTGCACCGGGGGGCAACATCGCTCCGTGTACATGGCGCAATGGCTGGCCGGACATATCCAGGCCGGAAACCGGCGCGTCGTGGTTCGGCACCGGGATCTCGAATGAGCGTCGGCATAGTACTTATTGCCCACGCCGGCATCGGCCCGGCCCTGGCGGGTACCGCCCAATTCGTGCTTGGGGAACTGTCGCTGCCGCTGCGGGTGGTAGTCGTCTCCCGGGACAGTCGCGCGGAAGAGGTCCTTGAACATCTGCAGGCGGTGACGGCGGAACTGGACCAGGGTGATGGCGTGTTGATCCTGACCGATATGTACGGCGCCACCCCCACCAATGTTGCGCGCCGGATCAACCCCGGGCGGCCGGTCAAAATTGTCACCGGCGTCAACCTGCCCATGCTGTTGCACGTTCTCAACTATCCGGGCCGGGACCTGGAGGCCCTGGCGGCCACGGCGCTGGAAGGCGGACGCCAGGGAATCCTGGCCGTGACGGACGACTGACATGCCGCAACGCTCCATGGTGCTGGTCAACAAACTCGGGCTGCACGCGCGCGCGGCCGCGAGTTTCGTCAAGACTGCCGCGGCGTTCGGTTGCGACATTACCGTCAACTGCAACGGCAAGGACGTGAATGGCAAGAGCATCATGGGCGTAATGATGCTGGCGGCAGCCAAGGGCAGTGCCATCGAAGTGACGGCCGATGGGCCGGGGGCGGCGGCAGCGCTGGACCGGATTGAGGCGCTGGTGCTGGATCGCTTTGGAGAGGACGAATGACCATCGCGCTGCATGGCCTGGGAATATCGCGCGGGATCGCCATCGGCCCGGCGCACATCATCGAACGGGGACAGCTGGACATACCCGAGTACGAACTGGAACCGGAGCAGATCCTCGACGAGACACAGCGCCTGCAGGAGGCGGTGCGGGCCGCGCAGGAGCAATTGCGCGCCATCCGCCAGCACATCCCCGCCGGAACCGCCGCGGAAATAGCCGCGCTCATCGATGCCCACATATTGATGCTCGATGATACTGCGCTTATCCACGAGCCACTGCGCCTGATCCGGGAAGAGCGCCGCAACGCCGAATGGGCGCTGAAAGCGCAGCGCGACGCGCTGGTCCGCACCTTCGAGGAAATGGATGATGCTTATCTGCGCACGCGCCGCGACGACGTCGTGCATGTGGTAAACCGGGTCCAGCGCATCCTGCTGAGACATTCACCGCTGCGCCACGAGCAACCCGACAGCCGTCTGGCCGGATACATCATCTTCGCCGACGACCTGACACCCGCAGATACGGTGCTCATGCAGCACCACGGCATTGCCGCATTCGTGACCGAGTACGGCGGACCCACCTCCCATACCTCCATCCTGGCCCGCAGCCTGGGCATCCCCGCCATCGTCGGCCTGCATCAGGCCCACGTCTACATTCGGGATGAGGATCCGACCATCGTGGATGGCAGCCGTGGCGTGGTGCTGGTGGACCCGGACGCTGCCAGCCTGGAGTTTTATCGATCCCGCCGCGAGCAGGATCAGCGCTATTACTCCGGCCTGATCCGCCTCAAGGGCGCACCCGCGTGTACGCAGGATGGTGTGCGCATCCAGTTGCAGGCGAACGTCGAGTTACCCAGGGACTTCGAGCACGTGTTGCAGGTGGGTGCGGACGGAATTGGCCTGTACCGGACCGAGTTTCTGTTCATGAACCGCGCGGCGCCCCCGGATGAAGAGGAGCAATACCAGAATTATCTGCGCGCGGTCCAGGTGCTGGGCCGGCTGCCGGTGACCATTCGCACACTGGATCTGGGCGCGGACAAGGAGGCAGACAACCGCCGCCATGGGCCGCTGGCAGCAAATCCGGCGCTCGGCCTGCGCGCCGTGCGGCTTTGCCTCAAGGAACCGGCCCTGTTCCGGCCGCAGTTGCGCGCCATCCTGCGCGCTTCGGCGGCGGGCGACGTACGCCTGATGATCCCGATGCTTTCCAACCTCCACGAGGTGGAACAGGTGCTGGATATGATCGACGACAGCAAGCGCGATCTAAGCAGCGCGGGTATGCAGTTCAATCCCGACCTTCCTGTCGGTGGCATGATCGAAGTTCCGGCGGCCGCAGTATGCGCGGACATGTTCGCGCAGCGCCTGGACTTCCTGTCCATCGGCACCAACGACCTGATCCAGTACACCATGGCCATTGATCGGGTGAATGACGAGGTCAATTACCTGTATGACCCGCTGCATCCGGCGGTGCTGCGGCTGGTGTATGGCACCATTGCCGCCGGCCTCGCCGCCGGGATACCCGTGGCCATGTGTGGCGAAATGGCGGGGGATATTCGCTATGTGCGCCTGCTGCTGGCGCTCGGTCTGCGCACGTTCAGCGTGCATCCGTCCAGCCTGCTGGAGGTAAAACAGTTGATCATGGAAAGCGAGATGGGGCCGCTGCAGGAACTGGCACGGCGCGCATTGGCAGCCCCGGGCGGCACGGAAGTCGCGACAATTCTGGAAGAATTTCGCCTGCCGGCAGGGGCGGGCGCGAACAGCACTACCAGCTGAAAATGACCCACTGGGGCACGGCGAAATCCTCATACAGGTCCGACATGCGGGATTCCATGCGGCCGTCCCCATCCTTATCCAGCAGGTAATAGGGTTTGCCCACCTTGGGCGTGATCTTGACCATGAACATGCGGCCGTTGGCGCGGTATTCCTCCACCACCGCATCGCCTTTGCGCACGATGGTGACATCCGGCTCAATAGGCTGGCCGTCCTCAAGCCGATCCGGCAGGTCCGGCGGGGTCGGGTCCGGGACCAGTTCCTCCGCAGCCGGCTCCGGGGCGGCCGTGGGCGCCGGCGCGGGCTCCTGCGCGATTGCGCCCACGGGGAACAGCGCGCATATCAAAAGGGGTAACAGGATTCGCTTCATGCTCGCATTCCGTCCGTTGCTGTCTAAATGTCCAGGATTGGCGCCTTGTCCGGGGCGCCGGGTTTGATTCCGCGTTGTTCATAATAACGGAAAATGGCATCCACCACCTGCTGCGGGGTATCCACCACGGCGAACAAATCCAGGTCGGCGGGACTGATGGTGCCGTGCTCCAGCATCGCCCCCCGGAACCATTGCATCAGGCCTGCCCAGAACGGCGTATGCACGAGGATGATGGGGATACGGCGACTCTTGCCGGTCTGGATCAGGGTCAGAATTTCGCAGAATTCATCCAGCGTGCCGAAGCCGCCGGGCAAAACCACATAGGCCGAGGCGTATTTGACGAACATCACCTTGCGTGAAAAGAAATGCCGGAAGTAGAGCGCCTCGTCCTGGTAGTGGTTGGCGATCTGTTCCCGGGGCAACTGGATATTCAAGCCGATGCTGGGGGACTTGCCGGCATAGGCGCCCTTGTTGCACGCCTCCATGATCCCGGGTCCGCCGCCGGTGACGACACTGAATCCGGCATCCGAAATCAGGCGCGCAATTTCCTCGCCCAAGACGTAAAACGGACTGCCCGGCGGCTGGCGCGCGGAGCCAAACATGCTTACTGAGGGTTTGATATTGGCGAGACGCTCGAAACCCTCCACGAACTCGGCCATAATCTGGAACACCTTCCATGACTCACGTGTGAGGTCAGAGTCGCTGGCCCCGCGCGCAGCGGAATTTCTCTTGTCGTTCATGATGTCTCTTGATCCTGCCAATCAATTGGGTACCCGATGAGCGCCAAAAAACTGGTGCTGGTAGACGGATCATATTATCTGTTCCGTGCCTTCCACGCGCTGCCGCCCTTGACCAGCTCGTCCGGCGAACCCACCGGCGCCATCTTCGGCGTCATGGGCATGTTGAAAAAACTGCTGGCGGAACAGCGCCCGGATTATTTTGCCGTGGTCTTCGATCCGAAGGGCGACACGTTTCGCAATGAACTTTACCCCGCCTACAAGGCCAACCGGCCGCCCATCGATCCGGAGCTTGCCTGCCAGATCGGGCCGCTGCAGGAGATCATCGCGGCTCTCGGCGTGCCGCTGCTCGTCATCGATGGCGTCGAGGCGGACGATGTGCTCGCCACGCTGGCGCGGCGTGCCGCGGAACGAGGCGTCGAAACCGTCATATCCAGCGGCGACAAGGACCTGGCCCAGATCGTCAATGATCGCATCCGACTCATCAACACCATGACCGGAGTGGTGCTCGACCCGGACGGCGTCAAGGAAAAATATGGCGTCACGCCGGCGCAGATTGTCGACTACCTGACGCTGGTCGGTGACACGGTCGACAATGTCCCGGGGGTGCCGAAAGTCGGCCCGAAGACCGCAGCCAAGTGGCTGGCAGAGTATGGCAGCCTGGAGTCCGTGCTCACCAATGCGCACAACATCAAGGGCAAGATCGGCGAATATTTACGCGCCGCCATCCCGCACCTGCCGCTGACGCGACAGCTGGTCACACTGAAGATGGACGTGGACCTGCCATTGGAACCGGAAGACCTGGTGCGCGCCCCTCCTGATGTCGCGCGCCTGCAGCCGCTGCTGGAACGGTATGAATTGCGCGGGTGGAGCGAGGCCGCCACCACACCCGCCCCGCAACCGCAGGTGCCCGGCCCGCTGGCCGCGGTGTCGGTCCCGGCATACGAAACGGTGCTTGATGCGACGCAACTCGCGGCATGGGTGGAACGACTCAAGACCGCCGAACTAATCGCCGTGGATACCGAGACCACCGGCCTCGACCCGATGACGGCCCGGCTGGTCGGCATCTCGTTCACCGATCGCGCCGGCGCGGCCGCCTACGTCCCCGTCGGCCATGACTATCCGGGGGCACAGAACCAATTACCGCTGTCCCGGGCGCTGGATCTGCTGCGGCCTGTGCTCGAAGCGGAACAACCGGCCAAGCTCGGACATAACATCAAATACGATCTCAGCGTATTTGCCATGCATGGCATCAACCTGGCCGGCATCCGTCATGACTCCATGCTCGAGTCCTATGTGATCGACAGCACCGGTTCGCGCCATGACATGGATTCATTAGCCGAACAAAGGCTGCGCCGCAAGACCATTCATTACGAAGACGTGACCGGGAAAGGCGCGCGGCAGATCTCGTTCAGCCAGGTGGCCATTGACGTGGCGACCGCTTATGCGGCGGAAGACGCGGAAGTGACGCTGGCATTGCACCAAAACATGTGGCCGGTGCTGCAATCGACCGCGGGCCTGCGCGAAGTCTATGAGCAGCTGGAGATGCCGCTGGTGCCGGTGCTATCCCGCATGGAGCGTTGCGGCGTCAAGGTTGACGCGCACATGCTGCGGCAGCAGGGACACGAACTTGCGCAACGCATGGGCGAGCTGGAGGAGCAGGCCTACGCCGTGGCCGGCCAGCGCTTCAACATCGCCTCACCCAAACAGATCCGGGAAATCCTGTATGAAAAAATGAACCTGCCGGTCACGGAGAAAACCGGCACCGGCCAGCCCTCGACCGCAGAGTCGGCGCTTCAGGACCTGGCCGATGAGTATGAACTGCCGCGATTGATCCTTGACCACCGCGCGCTCAGCAAGCTGAAATCCACCTACACGGATCGACTGCCGCAACAGGTGAATGAAGACACCGGCCGCGTGCACACGTCATATCATCAGGCGGTTGCCGCCACCGGCCGCCTTTCCTCCTCCGATCCGAACCTGCAGAACATCCCGATTCGCACCGCGGAGGGGCGCCGCATCCGCCAGGCCTTCGTGGCCGGGCCAGGCAACGTGCTGGTCGCGGCCGATTACTCCCAGATTGAGCTGCGCATCATGGCCCACCTGTCCGGGGACGCCCGGCTGCTGCAGGCCTTTGCCGCGGGCGAGGACGTGCATCGGCTTACAGCCGCGGAGGTATTTAACGTGGCGTTGGATTTGGTGACACCGGAACAGCGGCGCGCCGCCAAGGCCATCAATTTTGGCCTTATCTATGGCATGAGCCCATTCGGGCTGGCGCGACAGCTCGGCATTGAACGCAGTGCTGCCAGGGAATACGTGGATCTTTATTTTCAACGCTACCCCGCGGTGCGGGAATTCATGGACCGCACCCGGCGCGAGGCCCATGATCGGGGCTACGTGGAAACGGTGTTCAGGCGCCGCTTGTATCTGCCGGACATCAACGCCCGCGACAATGCGCGGCGCCAGTATGCCGAGCGTACCGCCATCAATGCCCCCATGCAGGGCACTGCCGCCGACATCATCAAGCGCGCCATGATTGCCATAGACACCATGTTGCCGGACCGTTTCCCGGAGGCGCATATGATCATGCAGGTGCATGACGAGCTGGTATTTGAGGTCCCGGAACCGGGTGCCGAGGCGCTGTGCGCGGCCGTGGCAGAGATAATGTCCGGCGCGGCCCGTCTCAGCGTCCCGCTGGCCGTGGATACCGGCAAGGGCAAAAACTGGGACGAGGCCCATTGAGGGCGCTGCGGCTCCGACCCGACACCGCCCCTAGTGTTCGACAACACCTGTGCTAACATTTGCCGAAAATCCGCCCTGCCCGCCCATCGCGTAGCCTACGGCTGTACCCTCGACGACGTTCACCGCATTCCACATGGAACTGATCCCGGCCATTGATATCAAGGACGGCAAGTGCGTGCGCTTGCGACAGGGGCGCATGGACGCCGAAACCGTGTACGGGGATCCGGTACAGATGGCGGAGCGCTGGGTGTCCGCCGGGGCGCGCCGCCTGCACCTGGTTGATCTCAATGGCGCTGTCAATGGTCGCCCCGGCAATGCGGACATTATTCACGCCATTGCGGAAAAACACCGGGGCATCATCATTCAGGTCGGCGGTGGCATTCGCGACGAGGACACCATCCAGACTTACCTGAACGCCGGTGTGAACTTTGTCATCATCGGGACGCGCGCGGTGACCACGCCGCATTTCGTCTCCGATGTTTGCCTTGAGTTCCCCGGTCACATCATCGTCAGCCTGGATGCCAAAGACGGCAAACTGGCCACGGAAGGGTGGTCCAAGCTTTCACACCATGACGTGGTGGACATGGCGCGCCGCTTCGAGGACGAGGGCGTGGCGAGCATTGTCTACACCGACATCGGCCGTGACGGCATGCTGAGCAGCGTCAATGTCGAATCCACGGTGCGCCTGTGCCGGCAGGTCAAAATCCCCGTTATTGCCTCCGGCGGCATTCAAAATCTGGACGACATCCGCGCCCTGTGCGCGGCGGCGAGCGAAGGCATTGTCGGCGCCATCACCGGCCGCGCGATCTACGAGGGAACCCTGGACTTTACCGCCGCACAAAAGCTTGCCGACAAGCTTTGTTCCGGGCGTTGAGGTCCCGTGGGTCTGGCCAAACGCATCATCCCCTGCCTGGACGTGGATCGGGGGCGGGTGGTCAAAGGTGTGCGTTTCCAGGATATTGTTGACGCCGGCGACCCGGTGGAAGTCGCGCGCCGCTATGACCAGCAAGGCGCCGATGAGCTGGCCTTCCTTGACATCACCGCCAGCAGCGATCAACGCAATACCATGGTGGACGTGGTGGAGGCCGTGGCGGCGCAGGTGTTCATCCCGTTGACCGTGGGTGGCGGCATCCGCACTCTGGACGATATCCGGCGGCTTTTGCTGGCGGGCGCAGACAAGGTCAGCATCAACACCGCAGCAGTGCAACGGCCCGAATTCGTGGCCGAGGCGGCGCGTGAATTCGGCTGCCAGTGCATTGTCGTCGCCATTGACGCCAAGCGCGTCAACCCGGGCTGGGAGGTGTTTACGCACGGCGGGCGCCGCGGCACCGGCCTCGACGCAGTCCATTGGGCATGCCGCATGTGCGAGGCCGGCGCCGGGGAAATCCTGCTGACCAGCATGGACAAGGACGGCACGCGCAGCGGCTTTGATCTTGAACTTACCCGCGCCGTCAGCGCCGCGGTGCCCGTGCCGGTCATTGCCTCGGGCGGCGTCGGCAATCTGGACGATCTGGTGGACGGCATCCGCATCGGCCAAGCGGATGCTGTGCTCGCGGCCAGCATCTTTCATTTCGGCGAGCATACCGTTCTGGACGCAAAGCAGTGCCTGGCCCGGCACGGCATTGAAGTGCGCTTGTGAGCGCGGACCCAGAGCCAGGCGTTGCGAAGGACATGAACACGACGCCCATGAATTGGCTGGAAGCGGTGCGCTGGGATGAGCACGGTCTTGTCCCCGCGGTGGCGCAGGACACCGCCAGCGGCAGGGTGCTGACGCTGGCATGGATGAATCGCGAGGCGCTGGCGCTTACCGTGGCCGAGGGCCGCGCGGTTTATTGGTCCCGATCCAGAAATCGCCTGTGGCGCAAGGGCGAGGAATCCGGTCACGTGCAATGGCTGGAAGAACTGCGGCTGGATTGCGATCAGGACGCGATTTTGCTCCGCGTCCGCCAGCAGGGCGGCATCGCCTGCCACACCGGCCGGGCGGCGTGTTTCTTCCTGCGGCTGGAAGACGGGAAATGGGGTGAGATTGATCCGGTACTGCAGGAACCGGCTGCAATTTATCCGCGCGGGAAATAGGATTGCCGGTATGATCCCTTCCGGTACCGACGCATTCACGGACGATACGCTGCAGCAACTGGCGCGCCTGCTCGCGGAGCGGCGCGGCGCGGACCCCGCCACTTCCTATGTTGCCGGTCTGCTGGCGGGCGGCGAGGACGCGATTCTGAAAAAGATCGCCGAGGAGACCGCCGAGGTGTTGCTGGCCGGGAAGGCCGCGGATCCGGCAGCGCTGGTGCATGAGGTGGCGGATCTCTGGTTTCATACACTGGTCCTGCTGGCGGCCCGCGAACTGGGTCCGCAACCGGTGCTGGACGAATTGCGCCGGCGCCTGGGCCGCTCCGGGCTGGACGAAAAGGCCGCGCGTTTGCGAAAGTAGGCGGCGTGGCAACGCATCCGGGAGACGTGACATGAATATTGGCATCTGGGAGTTGGTTGTCATATTGGTCATCGTGGCGTTGTTGTTTGGCACCAGAAAGCTGGGCAGCATCGGCACCGACGTGGGTCAGGCTATCAAGGGCTTTCGCGCGGCCATGCGCGACGATGGCGGGACGCAGACCGGCGCCGGCAGCGCCCAGCCACTGGAAAAAGATCCGGCCAAGAAGGACCAGGCTTCCTGAACTTTACCCCGCCTGAGCGGCGCCGGACGCGCCCCCATGTTTGACATCGGATTCTGGGAACTGGCGGTGCTGGCCGTGGTGGCGTTGCTGGTGGTCGGGCCGGAACGACTGCCCCAACTGGTGCGGGACGGTGGGCGCTGGGTACGGGCAGTACGCCGTTTCGTCACCGAAACCCGCTATGAAATTGAGCGGGAATTGGACGTGGATGCCGGGCGGGATTTCTCCCGTGGCCTGGCGGAAATGGATGAATTGATGCGCATTGCCCCCGATCGGGAGCCCGGTGCGGCGAAATCTTCCCCGCAACCGCCGGCGAGCAACCCGGATCCCAAGCACACCGAACCATGAGTGACGCGCGCCCGGCGGATCGCGACCCGGAACTGCCGCTCATCGCCCACCTGATCGAGCTGCGATCACGGCTGCTGCGCTGCCTGCTGGTGCTGGCTGGAATATTTCTGGCCACGACCCCGTTCGCAAACGACATTTATGCCATTGTCGCCGGGCCGTTGCTGGCGAAATTGCCTTCTGGCAGCACCATGATCGCCACTGAAGTCGCGGCGCCATTTGTCGTGCCGTTCAAGCTGTGCCTGTTTGTCGCGTTGTTTGCGGCCATGCCGTTTGTGCTGTATCAGGCCTGGGCCTTCATCGCGCCCGGCCTGTATGAAACTGAACGCCGCTTCGCGGTGCCCCTGTTGCTGTCCAGCATCGCGCTGTTTTACGCGGGCATCGCCTTTGCATTCTTCGTGGTATTTCCCTTGCTGTTCGGATTTTTTACCGCCACGGTTCCTGCAGGCGTGGCGGTGATGACCGATATCGGGCATTACCTGGATTTTGTGCTGAAGCTGTTCTTTTCCTTCGGGCTGGTGTTCGAAGTGCCGGTGGCCACGGTGCTGGTTATCTGGACCGGGCTGCTGTCGGCCGCGTCGCTGGTGCGCGCCCGGCCGTACATAATTCTTGGCGCCTTCGCCCTTGGCGCCCTGTTGACGCCGGGGCCGGATGTGCTGTCGCAAATCCTGCTGGCGCTGCCGCTCTGGCTGCTGTTCGAAGTGGGGCTGTTCCTCGGCCGCCGCGTCAACGGCCGGGGCGAGAAAGTTGCGGCGCTGGATCAGTCAACACCCTGAATCCGCCTGCCAGCGGCACCGGGCCGGGCCCGGGCCCGGTAACAGCGAGATTTCTGCGGCATTTTCCACCGGCGCCGGGGGCGGCTGTCCGCGGGCGCGCAGACGCGCCGTCAACTGCTCGAGCAAAGGCGCGATCTCCGAACCCACCCAAAGCTGTGGCTCTGACGGCGTCAATTCCTCTTCCTCCTCGCGCGCACTCAGGCTGTCCCGGGCGCGTTCAAACGCGGACACAAATGACAGATCCTTCGGCAATTCCGTGCCGAAGAAAGCCGCGCCAAAGTACGTATACGGACCGTCGTGTCCACAACCGAAGGAACTTCGATCACGGCGCGCCGAGGTCATCACCAGCGAATCAGAATTGCGCAGTTCGTCCAGGAACTCCCCGGAAAAGCAGGCCGACACAATTACCACACGGTAACGGATGCCGGAGCCATCAAGGGCGGCGCGCAGCCCCCGCGGCGTGATCCCCGCCAGTCGGAAATCATCCAGATCCAGGGTCAGTCCCTGCCCCTCTTCGCCGTGGGAGGTCAGGAACAGCAGCAGAATGTCTTCTTCCGGATCCATCTTGCGCGCAACGCCTTGCAGCGCCGCCTGCAGGTTGTCCTTGCTGGCGAGCGGCAACTGCTCAAAGGTGCTGTGATTATTCACCAGCAACAAGGTGCGGCCGGTGGCATCGAAGTCGCGGCTGAAAATCTTGGCGGCGCGCTGCACCTCGTTCATGAACACATCCTCTCCGGCGTCGCCGGCCACGCCGATAAAATACACATCCACGACGCCGGGGCGGTGATCGAGCAGGCCTCTGGTCCCCTGCCCAAGGAGTTCGTCCTGCTGAAAGAACAGGCGCTCGACGTCCAGGGAACGGGGCTGTTCGTCTGTCCCCGGATAGGTCCGGGCCCACAACGGTTCCGGGGGCAGAAGGTACCAGGGCAGAATATTGAAGGCCCCGAAGCTGACCAGCAGCACGGCGCCCATGACGGCGCGCGGTTCCAGCACCAGTCGAATCGCGCGCAGCACGATAATCAGATACCAGATGAGATATACCGGCGTCAGCCAGGTATAAAATTCGGGCGGCACGACCGGGACAAATCTTTCCACGGCATGCACCACTCCGGTGTAGACGCCGAAGGTCGTGGGGGCAACGGCCAATACCAGCACGCCCAGCGGCAGGGCGGCGGCCAGATCGCGACCGCTGGCGGCGATCAGGATCAGGCTGGCAAAAAACAGCAGATACAGCATGGACTGGTAATACAGGCCGGTGGGGCTGAACTGCGCGTCCGGCCACACCAGGTACAGGTCATAGCCCAGATTCAGCGCCACGGACAGCAGGAACAACAGCGTCAACTGCAACAGGTCGGGACGAAACTGCCAGCGCGATACCGGCAACAGCAGTGCCAGCCGCAGGCCGGCAAACAGGTTGCGGGCGAAATCAGTAATCAATCGGCGCATGAATTCAGTACGTCAGCAGATTGCTGCGATTCGTCAGGTCTGTTCCCAGGGCAGGCCATGAAAACGCCAGCCATTGATGGAGCCGCGGTGCCGATCTGCGTCCCGATCTCCTTCGAATCCTTCCATGATGTTATAGACATGACGATATCCGGCCGCAACCAGGGCCCGCGCTGCCGCCTCCGAGCGTTTGCCGCTGCGACACATTGCCAGCAGCGGCACCTCTTCGGGCGCGGAGCCCGGGCGCAAGGTCTCAAGACTATGCGCCACCTTGGCGACGAATTCCGGGTCGGCGCGCCAATCTGGGTATTCCTGCCAGGGCACATGCACAGCGCCCAACGGGTGGCCCACGTAATCGAATTCCACGCGCGAACGCACATCCAGCAACAGGGCATCAGGTCGTTGGCGCAGGATTTCCCAGGCCTGTTTCGGATTCAGTTCGCTGACCATGGTTACCTCCGGGCATGCCGCAGCGGGTACGTTTCGGCCTTTATTCTACGGCATCCGCCCCGGCGGGCGCCGGACCGGTTTGGCAGCAGACCGCCAAGTATGCTGCAATAGCCCGTTCCGGTTATGACAGCACAGGAATTTTCCCGAGGACCGCAAGCATGACAATGGACGATCGCGACGGCGTCATCTGGCTGGACGGCAATCACGTGCCCTGGCGCGACGCGCGCGTACATGTGCTGACACACACGCTTCACTACGGAATGGGTGTGTTTGAAGGTATCCGTGCCTATGACACGGACAACGGCCCGGCCATCTTCCGGCTCCATGAACATACGGAACGCCTGTTCCGTTCCGCGCATATCCTGCGCATGCCCATGCCCTGGGATCGTGACGCCATCAATCAGGCCTGCCTGGAGGTCGTAAAGCGCAACGGCTTGGGCGCATGCTACATACGGCCCCTGTGCTTCTATGGCTCCGAGGGCATGGGGCTGCGTGCCGACAATCTCAAAACCCATGTGGCCGTGGCCGCATGGGAGTGGGGCGCGTACCTGGGCAAGGAAGGGTTGGAGCGCGGAATCCGCATCCGCACTTCGTCCTTCACGCGGCATCACGTCAACATTTCCATGTGCAAGGCCAAGGCTGTGGGGCATTACATCAACTCCATGCTTGCGCTGCAGGAGGCATTGCAGGATGGATACGACGAAGCGTTGTTGTTGGACCCCGAAGGCTACGTGGCCGAGGGCAGCGGCGAAAACATCTTCATCGTGCGGGACGGCCGGATATACACGCCGGAATTGACCTCCGCGCTGGAAGGGATCACGCGCCAGAGCATCGTGACGCTGGCGGGGGAATGCGGCATCCCGGTGCACGAAAAGCGGCTGACACGCGACGAAGTGTACGTCGCCGACGAAGCCTTCTTCACCGGCACCGCCGCGGAGGTGACGCCGATCCGGGAGCTGGACAACCGCAGCATCGGCAGCGGACGGCGCGGCCCTGTAACCGAGCGCCTGCAAAGTCTGTACTTTGACTACGCCAGCGGACGGCGACCGGGCCACCCGGAATGGCTTGTGCATGTAAACTGGAACAAGGGCGGGGCACGCCATGTCGGATCCGCGACACGGTAGCGCCACGCCAAATGATCGCAGCACCCGGGACGTGACCCGGTCCATGCTGCCTTTGCACTGCCCGTTGCCGGAGATGAGTCTGTGGAATTCGCACCCCCGGGTGTATCTTCCCATCGAGAAGTCCGGGCATGCGAAGTGCCCCTATTGCGGCACCGAGTTCGCCCTCAGGGATTGAAGTCCGCGCCGCTACCTCAGGCAGGCCCATGGGGCCGTTAATCGTCTGGCGTATCACCGATGGCCGCCGCGGGCACGACAGTCAAAGCCTGGGGTTGACCCAGGCCTTGGGCAGATTGACTCCGTGCCGGAGTTTCGATTTGCCTGCCCTGCCCTGGCCAGGGGCGCTGGCCGGTTGGCTCTCAGGCAACTTGCCCGGCATGGACAGCTTGCCGAACCCGCATTTGATTGTCGGCGCCGGACATGGCACCCATGCTTCCATTCTTGCCGCGCGGCGCGCGCGCGGCGGCAAGGCCGTGGTATTGATGCGGCCCACGCTTCCCGCCGCCTGTTTCGATTTTTGCATCATTCCCGAACATGACCCGGCGCCGGCAAGCGGCCGGATCCTGCGTTCGTGCGGGCCGCTGAACACCCTGTGCGCGTCCACTCAGCAGGATCCCGCGCGCGGATTGATTTTGATCGGCGGTCCATCCAGGCATTTCCACTGGCGCTTCGACGAGCTGCTGCCGCGCATTCAAACACTGCTGGCCTCCAGTGGCCTGCGCTGGACTCTGGCCGATTCTCCGCGCACACCGCACTGTGACAGCAACAGAATGGCCGGGCTGCCCGGTGCAGATTTTGTTCGCCACGGAGAGACCGCTGTGGATTGGATCGAAACCCAGATGCGCTCCGCCGGCACGGTCTGGGTCACCGCCGACAGCATGTCGATGATCTTTGAGGCACTCTCGGCCGGATCGGCCGTAGGCATCCTTGAATTGCCGGCACGCCGCACGGATCGGGTCACCCGCGCGATCTCGGATCTGGTCTTGCGCGGCATGGTCATGCCGTTTGAATCCTGGCAATCCGGCCACCGCCTTGTCACTCATCGGCCCGCGCTGGCAGAGGCAGATCGATGTGCGGCACTTTTACTGCAGCGTATGACCGCTGGATCAACCTGAAATGCGGCTGACCGTGGTGCAAATATTGCCCGCGCTGGAGTCCGGCGGCGTCGAGCGCGGCACCGTGGAAATTGCACGCGCCCTCGTGGAACGCGGGCATCGGGCCATAGTTGTTTCCGCAGGCGGGCGTCTGGTGGCCGCGCTGCAAATGGCCGGAGCGGAGCATGTGATGCTGGAGGTCGGGCGTAAATCCCTGTTCACGCTACGGCAGGTAAAACCTCTGGCGCGGCTGTTGCTGGACAGTGGCGCGCATATTCTGCATGCGCGCTCGCGCCTGCCGGCATGGATTGGCGTAATGGCATTGCGGCGGCTGGGCTCGCAGGCGCCACACCTGATCACCACCGTGCACGGCCCATACAGCGTCAATCCCTACAGTGCCGTGATGACCAGGGGCACACCCATCATTGCTATCTCGGATTTCATCCGCGATTACATCCTGGCCAATTACCCGCGCACCCATCCCGGACGGATACGGGTCATCCCCCGCGGCGTCAGTGCGCTGGAATTTCCGCCGGGCTACCAGCCGCCCGCGGCGTGGCGGGATCGTTGGGAATGGGAATTTCCCCCGTTGCGCGGCAAGATCCTGCTCACCCTTCCGGCGCGCGTAACCAGATGGAAGGGTCAGGAGGATTTCATCGAAGTGGTGGGACTGCTGCGCGCGCGCGGCGTCGATGTTCACGGCCTGATTGTCGGCGCGATTGAGCCGCGGCGCCGGGGATTCCTCAATGAACTGAGGGGGCGGGCGCAACAGCGGGGGCTGGAATCCCATGTCAGCTTTCTCGGGCACCGGGACGATGTGCGTGAGATCATGGCAAGCTCAGCCGTCGTGCTATCCCTGGCCCGCATTCCCGAGGCCTTTGGCCGGACCGCCCTCGAGTCGCTGAGCCTGGGGATTCCTGTCGTGGGTTATGACCACGGCGGCACGCGGGAAATACTCGCGCCGATATTTGCCAATGGTCTGGTGGCCCCCGGGGCACTGAATGCCGCGGCGGACCGGGTCGGCGAAATACTCCTGCAACGCCCGGTCATTCCGGCGCAGCATCCATTCCCGCTGCAACGCATGCTGGATGAAACCCTCGCTGTCTATTTGGGCGCAGCCGGCCAGCGTCCGTAATCATAGCCAAAATCGTGGCGCAGCAACGTGCTGCAGGTCGCGGAGAAATACGCCCGGTCCTCGCTGCCGAACCAGTCCGCTGCCGGCCGATTATCGCGCCGCACGACGGTGACGCCGCCAGGGGTGTCCGGGTCGCGCTTTGCCGCCATGCGCTCCTTGCTCGACTCATTGACCCCAACCGTCAACGCCGCCGCTCCGAGCTGAAGCGCCCAAAATTCGTCGATGCGCATGAGTTCGCGCAGCGGATCGCATTGCAGATCTTCATAACGCACCACCAGGGTCTGCTTCGGAAAGCGTTGTGCAATCCGGCCCCAGGCATTGCAAAAACGCATGCACCACCACAGATCGTTATTGAAACGTTTCCCGCTCATGTCGCCGCGCAGAAATTCGCTGAACGGGCAGGCATAGTGTTCCTTCCACTTCTCATAGTTGGCGACCAGGGAGCTGCGCAGGTCACGCACCAATACCACGTACGGCGGCAGTCGCACTTGCTGTCGTAACCATGGCGATGCCACCAGCAGATGCGGTATTGAATGGCTGCTGACCAGCAGCGGGCCACGCGCATGCACGCGCGCATCATGCACACCACCAATGATGTCGTTGGCGTGGCTGTAGCGGGGCGGAGGGAGTACATGCCGCACGGCAATCGCGGTGGCCAGCATATGCTTTAACCAGTGGGTCCCGGACTGGTGCATGCTGACCAGAAAGCCCGTATAGTCCCGGTGCCTGAGCAGGGAGAAATTGGACAAATCACGGCGCAGGCAGTGGTAATGGAATCGCAGGCTCATTCACGACTTCCGGGAATTGGCGCCACAGGCATGCAGGATGTTAGCGCGGTTCCTCGAGCCCATGATAGCGCCGGCGCGGCCATCCGCATCGCCATTTGCATCCCCACCTACCGGCGCAATGATCTCCTGCGCCTATGCCTGGCTGCCGTTGCCAGTCTGCGCCCGCCTGACGGCAGCAGATTACTGGTGCTGATTGCTGACAATGACGCCAGCGGCGGCGCCCGGGCAGTGTGGAAAGAATCGATGCAGTCCAGCGCTATGCAGACATTTTATTTTGTCGAACCCCGGCGCGGTCTGTGCTGCATCCGGAACCGGTTGGTACAGGAGGCGCTGCGTACGGGGGCGGCGTGGATCGCATTTGTCGACGATGACGAGCAGCCGGCGCCCGACTGGTTGCAGGCGCACATGCATTCGTTATCGGCCTCCGGTGCGGACGTTTCCTGCGGGCCGGTAATCCTGCGTGCCAGCGGCGCGGTTATCGGGGCTGAGCCGGATTCCGGTTCGGTTCCGGATGCAACACCGCGCTCGCCGCGCTTTGTCGCCTGCAACAATGTGCTGTTTCGGCGCAAGTTAATCGCGGAACAGGGCCTGCGCTTTGATCCCCTTTTCAATTTTACCGGCGGCGAAGACTTTGATTTTTTCGAGGCCTCCCGGCGTTGTGGTAATCGTCACATCTGGACCGCGGCGGCACAGGTATATGAATCACTCACTCCGGAACGGTCGACGCTCCGGTACCTTTTTCACAGACATTGGTCCGGCGCCATGACCCGCGTCTTGCAGCAACGCAAATGGCAGGGTGCAGGCATGGTCTGGCCCCGGTTCCTGCTGAAGATTTGCGGCAAGCTGCTGGGCGGAACAGCATCCCTGTTGTTCGCGTTGCTGCCACCGCATCGACGCGCCATGGAGGACTGCATCAAGCGCTACGCCAGTGCCTGGGGTTATTTGTGCGGCCTTCTTAACCTCTACCGTGAACGTTATCGCTAAGGCGGGGCCGATGACGGGAAATCGATTCCTGCAACACGCGCGCGCCCGGTGGTCATGGCTGCACAATAATCTGGCCTGGCTGCTCATGGCGACCACATTGGCGTTGTTCGCCACGGAAACCCTGTTCAATGTGCCCTTCTGGCTCATGGCAGTTGCAGGCCTGTATCTGTCGATCAAGGCGCCGCGCGCGTTGTGGCGCGAGCCTGTTCTACGCCTTGCCGGATTGCTGTTTCTTTGTATTTGGCTGCCCCAATTGCTGGCATTACCGGACGCTGCAAACCTTGGTCGCAGTCTCGAAACCGTTATCGCCTACCCGCATTTCTATTTCGCCGGCGTGTACATTCTGCGCGCGCTTCAGGATCGGCAAACCCGCGATCGGCTGGAAATGGCGATCTCAATCATAGTCACGGTCTGGATCGCAGACGCGTTGGTACAGTATGTTGCCGGCGCGGACCTGTTTGGTTATCCCTATCGCCCGGGGCAACTCACCGGGATGTTTTATCCCAAAATCAGTCTCGGACACCTGCTCGCTGTCCTGGCGCCCGTATATTTCGAGACCGTGCGACAACGCTGCGGCGGCCGGCCCTGGCTTTGGCTGCTGGCGGCATTGCTGCTACTCACGGTCGTATTGCTGAGCGGCAGGCGCGTGGCCTGGTTGATGACGGGCCTTTCATTTGCCGGATACATACTTTATCTCTATCGCATCAATGCCATGTCCTTGCGTACGATTGCACTGGTTTTTGCAATCGGCGTGCTGGGTGGAAGTGCTGTTCTGGCGACAAACCCGGCCGTCGCGCGACGAACCGCCGTCCTGCTCGGCCTGTTCAGTGGTAATGCCAAGGACATGGACCAGGCCACCTCCCACCGACTGCCCTTATGGGGAACCGCCCTGCACATCGCCTCCAGCCACTGGATCAATGGCGTAGGTCCGCGTGGTTACCGTTACGTGTTCCGTGAATACGCCGGGGATGACAACTTCTATCTGCGCAATGGCAGGGACGGGCAGACGCACCCGCACCAACTGGTGCTCGAGGTGGCCACGGAAACCGGAGCAATTGGATTGTCCGGTCTGATCTGTTTCTGGTGGCTATTTATGACTGCGGGCTGGCGCCGCCTGCAGGCCACGCTGGACGGTGCGCCGTGGCTTATCGCCGGACTCGTGGCATGGTGGCCGCTGAACGCGCACATGGCGTTTTATGGATCCTACTGGTCAGCGGTCAGCTGGTGGGTGTTGTTGCTTTTGCTGGCGCCGCGCGGCGCGTCAGCGCCCGAACCATCATGCACAAGATCCTGATCATCAAGTTAGGCGCGCTGGGCGACATCATCATGGCGTGCCCCATTATCAAACGCATCCAGGAGCATCACGGGGATGCCGGCATATATCTTCTTACCAGCGATGCCCACCGGGATTTCTTTGGCCACTGGCCGGGCCTGGCAATACACAGTTTTGCCCGCCATGGCCTCGGCTCAACGTTACATGCCATGCGCTGGATTCGGGCGCAGCATTTCGAACGCATCTACGATTTACAATCCAATGATCGGTCCGGGCTGTTGTGCGCGATCAGCGGCGTGCGCGAGCGTGTCGGCAACCATCCGCGTTACCCGTATACCATCCATCCGCATCAACCGTGGCGGGGCAAGACCCACATTCAAGAACGCTGGCGTGAGGTTCTCGTCAGCGCAGGGATTGACCCCGGGCCGCTGTTACCGTGGCTGCCGATACCGGATCAGGAGCGGCAGGCGGCGGCAGCCTGGTTGCGGGAGCGCCGCCTGGAGCGCACCCCTTTTGCGATCCTGCACGCGGGCGCAAGCCCCCGCCATCCGGAGAAACGCTGGCCTTGCTTTCGTGAACTGGGTGTCGCAATCCGTAGTGCAGGCATGGAGGTGGTATGGGCCGGGGGCGCCGACGACGTGGCGCTGACGCATGAGTTGGCAAATCATGTCGGTATCGACGCAAGTGGGGCGTTATCGCTTACACAACTGGCTGCCCTGGGGGTGCATGCGCGCTTCGCTGTCACCAATGATTCAGCGCCCATGCATGTCCTTGCCTGCGCCGGCATCCCGGTGTTCGGATTATTCGGACCGACGGACTGGCGCATAAATCACGCCGTCGGACAGCGGGAATTTGTCATCAGCGCGAGTCCGGAGACGGAAAATTTTGTGCCTGTCCCTCTTTCCAGCCTGCCGGTTGCAGACGTGACAAAGAGACTGCGCATTGCCGGTTTGCTGGGTTGAACCTATTACAGAAGCACTGAATTGTTCAGGGGTTCCTTGGCATGCCTTCGTAGACTGCCAGCAATTGCGGCACGACCGCATCGGCGCTATAGCGCGAAACAAAGTAATCGGTTGCGCACGCGGCACGGGTCCTGGCCGTCGCTGGGTGCGCCAGCACCAGCATCAGCGCCTCGGCCAGCGCTGCGCTGTCTCCCGGCGGAACCAGTATGGCGCTGGCAGCATCGAGAATTTCCCGCGGCCCCTGAGTCGATGTAGCAACGATCGGGAGGCCGCGCGCCATGGCCTCCAGCACGACGATGCCAAACGGCTCATCCAATGAGGGCAGTACAAACAGGGTGCCCTGATCCAGAAAGGCGACCGGGTCGGTTAGCCAGCCGGCGAAACGCACGACGCCCCCGAGTCCCTCGCGCAAGGATGCCTGCTCCAGTTTTTTCCGGAGCGGGCCATCGCCGCCGATCAGCACCGGCGGCAAGGGGACGTCGCGCCGGCGCAGGTCCGCCAATGCGGCCAGCAGTATATGAAACCCCTTCTTCTGCACCATTCGTCCCAGGGCGATAAGGGCGGCAGGCCGATCCGGCGGCGGTGTCATCGCCGGTAACACGGAAAAATTGGGCACCACCTGCATGCGCTCGGCAGTAATGCCGCATTGCCGCAGATAGGCGGCCTGATCCCGGGTGGCCGGCAGAAATTTGTTCACGCGGGCGTAGTATTTAATGTTTACGTAATTATGCGTCATGCTTAGCAGCGGCACTTGAGTGTCCCGCAGTGCTGTACCAGTGTGGAATGCAGCGCGGGCCAAATGGGCCTGCACCACCGCCGGCCGAAATGCCTCGATGAGCGCGCGCAACCGCCCCGCGGTAAAGGGATCCCAATTGCCCAATGAACGGACGGTGGCAATCTCGAGTCCTGCCATCCGCCCCAGGCGTTCCCGCGCCATGCCGGACGGATGACATATGGCGAGAACGTGATGGCCTCGGCGTGCCAGTTCCTGTGACAGGTCCACGAAATAGCGTTCGGCGCCGCCGAAGCCTTTTGCCAGCATGACGTGACAGATACGCATGCTCACACAGCCAGCGATGGGACGTTTTCCGATCGACATGCCATCACTTGCGCACGCAACTGATTGAGCACATCCGTTACCGGAAGCCGATTCAGGTCGCGATCCGGTCCCACCAGCCACGCCGCTCCGGGCCCCCAGGGGCGATAGCGCGCCGGATCGCCGACACCGAAAAGGGTCAAGGTGGGTGTCTGCACCGCGGCAGCGATATGACCCAGGCCGGAGTCGTTGCCGACAAAGATTTGCGCCTGTTTGAGAACGGCGGCAGCCTCAAGCAGACCGGTCTTCCCGGTTAGATTCAGGCATGGAAATGGGGCGGCCGCGGCAATGGCGGCCGCGGGCAGCCGATCACCTGCGCTCCCCAGCAACACCACTGCGTCAAACTCGCCGTGCAACGACTCGGCCAACTCGATGAAGCGCCGTGCCGGCCAGATCTTGGGTGGCCAGTTCGCGCCCGGTCCCAGCGCCAGCAGGCGCCGGCCGGCAAACTCGCCCAGCAGGTTGCGCGCGAATTCGTGCTGGGCGGGACCAAGCCATATGCGTGGGGAAAACTTTTCCAGGTCCAGCGGTACACCTGACATGACACCGAGATGCTGTTGCACCGCATGCGGACCGGATGCGCGCCCCTGCCAGCGAAAGAAACGGCGTCGTGCGCGGATCAGCAACGGCAGAAAATCCGTGCGCAAATCCACGACCAGGTCGTAGCGGACAGTGCGCAAATCGACCAGCAAACTGGCCAGGCCACGCAGCGCCCGCTGTTTATCCTTGTGGATGACGCGGCCAAGAAAAGGACAACCGGAAAAGATCTCGCTGGAACGGCGATCGCCAACAATGTCGACCCTGGCAGCCGGTTCGAAGGCGTGCAGGGCCTGTAATACCGGAGTGGTCATAATGGCATCACCGATATTGCTCAAACTGACAAGCAGAAATCTGGGCGCGTTCATTTGCCGATGCAGAACCGGGAAAAGATCTGGCCCAAAAGTTCATCCGCGCTCACGGTACCGGTAATCCGGCCCAGCGCGGTTTGCGCAAGGCGCAATTCTTCCGCCGCCAGTTCCAATGCGCCGCCCTCCTCCACCACCCGTGCCGCCTGCGCCACGGCAACGCCGGCCGCATCCAGCGCATGCAAATGACGGGTCTGCGCCAGCAGTACGTCCTCAGGACCAGCACCGCCGGCGACTGCCTCTTCCAGGATTTGCTGCAACAATTCGATACCCTCCCCGCTGCGGGCGCACAGCGACACCTCCCATCCATCCTGACATTCCTGCATCCCGGCTTTTGCCCCGCACAAATCTATCTTGTTACGTACCCGGACGCGGCGCTGCGCCGGCGGCAGCCGCGCCTTCAGTTCCGGCGGAACCTGCTGCATGGAATGGTCGCTCACCAGCAGAACCAGGTCCGCTTGCTCCAGCGCCAGCAAACTCCGGCGCACGCCTTCCTGCTCCACGGAATCCGCGCTGTCGCGAACGCCGGCTGTATCGATGATGGAAAGCCGCACCCCGCCCACCGTCATATCGCCCTCAATCGTGTCCCGGGTCGTGCCAGGGAGCACGTCGACGATGGCGCGGTCGGTGCCCGTCAGACGATTGAGCAAAGTTGACTTGCCGACATTCGGCGCTCCGGCGATGACCACGCGTAATCCGGCACGCAACAGGTTTCCGGCCCGCGCAGCTGCCAACACCTGCTGCAGTTGCCCGAGCCAGTTGCCTGCGTCCGCCTGCAACTGCCGGCGCCCGGGCAGATCCAGGTCTTCTTCGGGAAAATCCAGCGCCGCCTCAACCGCTACACGCAGCAAGCTCAGCCCATTCTGCAATACAGAAATGCGCCGTGAAAATTCCCCGTCCATGGCACGGACTGCGCAACGCGCAGCGCGCTCCGTCTGGCTGTTTATCAAATCCGCCACGGCCTCGGCCTGGAGCAGATCCATGCGCCCATTGAGAAAAGCCCGCTCGGTGAATTCTCCGGGCCGGGCCGGCCGCGCACCGAGTTCCAGCACACGCCGCAACACGAGGTTGGTGACCACCGGGCCACCATGTCCCTGCAACTCAAGGACATCCTCGCCGGTATAGGAAGCGGGGGCGGCGAAATACAACAGCACGCCGTGATCAATTACCGCCGCGTCCGCGTCGAGGAATGCCCGGTAAGTTGCGCGCCGGGGATCAATCCCGGCGCCGGAAATCGCCTTTGCAATGGCGTGGCACATGGGGCCCGAGACCCGCACTATGCCTATCCCACCGCGCCCTGCGGGGGTGGCGATGGCGGCTATGGTATCGGCCGCCGGAGTCACGGCTCAGCCCGGGGTCTTTGTGCCACGCTCAATGTTGCGCGTGATGAGCCACTGCTGGGCGATGGAGAGGATATTGTTTGCCACCCAATACACCACCAGTCCCGACGGAAAGAAGCCAAAGAAAATAGTGAAGGCGAAGGGCATGATCTGCATAACCTTCTCCTGTACCGGGTCCATGGGCGCGGGATTGAGCTTCTGCTGAATGAACATGGTCACGCCCATGATCAGCGGTAGCACCCAGTAGGGATCCGGCGCGGACAGATCCTTGATCCATAGAATGAACGGCGCCTGGCGCATTTCCACCGACTCCAACAGCACCCAGTACAGTGCAATAAATACCGGTATCTGAATCAGGATTGGCAGGCAACCGCCAAAGGGATTTATTTTTTCCTCCTTGTAGATCTGCATCATGGCCTGGTTCAGGCGCGCACGATCCTCCTTGTAGCGCTCCTGGATCGCCTTCAGGCGCGGCTGCACGCGCCGCATGTTGGCCATGGACCGGTAGCCGGCGGCGGAAAGGTGGTAAAAAAGGATCTTCAACAGCACCGTCACCAGAATGATTGACCAGCCCCAGTTTCCGGTCTGTTCATGCAACCACACCAGGCAGCGGAACAGCGGTTTCCCGATAAACCACAGCGCGCCGTAATCAACAGTCAGATCCAGACCTTCCGCCGTTTCCGCCAGGACTCCCTGGATCTTCGGGCCGACATAAAGGCGCATTTCCGTATCCGCGCTGGCGCCGGCCGGGATCTCCAGCATCGGCGTGAATGCACCCACGGCGAACTGATTGTCTGCAAGAATGGAACTGTAATAGTGATAGGGCCGGTTGTTATCCGCGGGGAGGATGGCGGCGATGAAATAATGCTGCAGCATCGCGACCCACCCGTTGACCACGTCGCGCGCTATCTTCTGTTCCATGAGATCGTCAAAGTCCACCTTCTCATAGCGTTGCTCCGGACTCGACAATACCGCGCCAATATAGGTGTAGATAATGCGCCACCCGCCGGTATCTGGCTTGGCGCGCTGAATTTGCGTGTAGCTTCTCCCTGCCCAGGCCGCCGTGGATCGATTTTCCACCCGGTAACGCACGTGGATCACGTAGCTGCCGCGCGTAAAGCGATATTCCTTGGTCACGGACAATTCGCCATCCTGCCACCGCAACGGGACTATCAATTCCTGCTGCCCCTTTGCCATCTGAAACTTGTCCGCCGATGCCTGGAACAGGTCCTTATGCGATGGGCCGCCCGCGGAACCCACCAGTCCGCCCTGAATGACATACGCCTCAGGCGCTGCGGCATCGAGAATGACCAGCGGTATTTCAGGCCGGGACAGGTTCAGGGGGTAACCCGGCAACGCCAAGCGTTGAATGCCCGCGCCGCGTCGATTGATTTCCAGTTGCAGCACGTCCGTTTCCACAGATATGGGCCGTTCCGTGCCGGCCCCAATACTCGCGTTGATCGCACCTGCGTCAAATGACGGCGATGGCGGCGGCGATGCAGGTACCGGCAGCGGCGCGGCTGCGTCCGGACTCGCGGCAGGAACCGGGGCGGGAACCGGACTGTAATCTGACTCCCATGTCTGCCAGATCATGGATCCGACCAGCACCAGGGAGACCACGAGAATGAAGCGTAGATTTTCCAAGCGCCTACTCCGACGGGACCGGATCGACACCGCCCGCGCAAAACGGGTGACAGCGCAGTATGCGTCCCAACCCATATCTGATGCCGGCCCAGGTGCCGTGTACACGTAATGCCTCCAACATGTACTCGGAACAGGTCGGATGAAACCGGCACTGCCCGCCGAAATAGGGACTAAAGGCCAACCGATACACCCGAATCAATCCCGTCAGCAGGGCGCGCATGATGGTGCCACCTTTTGCGAATGCTTTTGCAGTGATGCCCACAGCTTTTCCGAATCGTTCACGTCCACTCGAGCCTGCGCCATGACCACCAGATCCACGCCCCCGAATTGATCCTGGTGCGTGCGGAAGTACTCGCGCACAATTCTTTTCAGGCGATTTCGCACCACGGCGGAGCGGATGCGGTTCCGGGCGATGGCAAACCCCAGGCGCGGGCGCTGCAACCCGTTTACGCGGGCAAGGATAACGAATTGCGAATCACTGGAACGCTGGCTGAAAGCAAAAACCGCTTTGAAATCCGCCGGGGTCCGGAGTCTGCTGGCGGGCGGAAATCTGCCCGTCGCGCAGGTCACAGGCGTGCTCAGGGCGTAAGCCGCTTTCTGCCCTTCGCGCGCCGCGACTTGAGTACCTTTCTTCCACCCTTGGTACTCATACGGGCACGAAAGCCGTGATCGCGCTTGCGCTTGATTTTGCTGGGTTGGTACGTCCGTTTCATAATCGACTGAATCCTGGTTAACTGCTGGGAATACAAGCGAAAAAGGCGCGGTATCTTACGAGCCACCCTTTCGCATTGTCAATTTTGCCGGGCTGTGGATAACCCTTGGGAACGGGTATACACTCCAGCCCTCTCCTGTTTCATCAAGAAAACTCTAATAATAAAGTACACAGCTCTCGGGGCCACCGATGTCAATCTGGGAAGTATGTTTGAATCGGTTGGAAGGGGAGCTTTCCGCGCAACAGTTCAACACCTGGATCCGGCCACTACAGGCGATTGAGGCAGCGGAATCCATTCGACTGCTGGCGCCAAACCGCTTTGTGCTGGACTGGATCACGGAACAGTACCTGGAGCGGATCAGGAACCTGATTGGCAATATAACCAACGGTCGCGGCTGTAGCCTGTCCGTTGAGGTTGGTAGTAGTTCGCGTCAACCTGCCGGGCCCACGACAACCCAAACCAGTGACGCCCCGCCGGCACCGCGGCGACAATCGAACAACCTGAATCCCGCGTTCCGCTTTGAGACATTTGTCGAGGGAAAATCCAACCAACTCGCCCGGGCAGCATCCATGCAGGCCGCGGAAAACCCCGGCGCATCATACAACCCGCTGTTTATCTGCGGCGGTGTGGGCCTGGGCAAAACCCATCTGATGCAGGCCATCGGCCAGGGAATACTTCAGTACAAACCCGGTGCGAACGTCGCTTATCTGCATTCCGAACGCTTTGTAGCCGACATGGTACGGGCCCTGCAACACAACACTATCAATGAATTCAAACGTTTTTACCGCTCTCTCGATGCCTTGCTGATTGATGACATTCAGTTCTTCGCCGGCAAGGAGCGCTCGCAGGAAGAGTTTTTTCACACCTTCAATTCCCTGTTGGAAGGGCGACATCAGATCGTGCTTACCTGTGATCGTTACCCAAGGGAAGTGAACCTGGAGGAGCGGCTTAAATCCCGTTTTGGCTGGGGGCTTACTGTTGCCATTGAACCACCGGAGTTGGAAACCCGTGTCGCAATAATAAAACAGAAGGCGGAACAGTCCGGCGTAGTGGTGCCGGATGAAGTTGCGTTTTTTATTGCCAAGCGATTTCGGTCCAACGTGCGTGAATTGGAGGGCGCTCTTAACCGTGTAGTGGCCAACGCCCGGCTGACGGGAAATTCCCTTTCACTGGAGTTTGCGCAGTCCGCGCTGCGTGATTTGTTGTTACTCCAGGACAAGCAAGTGACACTGGAGAATATCCAGCGGACAGTGGCAGAGTACTATCAAATCCGGGTGGCAGACCTGCATTCAAAACGGCGGAATCGATCTATTGTCCGGCCAAGACAATTGGCGATGGCTTTGGCGAAGGAGTTGACCGGTCACAGTCTGCCCGAGATTGGGGATGCCTTTGGGGGTCGCGATCACACCACGGTGCTGCACGCATGCCGCAAGATCGCGGTTCTTTGTCAGGAGGAAAGAAAGATGGAAGAGGATTACAGGAATCTCGCGAACATCCTCACAAGCTGAGTAAAAACTGTGGATAAACCAGGACATACTCATGACAGTGCTCAACTTATTAGACGGATGTACGGGCTTATACACAGTAATTCAGTATAGTTCTATATTATTTAACTATATGATATTTATATGTTTTTTATACTTATAAACAGAAAAAAGCTCTACTAATAAGAGAAATAGGGATAGATCTTATGAAACTAACTATTTTAAGAGAAGACATTCTTCCCGCCCTGCAAATTGTTAATGGTGTAGTGGAGCGTCGTCAGACCTTACCCATACTTTCGAATCTATTACTTAAAGTTGGACCAAAGTTGCTGACACTGACTGCCACGGATATGGAAGTGGAGTTGGTGGTGAGTTTGGATCGGGCCTCGCGCAGCGCTGGGGAGACAACGATCCCAGCTCGTAAACTTTTGGATATCTGCCGCTCATTGCCGGATAAATCCGAGTTGACGCTGGACCTGGAAGGGGATCGGGCGTCAATGACAGCGGGTAAAAATCGCTTCACCTTGGCGACGCTTCCTGCTGCAGAGTACCCATTGATCGAGATTGGCGAAAAGGTGGCTGAGGTTTCACTACCACAGAAGCCGCTGAAAAGCCTTTTGGAACGTACCGCCTTTGCCATGGCGCAGCAGGATGTCCGCTATTACCTGAACGGGTTGTTACTGGAAATAGGCGGGGGCAAGGTACGGGCCGTAGCTACGGATGGGCACCGTTTGGCCCTGTGTGATGAACAGGTTGAAACTGCGAAAGGGGACCCGGTTCAAATTATTGTCCCGCGAAAAGGTGTGCTGGAATTGATTCGCCTATTGGATGAGAAAGGTGAAAACGCGGTGGTGCAAGTTAGCCGGAATCATATTCGGGTTGAGTTAGGGGGGTTGCAATTTACGAGTAAATTAATTGATGGAAAATTCCCCGATTACACGAAGGTTATTCCGATGGAGAGTCAGACACCCGTGATCGGTGACCGGGAGGAACTGCGGCAGGGGTTTATTCGTGCCTCAATCCTTTCTAATGAAAAGTACCGTGGGGTCCGTGTGACTTTGGAGAAGAACCGACTTCGGGCGCTGGCTCACAACCCTGAGCAGGAAGAGGCTGAAGTGGATGTGGAAGTAGACTATGCAGGCGGGAATGTAGAGATTGGTTTTAACGTTTCCTACCTGCTGGATGCCCTGGCAATTATAAAAACCGAGAAAGTCAGAATGACCATTACTGACCCAGGCGCCAGTGCTTTGATAACGCCGGAGGGAAATGCCAGTTGTCGGTATGTCGTCATGCCTATGCGGCTGTAACGCATAAGTTGCAACTCACGCCGTATTCGCCGTCAGGAAGAGATGTTTATCGCTTCCCTTCAGGTTAAGAACGTCCGCAACCTCGTAGAGTTGGAATTGGATTTGGGTCCTGGACTCAATCTGTTTCAAGGGCCTAACGGCAGTGGAAAGACCGCGTTGCTTGAGGCGGTATTTCTGCTGGCCCGCGGCAGGTCCTTTCGCACCCCACGCTTGAGTGAAATTACCCGATACGGGGAGACGGGCTTTCAAGTCGTGGCTCACATACGACATAGTCAGGACGGCGATGTGGTGACTGGTGTTTCCCGCGAGGGTAAAGACCTTTCGGTTCGCTATCACGGGGAGCCTGTGCCCCGAATGTCCAGTCATGCCCGCCGATTCCCCGTTTCCATTGCAACCCCGGATAGTCAGGACCTTATTCATGGGTCTCCCAAGGTCCGGAGGCGATGGCTGGATTGGGGTTTGTTCCACGTGGAACAAAATTACCTGGAGAAGTGGCGCGCCTACCATCGTGCGCTTCGACAGCGAAATTGTTTGCTGAAGATATCTACAAGATCGAAGGAGTTAGCGGCATGGGAGCAGGAAATGGCCGCATATTCGACGGAGATCCAGACCGCCAGAACCCGATTTATGGTTACGGTAAGCGCACACATGCAAGCTTTGGCAGCCAAAGCCACCCACTATTCCACCAGCCTTCACCTCAAGCCTGGGTGGGACATCGCCCGGTCGTTGATGGAGGAATTGGCGGTGGCCCGGAGTCAGGATGCCGTCGCCGGGTTTACTCGTTTGGGCCCTCACCGTGCGGATTTAACCTTTGCAGTGGAAGAGAGGGAGGCCTCGACGGCGTTGTCTCGTGGACAAAGCAAACTCTATGTGGTGCTTTTGGCGATGGCGCTGAGCCAGGCCATTACCGAGTTGGGGGGGGAAAGTCCGGTGTTGTTGCTGGATGATCCGGCGGCAGAACTGGACCGGGATACACAAGCCATCTTGATCCGGTTGATTTCAGATCAGGGCTGTCAATCCTTGATGAGTTTGCCGAACGAAGGCAGTCAGTTGCCGGATGCCAAAGACATGGCGGTGTTCCACGTGAAACGCGGGGACATCCGAAAAATGTTAAGATCCCGAGACTCATAATCAGGCCTTGCGAATGACCACCGGCAACGGGTACGACTCTACACAAATCAAAGTCTTGAAAGGCCTGGACGCCGTTCGCAAGCGTCCGGGAATGTACATCGGTGACACGGATGACGGTACCGGCCTGCACCACATGGTGTTTGAAGTGGTGGACAACAGCGTGGATGAGGCCTTGGCCGGCTTCTGTACCGAGATTCGGGTGATACTCCATGCCGACAACGACGTAAGCGTTACCGATAACGGCCGGGGCATCCCGGTGGATATCCACGAAGAAGAGGGGATTTCCGCCGCCGAAGTCATCATGACCACGCTGCATTCGGGCGGAAAGTTCGACGACAATTCTTACAAGGTTTCAGGCGGCCTGCACGGTGTCGGCGTCTCAGTCGTGAACGCGCTCTCCGAGCAGCTGATATTGACCGTTTACCGGGACGGACACTGTCATCGGCAGGAATATAACGGCGGCGAACCCGCTGCCCCGTTGCAACGGATTGCACCCTCAACGCATCGCGGTACGGAAGTTCGCTTCAGGCCCAGCCCGGAGGTGTTCAAGAACATAGAATTTCATTACGACATTCTTGCGCGGCGTCTGCGGGAATTGTCATTTCTGAACTCCGGGGTCCGTATTGAACTTGAGGATGAACGCACGGGCAGGAAGGACGTATTCGAATATCGCGGCGGGATCTCCGCATTTGTGCAACATCTGAACCGTAACAAGATCCCGCTGCATCCCACGGTCATATTCATTGATGCTGAACGCGATGGCGTGGCTGTGCAGCTGGCGATGCAGTGGAACGACTCCTACCAGGAGAATTTCTTCTGTTTCACGAACAATATTCCGCAACGGGATGGGGGTACCCATGTCGCAGGATTTCGTGCCGCCCTGACGCGATCATTGAACAACTACATGGAGCAGTCCGGTATTGCCGCCCGGGCCAAGGTACCGATTACCGGAGATGACGTGCGCGAAGGATTGACCGCCGTTCTTTCCATCAAGTTGCATGATCCCAAATTCTCCTCGCAGACCAAGGACAAGCTGGTATCCAGCGAGGTAAAACCGGCGGTGGAATCCGCGGTCGCAGAAAAACTCCAGGAATTTCTTGCCGAGCAACCCGCGGAGGCGCGCGCTATCTGCGAGAAGATTGTGGATGCCGCGCGGGCCCGTGAGGCCGCGCGTAAGGCACGGGAACTGACACGGCGCAAGTCGGCATTGGATGTGGCGGGGTTGCCGGGGAAACTCGCGGACTGTCAGGAAAAAGACCCGGCCAAGTCAGAATTATTTCTGGTGGAGGGTGATTCTGCGGGCGGGTCCGCGAAACAGGGCCGTGACCGGCGCTACCAGGCCATTCTGCCGCTTAAGGGAAAGATTCTGAATGTGGAGAAGGCGCGCTTTGACAAAATGCTGTCCTCGGCGGAAGTGGGGACATTGATCACAGCGCTGGGTTGCGGCATCGGACGTGACGAATTCGATCTGGCCAAACTTCGCTACCATCGCATCATCATCATGACGGACGCGGACGTGGATGGTTCGCACATTCGCACTTTGCTCCTGACTTTCTTTTACCGGCAGATGCCGGAGCTGGTTGAGCGCGGACATATCTATATCGCCCAACCACCCTTGTATAAGGTAAAGCGGGGAAAACAGGAGCGTTACCTGAAGGATGACGCACAGCGCGAGGCGTTGCTGATGGAAATTGCCCTGGATGAGGCGGAAATGACGCCGCTGGAAAACGCCGCGCCCATTACCGGTTCCGGATTGGCGAAACTGGCGGAGTTATATCTGAAGTTGCGGCACGAACTTGGCCGGTTGGCGCGCAAGTACCATCCCAAGGTACTGGATGTGATCCGTGCCCAGCCTGTGCTTACGCCGGCGGATATTTCCAATGCGGACTTGATGCGGAATTGGGCAGCGGGCGTGGCGACGGCACTTGGTGCCGGTCAGACCCAGGGCGCCACCTTTACAGCAGCGGCATTTCCCGCCGCCGGTGGCCGGGAAAATGGTATTCGCGTCACCATAAATACCCACGGCCTTGAATCCACGAACATCTTTCAACCAGAGTTTTTTACCGCCGCTGATTACCGCAATCTGGTCGCAGTGGAAAATGTATATCGTCTTGATGGTGCCGTTGTGCACCGGGGAGATCGGCAAAAGGCGGTAGCGACAATGAAGGATGCCTTCGACTGGCTGCTGGAAGAGGCGGCTCATGGTATGAACATTCAGCGTTACAAAGGCCTGGGCGAAATGAATCCCGAACAGTTGTGGGAGACCACCATGGATGCCACGAAGCGGCATCTTTCCCGGGTCCGGATTGAAGATGCGGTTGCGTCCGACGAGATCTTCACCACGCTGATGGGTGATGCCGTGGAGCCGCGCCGCGAATTCATCGAGCAACATGCGCTGTCGGTGGAGAATCTGGACACCTGAGCAGCCTGTTCGCGTCAACGCGGGCGTAAAGCCTTTGGTGTTCGCGCAACCACCCATACCTGGATCTCATTCGCGCCCGACCGAAGCAAGACCTTCGCCATCTCCTTTGCCGTGGCTCCGGTGGTGAGGATGTCGTCCACGATGGCGACTCGGCCGGTGACGACATCCCGCCCTGCAGCCGCAAAAGCGCCGTGTACATTCTTTCGTCGTTGGTTCGCAGTCAATCCCACCTGTTGTGGATGCGAACCAACCCGAACGATCTTGTCGGTGAGTACCGGAATGTCCAGTTCACGCCCTATCCCACGTGCCAGCTCCACTGCCTGATTGAATCCTCGATCCGCCAGGCGGTGGGGATGCGCGGGTACCGGAACCAATGCCTCCGGAAGGGGGGTGCCCGAAGCCAGTCCGCGCCGCACCATCTCTCTGGCCAGAAATGCTCCCCAAAAAACCGATCCGAAATATTTGAACTCGTGAATTACTTTATCGATGGGGTAGGCGAAGGTATATGGAACCACGAGGCACTCCCAGCATGGGGGCCTGACCTGGCAGGCAACACACACTGGAGACGGTGACGGCAGGCCACAACGGTTGCAGGCCGTGGCAAGACGCGGCAGGTCGCGGTCGCACCCACGGCAAATCAGGTCTGCGCAGCTGGCGCCGCATAATGCGCAGGGAAATTCCCGGTACATCCTTGTCTCCTGTCGTCGCGTCCCAGCAGCGGTTAACCTGACCCGCAACCAGAAGTTGACACCGGGCCTCGGGTTTCCAATCATGGTGCCAGATTTACGCCCCTGGAGAGGAGGAGCAATCCATGCATAACCCGGATGTTTGTGAATCCGATCCGCCCGTCTCGACTCACCCGCACTGGCAGGTGGCGGCGGTGGAAGCACTCTACCATCAACCGTTCCACGACTTGATTCACCAGGCACAGCAGGTCCATCGCCGCCACTTCGATCCAAACGAAGTCCAGCTGAGTACGCTGATGAACATCAAAAGCGGCGGCTGCCCCGAGGACTGTGCGTATTGTCCCCAGAGCGCACGCCATTCGTCTCCAGTCGTGTCGGAGCACATGGTTTCCGTGGCTGAGGTTCAGGCGGCAGCGCAGGCGGCAAAGGCTGCCGGTGCGACCCGGTTCTGCATGGGGGCTGCGTGGCGCAGCCCGCGCGGTAAAGATTTTGAACGCGCCATCGAGATGGTTCAGGCGGTGCGCGAACTGGGAATGGAATCCTGCGCCACGCTTGGCATGCTTACCGACGCGCAGGCACAGGAGCTCGCAGACGCCGGTCTGGACTATTACAACCACAACCTGGATACCTCGGCGGAGTTCTACGCCCGGATCATCTCCACTCGTACTTATGCGGACCGTCTGGAAACGCTGGGGCACGTGCGCAATGCCGGTATCAAGGTCTGTTGTGGCGGCATTATTGGGATGGGGGAGTCAGTGCGCGATCGCTGCACATTGCTGGCGACACTGACACATCTCCCCCAACCCCCGGAAAGCGTCCCGATCAACATGCTGGTGCGTGCCCCGGGTACGCCGCTGGAACATGCCGAAGAACTGGATCCGCTGGATATGGTTCGCACAATCGCCGTAGCGCGTATCCTGATGCCCGCGTCCCGCGTGCGCCTGTCTGCCGGACGCAGTGCTATGGATGACGCGCTCCAGGCGTTGTGTTTTCACGCCGGAGCCAATTCCATTTTCTATGGCGACCGTCTTTTGACCACCGAAAATCCGGGCGTGCAGCAGGACCTGCGGTTGCTTGATCGTCTCGGTATGGTCGCCTCTCGATAGCGGGAACCCGGCTTGGGCGCGATCGATCTGTCTCCGTTGCTTGAGAAATCGTTTCGGTTCCGCGCCGCCCAGTCCGAGTTGCAGACCAAATCCCTGCTGCGTGAACGCCTCGCCGTCAAGGGCCGGCAGGGGCGATGCGTGCACATTGGCTCGGAAACGTTGCTGAATTTTTGCAGCAATGACTATCTCGGTCTCGCCGCCGATCCCCGGCTTGTACGCGCGCTCAAGACCGGCGTGGACATTTACGGCGTCGGTGCCGGGGCGTCGGCACTGGTGTGTGGTCGCAGCCGTGCGCATGACGAGTTGGAACGCGCGGTGGCGGAATTCACAGGCCGGGATCGGGCACTCCTGTTTTGCTCCGGCTATATGGCGAATCTGGCCCTGGGGGTCAGCGGACTGGTGGGCACCCGGGACCTGGTAATAGAAGATCGACTCAACCACGCTTCGTTGATAGATGCCGCCCGTATCTCCGGCGCGCGCCTGCGTCGCTATCCTCACTGCGACCATGCCACTGCGGCAAAATTGATTCGAACGGATACGAAACGGAAGTTAGTCCTTACTGACGGTGTATTCAGCATGGACGGTGACATTGCTCCCGTAGCCGAACTGGCCCAAGCGTGTGATGAATCAGGGGCGTTGCTGGCAGTGGACGATGCCCACGGCCTGGGTGTGTTGGGAAATACCGGGGGCGGCGTGCTGGAGGTCGCCGGCATGGATCAATACCGGGTCCCTTTACTGGTGGGTACGTTCGGAAAGGCCGTGGGCACGGCCGGTGCCTTCATTGCCGGCCCGGACGATATCATCGAATTTCTGTGTCAGCGGGCCCGCACTTATATGTATTCAACGGCGCCACCGCCGGCATTGGCCCATGCAACCCGCCATGCACTTGAAATCATCGCGGCAGAGCCCGAGCGTCGTACCGCGCTGGCAAATCTGATCAATTATTTTCACGACGGCGCAGCTGAGCTCGGTCTGCCAGTGCCGGAGTCGGACACGCCCATTCAACCGCTGATACTCGGCAGACCGAGTCAGGCGGTTAATGTGAGCGCCAGACTGCGGGCCGCGGGAATATTGGTGACACCGATTCGGCCGCCCACGGTGCCGGCGGCAACATCGCGTCTGCGCATCACGATTACGGCCGCCCACACCCGCGAAGATTTGGATCATCTCCTGCAACAACTTGCGCGTCTGTTAAAACCGGGACAACGCATATGAATGATGGTAGTGCCGCGCTGTTCCACAAGGATAAGCGTCGTATTGCGCGGAACTTTTCCAGGGCTGCGTCGGGTTATGACGGATTGGCGCAATTTCAGCAAACGGTCGGCGCACGACTCATCGAAAGCCTGCCGGTCATGAGAGTCCGGCCGACGGTATTTGCGGATCTCGGCAGCGGCACCGGCAGACTCGCGCAGGCCCTGCGGGGACTGTACCCCGGCAGCACCGGCATCCAGATCGACCTCGCCGAGGAAATGCTCCGACAAGCCCGGCCGCGCTGGCCGTGGCGACGCATGCACAGCCACTGGATCTGCGCCGACGCGGAATTTCTGCCCCTCAAGGATGCCAGCCTGGATCTCGTGGCATCAAATCTGATGTTGCAGTGGTGCAATGAACCGGGACGAGTGCTCGAGGAGGCCTTTCGGGCCTTGCGTCCCGGTGGGCTGTTATTACTGTCGACCCTTGGGCCCGGGACCCTGGAGGAATTGCGCGCAAGCTGGCGCGAGGTGGACGCCGGCGTTCACGTCAACGCCTTCCTGGACATTCACAACCTGGGCACGGCGCTGGTAAACATGGGATTCTCGGGCCCGGTGCTGGAGACAGAAAAATTTACACTGACTTACATGGATGGGATGGCTTTGATGCGCGATCTGAAACGTCTCGGCACAGGCAACACAAACTCCGGCCGGACCCGTGCTCTGACCGGCAAGGGCCGACTGAACGGAATGTTGCAAAACTATGAGCGCTACCGGGAAGGCGGAAAATTACCGGCCACCTACGAAGTTATTTATGCCCATGCCTGGCGTGCAGAAGAAAAAATTGCGCGCCCACGTGGAACAATAACCATTCCGGTTTCCTCCATTCGTCGCAACTGAACATGCCCGCGCGCCTGGATTGTTTTGTCACCGGGACTGATACCGGGGTTGGAAAGACCTGGGTCAGCGCGGGCCTGATGCGATGCTTTTCTGCGGCCGGTCTCCTGGTCGCGGGCATGAAACCCGTTGCCAGCGGCAGTCGCCGCACTCGCGCCGGACTGCGCAATGAGGATGCAGAAAACCTGCAGGTCCTGGCGTCGGTAGCGCCACCTTATAATCTTGTGAACCCGGTGCCGCTACCTGATGCGGTGGCACCACATATCGCTGCGGCGCGAGCAGGCGTGCGCATTGATCTGGCGGCGATTCGGGCTGCGTACCTGCAATTGTGCCAGCAGGCAAATGTCGTGATCGTAGAGGGTATCGGCGGCTGGCGCGTACCGCTGTCCGAAGTCGGCACCACGGCCGATCTGGTCCGGGCACTGGAGATACCGGTTTTGCTGGTGGTGGGACTACGGTTGGGGTGTATCAATCACGCCTTGCTGAGCGTGGAATCCATCGCCGCGGATGGAATATCACTGGCGGGATGGGTCGCCAACCATGTGGACCCGGGGTATGGTGAAGCCAATGAAGTGATCAATTACCTGAGTGAGCATATCGGCGCACCGTTAATCGGCACTGTGCCGAACCTGGCTGAATTTCAGCCGGATCGCGTGGCCGAAGCACTGGCCGTCGAATTGCTGGCGTTTGGATAGTGGCT
>Ga0156012_1179_pt2 | contig 36375 bp, 27 predicted proteins | sample RifCSPlowO2_02_FD_107666 | JGI IMG/M metagenome (GOLD analysis project Ga0156012, IMG submission 107666) | Gammaproteobacteria bacterium RIFCSPLOWO2_02_FULL_61_13
GGTAACACTCATTCGCGGGGTTGCTCATAACACTTGGTGACAACTGGTCCCGCCGATCGTTTCAGCAACTCTGGCCCGATGATCTAGCCAGATAGCACGACCCAAATGATTGATCCTGGGAAAAAGAAAAAACAAATAGCATGAAAATCAATTGAATCGAGAAATGTACCGTCTGCAACTGGGACAATACCTTGCCGAGTGACCGAATGATATCCACGATCGTTCCTCTTCATTCAAAACCGGGAGACTCAGGCTTGCCGAAGTGACAGGGATTCGGCGACGCTGCCAATTGATCATCACGCCGCCAGTTGCCGCAGCACGTAGTGCAGGATGCCGCCGTTGGTGTAGTACTCCCATTCCTTCGGTGTATCCACGCGCACCCTGGCCTGTAGACGTTTGCTCTTGCCGGAGTCATCGGTGGCTACGACGGTGACTTCAGTGGCGCCTTCCTTCAGTCCTTCGATGGTATAGACCTCGGTGCCGGCCAGTCCCAGTGACTCGGCGTTTTCGCCGTCGCGGTAGGTGAGCGGCAGCACGCCCATGCCCACGAGATTGGAGCGATGGATGCGTTCAAAGCTCTCCGCCAGCACCGCGCGCACGCCCAGCAGCAGCGTGCCCTTGGCGGCCCAGTCGCGGGACGAGCCGGTGCCATATTCCTTGCCGGCCAGGATCACCAGCGGCACGTTATCCTTTTGATAGCGCATGGAGGCGTCATAGATGGACAACTGTTCGCCGGAGGGCATGTGCTTCGTCATGCCGCCTTCAACGCCGGTAAGCAGGAGATTGCGCAAGCGGATGTTCGCGAATGTGCCGCGCATCATGACCTCGTGGTTGCCGCGGCGTGAGCCGTAGGAATTGAAGTCCGCGGGCGCGACGCCGTGTTCCACCAGGTAACGGCCGGCCGGGCTGTCTTTCTTGATGTTCCCGGCAGGGGAAATATGGTCAGTGGTGATACTGTCGCCCAGTTTCGCCAGCACGCGCGCGCCTTTTATTTGCTTGATCCCGGGTGGTGCCTTGCTCATGCCGACGAAGTACGGGGGGTTTTGCACGTAGGTGGAGTCGCCGCGCCATTCGTAACGATTGGTGCTTGGCACCTTGAGGCCGGACCAGCGCGCATCGCCCTGGTACACGTTGCCATAGCTCTTGCGGAACATGCCGGAATTGATGGCCGCCGCCATGGCGTCGTTGATTTCCTTCTGGGTCGGCCAGATGTCGCGCAGGTACACAGGCTTGCCGGCGGCATCGTTGCCCAGGGAATCGTTTTGCAGATCCACATTCATGTTGCCGGCAATGGCGTAGGCCACCACCAGCGGCGGCGACGCCAGGTAATTCATCTTCACTTCCGCGTGTATGCGACCTTCGAAGTTCCGGTTGCCGGACAGCACGGCGCTGACCACCAGGTCCTCCTTCCTGATGCCTTCGCTGATGGCCTCCGGCAGTGGCCCGGAATTACCGATGCAGGTGGTGCAGCCATAGCCGACGATGTTGAATCCCATTTGATCCAGGTAAGGCGTCAATCCGGCCTTGTCCAGGTAATCCCGCACCACCAGCGAGCCCGGGGCGAGGCTGGTCTTGACCCAGGGCTTCGCGGTCAGCCCGCGTTCCCGCGCCTTTTTCGCCAACAGGCCGGCGCCGACCATGACGGACGGATTGGACGTGTTGGTGCAGGAGGTGATCGCCGCAATTACCACCGCGCCATCCTTGACCTCAAAGGATTTGCCGCCGTGATTGACGCTGGCGCTGCGATCCCCGGCGCCGCCTTTGCGCGCCGCCTGCATTTCACCCATTCTGTCCTGGGACACCTTGCGCACGTCCCGCAGCGTCACGCGGTCCTGCGGACGCTTCGGCCCCGCCAGGCAGGGTTCAATGCTGCCCATGTCCAGGGTCATGGTGTCGGTGTAGCGTGCCACCGGCGCGGCCGGGTCACGCCACATACCCTGTTCCTTCGCATAGGCCTCAACCAGCGCGATCTGTTGATCCTCGCGGCCGGATAGCCGCAGGTAGCGCAGGGTCTCCTCGTCAATGGGGAAGATGCCGCAGGTGGCGCCATACTCTGGGGCCATATTTGCGATCGTGGCGCGATCCGCGAGCGGCAGTGTCGCCAGGCCGGAACCAAAAAATTCCACGAACTTGCCCACCACGCCCTTCTTTCGCAGCATTTGTGTCACCGTCAACACCAGGTCGGTGGCGGTGGCGCCTTCCGGCAGGCGGCCGGTGAGTTCAAAGCCAATGACCTGGGGGATCAGCATGGTGATCGGTTGCCCGAGCATCGCGGCCTCGGCCTCGATGCCGCCCACACCCCAACCCAGCACACCGAGGCCATTGATCATGGTCGTGTGCGAATCGGTGCCGACGACGGTGTCCGGGAAGGCTTCGAGCACGCCGTTCTTTTCCTGCGCAAAAATCGTGCGCGCCAGGAACTCAAGATTGACCTGGTGCACGATGCCGGTGTCCGGCGGCACGACTTTGAAATTCGAGAACGCCTGCTGGCCCCAGCGCAGGAACTCGTAGCGCTCCTGATTGCGCTCAAATTCAATCTCGGCATTGCGCTCGGCGGCATTCGCGCTGCCGAATACGTCCACCTGCACCGAGTGATCGATGACCAGTTCGGCGGGGGAGAGCGGGTTGATCCGGGCCGGGTCGCCGCCGAGACGGGCCATGGCGTCGCGCATGGCGGCCAGGTCCACCACCGCCGGGACACCGGTGAAGTCCTGCATCAGCACGCGCGCCGGGGTAAAGGCGATCTCCTTGTCCGGTTCGGCCTTCGGATCCCACTTGGCCAGCGCCTCGATGTCCCCGGCCTCGATGTTGATGCCGTCTTCGAATCGCAGCAGGTTCTCGAGCAGGATCTTCAATGAATAGGGCAGGGTGGCCACGGGAAACCGCGCTTCCAGTACCCGCAGGGAGCAGATTTGGTAGGTCTTGCCGCTGACGGCGAGATTCTTCCTGGCCTTGAAGCTGTCGGACATGGAGGACTCCGTGATTTCTGTGGTTGGTCTGGGGCGAAAAGCGGGTGTCATTATAACTGATGGCCGGGATAAACCCGGCCCCACAGGTGCGCTGGGCCGCCGCTGACAAGTGGGCCGGCTTTGTGGGGCCGGCTTTACGCCGGCCACATTCAATAGCCGGGATAAACCCGGCCCCACAATGAGAGTCAGCTTTCGGCGCCGGTGATCATCGCGCCGCCGAGGCAGGTTTCGCCTAGGTAAAACACTGCATACTGGCCCGGCGCCACCGCTCTTTGCGGAGTGGCGAAATGCACCAACAGGGTGCCATCGGATTCCGGTTCGATGGTGCATTCCTGATCGGGTTGCCGGTAGCGGGTCTTGGCTGCCAGCGTGAGTTCCTGCGCAGGCGGCTGTCCCGCAATCCAGCTTGCGGGAGCGGTACGCAGGGAGCGGCTGAACAAAAGGGGATGATTCCCCTGCACTGCGATCAACGTGTTGGTTGCCGGATCCTTGGCAGCCACGTACCAGGGTGCGTCCGGCCGCCCGGCGATACCGCCTATACCCAGACCGCTGCGCTGCCCGATGGTGTAAAAATGTACGCCTTCATGTTCGCCGATGACGTGCCCGTCGGTGTCCAGGATTTCACCGGGCGAAACCGGCAGGAACTGGGCCAGGAATTCGCGGAATGGGCGCTCGCCCACAAAACAGATCCCGGTGCTGTCTTTTTTTGCATGGGTGCCGAGTCCGGCCCTGGCTGCGAGCTTGCGTACGTCACTTTTCAGCATCGCCCCGACCGGGAACAAGGTGCCTTCCAACTGCCGTTGGGTCAGCATGCACAGGAAATAACTCTGGTCCTTATTGGGATCCAGGCCGCGCTGCAGCATCCAGCCGGAATCGGATTTCGTGCAGCGGGCGTAATGTCCGGTGGCCAGGTGCGAAGCGCCCAGTTCCACCACGTGATCGCGGAAGGCCTTGAACTTCACTTCCTGGTTGCAGACGATGTCCGGGTTGGGAGTCAGTCCATTTCGATACTCCTCCAGGAAGTGCGCAAAGACCCCATCCCAGTAGGCGCGGGACAGATCAATGGTGTTCAGGGGGATGCCCAGGGTGTCGCAAACCTGCATGGCGTCCTCGACGTCCTGTTCCCAGAGGCATTCGCCCCCGGGCGTGGTCTCCACCCAGTTCTTCATGAACACGGCGCGTACGTCATAGCCTTGTTCAAGCAGCAGCAATGCCGTGACCGATGAGTCCACTCCGCCGGAGAGACCCACGACAACACTATTATTCATGCGGTTGGTTCAGAGTTGGCGCAACAAGTGCAGCGGAAAAGTCTGACCGGACTCGAAATCCTGGACGCAGCGCAGCACCATGGGACTGCGCAGCCGGTCCTTCTGCTCTTCAATTTCGGCGCGGGTGAGCCAGAGCACACGAATGATCCCGGAATCCAGTGGATGCTCCGGGTCATGGTTGCCAACCTCGCCGGTGAAGCAGAATCTGAGGTAGGTCGTTTTACTGCCCGCATTGTGCCAGTAGTACATTCCCACCAGTGCGCGCGGCGCAAACTCCCAGCCGGTCTCCTCAAACACCTCGCGGCGCACAGCTGCGACAATGCCTTCCTTTTCCTCCACGTGTCCGGCAGGTTGATTCAGGACCTTGGAGCCGTCGTCCTTTTCCTCCACCAACAGGAAACGATCGCCGCGTTTGACGACGGCGGCTACCGTGACATTGGGTTTCCACTGCGGCGGCGACTTTTCAGCCATTGCCTTTGTCTTTGCCATCGATCTTTTCAATTACCGGATTGTCCCAGCTCCCGGTGACCGTGTACTGGTAACGCAGCAGGTCACCGATTCCCTCGGTGAGAGAATCGAATATCTCGCCGGCCAGGTAAATAACCGTACCCACGCCGATCCCCACCGGGCCGAACAGCGCCCCAGCCACGGGCAGACTCCCTGTCACTTGCGGGGTGACCGTGACGACCTGATCGTAATCCTGTACCGCCAGACCGGTTCTGCCCGCGATCGCAACGTCAGCGGAGGGTCCGCGCAGGTTCAAATCGTTGGTAAATGCATTGCCGCCGGTAATGTCAAACGTGCCTTCGATGCGATCAAAGGCCATCCCCTTGCCGAACAGGTCGGTGAAATCCAGTGACAGGCGGCGCGGCAGACTCTGGAAGCTCAATAATCCGAATAAACGGCCGGCCTTGGGCTCGATATCCAGCAATTGACCCTTGTGAACCTGCATATGCAAGGTTCCGTTGAGATTGGCCCAGGAAAACGCCATGGGTGTTCCCACCCAGCCGGCGTCGATATCCAGCTCGGTCTTTCCCTTGCGCACGGCGGCGACGTTGTAACCGAATGTCTGCAGCATGTCGTCCATGGCGTCGGCATTCACCTTGATAACAAAGTGCGACTGGTCATCCTCACCCTGCCGGAGCCAGGTACCGGAACCACTGATTGCAAGCCCGGGTTGGCTGAACTCCACGCTATCTATTTGCATGCCGTCAGCAACGCGGCTTGAGGTGAGTGTCATTGCGCCCAAAGCGTGGCCGTGAAAATCCAGATCTACCACGGACACCTGCAATGGCAATTGCGCGCGCGGGTCCGGCGTGCGCCCGGTATCCTGTCCGGTGCCCCGGGCGATCTTCAGCCGTTCCAGATCCGCACGGATTGGCTGCGTTTCATCCACTGCGCCGGGGATGGAAATTCGCCCGTCAATCTCGGCACCGCGAAGTTGGAAGTTCCATGCCGTGTCGGCCCGCGTCGCGTCGACCTGCACGTCGTGGAATTCCTGACCCAAAAGTTGCAACTGACGTACCTGCCCTGAGGCGCTGATGTCCAACGGCGTCAGCGCTCCGCGCCGCGCCTGGGCGTCGCGAACCTCGCGCAATACGTCCCACCATTCCGTCACAGGCAGGATATCCATCGTGCCCTCGATGCGGATCCCGGCGGCGCTATGCGGGGCGGCTTCCGGATCGCCAAACTGGACCGCCACCGCGGGCATTTGATCCGGCGCGGAACGCGGGCTGAATCCGGCTACCAGCCGCCCCCCGTACCGTACTTCCACATCGCCGGGTTGCGGTGTGTCAATGATGCGGGTGAGGGCGAAGTCAATCGCTTCAGCGGCCGCCTTGCCCAACGGCGCGGGCAAGTTCACCTCCAGGCCCGTCAGGTCGGAGTGCATGGTGACACGGCGATTGAGTTTGCCATCGGCATCCGTATCCAGAAAACTTACCGCCATGTCCCAGTCAGTGGTGCCACGCAGCCGGCCGAACAATTCCGGCTGGCCTTCCGTCAGGCCCGGGAAAAATTCCTCCAACCGCTCGCGGATAAACGTGTCATCGCCGGTTCCCCGTATTTCAAGGCGCGGCGGCTCCGTTGGTTGGGCGCGGTCGCCAAATACGGCCAGTTCCACCGGTTGCCCGTGGAATTGCGCCTGGATGCCGGAACCGTTGGCGCTGTTGCGGGTGAAATCGACCGCACCCGTGACCTTTTGCAGCGCCAGATTGGGCAAGCCGGAATCCAGCCGGGCATTGCTTATTTGCAGCGTGCCATTTATCTCCGTCGGCGCGCCTCCGCCACCCAATGGCATTGACATGTCCAGTCCCAGGTCCATCTCCCCGTCCACGAGGCTGTTTTTGATCCGGGTAAGTATGGGATCGGTGTTGAGCGGGCTCTGCTCGATGAAAAGTCCCAGATCATGCATGTTTCCGGAGACTTTGCCGTCAATCAGCAGCCGTTTTTCCGCCGCGCGAATGTCGGGAACGCGCGCCGTGGCGTCCGCAAAGGCGGCGTCAAATATCTGTCCCCCCGTGGTCCGCAGCACCATTTCCGGGCCGTCGAATTCAACTTCGCCGCTGAGGCCGTCGATGGGCGGCCACTTTTCCGAGTAATCCAGCGTCACATCCTCGGCGTTGACCAACGCAGCGAATCTGCCCTCGCGGCGTCGAAACGGGAAATCGGCGAGATGCCCGCGCAGAAGCAGATCGGCGGACAACATCGTTCCGGATACCACTGAACGCGAGAGCCATTGGCGCAGGCGGCTGTCCTCGCGCAAGGGCAGATAACCGAGGGCGGCCGTGAGATCGGCGGAACCGGCGTGGGCACTGATGTCAAAGAACGGTCCCTGATCGGTGCCTGACTCGTGGACGATGCGCCCGGAGACGTGGGCACTCGCATCCGGGCTGTGCAACGCCAGCAAGTCAGTGGCAATCTGCCAGCCCGCTGCGTTCCTTTCCCACGCCAGCGTGCCCTGCAGCCCGCTCAAGGCCAGCGCTGCCGATTCCGCCCCGGACATGCGCAGCGTCAGGGCGTCATCCTGGAATTGCACCCGCGCCTGGGTCAGATTTCCGCGCAGCCTGCCGGAGGCGTCTTCAATTACAGGCAGTGCCTCCGCGCCGGTGACACCGAGGCCACGAAATCCGAAGTTGTAGGTCAGGTTCCCGCCGCCAAAGGAGATCAGGCCATTCTGCAACTCACCGCGGACTTTAACCTGGCGCAGGCGTTCATCGTCGGCGCCTTCCGCGCGCGGCAGTGCCAATACCAATGGGGCAACATCCGCAAGCTTCAGGTAATTAAATGTCGCCGTATGCCGCGCGCTGTCGGCGCCGGCGGGTGCTCCAGCCTCAATCCTGATGTCCGACTCGGGCCATGCGCCGTTTTCCGTCTCCAATTTGTGTATGCGCAGCCCGAGTTGCCATTGCTTTTCCCCGGCCACCGTGGCGCTGAAGCTTCCCGCCAGTTGATCCACGCGCAGCCTGGCCTTGTCCACGTGCGCCACGAAATCGCGATAGGCCAGTTGTCCCTGCAGTGACACCAGCCTGGCGTCCGCCCAACGCGACCAGATGCGGAGGTCGGCACTGCCGCCATCGATACTGATATCACTGGGCCGGTAATTCCGATACCAATTGTCGGGGTTGATGTCGTTGGCTGACAGGTAAAACTCGCCGGCCCAACGGGAGGTAACCAGATCGCCGCGCGCGTCGAATGCAAAGTCCATGTTCTTGCCATAGGCAGGTGGCAGGCTGGTGGAGCCCTCCACCTGCAGGCGCGACCCATCCGAGCGCAGGGTCAGGGTGACGTTGGTCAACAGGATGGGTTCCTGGGCGTGCAGGTTGTCGGTCCATTTGATCATGCCCCGCTCGATGCGGATGCGTTTCTGCCTGAACAGCCAGTCGGCAAGCTCGCTCCGATCCGTGTCGGCACCCGGGTCAGTCCCCATGTTGATTTCCTGGATAAAAATGGCGCCGTTTTTCCTGCGCACGATGGAGACATCGAAGCCGGACACAACCAGTTGTTTCGGCACGATGTGACGGGCTAGGAGGGTGGCAATCGGATCGATGGCGATCTGGGCCAATTCAAAATGCGTAATGGCCTTGGTGCCGGCGCTGTTTAAAACATCGATGTTGGTAAGGCTGAGATACGGGACCCAGCCTTGCCAGCTGGCATCCAGTGATCGTATGGCGACCGGATAGCCCATGTAGTTTCCGACCCAGGCCTCCACCTCGGTGCGATAGATGCCGATATCGGGCAATACCATGCGCACTGCCGTCACCAGCACGGCCGCCACCAGCACACCGGCACCGATGACGTAAACGGCAAAGTGGGAGATGAGCTTCAGTATTCGCGCAGACATGGGCACTTGCGAAAGCGGACAGGGTTCTGCGGGAACACGGTGGGATCAAACACGTATTCAGAGGAACACAATGTCGTACTGCTCCTGCTGGTACGTGGGTTCCACCTGAATCCGGATTGGCCTGCGAATGAATTCCTCCAGTTCGGCAACACTGCTGGATTCATCATCGAGCATCACGTCCACGATGGACTGGGAGGCCACCACCAGCGGTTTGCCGGTATCGAACTGGCGTACCTCGCGCAGGATCTCGCGGAAAATCTCGTAGCAGATGGTTTCCTTGGTCTTGACGGTGCCGCGCCCGCTACAGGTTGGACAAGGCTCGCACAGCGTATGTTCCAGGCTCTCGCGGGTTCGTTTACGGGTCATTTGCACCAGACCGAGCGACGTCAGTTCGCTGACCGCGACCTTCGCATGATCGCGCTCGACGTGTTTTTCAAGGGAACGCAACACCTGGCGGGCATGCTCCGCCACCTGCATGTCAATGAAATCGACGATTATGATGCCACCCAGGTTGCGCAGGCGCAGTTGGCGGGCAATGGCTTGCGCCGCTTCAAGATTGGTCTTGAAGATGGTCTCTTCCAGATTGCGATGGCCGACGAATGCCCCGGTATTCACGTCAATGGTGGTCATCGCCTCGGTCTGGTCCAGTACCAGATGGCCGCCGGATTTGAGCTGCACCTTGCGGTTCAGGGATTTCTGGATTTCATCCTCCACACCATACAAATCCAGGATTGGCCGTTCACCCGGGTAGTATTCAATACGCGACACGAATTCCGGGATGAACTGGCGCGCAAACTCGGTCACTTTCTGAAATGTCTCGCGAGAATCGATGCGGACCTTTTCAATCTGTGAGCGCACCAGATCGCGCATGGTGCGCATGACCAGGGGGAGATCCTCATACACCAGTGTCAGCGCCGGGCTTGTCTTCGCGCGCTGACAAATGGATTCCCAGAGTCGCTGCAGGAATTCCATTTCCCGGTACAGATCCTCGGCCGCGGCGCCCTCCGCCACAGTTCGCACGATAAACCCGCCCCGGGCACCAGGGAGGGAACCGGTCAACGGGGCGAGCGCGACCACATTGCTTGCGCCGGCTGCGAGTCTTGACTCCGCCATGTTGCAGGATTGCATGATGCCGCGCAGTCGCTCGCGTTCCGCTTCGTCTTCGATGCGCTGGGATACACCGAGTGTCGCCTGCCCGGGAACGAACACGAGATAGCGGGAGGGGATGGAAACCCTGGTCGTCAACCGGGCTCCCTTCGTGCCGATGGGGTCCTTCAGTACCTGCACCAGGATTTCCTGGCCTTCGCGCAGCAGGGATTCGATGGTTACGGTATTGGCGGCGGCAGTTCGTTCCCCGGTATCGACTTCATCCATGCCCGAATCCAGGTCCGAGACATGCAAAAACGCGGTGCGGGACAAACCGATGTCGATAAAAGCGGCCTGCATGCCGGGCAGAACCCGGGAGACGCGGCCGTTGTAGATGTTTCCGACCAGGCCCCGGCGCCGGGAGCGCTCCACATAGACCTCCTGGAGCACACCGTTTTCCACTATGGCCACTCGGGTTTCCTGGGGCGTAACGTTGATCAGAATCTCTTCGCTCATGGGCACGGTCCAGCCATAAATGGCCTCAGGAATTGAGCCTAATTATGTTAATTATATGCCAATCTGCCGGCCATCAGGGGACAGGAGTGCGGCGTGGGGCCGCCGTGGTTTCGGGTTTACGTCGGCACCGGGAAGGTCGCGCGGGACCAGATCCCGGGGGATGGGGGTTACTCGATCTTCAATTCCGATTCGGAATCAGGGTCCTCATCAAAGATGTCTTCGTAGCCTTCTGAGGGGGGGTTGCCGTCGTAAATGAGGTATTCGCGGCGCTGCAGATAGGCCTCACGCGTGAAGGAATAAGGGTCGACCGCCGCTTCATCGCGGATGCGCGTTTCATCCAACAGGTTGGCGCGCAGGCTGATGACTCGCAGCGCCTGGATCGGCAGCAAAATGCCGCCGCTGATATAGGTCAGCGGGTTGAGCAGCGCGCTGGTGAGCATATCCGGAAGATCGCGCCCGGAATTGGGCCCCTTTATGGGCAGATACACATACGGTCCCGGATTGAATCCCCAGGTGGCAAGGGTCTGGCCAAAGTCCTCATTGTGCAAGGGCAGTCCCATGCCCGAGGCGACATCAAACAGCCCGCCGATGCCCAGCGTGGAGTTCACCACGAAGCGCACCGTATCTGAAACGCCCTGATCAGATTTTCCCTGCAGGAAGGAATTCACAATCACGTTCAAATAAAAAAGATTGTCGAAAAAATTCGTGACGGCAGTTCGCGCAAACCGCGGCGTGATCTTTTCATACACCTCGGCGACGGGTTTCACCAGACCCCGATCCAGCCCCTCGTTCAGACCATAGAACGCGCGATTGGCCGGTTCCAGTGGATCGGGATTGGCGTCGGATTTCGACTGCGGCCCGGCGCAACCCGCCGCAGCGGCAAGCAGCGCTATCAAGACCAGGGTCGAAATGGAGCCATGCACACGATTAACTTCCATAGGAATCAACGCCTTCGCTGTGAACTTGGTTGGGAAGGGCCGAATATTGACATACTCGTTAAAACGGCACAATCACGCCGAACCGGCTACGACTCCTTGCCGGATTCCATGTCCTGGATTTTCCTGCGGATATCTTCCAGAAGCCCCGGGAAACCACGATCCTTGATGACTGCGGCATACTCGGCCCGCTTCAGGGACAGGTCATTTACGCCATTGGCGATGACGCTGATGATGCGCCACTCTCCTTGTTCATTCTGATGCATCAGGTAGTCCAGTTTTACCGGTGGTTCATCCGGGCGCCGCAATTCCGTCTTGATCAGGAGGCGTCCGGCCTTCAATTGTTCGCGTCCGGTCTCGACAAACTCCTGCCCGCTGAAGGAATCGAAGCGCGCGGCGTAGGTGGCCGCGCTCAATTGGTGAAAGACCTGGATGAATTCAGTTTTTTCAGCGTCGTTCAGGCCGTTCCAGTGCCGGCTCAAAATGACCTTCACGATCAACGGTGTGTCGAATCGCTGCCTGACAACCGGGTCTATCAACTGGAATCTGCCCGGGTATCCAAGCGCATCCGCATTTTTCATGATTTCACCCAGGACTCCGTGCAATTCCATCACGATGCCGGCGGCCTCCTCGAAATCCGGCGCAGGCTCCTGGGCCAGGGCACTGCCGAAATTGAACAGCAGTGACAGGGACACAATGCACTGGATCAACAGGTAACGTGCGCGCCCAATTGTGACTGCGCTTGGCGCCGGAATGCGAATGGGATTAGACATGGGGTTCCAATTTTGAGTAGCTGCGTTCCTTCCAACGGGCGCCGGCGCCAACCCATTGTCGCCAGGCCGAGGTCCAGGTCATAAGCAGATACAACACGCCGGCCAGCGGCAGGGTCAGGCTCCAGATTAACGGGATGTCATAATAGCGCAGAGTAGGTATGTAGCTCATCGCCATCAATGCCAGTGTGACCACGCCCACGATTTGCGTTGTGCCGGATTGACCAAGCGCCGACACCGGCAACACGAATGCGGCCAGCATAATAACGGTGCAGAACAGCAACAGCAGGGCGGAATGCCGCAGTTGCGTAAACGCAGTTCTCGCCACCATCTCCCAGACGCTGCCCAATTCCCGGTAGGGACGGTGGCTGATGGCAGAGTGCGTGAGCCCCACCCACGTGCGATGACCCAATTTTTTCACCATGCGTGCAAGTGTGCAGTCATCGATCAACTCGCCCTTGAGCGCGCCAAACCCGCCCATCTCTCGCAGGATATCCGTACGAATGAGGATACAACCGCCCGCGGCGGCGGCCACCAGCCTGGAGCGCGAATTGGACAATTTGAACGGATACAGCAGCCGGAAAAAATATACGAATGCCGGCATCAACGCGCGCTCCCATGGGCCGTCCATGGACAATCTGGCCATTAAGGACACCAGGCCCAGATTCCCGCTCTCCATCAGCTCGCGCAGTCCGGCGATGGTGCCGGGGAGCAGTTCGATGTCGGCATCCAGTTGCAGCACCAATCTGCTTTCGATATGGCGCAAACCTTGTTCCTGCGCCCACAGCTTGCCGGTCCAACCCGGAGGCAGGGCGTCACCGCTGATGATGCTGAGGCCGGGAAGTCCGCACTGTCGCGCGGCCTCCGCCGTGCCATCCGTGGATTGGTCGTCCACCAGGACAATGCGCAAATTCTGACCCTGGTTGGCCAGAGATCGCAGGGTTTTCCCGATTCCCGCTTGCTCATTGCGGGCGGGGATCAGGACAGTTACATCGCGCAGATCAGGGGCCGCTGGCGGCACCTGCGCGTCAAAGGAGGGTTGAGTTGACCAGGGGCGCCACGGAAGCAGCAGGATCGCAGACCAGATCGCGCACCCCGGCACAACCAGCCAGAGTGGATCCATTACGCGACGTGCTTGTTGCTCTTGCAGGCGCCGGCAGCGACCGGCTTGATTTCGGCAACCAACCTCGGCCTGGGTTGCGGTTCGTCCTGGTACAGCACCGGTAGTTCGGGCGCCATGGGGCCTTCGGTACGCGGTCCAAAAAGCGCAACCTTCATGGCCTTGGCCGGATTTCCGAAGATATCGTTGACGGCCGTGGCTTCGTAACCACAGTGCACCATGCAATTTGCACATTTCGGATTGCGGCCGGTACCGTAATTGTCCCACTCGGTTTCTTCGATGAGTTCCCGGTAGCTGCGCGCATAGCCTTCACCGACGAGCAGATAGCATGGTTTTTGCCAGCCAAAGATGTTGCGCGTGGGATTGCCCCAGGGCGTGCACTGATAGGTCTGGTTTCCGGCCAGGAAATCCAGATACAGGGAAGATTGATTGAAGCGCCAGCCATGACCGTCGCCAAGCTTGAATATGTCACGGAACAGCTGTTTGCTCTCGCGACGCTTCAGGAACACATCCTGGCGTGGCGCACGCTCGTAGTTATAGCCGGGCGAAATGGTCACACCCTCAACGCCCAATTCCATGGCCAGGTCCATGAACTCCGCCACTTCCGGCGCCGTCTCGCCCTGGAATAAAGTGCAATTGATGGTGACACGGAAACCGCGTGCGCGCGCCGTCCGGATCACATCGACGCATTTGTCGAAAACACCTTCCCGGCAAACCGAGGCGTCATGACGATCACGATTGCCGTCCAGGTGAATTGAAAACGTCAGGTAGGGCGAGGGCTGATAATCATCCATGCGCCGCTCCAGCAGCAGAGCGTTGGTGCACAAGTAGACAAATTTCTTGCGCTCGATAAAGCCCTTGATGATGCGCGGCATGTCCGTATGGATAAGCGGTTCGCCGCCGGCCACCGAAACTATGGGTGCGCCACATTCGTCGATGGCCGTCATGCAGTCATCGAAACTGAGACGCTTGTTCAGGATTTCGTCCGGGTAATCGATCTTTCCACAGCCGGAGCAGGCGAGGTTGCAGCGGAACAGGGGTTCCAGCATGAGGACCAGCGGGTAACGGGCCTCACGCCGGATCTTTTTGCCCAGGATGTACTTGGCAACTCGAAATTGTTGGATTAAAGGGACACCCATTTAATCTGCTCCGTAGTTTACGAGGGGGGCCCCGCCAGGCGGGGCGCATACAGAAAAGACCCAGAAAATTAGAGGGATAATTTAACAGGGGTGCATTGTACAGGCAAGGTTTCACGGCACAAAGTTCCCGGCGCATGTTGCAGTTCTGCATCAAAAATGCTGCCCAGTCATTGAAAGGCCAGATACGGAAACGCATAATGCCCTCCCCTTACAGGTTGATGCAAAACTATTGCGCTTGCCATGACTGCGTTGCTCGCCCCCTCAAAATCCTCATGTACTGTCGTGTACACTCGGCTTGGGTTCCCGACGCCGCCCTCGGTCTCTGCTCCCGGCTCGACTCTACCGGGTACATCCATGTACCCGTACCGCCTCCATCCATGGAGGCGTCCGGATTTTCGGGGACTCGCGCTTTATCTGACCTCCATGGACGACCGCCAGGGACGGCGGAAGTGCGAAAAACGCCGGGAGCAGTTTTCCGCCGACCGCCAGGGACGGCGGAAGTGCGAAAAACGCATGGAGCAGTTTTTCGCCGGAGGAAATGCAATGGATTGTCGGGAACAATCCATGCCTGGCTGCGCTCATTACGTTTTGCATCAAACTGTTAATTCTCATAGGTAGACTCCCGTGCCAAGCAGCAGCTCCATATTGGAAAGCATTCTGTCGCCCTCGGATCTGCGCCGCCTGCCCGAGTCGCAGCTTGAGCCCCTGGCCGCAGAAGTACGCCAGTTCCTGCTGGACTCCCTGAGCAAATGCGGTGGCCATTTCGCCGCCAGCCTGGGGGCGGTGGAACTCACGATCGCGCTGCATTATGTGTTCAACACGCCCGAAGATCGGCTGGTATGGGACGTTGGCCACCAGGCCTACGTACACAAGATACTCACCGGACGGCGCGAGCGCCTGACCACCATCCGCCAATGGCAGGGTTTGGCGCCGTTTCCGCGCCGCGATGAAAGTGAGTACGACGCCTTCGGCGTTGGACATTCCAGCACCTCCATCAGCGCGGCACTGGGTATGGCCATTGCCGCGAATCGGCTCGGTGAAAAGCGCCGTGCTGTTGCCGTCATTGGCGATGGCGGGCTGACGGCAGGGCTGGCATTTGAGGCACTGAATCATGCCGGCGATCTGGATGTGGATCTGCTCGTCATCCTGAACGACAACAACATGTCCATTTCCCCAAACGTGGGCGCGCTGGCAAATCGCTTTGCGCAGATACTGTCCGGAAAGCTTTACACCAGTGTCCGCGCCACCGGCAAGAAGGTGCTTTCGAAAATGCCGCCCGTGTGGGAACTGGCGCGCCGCGCCGAGGAACATCTCAAGGGACTGATCGTCCCGGGCACGCTGTTCGAGGAATTCGGCTTCAACTATATCGGACCCGTGGATGGGCATCACATGCCCACGCTCATTGAAACGCTGCGTAACATCCGCCAGTTGAGCGGGCCGCAATTTCTGCATGTCATTACACGCAAGGGCAAGGGTTATGCCCCGGCGGAGGAAGACCCGGTCAAGTACCACGCCGTGACGCCATTTGATCCATCCAAGGGCATGGTCGGCGGCAAGAAACCGGGCAAGCCAAAGTACAGCGATGTGTTCAGCGACTGGGCCTGCGACATGGCTGCGCGGGACCGGCGCCTGGTGGCCATCACCCCGGCGATGCGCGAAGGGTCCGGGCTGGTGCGCTTCGAAAAGGAGTATCCGGACAGGTATTTCGATGTGGCGATCGCAGAGCAGCACAGTGTCACGGTCGCTGCCGGCATGGCCTGCGACGGGCTCAAGCCGGTGGTGGCCATCTACTCGACGTTCCTGCAACGCGGTTATGACCAGTTGATTCATGACGTGGTGGTGCAGGACCTGCCGGTGTTGTTCGCCATCGATCGTGCCGGGCTCGTGGGCGGCGACGGGCCGACACACAATGGCTGCTTTGATCTGACTTATCTACGCTGCCTGCCGGGGATGGTGGTCATGGCGCCCGCCGATGAGAATGAATGCCGGCAGATGTTGTACACCGGGTTCCTGTTGGACAAACCTGCTGCCGTGCGTTACCCGCGCGGCACCGGGCCGGGTGTCGATGTACAGCAGGAGATGACCTCGCTGCCGCTGGGTAAGGGCGTCGTCGCCCGTCGCGGGCGCAGGATTGCATTGCTTGCCTTTGGTTCCATGGTCGCGCCCGCAATGACGGTGGCCGAGCAAATGGATGCCACGGTGGTGAATATGCGTTTTATCAAACCCATGGACGAACAACTCATCCTGGAGATGGCGCGCAGCCATGAGTTCCTGTTTACCGTGGAGGAAAACACCATCCTGGGTGGCGCGGGGAGCGCCGTGAACGAAGTGCTTGCCGCCCATGGCACCGGGCACACAGCTTTTAATTTTGGCATTCCCGATCGGCTGATTCAGCACGGCGAACGGGAGGACATGTTGCGTGATGCGGGCTTGACGCCGGAAGGCATCGGCGCATTTGTGCGCCTGCACGTGGAAGACAATCAGCGGGCAGGCACGGCGAAACGCGCGTAACCGGCTCGGTCAGTCAGTCAAGGTTTCGACCCGATATGCGCCATCAACCGGCGCGCCACCTGCTCCGGTGTCACCTTCGGACGCGGCAAGTCGGGCAGTGTCCCGGTCCTGATTTTCAGGTGTCCAAGGATTGGGCCGCTGCTTACGGTGCGCCGATCCAGCAGCCGATCCAGCATGGCGATGTCCGTTCCCCCCACAGTCTCACGGTACCCGCAGGCTGCGGCAATGCGCGCAAAATCCACATTGGGGGTCACGGTCGCCTGGGCCCCGGTGGAGTCATGGGCCTCATTGTCCAGGATCAGATGCACGAGATTGCCTCCGCCATAGGTGCCGATGGTTGAGAAAATTCCCATGCGCATAAGCGCCGCGCCGTCCCCGTCGATGATGACAATGCGCAGATCCGGGCGCGCCAACGATAATCCCAGTCCCAGGGCCGAGGCGCAGCCCATGGAGCCGACCATGAACAACTGGTTGGGCTGATCACACAGGGCGTGCAGTTCCCGCCCCGTATACCCGGTGGTGGCGATGAGCACGTCCCCGTGCAGCGAGGTTTTGGCGGCAATGTGGCGCAACACATCGGCCCGCGGCGGGATTGATTCACTCCGTTCCACCGCAGCCGCCGAAGGCGCGATGCTGTACTCCCGCTGCGGGATGCTGCGGCGGCGCAGTGCATGCGGGGCAACGGTGCCCTTTTTCATGATGAAGGCAAAGGGGCGTCGCTCCGCGGCCATCCAGGTGGTTGCCCGTTCCAGGGCCGGTTCAATGTCCCCGGCGTCGGCGGGGAACACCTCCCACGGGATCTGCATCGCATCCAGCATGGGCTCGGTGATACTGCCCATCAGTTCGTGTTGGGGTTCGTCGCTCAGCCCCGGCGCACCGCGGTGGGTGATGATCAGCAATACCGGGATGCGAAACACCCACGTCAGCGAGGTCAGCGGGCTGACAGCGTTGCCGAGTCCGGAATTCTGCATCAATACTACCGCGGGCTGACCGCCCAACGCCGCACCTGCGCCGATGGCGACGGCATCGCCCTCATTTGCCGCCGAAAGGTAGGCCAGGGTTTCGTCGTTAATGACATAGTTGATAAATGGCGTGAGGAACGAACACGGGACGCCCACATAACGGCGGAATCCCCGTGTTCGCGCGGCCTCAATAAAAGTCCCCGCCTCAATCATGCACAGGAAGTCCTGGGTGCAGGTTGATGCAAAGCGCTATGAGCGCAGCCATGGCCGGCGCAACCGCTTTGCATCAGCCTGTCAGGAGTGACTTTGGGCAAAATCCCAGGCCCGATCCAGGTCATCCAGTTGATTGACGTCCAGCCAGTGACCATGAATGTAATGTACCTGGATCTCCCGTCCGGTACCGATCAGGTGATTGATAAGATCCGGGAGGGTGAGTTGCGCGAGCCCGCCGTTGCTGTGCAATTCGGCCAATGCCTGCGCAATCCACTGCCGGCCCTGGGCACGCGCGCGCAACATGCCGATCCAGTGTCCGGAAGGTTTCTCTCCGGCCGATGAGCTGGATTTCTCTTCGATGCGCAGCAGGCGCACGGGTTCGCGGAACAATGATCGATCATCCGCGCGCGAGCAAAACGCGAGGTCCGGCGTACCCGATTTGTGACTTCCTTCCAGGGCCGAGTCGACCACGACCACCAGCTCACCCGGGCTGTCGAGCAGATCCCGAAGTATGTAACTGCGGAACAGCAGGTCCCCGTACAGGATCACCATGTCATCTTCAAATCTGCTCGTGGCGCATTCCAGCGAAGTGAGTTCGCCGGTGTTGGCATAGTCGGGATTTTGCACCACCTCCACGCCGCCGACGTCGATGGTCTCGGCCTTGTAGCCTGCCACCACCACGACCCGCCCGATGGCCTGTCGCTTGAACTCCTCGGCCAAACGCTGCAGCAGCGACTTGCCGCCCACGGAGATCATTACCTTGGGTCGATCCTCGGTCAGTTCACGCAAGGCGTTGCCGCGCGACGCGGCCAGCACGATGGCCTGGGTGCGTGATGCCGGTTTCAGATAGCGATCCTGTGCGGCGCTCAATTCGGCGGCACCCTGCAATTCAAAAATATGATTTACCGTGGCGACCCTGTGCTCCACGTCGGCCACGGTTTCCTGTGCCTTGATGTGAGCGCTGACTTGTTCCATGGATTCCACGGCGGCGCGCAGCATGTGGTTGGCCCAGATGGCGACGCTGATGCGGGCACTCCGAAACACCTCGGTTGGCGTACTGAAATACTTGGTCGGCACGATGATGAGCGGCGCGCGTTCGGCCCATTCCTGGGCAAACTCCAGGATTTCATCGGGACGTGACAGCTTGCTGTGGATCAGAATCCCGTCCGCACCCGCGGCACGGTAGGCCTCCGCGCGCCGCAACGCCTCGGCCATGCTCCAACCCGCGATCAACGCCTCGACACGGGCAATGACGCAAAAATCCGTGTCGGTTTGCACGTCTTTCCCGGCCTTGATCTTGCCGCAAAACTCGTCCACATCAGCCAGTGGTTGCTTTTCACCGTCGATGAAACTGTTGGTTTTCGGAAACTGTTTGTCCTCGATGCAGACGCCCGCCACCTGGCGCTGTTCCAGTTTGCGCACCAGCCGCCGCATGTTGTTGAAGTTGCCGTACCCAGTGTCGCCGTCGAGGAGGATCGGAATGCGGGTGACGTCACTCATGAATTCAAGGACGTCGACCACCTGGGTCCAACTCGCTTCATTGCTGTCACGCACGCCAAACTGCGCCGAGATGGCGAGCCCGCTGGCCCAGATGCCGCGAAATCCCGCCTGCTCGACAATGCGCGCGGAGATGCCGTTGTGCGCCTCCAGAAGAAACTCCAGTTGCGGCGAATGCAGCAGCTGGCGCAATTGCGCGCAACGTGTTGGCTGGTTTGTCATCAGGGTCTAGGCGCTTATGCGCGGCAGGATCTCATCCCGGGCCCGCGCCACATCTCCGGGGAAATCTATCTCAATCCATGGCAATCCGGTGATGTCCTCATAGCCGAACTCCGCCGGTGCGCCCAGCACGAGATCCCGGATCGCCTCCTCATAGGGTTCGCGCACCAGTCCCTGTGACACATATTCCTCGCATCGCGCCGCCAGCGCGGCCGCCATTGCGGGGGCGAAACGAAAAAATCCGACGGATTCGCCCTGCAGGTCGCATTCCAGGCCGGCGGCGAGCTGTTTCCGAAATTCCACAATTTGTCCGTCCCTGACGCACAGCTTGACGGGTTCGTCGCCAGGATCAAAATCCCGATCCAGCAGGAAGCAGTTGGCCACGGACGTTCCGGCCAGCCTGGCCAGGATGCGCGTGTCGCAGAGCACGTCCGCGTCCATCAGAATCACCGGCTCACCGCTGCGCAGCACGTCCCGCGCCGTCCACAGACTGATGACGCTGCCAAGCCGGAAATCTTTATTGATCATGCGGTGGATCCGAGCAGGGTCGGGGAGGGTGGCGATTTCTGCGTCAATGAGGTCAGCGCTGAATCCGGTCACCACATGAATCATGTCAATGCCGAGCGCGCGTAGCGCGCGGCAATGCCGTAGCAGCAGACTGGTGTCACCCATTTCCAGCAACGACTTGGGTTTCCCCGCGGTTGCCGCACCGAGGCGCTCGCCCACGCCGGCTGCCAGTATGATTGCTTGCATTGACTCCCTCTCCCGAATGCGCATTGCGGCTGAAAAAGCGCGCCAGTATAGCGGATGACTTCCGCCTGCTCCCCGGCAGGCTGTCTGCGTGGCTCGCTAGGATGCGCCTGCTTCTTGCAGTACCATACCTTATAACTGATTGATTTTCTCCGGGTTACAACCCAATTCCGCGAACAGTTGCCGCCTGCATGTCCCAATCCATTCCTGAAAAGCTGGGCAAGTATGAGATCGAAGGACAGGTCGGTCGCGGCAGCATGGGCATCGTTTACCAGGCCTATGACCCCTTCGAGGATCGCAAGGTTGCAGTGAAGGTCGCGTTGGCCGATTCACTGCGCGACAAGGAATCCGGCGCCCGTTACCGCAAGATGTTTTTCAACGAGGCGCACACGGCAGGCATGCTGCGCCATCCCAATATTCTCGAGATACTGGATGCCGGCGCCGATGGCGAAGAATGCTATATCGTCATGGAACTGGTGGGGAACGGGGATACGCTGAAGTCATACTGCCGCCCGGACAACCTGCTGGATATCCGCCACGTGGTCGAGATTATTTTCAAATGCGCCAAGGCGCTGGATTATGCCCACCGCCAGGGGGTGATCCATCGAGACATCAAACCGACGAATATTCTGCTGACGGCCGACATGGACGTGAAGATTGGCGATTTCAGCATTGCCCATCTGGTGAAGGCCGACACCACGCAGACCATGCCCATGGGTTTTGTCGGTTCGCCCCGCTACATGTCTCCGGAGCAGGTGCAAGAGGACACCATCACGAACCAGACTGATTTGTTCTCGCTCGGAATAGTCATGTACGAGTTGCTCACCGGCAAGCACCCGTTCAGCGCTGACAGTTTTTCACGCTTGATCCACAAGATCATCAATGAGCGCCCGCCGCTGCTGAGCAGCTACCGCGCCGACATCCCCGATATCCTGGAAAAGATTGTGCACCATGCCATGCAGAAGCAACCGGACAAACGCTATCGCATGGGATTGAACATGGCGGCAGACCTCAGCCTGGCCTTTGACTTTCTCGAAAAGCCGGAGCTGGAGATCGACGCCGAGGAGCGTTTCAATGCCGTCAAACCATTGCACTTCTTTCAGGAATTCAATGATGCCGAAATCTGGGAGATTGTGCGCGCGTGCGGCTGGCAGGAGTTCGAGCCGAGCGCCGAGATCATCACCGAGGGCGAAGTCGACGACAGCTTCTTCATCATCATCAGCGGCGTGGTGGAAGTGCGGAAGGGCGCCCATGTCGTGGGTCTGCTGGGCGCGGGGGATTGTTTTGGCGAGATGGGTTACCTGTCGAAGACCGAGCGCAGCGCGACGATTGTGGCGCAGGAAGCGGTGCGCCTGATGAAGATCAATTCCACGCTGATTGATCAGGTCTCCGTGGAATGTCAGTTGCATTTCAGTCGTGTATTCCTGCGCACGCTGGTCAAGCGACTGGCGGCGACGACCGCCATGCTGGCCGTGCAGAACAACTGACCTGGAGTACTGCCCCGCGAGTACCCTCATTAATTCCAAGGGCAGTGTTTTTGTAGGGCGGGATTTATCCCGCCGCGATGCCTGGTGGCCGGCCGCACGGGGAAATATGCAAGAAAGTCTGCGGCCGGCTGAAGCCGCCCCTACGGGTACTTATGCAAGTCCGGCGGAAACGGCAGGCAGTGATCCAGCAACTGGCGCGTAATCGCATCTTCGTGAGCAGGCGTGCCCTGTTCCATGCCCCGGACAATTTCGCGGGCCGTCTCCTTGCCCAGTTCCACGCCCCATTGATCGAACGCGTTTATATCCAGCAGTGCTGCGTAAACGAAGGTCCTGTGCTCGTAGAGCGCCAACAGCATCCCCAGTACCTCCGGTGTGAGGTCGGGGTAGATGATAGTTGTGCTGGGCTGATTTCCATGGGTGCTGCGATGCGGTTGCGCTGCATACGTGCTGCCTTGCATCAGCGCCTGACCTTGTGCCATGCACGCGGCCAGCAGGCGCCGGTGGTGGCTTGCATCGTGACGCGGGTGCGCGGCAATAAGAAATTCAACGGGCACGGTGTGTGTGCCCTGGTGCAACAACTGGAAAAAGGCATGTTGTGCGTCGGTTCCGACCCCGCCCCAGATGATGGGTGACGTTGGGGTTTGCACCGGCCGGCCGTGACTGTCCACGGACTTGCCGTTGCTCTCCATGATTAGCTGGCTGAGATACGCCGGCAGCAGTTGCAGGCGCTGATCATAAGGAATGATGGCGGACGTGGGCGTGCCGAGGAAGGCGCCGTTCCAAAGATCAATCAAGCCCAGCAGCACTGGCAGGTTCTCGTGCAGCGGGGCACTGGAGAAATGTTCATCCACCCGGTGCGCGCCACGCAGGAATTCCAGGAAGGCGGTCTCGCCCAGGCTGGCCGCGACCGGCAGCCCGACGCTGGACCAGATGGAATAGCGGCCGCCGACCCAATCCCAAAGTCTGAAAATGCGATCCGGGCGGATGCCAAATTCAACTGCCGCCGCCACATTCGCCGTGACCGCAGCAAACTGTGCCGGCGCGTCGTTACATCCGTGTTGCTCCAGCCAGCGGCGCGCGGATACTGCGTTCGTCAGTGTCTCCACCGTGGTAAAGGACTTGCTGGCAACAATAAACAGCGTTCTCGCCGGATCAAGACCGGCCAGACATTTGAACAGTGCCTGACCGTCAAGATTGGACACGAACTCCACGCGCAACCCCGGGCGGCGCTTTTCGTAAAGCGCATCGGTTGCCAGTCGTGGACCCAGGTCAGAGCCGCCGATGCCGATATTGACAATGGTGTCGATGGATTTGCCGCCGCCTGACACGCGTCCCGCAGCAAGAGCAGAGGCAAAGTCGAGCATGCGCCGTCGTTCGGAATGAACTTCACTGGTCACGCCGGCCGGCTGGCCTTCGGTACCGTATGGCTTCCGCAATGTCGTGTGCAGCGCCGCCCGGCCCTCGGTTACATTGACCGCGTCCCCGGCAAGCAATCCGCCAATCCGACCATGCAGGTTGCGCTCCTCACACAGGTGCAGCAGGAGTTGCATGGTCCGGTCGGCCAGTCGCTGTCTGGCATAGCTGACGAATAGCGGACCGAATCGCAGCGACAGGTCCTGTGGAGCCAGGGTTCGACTGGCTGCGAGTTCGCGCAAATGGACCGCACCGACCCGGGTTGCGTGCGCCACCAACGACTGCCAGGCCGGGGTTTCCGTGGGTGGTTTGGCGGATTCAGTGGGCATCGAGTAATTGTTGCACAGTTCATGCCGCGCGTTGGTAGGGCAGGTATCGGAATAGGCCCCGCGCTATTAAAACCGCGTCGATTAAAGTACCATTCAACGGCACCCCGCGCGTCATTACCCGCCACTGTCGGCACACTGAACGGGGGGCATCCCGCCATGTCCACGACGATTCCAGACAAGCTCGGCAAATACGAAGTCAGAACCGAGATCAGTCGCGGCAGCATGGGCATCGTCTACCAGGGATATGACCCCTTTGTTGACCGCCCCGTAGCCATCAAGGTCGCCCTGTCCGAGTCCCTGAGCGATCCGGAATCCGGTCCCCGTTATCGCAAGATGTTTTTCAACGAAGCGCATACGGCGGGAATGCTTACGCATCCCAATATCATCCATATTTTCGATGCCGGCGTTGATGCTGAGACCTGCTATATCGTCATGGAGTTGATCGAGGGCGGGGAGACGTTGAAGACCTATACCCGGCCGGAGAGCCTCTTGCCGGTGGAAAAGGTTATTGAAATTGTTTTCAAGTGTGCAAAGGCCCTGGACTACGCGCATCGTTCCGGGGTCGTGCATCGCGACATCAAGCCGGCCAATATCCTGGTAACGAAGGATATGGACGTCAAGATTGGCGACTTCAGCATCGCGCACATCAACAAGCCTGACTCCACCGCCACCCAGCACTCGGGCATGATGGGTTCCCCAAAATACATGTCACCGGAGCAGTTGCGCGAGGAATCGGTCGGCAGCCAGACCGATTTATTTTCGCTCGGCCTGGTGATGTTCGAATTGTTGACCGGCAAGCATCCGTTCGCCGCGGACAATTTTTCCCGGCTGGTGAACCGGTTACTGAATGACCCGTTGCCGCCACTGCGCGATTTCAGATCCGACCTTCCCGAGGCGCTTGAACACATCGTACAGAAGGCCGTTGCCAAGGATCTTGCCGACCGGTACCAGATGGGGCTGGATCTGGCGACCGACCTGGCCAAGGCGTTTGACTCCCTGGAAGGTCCGGTGCGGGAGATTTCCATTGAGGAGCGGTTCAATTCGGTCAAGAAGCTGGAGTTCTTTCAGGGGTTCCCGGACGCTGAGATCTGGGAGATCCTGCGCGCCGCCACCTGGCAGGACTACCGGGCCGGGCAGGACATCATCGTTGAAGGTGAATTGGATGACTGTTTCTACATCATCATCAGTGGCAAGGTCCAGGTAAGGAAGAAAAAGAAGGTCATCCGTTCGCTGGATGGCGGCGACTGCTTTGGCGAAATGGGTTATCTGGCCAAGACGAAACGCACGGCGACCATTGTCGCGGACACGGAAACGTCCCTGCTGAAAGTGAATTCTACTGTGATATCCCAGGTCTCACTCAATTGCCAGGTGCGCTTCCTGAAGGTATTCCTGCGTACCTTGATCCACAGGCTTTCGGCGACGACGGAGACGATGTCGCAGGATGTCTAGGATAGGGACAAGTTAAAAGGTAAAAGTACAAAGTGAAAAGCGGGAAACCGCGAACACCGCATTTGTAGGTTGTAACTCTTTTTCCACTTTGTACTTTTCACTTTTAACTTGTGGCTGGCTAAAAGCGGTAAGCCGCCTCCACTCCCCACGTCTGCGGCGTGCCAAGTACGCAACGTTGCATCCCCCCCAGTGACACCGGATCAATCAGACCCAATGTGGTGCCGATGGGTTGATTGAAGATGGTCTGGCAATATTCCTGATTGAAGGCATTGCGCACAAATGCCGACAGCTCCCAGCGTGATTCGTCACCGCGCAGCCCGACGCGGGCATTGAACAGGTCGTAGGCGCGCTGGATGCTTTGCGGGTTGCCATTGGTTTCCGCGCCGACATTCTGATCATCGACAAACTGATATTCGCCGCGAATAAACCAGGTCATGGTCGTGTTCGGCAGCGCATCGGCCCATTCCGCCGAAAGCGACAACTGCCATTCGGGTGAGAAGTGATTGCGTTCCCCCTCCAGGTCCCGCGGCGGCACCGGCAGTGGCAGCAGCCCGGCAGCCAGCCGGGCCCGGTTCATGGCCTGCGTGGCCGCAACGATGGCCGGCAGATTGGTGGCGTTGGGATATTCGTCAAATTCCGAATCCAGATAGCTGACGCCAAGCAACAGTGTCAGTGGCTCCAGCGGGCGCGCCTGCACGTCCAGTTCAATGCCTTGCTGGGTCAGTTCACCGGCGTTCTGGACGATGAAATTGACCCCGTCAAACAACCGATCCTGGAAATCCGAAATCTCCGTGTGGTACCACGTGAGATTGGCGACCACACGCTGGTCAAACCAGGCGGATTTGACGCCCAGTTCCCAGTTATCCACCGTCTCGGAACCGAACACACGCTCATTGACGGTCAGCGGCCGGTTCGCGCCCTCGGAATTGAAGCCGCCGGATTTGTAGCCGGTGGAGTAGGAGCCGAACAGCATGATGTCATCGGTGGCGAACCAGCTGACGTTGACCATCCAGGTTAATTCATTGTCGTCAAACTCGAGATCCGGCGAGCTTTCCGCGGCGCGCAATTGCAGGCCGAAGGGATTGGCCGGTGAGGGAGGGGCGACAATGGGATTGTTGATGACCGACTCAAAACTTCCGTCCTTCTCGTCGCTGGTCCAGCGCAGTCCACCCGTGAGCCGCAACTGGTCGGTGACGTGCAACGTCAATTGGCCAAACAGGGCGAGGCTGCTGACATCCTGCCGGAATTCACCGTCCACGGCGGCAGTCTGTGGTCCGGCGGCACATCCTGCGGCCGCCGCCCCGCCAATTGCCGCAGCGGGTGGCGCTGAGGCCAGCAAAATCGGCGCCAATGGCGCCGGTACGCCCAGTGCCACCAGTTGCGCCGGTGTGGTCAGTGCGCCGACGACGATGCCGGAGGCCACGGCCTGGGCCAGGCCGGCGCCGATCAGTGGTGTGAACGCAGCGGTCAGCGCCGGGATTAATGCTGCCGCGGCGGTGGCCGTTACCAGGTTGCCAACCGCAGGGGAGCAAAAATCCGCGCCCAGGTCGAAATTCTGGTCAATGCGATAGTCCTCGTCGTAGTAGTAAAGTCCGGCAACGTACTGGAAGCGGCCACTGCCCGGGGACAGCAGTTGCAACTCCTGGGAGACCGTCTCCGCGTCGTAATTGCTGACTCGATTGAACAAATCGCCGGGCAGGCGCAGGGCGGATTCGAAGGATTCATTATTCCAGTCGCGAAACGCGGTGATGGAACGGACCGTGTGCGAGCCAATGTCCCAGGAAATATCGGCGGAAATCCCGTATTGCTCGTCATCCGCGTCGTCGCGATGATCCTGATTGATCTCGTAGTCGTCAGCGTCAATCATCTCGGTAACCGGGCCGGTGGGCAGGAAGGGGCCGGTGGGAGAGAGCACGGCGCTGATTATCGGCGCGTAGCCGGGCAGCACAGTGTCATCCTTGACCTCGATCACATTGCCCTCATTTTCGACACTGGAATAGTCCAGCGTGACGGTGGCGCTGAGTTCCGCGCTGGGCTCGAAATACAACTTGCCGCGCACGGTCAGGTCCTCCCAGTCACCAAACTCGTCCTTGCTCCCGGAGTCCAGAAAGGTATTGTCGCCATAGCCGTCGCGATTGGCGTGATGTAACGAAAGCCGCCCGGACAGCATGTCGCTCAATGGACCACTGACGAAGCCGTCCACACGCAAGGCGTCGTAATTACCATAACTGCCGCGCACTTCGCCTTCGAATTCCTCGCTCGGCGCCCGGGTGCGGATATTCAATGCACCCATGGAGGCGTTGCGCCCGAACAGCGTGCCTTGCGGGCCGCGCAGCACTTCCACCAGTGCAATATCGGTGAGCGACCCCACCAACGCGGAGGTGCGCGGGTAATACACACCATCGATGAATACCGCCACGCTGGGTTCAAGGGCATTGTCCCCCACGGAACCCACGCCGCGCATGATGATGCGGTTGTTGACTACGTTGCTTGATGTACTCAGGGTAAGGTTGGGTGTGTAGTCGCCAAGATCCTGCAGCGTGTCAATTCCGGCCTGGTCGAGAAATTCCCCGGAATAGGTGGAAATGGAGATGGGCACCTCCTGTACGTTTTCCTCGCGCTTTTGCGCGGTGACCACCACCTCTTCGATCTGTTGCGCGTACGTCGGCACCATCGTGCCCGCGGCCAGAACAATTGCGGTCAGGACAATCAGGATTGTGGAACGCATCTCCCTGCCTCCCGTTAAATATTCTCTGAATAAGCCCATGCGTGACTTGCGAGGGGCTACCCAAGTCTAATCCAGTTTGACGGGTGGCGTAATTGCCCGATTCCGGGTATGCAATGCCGTCCCAAAACTGCGGGTTTGGTATTTCCAGGCGCGAATGGTGGCTGACCAGTGATCCTGTGAAAGGCCGGCCTTCTGCCGCAGCCGCGCCAGGAATCGCGCCGGGTCGCTGATTTCGGACCAGACTTTTGGAAGGAACGTTGCGCGGTGGCCCTGGTCTTCAATAGTCAGCCCGTCAGTACCCGGCAACAGCTGTTCAAGAAGGTCGCCGGCGCTCTTGAAATGCAGTTCGGTGGGTGCGGTCAGGATCGCAATTTCCATATGCAGGTCGGCAACTTCGTCACGGCGAATGGGTGGGAAGCGGGCATCCTTCCCTGCCGTGCTATGGCTCCGTTCCACCAAGTCCAGCACCAGAGGTCGAAATGCCCGCAGACTGCCGAGACAGGCACGCAGCCGTCCGCCCTTGGTGAGTGTGACAAAGGTGGCGCCTGGTCGCTGCAGTGCAGCAGCAAAGGTACCCACTGCGACTCGAGGAACGGGTTTTCCCGCCACCGCACAGGCAATCGATTTGCGGGCAAGTTCCAGCAGCTGTGTTTCATCCGCTTCGGTTATCCCCTTGTCCACCGTGACGGCGTCAGCAGAAAATGTCCAGGCTCCATATCCAACCACGCGATCACGCCGACCCGTGGTATCGCCGGAACTGAGTACGTTCAAGGTTGAAGGCGTCAACCCCAGGTCGGATGCCTGTTGCAGCAAGCCATTGACGCCACGCCAGCCGCAGGCGTCCCGTGAGCGAATGCGACCCGGCGCCAGAGACATGATGGCGCGACTGCTTTGTTCATCCAGCCTTTGCGCTTCCTCGTAGGCATGGTAATGACTCAGGTCCGAGGAGATGAGTATCAGGGTTTCAGGACCACCCCAGACTTGTTTCAATGCCGCCGCAACCTGGTCCCTGCTTGCTGCCCCAATAGCGACCGGGGTCAGTTGAAATTCAGGCAATACCTTTTGCAGGAACGGCAGTTGTACCTCCAGGCTGTGTTCCTTTGCGTGGGGTTCGTCGGCCGCAACGCAACAGGGAAGCGAGAGCAATGCCTGAACATTGTCCTGATCCAGCGGCACACTTCCGAGGGGCGTATCGAAAGCAGAGACACTTGGGACGGCGATACCGGGAATGCCGACACGGTGGGACGGGCCAAGCAGCACCACGCGCCGGAGGGTCTGTGCCCCGAATTGAACCCTGGCATAGGCGCTCGCGGCAATGGCCCCGGAAAACCTGTAACCCGCATGGGGGACAATCCAGGCCTTGGGGACGGGCGCCATACCCGATGCTTCCGGCAGCAAGGCGTTGGCATGCTGCAGGAGACGGTCCACAAGGTCTGATAACCGCTGTCTGTCGGCAGGATAAAATGTTCCGGCGACGGCGGCGGGTCTGCTGGATGACATGCGTTGGTCCGGGTTCGGTGAAAGGGCACTATGATCGAAATGCAAAACCTTAGAAAGTGCCATCCGGGTGGGTGCGATTGCCTGTCACCCGGTTCTGGCAGGCATGTGCGCTACAATTAATTGCCAACAGGTGGATGCGAAGCTCGCGAGCAGGCCCGGCTGTGCGAAGCCGCGGAGCGAGTCCCGAGACATATCAGATAGATTGGCGAGGGACGAGCGAGCACGCGACAAAGCAGACGAGCCGCGCAGCAGTTTTGCATCAACCTGTTAAAGGAGGGCCAGATGCCGACCCAACTGAATGAAGAGGGCGCCATCCAGTTCACGGATGGCCTGCCCCTGTCCGGTGACGCGCGTTTTGATCCATTGTTAACCGCGTGGGATATCAAGTGGGGCGGGGCCGTAGGGACCGGCGTGACCCTCACCTATAGCTTCCCCGGCAGCACCGCGTACTGGTCTTCAGATTACTCGGATGACAATGAACCATCGGATATGACCAAACTGAATACGAGCCAGCAGGCCGCGTTCACCGATGCGTTGCAGACCTGGGCGGATGTGGCCGATTTGAGCTTCGTGCAAATAACGGATGCGACCACCGCCAGTGGTGAGGTCGCAATCATCCGCGCGGCAATCTTTGACGGCATGACGGGTGCGTCAGGCTGGGGCTACCTGCCGGGATTTTTCGCCAGCTCCGGGGACGTTTGGCTGCACCCACTGGATTTCGTCAACGCCGAAGACCTCGCGCCCGGCGGATACGGGTTTGCGACCCTGATCCACGAGATCGGCCACGCGCTGGGCCTGTCCCACCCCAATGACAATGGGGAGGCCCCGGGGTTCGACAATCGCACCACCATCATGTCGTACAACGAGCATCCCTTTGGTTTGTTCCGCATCGTTACCGACACCGGCAGCGGATTCCAGTTCGATTACGTCCTGATCAATCCGGAGACGCCGATGCCGAAGGACATCGCCGCCACACAATATCTGTACGGCGCCAACTTGGCGTACGCGGCCGGCGACGACCTGTACACGTTTGACACAGACACCCCGTTCATCAAGACCCTCTGGGATGCAGGGGGCACGGATACGATTTCAGTCTCGAATTTCACCGCGGGTTGCAAGATCGACCTGGTGGCCGGGCATTTCAGTAATATCACGATCCCCTCTGATCCTTTGCCGGACGGTTACACAGAATTGAATGTCGGCATTTATGACGGGCGCAGCAACCTGGCCATTGCCTATGACGTGGTCATCGAAAATGCCATCGGCGGTAGCGGCAACGACAGCCTGCTTGGCAACAGTGCTGCAAATGTCCTTACCGGTGGCGCCGGCAATGACAAGCTGAACGGCAAGGGTGGCACTGACTTGCTGGAAGGCGGACCGGGCAACGATACTTACACCATCGACTCCGCATCCGAGATCAATACCGGAACTGCGGACGCCGGCACCGACCTGGTCAAAAGCAAGATCACCTACACGCTCGAGCCCGAGCAGGAAAATCTCACGCTGGCCGGCACCGGCATCACCAACGGTACCGGCAATGATCTTGGCAACAAGCTTACCGGCAATGGCGCCGCCAATGTGCTCTCCGGGGAAGCGGGGGATGACACACTGTTCGGAGATCTCGGCAAGGACACGCTGGTGGGTGGCGACGGGGCGGACGTATTCCGGTTTGGCGCCAAACTTGGGGGCGGCAATGTGGACCGGATCAGTGATTTCACATCAGGGGAAGATACATTGAAGCTTGCGGATGACATCTTCATACGGCTCAAGGAGGCCATCAACAATGAAACAGCCGCAGGCCAGGTGGTTTTGCGCGATTCTGAATTTATCGCGAATCCGGCCGGTGTCGCAGAGGATGCCGGCGACCGGATCATCTACAACACGACCACCGGCGGGGTATATTACGATCCCGACGGGACCGGCGCGCAGGCCGCAATCAAGTTCGCTGTCTTGGATGGTGCGCCAGTGCTAGCCGCAGACGACATACTTGTTTACGCCGGTTAAACCGGGGATGGTGACTCCGCGGCGCCCGGAAATTGCATGGGGATGGCGCACTGTCGCCGGCAGCGAACAGTGCAACCGTCCCCCGGGTTCCCGCCGGCTTCAACTGACTCAGCCGTTATGCAGCTCGTCTAGACGGTCGATGTTCACCTTTTCGACGGCGCCATCCAGGGCCTGCTTGTAGCACGCGCGCCATTCCTGTAGCGCAGTGAGGTTGCGGGTATCCTTCGTGCCGCATACGGCTTTTGCCGCAGTTCGCAGTCGCTGATACAGGGTCTCCACGCCAGGGCCGCGTGCGACATCCAGGTCGGAGAAATTGACGGTGACAGCAGGGGCGCCGGTTGCGAATGCCTGTTTGACACTCTGATGCTTGACGATGGCGCTGCTTGTGGGTGCATAGGCGGCAAACACAACCAGCGTCGCCAACAATGAATTGCACAATTGCGGATTGTTCATGGCACTTCTCCTCTCTCAGTGGTGGACTTCAATCACACCTGCGGCGCAGGCTTGCGTGATTGGAGTCTGCAAAGTACCGAAATGGATGCAGTGTTTGCAGCATGCATTCGATGAGCAGAGAGGGATGCGCGATAATGCGCGAAAGGCGCGCCCGGTGACAGCGACCAACGGTTGAGCTGGAGCGATGAAATGATTTCCCGCAGGCAATGAAAGTCTATTTTGCACCGGATACCTCCGATCACCCGAACTGGGGTTGCCGCGTCATGGGCGCGTGGTTCCCGGCTGGGCTGGCGGGGGCGGGTGCGCCCGTTACGTTTCGCACCGGCAGCCAGTGGTTCTACCGGCGGCATCCTGACATGCCGAACCTGCCCTCGTTGGCTGATTTCCGGCGATTCGCTGCAAGGATTGGTTCCAGAAAAGACCTGTCAGGGATGGCTGCGATGCTGGAGGAATGCGACCTGGTGTATTTGAACGGCGAGAACTTCATTCGCCCCGGGACACGCAAGGGACGCAAGTTGTTATTCCTTGCTTACCTTGCCAAGGCGGTGTTCAAAAAACCCTGCGTTCTCACCAATCATTCGGTCGATTTCTCGGAGCCGGAACTGGCGGAAATCGCGCGTGAGGTCTATCCACTTCTGGACGAGGTGCATTTCCGCGAAGAGGCTTCCGCTGAGGAGGGTTCCCGGTACGCCACTGCGGGGTGCTGGCGTCTGATCCCGGATGTAGCCTGGGCCATTCCCGCTGCTCCGCGCTCTGAATGGGGCGAATTGGCATTCCGTCCCGGTCAATTCAGCGCCTGGCCGGATAGCGCTGAAAATTTTGACCCCCGCAATCCCTATGTCACGGTTTGTGGAAGTTCGATCATGTCACTGAAGCAACACAAAGATACTGATGTTGTTCCCGCATTTATCGCTCTGTGCCGTCGGCTGAATAAAGAAGTAGCCCCAGTGGTTCTTGCGGCGCCCGACGAATCTGATCTGAAAATCATGCGCAAGGTCCAGGCCGCGCTCAAACTGCCGCTGCTGGGTCTGCATCTGCCCGTGCGGCAGGCCATTGACGTGATCGGCAATGCAACCGTGCACGTCGGCGGCCGCTGGCACCTGGGAATCTTCGCGGCCACCGGCGGCACGCCACTGGTGGCACTGAACGCCAACAATCACAAAGTCCACAGCCTGATGCGGCAATTGCGGATGGACGGACCTGTGTTTGATGTATTACGGCTCGCGGACCATGTTGACGATATCGTCAGGCTGGCACGGGCGCACGTTGAGTCTGGGCCGGCATTGCGCGCCAACATTCTGCGACGAAGCCAGGAATTGGCGGCGCAAGTGGATCAAAACATGGAGTTTGTGCGGCGGCTGGCCGCGGCGCGCGGCAAAACAGCCTGAAAAACGGCTGGCGCCTCCCGTTGGCGCAAATCGACACCGGGAGGCGCCAATGAATGCAGCTTTACATGCAATTCTTGATAACGACTTCCGTAAGGAATTTCATCTCCGCTGCCTTGTCCTTGGAGGTGACGTTATAGCCACCTTCAATCGCGTCTCGCCCCGAATGCCGGGGTAACTGCACGGATTCGCCCTCTTTTTGAAGTGTATGCCACCTGTAAGTTTTCTGAACGCGTTGCCAGTCGTAGCGTGACATCGGGCCAATTATCTAACTGGAGGTCACGATGTATCGCCTGATGCCTTTAATATTGGGGACGTCGTTGCTTTTGGGATGCGCATCGAATCCGGACAGGATCAATGCCACCTATGTTTCAGCGCTGAAATACACGGAATACGACTGTGCCCAGTTGTCGTTGGAAATGGAAAACGTAAGCCACCGTACGTCGGCTCTTTACCAACATCTGAAAAAGGAGCGGAATGCGGACAATTGGCAGACCGGGGTAGGGTTAGTGCTCTTTTGGCCCGCACTTTTCTTCCTGGAGGGAGGCGACGGCCCGGAGGCGGCCGATTACGCCCAGTTGAAGGGGGAATACACGGCGTTGCAAGAGGCGGCCGTACAGCACAACTGCGCCATCACGTCAAAGTCGCCGGATGACGTCATAAAGGAAACTGAAGCGGCGGAAAAGGCGGGGGAAAAAGCGGCAGAGGGGACGAAGCCCCTCAGGTAGGATCGGGGAATTACTTTCGCTCAGGCAACGAGAGCTGCCATTCCCGAAATGCGAAGTCATTTTTGCAGTGTCCGCCGCGCCCCTGACACAGCACGGTCCGCGCGTTGCGACTCAGAAACAAATGCACGCCGAACGGCTCGCGCGTTGGGATTCCAGTGGGTAACGCTACGGTCCCAGGATGTACTCCGGGGCGCTGTGCGCAGGTGGGCAGATGATGGCAGGGCGAAGAAGAGTGGCGATTTGTTGAGCGTTTAACTCGTGAATTAATTGCCGCAGGTTAAAGGGCTAGTCCATTCGCATTTGTATACTTAAATTGCTGTAGCTTTATTTACGTTTTCTTAGGGGAATCCAATTACGGGCAGGGGCAAAATGAGCTGCAAAACGCATTCAATATTTTTCGCGCTACTAACCGGGACAGTGGTAGGGCTGGCAGGTTGCGCATCTCCGCAGGTAGTGCAGGAGCGCCAACCAGGTGATCAGGATTTGTCGTGCGATCAATTATTCATGGCAATGCAGGAAGCGAGGGATTTTGAAAGTAGAGCACGGGGAGAGCGTGGGGCGACGGGAACAAATGTGGCAGCGGCTTTGTTCTTCTGGCCCGGGTTGCTCGCGACCTACGCGAATACAGGCGACGCCATAGAGGCAGCGAAGGAGCGTCAACGTCATCTGACGTCGATTTACGACGGCAAAAGCTGTACGCGGCAACAAGCGGAATCATCCGGTAATACGGAAACTGCTACGACATCGGGCGGGGCGGCGGTCGCAGGGCCGTACACGGTAGCCGCTGTAAGCGGGGCACCGGCCTATCCGGAGCCAGTGGCCGAAGGCGAACCATTACACACATTCGCAAATGGCACCGTTCTAACGGTAATTGAAACCACGGCGGATGGAAGGTGGCACAAGGTTGTGATTCCTGATGGCCGGGCAGGTTATGTCCCAGGGGTAAATGTGCGCGGCCCATAGGAAGAGAGGGCTTTCGGGTGGGCGGCGGCGAGTTCGCTTTTGCGAGAATTGAAGCGGGCCGAGCTACAGTGGAAATTCCGTGTTAACCGAGTTGGACTTGAATCGAGTCAGACTCATAAATTTAACTGGTCGGGGTGATAGGATTTGAACCTACGGCCCCTGCCTCCCGAAAGCAGTGCTCTACCAGTCTGAGCTACACCCCGAATTTGGAGTTGGTGAATCAACTCCGGTTAATAATCAAAATGTTCTTTCGACGGCAAAGCGGGCCAGTCCTTCCAGGGCGCTGCGATGAGCCGTCTGCGGGATCGTCGCGAGGGCTTCCACGGCCTTCCCGGCCTCGGCCCGCGCGCGCCGCGCAGTGTACGCAATAGCCCCGGTTGATTCAATTGCTTCCAGCACCTGTTGCAGGCTGTTCAGTCCGCCATCACGCAGTGCCGTGCGGATCACATTGGCCGCGTCATCCGTGCCATTCCACATGGCATACAGCAGCGGCAGGGTGGGTTTGCCTTCCGCCAGATCATCACCGATGTTTTTACCCAGATCGGCATTGTTTTGGCTGTAATCCAACACGTCGTCAATCAGCTGGTAGGCGACGCCAAGATGGCGGCCATAGGTGGCCATGGCGCTTTCGATTGTCTGGTTGCTGCCGGAAATCACCGCACCCAGTTGCGCGGCGGCCTCGAACAATTTCGCCGTTTTGTTATGAATCACCTGCAGATACCGGGCCTCGGTGGTCTCCGGGTCATGGCGATTGAGCAACTGCTGTACCTCGCCTTCGGCGATGGTGTTGGTGGCACTGGCCAGGATTTCCATGACGCGCATGGAACCGGCCTCCACCATCATCTGAAACGCGCGCGAGTACAGGAAATCACCGACCAGCACGCTGGCCTCATTGCCCCAGCGTTGATTGGCGGTGGCCTGTCCGCGCCGCAACAGGGATGCATCCACCACGTCATCGTGCAGCAGCGTGGCGGTGTGGATGAACTCGATGATGGCGGCAAGATTGATATGTTGTTGCCCGCGATAGCCCAGCGCCCCGGCGCTGAGCAGGACCACGGCGGGCCGCAGCCGTTTGCCGCCGCTGTTGACGATATAATGCCCAAGTTGATCGATGAGGCCGACTTCAGAATGCAAACGATCCTGGATCAGCGCGTCCATGCGGGCCATATCGGCGGCGATCAAGGCCCGAATGGTGCCGAGGTCTAAATGCTGCTCAAGGTTGGCGGAAGGCGTCGACAAGGGGGATTCCTGTGGGAAGGCAGCGCATTTTGCCAACCCGTTCAAAGGATTGCCATGTAAAGGTCCCACCTTTCCCGGCCGCGTTCTGCAAGCGTGGACGGGAATAGTGAATAAGGTGATATTTCCACTTGAATCAATGGGTTCAAGACCTTAGAATCTGCGCCCTTCTTAATATACCCAACCCCCCGGCAGTTTGGCAGGAGAAGTCCATGTACGCGGTCGTCAAGACTGGAGGCAAGCAGTATAAAGTGAAGGAAGGCGACGTCATTCGCGTCGAACTCCTCAATGCAAAGGAGGGTGACAGCGTGCGCCTGGATAGCGTGTTGCTTCTGGGTGATGGCGACCAGATCACCGTGGGCAGCCCGATGATCAAGGGCGCCGCCGTGACCGCCACGGTGCG
>Ga0156012_1172_pt2 | contig 35637 bp, 29 predicted proteins | sample RifCSPlowO2_02_FD_107666 | JGI IMG/M metagenome (GOLD analysis project Ga0156012, IMG submission 107666) | Gammaproteobacteria bacterium RIFCSPLOWO2_02_FULL_61_13
GCGCCTGCTCCAGTTTCTCTTTCACGGTATGGGAGCCCTGCAGCGCGGCCTTTTCCGCCAGCCACACCTCTTCAAGGTCCTGATATTCGCGCCCCACATCCGTAATCTGTTCGACCAGCTTTTCCAGCCGCTTTTTCGATGCCGGGTCGGTTTCCTTCTTCAGCGCCTCGCGTTCCATTTTCATCTGGATCAGACGCCGTTCCAGCCGGTCCATGGATTCAGGCTTGGAGTCCATTTCAATGCTGATACGGCTGGCCGCCTCGTCCACCAGATCAATGGCCTTGTCGGGCAACTGGCGATCGGTGATGTAGCGATACGACAGCGTCGCTGCCGCCACAATCGCCGGATCGGTGATCTGGACATTGTGATGGACCTCGTAGCGCTCCTTCAGGCCACGCAGAATGGCGATGGTGTCCTCGACGCTGGGTTCATTGACCATGATCTTCTGGAAGCGGCGCTCAAGAGCGGCATCCTTCTCGATGTTTTCACGGTATTCATCCAGCGTCGTTGCGCCCACGCAGTGCAGTTCGCCGCGCGCCAGCGCGGGCTTGAGCATATTGCCCGCGTCCATGGCCCCCTCGGCCTTGCCGGCGCCCACCATGGTGTGGACCTCGTCGATAAACAGGATGATCTGCCCCTCCTGCCGCGCCAGATCGTTCAACACGGCCTTGAGCCGTTCCTCGAACTCGCCGCGGAATTTGGCGCCGGCGATCAGCGCGCCCATGTCCAGCGCCAGCAAGCGTTTGCCCTTCAGCGCTTCCGGCACCTCGCCGTTGATGATGCGCTGGGCCAGGCCTTCCACGATGGCGGTCTTGCCCACGCCGGGTTCACCGATCAACACCGGATTGTTTTTCGTCCGACGCTGCAGCACCTGGATGGTGCGCCGGATCTCCTCGTCGCGGCCGATGACCGGGTCGAGCTTGCCCTTCTCGGCGCGCGCCGTCAGATCTATGGTGTATTTCTCCAGCGCCTGGCGCTGCTCTTCGGCGCCTGCGTCATTGACCTTCCGGCCACCGCGCAGTTTGTCGATGGACTGCTCAAGGCGGGAGCGGTCGGCCCCGCAGGCCTTCAGCGCACGGCCCAGGTCGCCACGGTCCTCGAGCACCGCCAGCACAAACAATTCGCTGGAAATGAACTCGTCGCCACGCTGTTGGGCGAACTTGTCGCACAGGTTGAGTGCGCGCTCCAATTCCTTGGAGACATGCACTTCCCCCGCCGTCCCCTGTACCCGCGGCAGGCGATCCAGCATTGCGGCAAGATCAGATCCAAGCCGCGCGACATTCACTCCGGCCGCGGTCAGCAACGGCCTGATGCCGCCGCCGGACTGATCCAGCAGCGCGCTCAGCACATGGGCAGGTTCAATGAACTGGTGGTCACGCCCCACGGCAAGGCTTTGCGCCTCGCCGAGGGCCTGTTGGAACTTGCTGGTCAGTTTGTCTGCGCGCATGGCTTCCGCTTTCCGACGGGTAATGTGGATGTTGACAAGATATGGGCGCGCGGGCCGGAATCAAGGCCGGCCCGCCCGAATCAGGCTGCCCGTTCAATCATTCTTGATCCTTGTCAATCCAGATGAGTGCGGACATGCGTCCGGTTTGTCCGTCGCGGCGATGGGAGAAAAAAAGTTCCGGATTGTCATGGACGCAAAGGTCGCTGCCATGAATCGCGCGTACTCCCTGTCGCTGCAATTGATGTCTCACAAGTTGTTTCAGGTCCGCGCACCACCGATCCTTTCCCTTGGGCGCGAAGCAGTCGGTGGATTCGGGATTCAATTGCAGGCAGGCTGATCGCACATCCGCGCCGACCGCGTAACTGTCCGGCCCGATGCACGGTCCAATCCAGGCCAGCATATGTTCCGGGTGCGCGCCCATGGCTGCGAGCGCCGCCTCGATGATACCCGCGGCAATGCCGCGCCACCCGGCGTGGATGGCGGCAACCTGGCTGCCGGCTCGATCAGCCAGCAACAGGGGCACGCAATCTGCAATCAATACCGCGCACACGTGCCCGGGGTCGGAGGCGTGACTGCCGTCGGCCGGTTGCGCCAGCCCTTCTGCTGCCTCGATCACGCGCTTGCCATGAACCTGTTGCAACCAGCAGGGATCATTGGGGAGATTGAGTCCGCGCCGCAGTTCGACCCGGTTCGCGGTTACCGCCGATGGGTCATCCCCGACATGGAGCGCCAGATTGAAGCCCCGGTATGGGTGCCTGCTGCCGCCGCCCAGCCGGGTGGTTATGCCCGCGCGCACCTGCGCCGGCGCCGGCCAATCGGCCGGCATCCACCAGCGCGGCGTTTCCCCGGCAGGGCGCATGGGCCGGCGGATTCAGTCTCTGGCGCCGGTCCCGTCGCGCCGCAACAGGTCCAGCAGCATTTGCATATCGGCAGGCAGCGGCACCCTCCAGTGCAGTTCCTGTCCCGACACGGGGTGCACCAGGCCCAAATCGCTGGCGTGCAGCGCCTGGCGCGGGAAAGCCATGACTGCCGCGCGCAAATCCGCTGCTACTCCGCCCGGGATCATCCGGCGCCGTCCGTAGACCGGATCCCCCACCACCGGATGCCGGATATGGGCCAGATGCACGCGGATCTGATGCGTACGCCCGGTCTCAAGCATGACGCGCAGGTACGTATGCGCCTGAAATCGCTCCAGCACGCGGTAATGCGTGACCGCATTGCGACCGCCGGGCGCGACAGCCATGCGCTTGCGATCCGAGGCATGCCTCCCCAGCGCTGCATCAATGGTTCCACCGGCGGTGAGCACGCCGTTGACGATGGCACGATACTCGCGCCGCACCTTGCGCCGTGCCAGTTGTGCCACCAGATACGTATGGGCCTCCGGGGTTCGCGCCACAACCATGACGCCGGACGTATCCTTGTCCAGTCGTTGCACGATGCCGGCGCGCGCCACCGACGCCAGACCGGCATCATGATGCAGCAATGCGTTCAGCAACGTCCCGCGCGGATTGCCGGCGCCTGGATGCACCACCAGCCCGGCGGGCTTGTTGAGCACCAGGATGGCCTCATCCTCGTACACGACCTGGAGTGGAATGACCTCCGGCTGCGCATCGGTTTGTACGGTCTCGATCTGATCATCAATGTCTATGCAGTCCCCCGTCTGCACCAATGCGCGCGGGCGTGTCTGTTTCCCGTTCACACGGACCTGGCCGCAGCGGATCCAGTTTTGCAGCCGGGAACGGGAATGCTGTGGCAACAGGGCTGCAATCGCCTGGTCCAGCCGGCGGCCTGCGTGTTCAACCGTAATTACCAATGTCTGCAACTCTCGGATGCTCCGATCCCGCGTCAACCCGTCCCGTTCAGGGTGCCATGCCGCCTTTACGCCCCGGGAAGGGTTGGGTTAGGCTGGCGGCATGCGCGCCTTAGTGTTTGTTTTCGTCTTGCTGCTGGCTGGTTGCTCATTCTTCGGCAAAGACGACTCGGATGAAACCCAAAACTGGACCGTGGAGCGTCTTTACACCGAGGCCAAGGGCGCGTTGGACGCCGGTTATTACAGCAAGGCGGTGGAATATTATGAGTATCTGGAGACCCGGTTCCCATTCGGCGTCTACGGGCAGCAGGCCCTGATGGATCTCGGTTATGCCTACTATAAGGCAGAGGATTTCGATTCTGCGATCTCCGCCTGCGACCGCTTTATCCGCCTGTATCCGCAAAATCCCGGTGTCGATTACGTGTTCTACCTGCGCGGACTGATCAATTTCAATCGTGGCAAGGGTTTGAGCGAGCGCTTCCTGCCGCTGGATCTTTCCCAGCGTGATACCGGATCGTCATTGCAGTCATTCCACGATTTCGAGGAATTGGTGTCAAAGTATCCGGACAGCAAGTATTCGCCCGACGCACAGAAGCGCATGGTCTACCTGCGTAATACCCTGGCTCAGAACGAAGTCAACGTGGCCACCTATTACATGCGTCGCGGGGCCTACGTCGCGGCCGTCAATCGCGCCCGCTACGTGGTGGAAAACTACAACCGCACCACCGCCGTACCCGATGCGCTGGTCCTCATGGCCAAGGGCTACAAGGTGCTGGAGATGGACGACCTGTCCGCAGATGCATTGCGGGTGTTGGAAGCGAACTATCCGAATCACCCGGGAATAGCGGAAACCCGGGAAGTGGTTGTGCACTGACGCGGGAGTCGGTCGCGATTACCCGTGATTATTCCCGGTAACCCGAGGTGATCGGATAGCGCCGATCCCGTCCGAATGCACAGCGGCTGATCTTGACCCCCGGTGCCGCCTGGCGGCGCTTGTATTCGCTCCGGTCCACCATAGTCACGACGCGCCGCACGGTGGCGGCGTCAAAGCCGCTGCCGATGATCTGGCCGGGGCTCTGTTGTTGCTCGATGTAGCGCTCCAAAATCCGATCCAGCACCGGGTAGGGCGGCAGGGAGTCCTCATCCTTCTGGTCGGGGCGCAATTCGGCGGTTGGCGCCCGCGTCAGGGTCCGGTGCGGAATTACTTCCGCGTCGCGGTTCACGAATTCGCACAGCCGGTATACCTGGGTCTTGAACACATCCTTGAGCGGGGCAAATCCACCGGCCATGTCCCCGTACAACGTGGCGTAGCCGACGGACAATTCACTCTTGTTTCCGGTGGCCAGCACCAGTCGGCCGGTCTTGTTTGATACCGCCATCAGCAAAACGCCGCGGCACCGCGCCTGGATGTTTTCCTCGGTCACATCCGGCGCCAGGCCGGCAAATATCGGGGCCAGCGCCGCATCGAATGCGCGCGTGAGATCATCGATGGAGATGTGCCGGCAGGGCACGCCAAGGCGCGTGGCCAGCAGCCCGGCATCCTCGCTGCTCATGGCGGCGGTATAGCGCGAGGGCAGCGCCAGTGCCTGTACGTTGTCCGCGCCGAGCGCGTCCACGGCGATACACAAGGTGAGCGCGGAATCGATGCCTCCGGACAAACCGAGCACGGCGCCGCGGAAATTGTTCTTGTGCACGTAGTCGCGCACGCCCAGCACCAGCGCCGCATAAGTGCGGGCATCAGGAGCCGGGGCCGGATTCAGGATATTTTCACCGCTGAGTGCCGCAGTCCCGGCATCGTTCCTCAGTTCCAGGCAGTACAATCCTTCGGCAAAGTGCGGCGCCGCCAGCGCCAGTTTCCCGTGGCTGTCCATGGCGAGAGACGCACCATCGAATACCACCTCATCCTGCCCGCCGACGAGATTCGAGTAGATGATTGCCATCCCCGTCTGTTGCACGCGCTCCGAGAGCAGCGCAACACGCTCCTCGTGCTTGTCGGAGTGGAACGGGGAGGCGTTGATGTTTATCAGCAGGCGCGCGCCGGCGGCGCGCGAGTTTTGCGCCTGTGTCGGCGTCCACAAGTCTTCGCAGATACTGAGCGAGGTGGGTATGCCGTCGATCTCCCCCAGCGCCAGCGAGTCACCGGGGCAGAAGTGCCGCTTTTCATCGAATACGCCGTAGTTGGGCAATTCCTGCTTGCGGTAGCTGCGGTATACCGCGCCGTCACGCAGCCACACGCAGGTGTTGAACAGGCGCCGATCCGCCTGTTCCGGGTAACCGAGGATGATGTCAATGCCGCGCGACGCGGCCACTAGGCGCGGCAGCGCGGCACGCACGCGCTCATGCAACGCCGGCCGCAACAGGAGGTCATCGGGCGGATAGCCCACCAGGGCGAGTTCCGGGAATACCACCATGCCTGCGCGCTGTTCATCCCGCGCCCGCGCAGCCCACTGCAACAACTTGTCGCAGTTGCCGTCGATGTCGCCGACCAGGAGGTTTATCTGGGCAATGGCAATACGCATGGTCGTAATTATGCGCCGGATTCGTTCGGCGGGATTACTCCGGAATGACTGAAGCGAAGCATTTCCCTTGGCACCGCGCCGGTTTGCCTGCGGCCGCTCCGATCGCATTTTGTCGGACACGCCGTGAATCCATCCATGGAGGCTCGGGTGGCGCCGTCCTGGCGCCACACGGTCCGCCAAAATGCGATCCTCGCATCCACGCAATCCGGCGCCGTTCGCCAGGATGTATCCAGCAGCCCGACACGAGGGATCCTGTTTTGCGGGACGTGTGAGGCCATGGATGGCCGAACCCGAGCCTACACGGACGTACTTGCCGGCGTGCCCGCAAAACAGGAGCCGGAGCGGCGGGATACGCTGCCCCGATCATTCCCGGGTGGCGCCGATTCATTGTAGCTGCGGGCAGGTTGCCCCCGGATTGTCCGGTGGCGCCGGCAAAAGCTACGAGAGCGGAGAGGGCGTTACAGGAGTCCCGCCAGCGTGCTGCCGAGCAGCGCGGGCGAGCGCACTGTCTTCACGCCGGCGGATTCCAACGCCGCAAATTTGTCTGCCGCCGTGCCCTTGCCGCCCGCGATGATGGCGCCTGCATGCCCCATGCGTTTGCCGGGCGGGGCGGTGACCCCGGCGATATAGGCGACCACCGGCTTCTTCACGTGTGCCTTGATGAATGCCGCCGCCTCTTCCTCGGCGGAACCGCCAATCTCGCCCACCATGATGATGCCCCTGGTATCGGCGTCGGCCTGAAACAGCCCCAGGCAATCAATAAAATTTGTCCCATGGATGGGATCGCCGCCGATGCCGACGCAGGTACTCTGTCCCAGTCCCGCCAGCGTGGTCTGGTGCACGGCCTCATAGGTGAGCGTGCCGGAGCGTGACACGATGCCGACCGCGCCCGGACGGTGGATGCTGCCGGGCATGATGCCAATCTTGCACTGGCCGGGGGTGATGATGCCGGGGCAGTTGGGTCCAATCAGGCGCGCATCGGGATAGCGTTCCAGTGCCGCGCGGGCGCGCAGCATATCCAGCACCGGAATGCCTTCAGTAATGCAGACAATGACGCAAATGCCCGCATCCGCGGCTTCGGTAATGGCCTCGGCGGCAAAAGCGGCCGGCACCATGATCATGCTGGCATCGGCGCCGGTGGCGTGCACGGCATCGTGCACGGTATCGAAGACGGGGCGCTCCAGGTGCACTTCGCCGCCGCGCCCGGGGGTAACGCCGCCCACCACCTGCGTGCCGTATTCGATGGCCTGTTTCGCGTGGAAGGTTCCCTGCCGGCCGGTAAAGCCCTGCACGATCACCTTGGTATTCCTGTTCACGAGGATCGACATCAGTGCCCCCGTTCCTTTGCCGCGGCGACCACCTTGTCCGCCGCGTCGGCCAGATTGTCCGCCGCAATGATGCTCAGGCCGCTGTCCGCCAGCAGGCGCTTGCCCTGATCCACATTGGTGCCCTCGAGTCGCACAACCACCGGGACTGATACGCCCACCTCACGCACTGCCGCTATGATCCCATCCGCGATCAGATCACAGCGGACGATGCCGCCGAAGATGTTTACCAGAATGGCCTTCACCTTGGGATCGGAAACTATCAGTTTGAACGCCTCGGACACGCGTTCGGTGGTTGCGCCGCCGCCCACGTCGAGGAAGTTGGCCGGGTCGCCGCCATGCAGCTTGATGATGTCCATGGTGGCCATGGCCAGCCCGGCGCCGTTGACCATGCAGGCGATATTTCCATCCAGCGCGACATAATTCAGATCGAACAGCTTGGCGCGGTTCTCCTTCTCATCTTCCTGGGTCGGGTCGCGCCATTCCTCCAGCGTGTGTTGCCGGTAGAGCGCGTTATCATCCACGGCCACCTTGCCATCCAGGGCCTCGAGCTTGCCGGCCCTGGTGATGATGAGCGGGTTGATCTCCACCAGGCTCAGGTCCTTGTCGATGAACAGGCGATACAAGGACTTCAGGATCGCGGTCAGCTGCTTGATGTGGTCCGCTTCGATCCGCAACGCAAACCCGAGCCGCCGGCATTGAAACTCCTGCATGCCCATCACCGGGTCGATGACGAACGTCAATATCTTTTCCGGTTCCTGCGCCGCTACTTCCTCAATGTCCATGCCGCCGGCCCGGGAGCCGATGACGGCGACGCGCCGCCGCGCCCGATCCACCAGCATGCTCAGGTAAAGCTCGGATCCGATGTCGCAAAGGGACTGGACCACCACACAATTAACGGGTTTGCCCCCGGGGCCCGACTGTTTCGTCACCAGCCGTGAGCCGAGCATGCGTTTGACGCAATCCTCGAGTTCGGCGCGTCCGTGGACAATCTTGACGCCGCCGCCCTTGCCGCGACCACCGGCATGCACCTGGGCCTTGACCACCCAGCCGTCCCCGCCCAGGTCCGCGGCATGGCGCAAGGCATCTTTCACATTATGGGCATGACTTCCCGGGGTGACCGGGATGCCATACTCTGTAAAGAGGATCTTTGCCTGGTATTCGTGCAGGTTCATGAATTGCGTCCGACCAAATGGTCTTTCCCCGGTGCGCCAACGGGCTCGATACTGTTGGCGCGAACAGTTTACACAGTAACCCCCGAAAACTGAACGCACATGCTGCGCGCCATATTGCTGCTGATCGTATTAATCGTTGCCGGCCGGCTGTTGTCGCGATTGCTGCGCGGAACCGGTGCGCCGGTGTCAAAATCAAGGGACAAAGTAGTCGCGCACATGGTGCGTTGTGCCCATTGCGACACTTTTGTTCCTGCTGCGGAAGCTGTCTTGGACGCTGATACGCCCTACTGCTCTGACGCTCACCGCCGGCTTGGGCCGGCGCAAAACCGATGAATGAATTTGATCCGCTGCCGTTGCGCCAGGACACCAACTGGCGCGCCCTGAATTATTTCAACGGCTACCGGTTGGTGGTCGCCGCATTGTTTGTTGCCTTGTATTGGATCGGCCAGCTGCCGGAGCCCCTGGGCGTGTATGACAGCCGCCTGTTTGGGGTCGTCGTGCATGGTTACCTCGCCGCCGGCGTCGCGGCGTTTGTGCTGGTCGCCTACCGGCTGCCCCGTTACAAGCTCCAGGTGTCGGGGCAGGTGCTGATGGATGTGGTGGCGATTACATTGCTCATGTACGCCAGCGACGGCCTGTCCAGCGGCTTTGGCATGTTGCTGGTCATTGTCGTGGCTGGCGGCGCGCTGTTGATCCCGGGAAGGATCGGTATCCTGTTCGCCGCCATCGCCGCCATCGCGGTGCTTGGCCACGAAATTTATCTGCATTTGCAGCGGTTTTATCCGCAACCGAATTTTACCCATGCCGGATTTCTCGGCATGACGTTTTTCGTGACCGCCTACATCAGTAACACCCTCTCCCTTCGTATCCAGGTTTCGGAGGCGCTCGCCGCCCAACGTGGACTGGATCTGCAGAATCTTGCGCGGCTCAATGAATATATAGTGCAGCAGTTGCAGTCGGGTGTGCTGGTGCTCGACGGGAATCAGCGCATTACCCTGATCAATGAAGCCGCGCGGTCCCTGCTGGCCGCCCCTGCGCATAGCGTGGGACTGCCGGTGCCGGAACTGGCGCCGTTCCTCGCCCAGGTCATACGGGAATGGCGCGCGGCACCCAATCTCCCCGCGCTGTCGGCGATCGGGCCGGGCGGAACGGAGGTTCAGTTGTCCATTTTGCGGCTCCCGTCCGGAGCGAATGAGAATCTGCTGATTTTTCTCGAGGATGCCGCCGAGTTGCGTCAGCGCGCGCAGCAGATGAAACTCGCGTCATTGGGCAGGCTTACCGCCAGCATCGCGCACGAGGTGCGCAATCCCCTGGGCGCCATCAGCCACGCCAGCCAGTTGCTTTCGGAAAGCCTGTCCCCGGAAGGCAAGGAGCGCCGGCTGACCTCCATCATCGAGGAGAATTCACGCCGCGTGAACGGCATGATCGAAAGCGTGCTCAGCATCAGCCGGCGCGGCCGCGCCCAGCCGCAGGCGATCCATCTGCATGAGCAAGTGCGACGTTTCGCCGAGGAGTTGCGGGCGCGCAATAGCCTCGACGCCGAGGCCGTTGTCCTGCAATCGGAGGCAGCGGAAACCGTCGTGCAACTGGACCCGGATCAGTTGTTTCAGATCCTGTGGAATCTGTGCGAGAACGGCCTCCGCTACAGCCGGCGCGCACCACTGCTTACGCTGAAATGCGGCACTGGCGCCGATTCGCGCCGGCCATTCGTGGAAGTAATCGATACCGGATCGGGTGTGGCCGCCGAATCGCGCGAACAATTATTCGAGCCCTTCTTCACCACCGAACCGAAGGGAACCGGGCTCGGGTTGTACATTGCCAGGGAGTTGTGCGAAGCGAACCAGGCCGTGTTGCAACTCGCCTGGACCGGCGCCACCGGAACGTGCTTCAGAATTACATTCATGCCGCCGGATCGGCGGCCAACCGATTCATGACTTAAACCTGGTTCCGCGAATGCGCAGCGCATTGATTATCGACGATGAGCCGGATATTCGGGAGTTGCTGGAGTTGACCCTTGGCGACATGTCCGTGACCTGCGCCTGCGCGCCGGACCTGCGCACCGCCAAGGCGCTGCTCAAGAAGCAGAGTTTCGGCATCTGCCTCACCGACATGCGCCTGCCCGACGGCGACGGCGTGGACTTCGTCGGCTATCTGCAGCGCCATCATCCCAACCTGCCGGTGGCGGTTATTACCGCCCATGGCAGCATGGACACGGCGATTCAGGCGCTGAAGAAAGGGGCGTTCGATTTCCTCAACAAACCGGTGGACCTGGCGCACTTGCGCACGCTGGTGGAAAACGCGCTGCAGGCGTCGGAAACGGAGGTGCAATCGATCCCGCGATTGATCGGCACAAGTACCGCGATGCGCGTGATCAGGGAGAAGGTGGCGAAGGTTTGCCGCAGCCAGGCGCCGGTGTATATCAGCGGCGAATCCGGCGTCGGCAAGGAAATGGTGGCACGAATGATCCATGATGAAGGCCCGCGCCGCAGCGGGCCATTCGTGCCGGTGAATTGCGGCGCGATCCCGCCTGATCTGATGGAAAGCGAGTTCTTCGGGCATCGCAAGGGCAGCTTTAGCGGGGCCACGGCGGACAAGATCGGTTTGTTCCAGGCCGCCGAGGCCGGCACGCTGTTCCTGGATGAAGTGGCGGAATTGCCGCAAGCCATGCAGGTCAAGCTGTTGCGGTCGATCCAGGAAAAGAAGGTGCGCCCGGTCGGCGATCAGAAGGAAACGCCGGTAAATGTGCGTATTCTTAGTGCCACGCACAAGAACCTTGCCGCACTGGTACGCACGGGCGCTTTTCGTGAGGATCTTTTCTATCGGATCCACGTGATTGAACTGAACGTGCCGCCACTGCGGGAACGGCGTGAGGACATCCCTGCGCTGGTTGAACATATCCTGGGGCGGGTGTCCCAGGGTCCCGGCATGGAGCGCGTGACATTGAGCGCCGCGGCGATGAACGCATTGCTGGAATATCCGTTTCCCGGAAATGTCCGCGAACTGGAGAATATCCTCGAACGCGCGGCCACGCTGTGCGAGCAGGCCGTGATCAATCCGGCTGACCTGCAACTCCCCAGGACTGACGCCGGGACCGCGGCACCGATCAGTGGTGGGGTGATTTCCGCATCTGATGAAGCAAAACTGGATGAACACCTGGGTGACGTGGAGCGCAATCTGATCCTGGATGCCCTGGAACAGACGCGCTGGAATCGCACCGCTGCCGCGAGGATCCTGGGGCTGAGTCTGCGCTCGCTGCGTTACCGCCTGAAAAAACTCGGACTGGAGTAGTCGTCATTGCACGAGCCCGGCTTTGGACGTTTACGTCATCTGGCTGCGCCCGGGATTCACTGCGCCTGTGAGTCCCGCAGTGCGCCGCCAGGCATGCAATGATCGCAGAAATTGCCGTCGTCATTCCGACGTTCAACGAGCGTGACAATATCGCGCCGTTGCACTCAGCCCTGTCCAGGTCCCTGTCCGACTGCAATTGGGAGGCGGTATTCGTTGACGACAATTCCCCGGACGGCACGGCGGCCAGGGTGCAGGAACTGGGGCAGCATGATTCACATGTGCGCTGCCTGCTGCGCCTCGGCCGCCGCGGGTTATCCTCCGCCTGTATAGAAGGCGTGCTCGCCACGGCGGCGCCGTATGTTTGCATCATGGACGCAGACCTCCAGCACGATGAGTCCATCATCCCGCGCATGCAGGAACTGCTGCGGGATGGCCGGTTTGATGTGGTCGTTGCCACGCGCTACGCGACGGCCGGCGGCATGGGCACACTTGCCTCCGGCCGTGTGCGGCTGAGCCGGCTGGCAACCTGGGTGGCGCGTACGCTTACACGCGTCCCGGTATCCGATCCGATGAGCGGTTTCTTCATGTTCCGCCGCGAATGGTTCGCCCGGATTGCGCCGCGATTGTCCGGGCGCGGGTTCAAGATTCTGCTGGACATGCTGTTATCCAGCCCGGCACCGCCGCGCTATGCCGAAGTGGCATACAAGATGCGCTCGCGCATGCACGGCGAGAGCAAGCTATCGATATCGGTGGTCTGGGATTTTGTGATGTTGCTGGCGCACAAGCTGTCCGGCGGCGCGATCCCGGCGCGCTTTATATCCTTCGCGGCGGTGGGAATGAGCGGGGTGGCGGTACACATGCTGGTCCTGGGGGCACTGCATCGCTGGGCGGGGTTCGCGTTTCTGATCGCCCAGACCGCCGCCACGGGCGCGGCCATGACCAGCAACTTCGTTCTCAATAACCGGCTTACCTACCCGGACCGGAGGTTGCACGGCGTGGCAGCGGTACGCGGGCTGCTGAGTTTTTATCTGGCGTGTGCATTTGGCGCGTTGGTTAATGTTGCCCTGGCCGGGTGGCTGGCATCGAAAGGCTTCCCGTGGTGGGGCGCCGGACTGCTCGGCGTGGTGGCCGGCGCGGTGTGGAATTATGGCAGCCCCGGGATACTTACCTGGCGCGACACGAGCCGGTAATCAGGGTGGGTTTCATTCACTGCGAGCATCCGCGCGTTCCGCCATGGCTTGAGCCGTGCGCGGTATTCCTTTTTATCCTCGCCAATTACCTGCTCAGCGCCCCGCGCGGAGTCGTGCTGGACGACGACGGCTACTTCATCCTCGCCGCCTGGTACGGCGGCGTTGCCCATCCTCCCGGCTATCCGCTGTACACGTTGGTTGCGAATCTGTTCACCCATATTCCCGCCGGAAGCGTGGCGTTCCGCGTGCACATGTGCAGTGCAGTGTTCGGAGCGCTGGCCTGCGCGGTTATCTGGGATCTGGTGCGGCGGGTTAAGGGGTCACGCATGGCCGCGTGGACTGGCGCCCTCGGCTATGGTTTTTCCGGCACGTTTTGGTTGCAGTCGACCATGGCGGAAGTGTATTCGCTCAATGCGTTTTTCTTCTTTGTGCTGTTGTGGCTGTGCGCAATACCCGGAAAGCGTGCATCCCGTGGAGTCTGGATCGCTGCCTTGTCCGGCCTGTCCCTGACCAACCATTGGCCGCTGATGCTGCTTTCCGCCCCGGCACTCGCGCTTGCAGCGTGGCCACATCGTCACGCATTGACGAGGCGGCCGTTGCCGGCGCTGACCTGGTTCTGCATCGGACTGCTTCCCTATGCCTGGATGGTGTACCGATCGCGTGTTTCGGAGATTGCATTCTTCGGCCCCATCGAGAGCCTTTCCGACTTCTGGTTCTATGTGAGCCGCGAGGCGTACACCAGCATCGATCAAAGCGCCGCCGCCGGGTGGATGGACAAGCTCCGCTACGCCACATTCTCATTGACGGATGCCGCGCGTCAGTTTGGCTGGGTGGCGGCGCCGTTCGCGCTGGTGGGCCTGGCCGCGCAGTGGAAAGTATGGCCGCGATCCCTGTGCTGGGCACTGGTGGCGGGGTTTGCCGGGAGCACGCTGGTGCTGGCGATGCTGCTGGGTTTCGATTGGGATCTGATGCATCGAAACGTATTTGCACCGTATCCGCTCGTGGCGCACGGCATATTTGCGGTCTGGGTGGCGCTGGGCGTGACGGTGATGGCGGACTGGCTCGCGCGCAGTTTCCCGGCCCCGGCACGAACCCGGATCGTGCTGCCGGCGCTGGCGCTGATGGCAATCGGCAGTGTCTGGCTCAGTAACGCGCCGGCAAATTATCGGCCCGCTGCAGGGTGGGCCAGTGAGTTTGCCACCACATTGCTGGAATCACTGAAACCCAACGCAGTCCTGATTGTGTCGGGAGACTACGCGGTCGGACCGGTTGCGTACCTGAACCGGATCGAGCGCCTGCGGCCGGACGTGGAAGTATTCAACGTCGCCGGCCAGCTATTTACCAATCGCGTGGTATCGCCCCGCAGCACCGATCCGCTGGCAGCCCGGGCCGCCTTTGAAAATTTTATTGCGCAAGAGCAGCGGCCGATTTATTACCATCTCAATCTGCCGCACCAGCGGCCCGTCACATTGCATGGGCTCTTCTATGAAGTGGCGCGCGACCTCCCCGCCGGCGACAACAAGGTAATTCTGACGCCGCGCATTGAGCAGTTCTTCTCGCGCATGTTTGCGCAGGACGAGCCGAAGGACCTCAGCGAGCTGATGCACCACCGTCAATTGGGTGCGGTATATTGCCGTACCCTGGCGGCCCTGACTGAGGCCCTGGAAAACACGAAGATTTCCACCAGCCTGGAAAGGAATTGCGCGGGATATTACGGGCTGCTGGAGCGCGCCACTTTCCTGCTCGCGCGGGAACACCCTGATCCGACACAGGCTCTGGCGTTGCTGCGCCTTGCCGGTGCGCGACAGGGCGAGGCAGTGAGCATGCAGAGTATTGCCATGCTGGATAATTTGTTCGGGCTTGCCTACGATCAGCTCGGCGCATCAGACAAAGCGAGCGAACATGTTCGCCGTTCGCTGGCGCGCTGGCCCGATTCATCCAATCCCGCTCATGCCATGATGCGCGCGGGCCAGTCCGGACAATGACGCGACTCCCGCCGAACCCGGCATCCACGAGAACCCGCCGCGTGAGTGAGAATCTGAAGCAGACGGAGCAGATGGCCTTGAATACGGCTGGACCAGCGGAATTGCCAGGCAACAATCCGAACCATCGGCGCCACGCCGTGACGTCGCTGATAATGCTCGCGGGCGGCGCGCTGTATTTCGAATTGGCGCTGATTCGATTCACCGCCGCCGAAGTCCTGTATCTGGGCTATTTCAGCAATTTCATGCTGATCACGGCATTTGTCGGACTCGGCGTGGGGTTTCTCGCCGCCGGCCGGCAAATGGACCTGGGCCGCGTGTTGCCATTCACGCTGCTGTTCCTGTTCGCGCTCGTACTCGTATCCAAATTCGATGTGGACCTGCTGCGCAATCATTTCGGCCTGTTCTTTTTTGGCAATGTCACCGGGCAGGCCGGGGCGCCGGCGGCATTGTTGCTGGTGGTGCTGTTCTTGGCGACGGCTGCCTTTTTCGCTGCTGTCGGCGCACGCCTCGGACAGGCCTTTGCGGGCTTCACGCCTCTCAGGGCGTACACCTGGGATGTATTGGGCAGCCTGTTGGGGATTGGGTTGTTCTCGGTGCAGAGCATGGTCGGAAGCGGGCCAATCACCTGGGTCTTCACTGGAACGCTGCTGCTGGGCGCCGGTTGGATCGCCGATGCCCGCCCCGGAACGCGCGGCACCGCCGCGGGACTGGTAGTCGCCAGCATGTGTGTGGTGTTGCTGCTGCTCAGCGCGCGCACCGGCATGCCGACGCAGTGGTCGTCCTACCAGAAGCTGACACTGGCTGAGAATGATTCCGGTCTCAGGGTGGTATTCGCCAACGGCATCGCGCATCAGTTCATGCATCCGGCGGCCAAGGCCGGCGTCACCTATTATGGTGAGCCCTATCGCCAGGCGGCCGCTGCGGGTCTGGCACTGGATAATGTGCTCGTCATTGGCGCCGGTTCCGGGACCGATGTCGCCGTGGCACTGAACTTTGGCGCCCACCAGGTGGATGCAGTGGAGATTGATCGCGGTATCGTCAATTGGGGCCGGATGTATCACCCGGACCAACCGTATGCAGATCCGCGCGTACAGGTACACGTCACCGACGGTCGCAAGTTCCTGCAGAACACCACGCAGAAATACGACCTGATCGTTTTCGCGCTGCCGGATTCGTTGATGCGGTTGTCCACGCTGTCCAACATCCGGCTGGAGTCCTACCTCTTCACTACCGAGGCGTTTGCCGCGGCGCGCTCGCGGTTGAAGGACGGCGGGTTGTTCGTGCTCTACAACCAGTACCGCTGGCCGTGGCTGATAAACAAGATCGCGGCGACGGCTGAACAGACGTTTGGCGCGGCCCCGGCAATCATTGCCTTCGGCGACACCACGGTGATTGCAGCAGGTGGTGCCATCCGCGGCGCGGCGATAGATCGGTCGGATTTCGAGCGACTGCCCACCGACAACTGGCCGTTCGTTTACATGCAGAAACCCGCCATTCACTGGCTGTATATCGGAATGATCGCGCTGTTTCTCGGTACGTCCATGCTTGCGGTCCGGGTCCTGGCCCCGGCGGGCACGCTCGGGCGCCCGGCTTTCCCGTTTTTCTTCATGGGCATGGCCTTTCTGTTGCTGGAGACCAAGAGCCTGGCGTTTTTTTCGCTGCTGTTCGGCACCACCTGGCTGGTCAACGCCATGTCGTTCGCCGGTATTCTGTGTTCCGTGCTGGCAGCCAATCTGATCATCCAGCACTCCCGCTGGCGTAATCGAAATTTGATGTTTGCCGGGCTGTTCGCGGGACTGGCACTCGCTTACCTGTTGCCTGCGCAGGTATTCCTCGGGCTGCAGTCGGAGCAGTTGCGCTACGGCGCCGGCGCAGCATTGATGTTCGCGCCGATCTTTTTTGCCAACCTGGTATTCAGCCGTTCCTTCATGGAAACCGAGGCCAGTGCGAGTGCGTTTGGATGGAACCTGCTCGGTGCCGTAGCCGGGGGCGGGCTGGAGTACCTCTCGTTGCTGACCGGATATCGGGACCTGTTATGGATCGTCGGCCTGTGCTACCTGTTGGTTTTCCTGATGGTTCGGACCAGTCCGCAGCCCGCGGTCGGTCAGGTTCCCGCCGGTGCGCCCAGGGTCACTGACTGACGTCGCGTCGGAACGCCTGGCGGCCGGCGCTGTCGGGCTGAGTACGCTGCTGGTCTACCTGTGGAGCGCCCCGCGCACCGTGGTGCTCGAAGATGATGGTTTTTTTCTGCAGGCGGCGTGGTTCAATGCCGTCGCCCATCCACCGGGCTATCCGCTCTATGTAGCGTTGTCCCATCTTGCCACGCTGGTGCCGCTGGGGTCGGTGGCATTCCGGGTGCACGCGCTGTCCGCAGTGTTTGCCGCCAGCGCCTGTGTGTTGCTGTTTCGACTCGCGCGCGGATTGATGCTGGCGCGGGAGGTCGCGACGGTCGCCGCAATGACGTTTGGTGTTTCCGCGGCATTCTGGTCCCAGGCCATCATCGCCGAGGTGTATTCCCTGCACGTCCTGTTGTTCCTGGGCTGCGCCGCTATCTGCGTGAAAATCGGAGATCAACCTGGCCCGGTGGCCGGCCGGGACGTTGTGCTGATCGGCATATTGTCCGGCCTGGCATTGTCCAACCATTGGCCATTGTTCGTTATGTCGACGCCGATGTTGCTGCTGCTGGCCTGGCCGGCCGGCGCCAGTCTCTGGCGCAACGGCATTGCTCTCGTGGCCGGCCTGTTGCTGGGGCTGTTGCCGTATGCCTGGATGATCTGGCGCACGCATGTGGTGCCGGAATTTTGCTTTGCCGGACCCATTACCAATTGGCAGGAGTTCCTCTCCCACGTGGGACGTCAGGGCTACGCCGCCCGCGATCATAATCCGGGCGCGGGGTGGTGGGACCGGGCGCTGTTTTCCTGGTTTGTTGTGCGCGAGACGGCGCGCCAATGCACCTGGGCGGGTGCCATGCTCGGGATAACCGGGTTCATCTGCCAGTGGCGATACTGGCCGCGGCGCATTTGCTGGGCCCTGACGCTCGGCTACCTGGGCAGCACGTTTCTGCTGATCCTGTTACTTGGATTTGATTACGACGAGTTTCATCGCCACACGTTTCGCGTCTACCCGCTGATCAGTTACACGGTGTTCGCGCTCTGGATCGGGTTGGGACTGCAGCGGCTGACTGTTCTGCTGCCCGCGTCGTGGGGGATGGCGCTGCGCGGCATTCCTTTGCCGTATGCCGCAGGCGCGTTATTGCTGGGTCTGACATTAATCACGCACCTGCCCGCCAATTATCGTGCCCGGGACACTTGGGCGGAGGTCTACGGCCGTGCCATCCTGGGCAGCCTGCCCGGGAACGCCGTCTTTTACAGCAACGCGGACACCGTCAACGCGCCAGTAGGCTACCTGCACCATGTGGAAGGCGTGCGTCCGGACGTGCAACTCGCCAGCGGGCATAGCCTGGAATTAAATGGGCGCCTGATCCGCCCCTACACATTGTCCGCGCCGGAACTGCAACGGGTGATAGCCGCATTTGTGGCCGGGAGCTCGTGGCCGATCTTCTACCTCAACGATTTTCCCCACGCCTACGGGGAGGATTTTTTCGGACTGTACTTTCAGGTCAACCGGGAGGCACCCGCAAGCCACGCGCGCGCCATCCTGACACCTGCAATTGCGCAATATTATCGCGCCATCGCTGCGCTGCCGCCGCCAACGGACGGCTGGGAGAATATGCATCTGCGGCTGCTGCGCCAGGATGAGTGCCGGCTACTGGCTGCGTTGATCGCTGTGACCGAGGTAATAAAAGATCCGCCCACTGCCTGTCTTGGCCTGCACGGGCGACTTGTATTGGCGCAGCAGGCCCTGGCCCTCGATTCGAACTCGGGTAGCGAGGCAGCACGAAAATTGCTTCAGAATCCCGAGGCATTGCTGAAGGAGGCGGTGTACAAGAAAGATCGTGCGCTGTTTGAGGGGCTCTATGCGCTGGCGCATCAGTCCCCTGGGCGCAAGGGCGATTAGGGTCAAAATATGACAATAATTGCCTTCTGCTAATGACGTGGCTTCCCGGCGCGATCCTTAATATTGATGATATTCATGCCAATTTTCGGCGTAAACTGCGGTTGTTTGCCAAATCGACCCATTGGCGCGAAAATTGCCTTGTAATAGGCGCCAGTGATTCCCGTCGATGGTTCGCTCCATGGCACGGAGTACCGTTCAAATAGTGGTTTTCAAAAAAATTACCCACAGTCAGGAGAGATTGCACATGAACAAGATTCAACAGGGCTTTACCCTTATCGAGCTGATGATCGTTGTCGCCATCATCGGCATTCTGGCCGCAGTCGCCATCCCGTCCTACCAGGACTACACGGCCCGCGCTCAGGTGACCGAGGCGATCAGCCTGGCGTCCGCGTACAAGGTGACGCTGGCGGAACTCTATTCCTCCCAGGGCGCGTTTACAGCTGCCAACACGGACGTAGTTGCTCTTGGTGGCACCACGGCTGGCAAGTATGTCGCGTCGGTTCTGACGGACAACGCAAGTGGCGGCACGGTCTCCGTGTACGCAACCATGCGCGCCACGACCCCCGCAGCGGCGGCCATCCAGAGCAGCACCTTTGGTATTGCCACCACTGACGGCGGCAAGAACTGGGCGTGCGGGGCTACGGTTGCTGCTGCCCTTCAGCCTGCGGATATGGTGCAAAACAAGTATATGCCGGGTAGCTGCAAGTAATAATCCCGGTAGCGTAGTGAAAAAAGGCCGGCTTTGCCGGCCTTTTTTTTGGCGCTACAGTGAGTTCGGCACTGACATCACCCCTCCACCCATGCCCGAACAGGATCAGAACAGGCACCGGTTCCTGCCGGCAGCCGCGCTAATTGCTTTATTGCTCGCGGTAATCCTGGTGTATCTGCCGGGGCTGGGCAGCGGGTTGTATGTTGACGATTACTACAACCTTCATCTCCTCAGCACGGTCAAGGATGAGGGCATCCTTGCCTTCGTCGGCAGTGGCGTGTCCGGGCCTCTCGGCCGTCCGTTGTCCTACCTGAGTTTTGCGCTGCAGGCCGGGAGCTGGCCGGCGAACATTGCCGCCTTCAAGTGGGTAAATCTCCTGCTGCATCTCGGCAACGGCCTGCTGGTCTTTTTTATCTGCCGTGCCTGCGCACCGTTTCTCGGGCTGTCGCCACAGATGCGGGATGTGTTTTGTATCTTCTCCACGGGAATATGGCTGGTTCACCCCATGCACCTCACCACGGTGCTGTACGTCGTGCAGCGCATGGCGGAACTGTCCGCGCTGTTCGTGTTTCTGGGGGTATTGGGGTACCTGGCGGGGCGGCGCGCCGTGGAAGCGGGAAGGCTGCGCGCGGGGTATGTGGGGATGACGGTGGCCGTTGGCGCCGGCACCCTGGCCGCGATGCTGTGCAAGGAGAACGGGATATTGCTGCCGGTACTGGTTCTGGTGCTGGACTGGACGTTGCTCCAGGACCGGCCGCGGCCGGCCGCATACCGGATCTGGCGGTTTATCTGTCTCATTCTCCCGGCCGTGCTCATCGGTGGCTGGCTTCTGTGGCAGGCATGGGGATCCCAGGACACGTTCCAGTGGCGGCCCTATTCCATGTACCAGAAGTCGCTGACGGAAGCCGCCGTGCTGCTGGTGTATATCTGGGACCTGTTCGTCCCCCGGCCTTCCGCCTTTGGGCTGTTCCATGACGATTTCCCCGTGGCTGCAGGATTGCTGGGGCCGGCCTGGGTTCTCCCTGCCGTGGTCGCGATCGTGGCGATGATCGTGTGCGCGTTCCTGCTCCGGCGCCGCCATCCCGTGTTCGCATTTGGCGTGCTGTGGTTTTTCGGCGCACACCTGCTGGAATCCACGCACCTGAATCTGGAGATCTACTTCGAGCATCGCAATTACCTGCCGAGCGTGGGTCTGCTGACGCTCGTGCCGTGGCTGCTCGCGCGCCAGGCGCCGCGCCTCCAGTCATCAAGTCCCGTCGTGGCGGCGCTGTGTCTTTATCTGGTGCTCACGGGATGGGTGAGCGTGCAGAATTCGCTCCTCTGGCGCCAGCCGCTGGCGTTAGCCGAGGAGGCGGTGCGCATACATCCAGAGTCGCGCGGGGCCCTTGCGCAGTTGGGTTCGCGTTACATCGGCGCGGGAAATCTGGATGCGGCCCGCGGGCTGTACCAGGATATGGCGGTCCGTTATCCGACAGCGATACTTCCCGCGCTCCGGCTTGCCGCCATTTCGGGTTGTATCCGCAATGAACCGGTCGCGGCGGAGGAATGGGAACGATTGGAATCGCTCGCAGATTCGGGCGGCGTTACCGGCTTCGAGTTCCTGGCAGAACTAAACACGCAGGTTTCCGTAATCAGTGCCGGAGAATGCGGACACCAGTACGCGGAACGCCTCACCGGGATCGTCGAGCGGATGACCACGAATCCAAATCTGCCCAGGGAGCGCGGCGCCCTGCACGAACTGGCCGGCGCATTGCGCCTGACAATGGGCGATATTCCAGCGACGCTGCGGCATTACCGCCTGGCAAAGGAGACCGTACCCACACTGCACAGGCACTGGCTCTATATTGAACTGCTGCTGAAGCTGGGTCGTCCCCGCGCGGCCGGAGATGAAATGGCCGCGTTTCGCGCCACCCTTAAGCAGCAACCGGTGGCCTGGCTTGCTTACCGCGATAAACTGGCGGTCGCCAGGAAATTGCTTGATACCATGAACGGACCGAAGGGCGAACAACCTTGAGCAGTTCTGAATTCAGCATCGTCGTCCCTGCGCGCAATGAGGGAGTCGCGCTCAGGACCTTGCTGCCGGAATTGCGACGCCTGCATCCCGGCTGCGAGTTGCTGGTGGTCAGCGACGGATCCGCTGACGACACCGTTTCCGTTGCACGGGACTGCGGGGCGCGCGTGGTGGTCCTGCCGCATTCCCTCGGCAACGGCGCCGCGGTCAAGAACGGCGCCAGGACGGCGACCCGGGATACGATTGTCTTCATGGACGGCGACGGCCAGCATGCGGCGGCGGATGTGCAGCGCCTGCTGACGGCATTGGATGGCGACTGCATGATGGCGGTTGGAGCCAGGGACGGTAAATCCCAGGCCAGCGTCTTCCGCCTGCTGGCAAACCGGTTCTATAACCTGCTGGCGAGCTGGATGACGGGGCAACGAATTGAGGATCTGACCTCCGGTTTTCGTGCCGTGCGGGCGGAACAATTCCGGGAATTCCTGCACCTGCTGCCCAACGGATTTTCCTACCCGACCACGATCACCATGGCCTTCCTGCGCGCCGGCTACCCGGTGCGTTACGTGCCCATAATCGCCGCACCGCGCGTCGGCCGGAGCCACATTCGACCCTTGCGAGACGGGGTGCGCTTCGCCCTGATCATTTTCCGCATCGGTACGCTCTATTCGCCGTTGAAGATTTTCTTTCCGATCAGCGCTTCCCTGTTCCTGGTCGGGATGGCAAATTACGCCTACACGTATCTGATTGCCGGGCGCTTTACCATCATGAGCGCCGTGCTGATGCTGGCGGCGCTGTTCGTATTTCTTATCGGTCTCGTGTCAGAACAGATCACCGCGCTGATCTACCAGCGCAGAAACTGAATCCCCACGGTTCAGCGGGGCGTCTGCACATGCCAGAGCAGGATCCGCGACCCAGGATACTGGTACTCACCTCGACATTGCCGCGCTGGCATGGGGACGCGACACCCGCCTTTGTGCTGGATCTGTGCCGCGAGTTGGCACGCGAATTTGATGTGCACGTGCTGGCGCCGCATGCAGCTGGGGCGCGGCGCCGCGAAGACTTGAACGGCGTCAGCGTGCACCGTTTCCGCTACCTGCCCGAGGCCTGGCAGACGCTCGCCTACGATGGCGGCATCCCGGAGCGATTGCGGCGCCAGCCTCTGGCGCTGCTGCAGGTACCCTTCTTTCTGATCGCCCAATTCTTCGCGACGCTGTGGCTGGTCTGGACCCTGCGTCCCAAGGTAATCCACGCCCACTGGATTCTGCCGCAGGGCGTAGTGGCGTTGCTGGCCAGCGGCATCAGTCCGGGCCGGCCGCCTACGCTGTGCACGGTTCACGGCACGGACCTGTACGGCCTGAATGCCGGCCCTTTGCGCTGGCTGAAACAGTTAGTGCTGGACCGCATGGCAACTGTGGCGGTGGTCAGTGAAGCCACGCGCGCCGGTGTCGTGGCGCTGCCTGTTTCCCCGGTCAAGGTGCAACTGGCGCCCATGGGAGCGGATACACATGCCGTGTTTTACCCGCCGCCCGAAGGGTCCCGCCGGCATGACACCGCGGTATTTGCCGGCCGACTCGTGGCGGGCAAGGGCGTGGATATCCTATTGCGGGCATGGGCGCGGATTTCCACGGCGGGCCGGCCCTTGCGCCTGGTTATCGTTGGCGACGGACCCGAACGTGCGGCGCTGGAGTCGCTGGTCCATAAGCTCGATCTGCGCGCACGGGTGGAGTTCACCGGCGCACTGCCCCCGGCGGCGGTGGCTGATCATTTCCGGGCAGCAGGCGTCGCGGTGTTTCCGTTCACCGGCGCTGAGGGACTGGGTCTGGTGGTGGCCGAGGCGCAGGCCTGCGGCTGCCCGGTCATTGCCTCGGACATACCGGCGATGCGCGACCTGATCGTGCCGGAGGTCACTGGCCTGATTACACCGCCGGGAGACCCAGCGGCGCTGGCGCGAGCCCTGGAGCGGGTGATGCAGGATGCCGGGCTGGCGCAACGGATTGCGCGCGCCGGGCGCACCGCCGCGCTGCAGAAGTTCAACTGGACTGTCGCTGGCAATCGTTATCGCGAGTTGCTACGGGTGTTGATACAGGCTGGCTAGCCAGTTGAACTAAAACTTTTGCATCAACCTGTTGGGGGCGGGACGCATCTACCAGTCAACTGTCAAGCAATTGACCGTGATTCTCGTAGACCAACTGTTGATTCATTTTTCGTACCCACGGTAGAACGAACGGCAGCCGCCAGTCGGAACGGCCTTGCCATCGATCGTCGTAGCTGATGTGCTCGCGCCGGCCGGGTGCGTCCCGATTCGGATTGCCCGCTATGATGTGGCTGCGGCTGGCCGACAGGTTTATCCCGGCGCCCTGGTCCACACCGATGAAGGACAGTATCCGCCGCATTTCCTGTTCCGGCGCACGGGTGAACATTTCGTAGGAGGCGAGGTATCCGGACACGCCCAGCGCCTGCAGGCGGCGCAGCAATCGCCACTGTTGCAGATGCCACAGGCAGCCATAATAAAGCGGTGAGCGCGTCAGCCACGGAATCATCCAGGCAACGGCTGATGCGGTGCGGCCGAAATGGTAGTGAAGATTGCGCACGTAGACTCCGTCGGTCGAGAACTTCGCCGGGTTGCCGGCGCGATCATCCAGCCGCGATACGATCCACGCGCGCACGTCGCGGACCAGCAGGATCACCCTCAGATCCACATGCTCAATTTGTTTCAGGATCTGCACCGAACGAATGCTCTTGGAGGAATCCACCAGCACTGTGCCGGCACCGAACTGGTCCTGAAACATGCGCAGGCAGAGTCGGTATTTTTCGTCGGCATCTGCGCTCGCGTGGCGATCCAGCAGCGAGCGCATGGGGGCCCAGAAGTTGCACTGGGTTTCGACCTTGCCGCAGGTGCATGACGCCGTGCGCGGAATACCCGCAGTGTCCGGTCGCAACACGGTCGCGATCTCGCCCAAGCCGACGATGCCCGGCTGCGTACCCAGTGCCAGGTCCAGCAGGGTCGATCCGCAGCGGGTCAGGCCAACGATGGCCACAACCTTTTGCCGCTCCCGTGCTGGGTTAGGGCTAGCGGTCATGGATGGAAAGATACACGATCCGGCTGCGCTGGCTAATCTTGAGGCCGGTGCTAGTCACAGGGCAAGGTCGTTGATCTTCCAAAGTCCCAGGCACTTGTCGGCGTATGCGCCTTCACCCTCGGAGCAGCCTTCGTCCAAAATCTGCAGCGGGTTCGGGAACCGGAACGGCGCTGCCTGCAGGTTCAGCGGGCGCCAGTTCCCCGTAGCAATATCGGTGTTTCCGGTTCTGGCAGGAAAGGTCGTGGTCAGCAGGTACCTGCTGCCACTTGCGATCATGACTCTCAGGGCGCGGCGGATGTCTGTATAGGAAAAATGCACCAGGCAATCGCGGCAAAGGATCAAATCCGCGCCGGGCAAGGGTCCCTGCATCAGGTCCAGATGCTGAAAGCGGATGTGGCCGCGCCCGAACAATTGACTGTTTCTGGCGATGAGTTCGCGCACGATGTCCGCCCCGGTATATTCAATCCCGGTCAGGTCCACCTTGCGCATCCAGTGAAAATCCCCGCACGGAATGTCCAGCAGGGTGCCCGCGTTCAGCCCCCTGAGGACGCTTGCCAGCCCGGTGACCAACACGTCCGTTTGCGGATCGTCAGAACCCGGGCCGGAAGCGGAGTCCCGGCCACCCCAGTGTTTCTCTTTGTAGATGGAGGTAAAAACTTCCTCGGGTGGCTTTCCGCGCCAGCGCAATTTCCCGCGCAGGCGCAGATAGGGAGCGGTGATCCAGCGCGGGAGTAGCCGCGCCATCGAGTGTCTGAAGGCGAACACGGTTGCGAATGCCCCGGAAAGGATGCAGGTCTGACCTTGAGCGACGGGACATTATAGTGAGAAGAGCAGATTGTTACGGCGCCATCAACCACGCCAACGGAACCTGACACCTGGCAACCTGCCACAGTTACAATGTGAACTCCGTAACGGTTAAAATATTCAGTCTTATCAAGGAGTAAGCGTCACATTTGGTGGGCATTCCCGGGGCTTTATTTAATCTCTCGGGAGACGGATAATGTTCTAGAAAGTAGAACGTTATAGGTGTGCCCTTGAATACCGTCTTCGCCGGATTAATCACTTCCAAGATGCGCGTGCGCATCCTAATGCGCCTGTTCCAGAATCCCGGACAGCAAGCGTACCTGCGCGAACTCGCAAACGAGTTTGCCGCCTCCACCAGCCAGGTGCGGGAGGAATTGCAGCACCTTTCCGCCGCCGGCCTGCTGAGTGGTGAACGCAACGGGCGTCAGACCTTGTACCGCGCGAACGAAACCCATCCCCTGTTCCCCGAGTTGAATTCAATGGTCAGAAAAGCACTCGGCATGGACCGCATTCTGGACAGCATTCTTGAGCGGCTGGGGAACCTGGAGCTGGCCTTTGTATTGGATGACTACGCCATGGGGCGCGACAGTGGCCTGATCGATCTGGTCCTCGTCGGCGCGATCGATCAGGAGAATCTCTCGGATCTCGTGCGCAAGACCGAGGGCTACATCGGCAGGAAGATCCGCGTGCTGTCATTGACGCGCCCGGAATTTACGCGCTTGCGTCCCGAACTGGTGCGACGTCCCAGGATTCTGCTGTGGGGCACGGATGAGGAATTGAATTCGACTGCGCGGGTGGTGGCATGACTGCGCCGGCCGCAGCCGCTTTGACCGGGTTCATGGATGCATTTGGCCTGACCGCGGAACAGCGCAGCCGGATCACGGTGCAACGGGAGTGGCAATCGCCGGCCCTGCCCATTTCCCTTTCCCTGCTGCTGCCGACGCGCCTGCGCCCGGACCTGTTGCGCAGGTTCCTGGACAGCGCGGCGGAAATGGCGCGTAACCCGGAGCAAATCGAGGTGGTCCTGTATATAGATGACGATGATCCAGGCACGACTGGCATTGGCAGCCCACGGCTCAACCTGACGCGCTTGCGCGGACCGCGCATGCCCATGAGCCAGCTGAACAGCGCCTGCGCCGAGTGCAGCAGCGGGCAGCTGTTGATGTTGACCAATGACGACGTAATCGTGGAGACGCGGGATTGGGACCAGGCGATCAAAGATCTGCGCGCGCAGCATGCGGACGAAATCTTCCTCGCCTGGCCCAGGGATGGCGTCATGGACGCACGGCTGGCGACGTTTCCGATCCTGTCGCGCCGCGCCTGCAGCCTGCTATGCGAGCCGTTTGGCAGCGGCTACCGGCGTCTTTTTATTGATGCGCACGTCATGGACATATTTATCCGCTTGCGCGCAATGGGGCAAAACCGGATGCACTTTCTCGGGGATGTCGTGTTTCGTCATTGTCACGCGTCGCCACCGGCTGGACGAAGAACGGATCTCACCGACGATCTGGAGTTTCTCCGGCAGCGGGGATTGCGCCAATGGCAGGCCGCCACATTAAATGCCGCGGTCCGTGGCCAGGATCGGCCGGCAAATTGCCCGCTGCCGCAGGAAATCCAGGAGCCGGAGAGTTTGTGGCTGGCATTGCGGCTTTTTTCAAGCACCCTGCTGCTGGATCGCGGTTTGCCGTGGTGGAGCCGGTTGAACTGGTGGCTCCGGTTCTGCGGGCATTACTTCGTGACCCGGGGCGCGGTGGCGGCATGGCTGGCTCGATGCACCGGACCCGCCGGGGCCGAAGGCTGACATGCGCACCATTGATCAGACATCCGCAAGCCGGCAAAAGGTGGACGTGCTGTTCATCAACCCCGGCAGCCTGCAGGCGGTGTATCAAAATCTGGCCGGGGAGTTCTCGGCAGTCGAGCCGCCGAGCCTGGCGGCGCTGTTCGCTGACTACCTGCGGCGCAAGGACCTGTCTGTCGATCTGATTGATGTGCCCGCGTACGGCCTTGATCCCGCGCAGGCGGCGCAACTGGCGCTGGCGAAATTCGATCCGACGCTCATCGTGCTGGTGGTCTACGGGTACCAGCCGTCCGCGTCCACCCAGACCATGCCCGCCGCCGGGGCCACCTGCCGCGAATTGAAGGCGCGCCGTCCCGACGTCCCCATCCTGATGACCGGCACGCACCCCGCGGCATTGCCGCGCCGGACACTGGAGGAAGAGGCCGTGGATTTTGTCTGCGGCGGCGAGGGCCCGGATACGATACTGGGCGTTGCGCGCGAAATGCGCAGCGGCAAGCAACGCTGGGACACCGTGCCGAACCTCTGGTATCGGGATGGCGACAGCGTGCGCAATACCGCACCGGCGCCGTTGCTTGAGGCCCTCGATGCCGAGATGCCATCGCCGGCGTGGGATTTGTTGCCCATGGATCGCTATCGCGCGCACAACTGGCACTGTTTTGAAAACATTGAAGCGCGACAACCCTACGCCTCCATTCATACCACGCTCGGTTGCCCCTACCGTTGCACTTTCTGCTGCATCAACGCGCCGTTCGGCAAGCCGTCCTACCGCATGTGGTCGCCGGATACGGTGGTCGCGCAGATTGATGAACTGGTCGGCAGCCATGGCGTGCGCAACATCAAGATTGTCGACGAGATGTTCGTGCTCAACCGCCAGCACGTGCTCGGGATCTGCGAGCGGCTGATTGAACGCAACTACGGCCTCAATATCTGGGCCTATGCGCGCGTGGACACGGTCAAGGATGAATACCTGGAAAAGCTGGCGCGTGCCGGATTCCGGTGGCTGGCGCTCGGGATCGAATCCGCCAGCAAGCATGTACGCGATGGCGTGGAGAAGGGCCGCTTCGGCAGCGCCGAGATCATCGATGTGGTGCACCGCATCCAGGGCGCCGGCATCAACGTCATCGGCAATTACATCTTCGGCCTGCCCGACGACACGTTTGAGACCATGGAGGAGACCCTGGCGCTGGCGCTGCACGCCAATTGCGAGTTCGCCAACTTCTACTCCGCCATGGCGTACCCGGGCTCGGCGCTCTATCGTCTGGCGCTGGAGAAGGGCTGGGCGCTGCCGGAGACCTGGCTCGGGTATTCCCAGCACAGTTATGAAACCCTGCCGCTGCGCACGGAAAAACTCCCTGCCGCGGAAGTGCTCCGCTTCCGGGACCAGGCATTCCATCGTTATTTCAGCGACTCCGGATACCTGGGGTCGGTCCGGGAAAAGTTCGGCGCACCGGTGGTGGCCCACCTGCAGCGCATGACGCAGATCAGACTAGAGCGCCGGATCTGCCAATGAACTTGCTTCGAGTTTTCCGCCGGAATTTCCGGGAGGCATGGCCGTGATTATCAGCCGCACGCCATTTCGTGTTTCATTCTTCGGCGGTGGCACCGATTACCCGACCTGGTACCGGGAAAACGGCGGCCAGGTCCTGTCCACGAGCATAGACAAGTATTGCTATATCAGCGTGCGCCACCTGCCCCCGTTTTTCGAGCATCGCTACCGGGTGGTGTATTCGAAAATCGAGAATGTGGGTCACTACGACGAGATCCAGCACCCGGCAGTGCGCGCCGTCCTCGGCCACCTGGGCTGCGAACAGGGACTCGAGATTCACCATGATGGCGACCTGCCCGCGCGGGCCGGGTTGGGATCGAGTTCCTCCTTCACCGTTGGGCTGCTGGCCGCCATCCATGCGTTGCGCGGCGAGTACCGCTCCGCGCAGCAGCTGGGCGCCGAGGCCATTCACGTCGAGCAGGAGTTGATCCGGGAAAGTGTCGGCTCCCAGGACCAGATCGCCGTCGCCTACGGCGGCTTCAATCACATCCGTTTCCTGCCGGACGGCGACATCAAGGTGCAGCCGATCATCCTGCCGCTGGCGCGCGTGGCGGAACTGCAGGATCACCTGCTGCTGTTCTTTACCGGTCTGTCGCGCGAGGCCTCCACCATTGCCAGGAGCAAGATTGAAAATCTGCCCCGGCGCCGATCGCAACTTGCGGCAATGAACGGGCATGTGGATGCGGCCATCCGTCTGCTTGGCGATGGGCAGGCGGACCTGGCGCAATTCGGCGAACTGTTGCACGAAACCTGGATGCACAAGCGCGAACTGTCTGACCAAGTCAGCAACGGGGACATTGATGCCATGTATGAATCCGCGCGCCGTGCCGGGGCCAGGGGTGGCAAGCTGCTGGGCGCCGGCGGGGGCGGATTCCTGCTGCTGTTCGCCCCGCCGGAGCGCCACGCGGCGGTGCGCGCGGCGCTGTCTGCATTGACTCACGTGCCGTTTGCGTTTGAGCACGAAGGCGCGCGCATCGTCCTGTACCAGCCAGATCGGAAGGCCGGCCACTAAGGCAAAACCCATGAGCGCACCGGTTCGATATTCCTATGCCGGCACCGGTTACTCGCCCGGGGACCTGTCCGGGTACGCACCGGAGTTTCTGCTCCGCCTGTACCGGGAGATGCTGCGCATCCGGCGTATTGAGGAGCGCATCGAGGCGCGCTACCACGAGGACCAGATGAAATCGCCGATCCACCTGGTGATTGGCCAGGAGGCGATCTCGGTGGGCGCGTGCAGCGCGCTCGCCCGCGAGGATGCCATCTACCTGAGTCACCGCACCCACGGCAATTACCTCGCCAAGGGCGGCGACCTCAAGGCCATGATGTCGGAGTTGTACTGCCGCAAAAATGGTTGCGCCGGTTCCGTGGGCGGGTCCATGCACCTGTTCGACGTGGACGCCGGAGTCGCCGGTTCGTCCGCCATTGTCGCGGGGAGCGTGCCGATTGCGGTCGGGCATGCGCTGGCTGCGCAGCAGCGCGGGACCGGCCAGGTTGTCGGTGTGTTCTTCGGTGATGCGGGCGTGGAGGAGGGCGTGTTCTGGGAGAGCCTGAATTTTGCCGTGTTGCACCAGCTGCCGGTGCTGTTTTTCTGCGAAAACAATTTCTATTCCGTGTGCTCGCCGCTCACGGTGCGCCAGCCCGAAGGCGTGGAAATCCATCGCAAGGCGACCGCGTTTGGCGCCAACACCATGCTGGTGGATGGCACCAATGTCCTGCGCGTGCATGGCGCGGTGCGCAGCGCGGTCGCCGCGGCGCGTGCGGGGCGCGGGCCGCAATTTCTTGAATTGCAGGCCTATCGCTGGCGCGGCCATGGCGGCGCCGGTGACGACAGCAAATCCGGCTACCGTTCCACGGACGAGGCCGCGCAGTGGCGCCAGTATTGCCCGGTGGCCGGATTCGGGGATCTGCTGCGCGCACAGGGCCTGCTGGATCCGGACCTGCATGAAAATATGGAATCCGGGATCGCCGCGGAAATAGACGCCGCGTTTGAACATGCGATCAACAGTCCGGATCCGGATCCGGAAGAAATCACCCGTTTTGTCTACAGCCCATGAACAGAAGGATCACGCGCCATGCCGTGGAGTGAGGCCTTCTTGCGCAGCCAGGCCGCGCCCGCCGCGCCCACTGCGGCCGGGGAGCGCGTGATCTCGTATACGCACGCATTGGCGGAGGCACTGGCGCTGGCGCTGGAGATTGATCCCAGGGTGTTCGTCCTCGGGCAGGGCGTGAACGACCCGGTCGGCATGTTCGGCCTGACCACGGGCCTGGCCGCGCGCTTTGGCGCGCGCCGCGTCTTCGACACGCCGCTGTCGGAGGATGCGATGACCGGGATTTGCACCGGCGCCGCGATGCAGGGACAACGTCCGGTGTTGCTGCATAACCGGCCGGATTTCCTGTTGCTGACATTCAGTCAACTGGTCAATCACGCGGCCAAGGTCCATTACATGGACCGCGGCCGGCACCGTGTGCCCATGGTGGTGTGGGCGGCCATCGGCCGCGGCTGGGGTTCCGGGCCCCAGCATTCCCAGGCCATTCACGGGCTGTTGCTGTCGGTGCCGGGACTGAAACTGGTGCTGCCAGGCACGCCCCATGACGCCAAGGGATTGATGCTTGCCGCCATCGCCGACAACAATCCCGTGGTGATCCTGGAACACCGCTGGCTGATGAAGGCCAGCGCTGCGGTGCCGGAGGGGATCTATCGCGTGCCCATCGGCAAGGGTGTGTACCGGCGCCGCGGCAGCGACCTGAGCATTGTCGGCACGTCACATACGTTGCACCTGGCGCTGCGCGCACTGGACTCGGCGGCCTGCGCCGGCATCAGCGCCGACGTGATCGATCTGCGCACGGTGAAGCCGCTGGACGAGGACATCATCCTGGAATCCGTGGCGCGCACCGGCCGCCTGCTGGTCGTCGATCCGGGCTGGTCCCTGGGCGGCGTGTGCGCGGAGGTGGGTTGCCTGGTGGCGGAAAGGGGTTTTGATCTGTTGCGCGCCCCAATCCGCCGCGTCGGTTTGCCCGATGCCCCCGCCCCAGCCGGCTTTGCATTGGAACAGGCCTATTATCCGAATGAAGTCACGCTCGCCGCGGCCATCCGCGGGCTGTGCGGCTGAGGCAACGTGATGGAGACAGCGCCCGTGACCTATCCATTGGCGAGTTCCTCCTGGGACGAGGACGAGATCGCTGCGTTGCAGCGGGTCATCGCCGACGGCCGTTTCACCATGGGCGAGCAGGTGCGCGACTTCGAGCGCCGGTTTGCCGATTATTTCGGCAGTCGCCACGCGTTAATGGTGAGTTCCGGATCCATGGCCAACCTGGTTGGCGTGGCGGCACTGTTTTTCCGCAGCAACCGGCCGCTGCAGCGCGGTGACGAGGTCATCGTCCCGGCCGTCTCCTGGGCCACCACCTATTACCCGTTGCAGCAGTACGGATTGCGCCTGCGATTCGTGGATGTGGATCTGCACACGCTGAACATGGACGTGACCCAGCTGGAGGCCGCGTTGTCGCCGCGCACACGCATGGTGGTGGCGGTCAGCATCCTGGGCAATCCCGCCGCGTTGGCCGAGCTGCGTGATTTCTGTGACCGGCACGACCTGATCCTGTTCGAGGACAACTGCGAATCCATGGGTGCGCGGCTGGACGGACGCTATGCCGGCAGCTGGGGCGACATCGGCACCTTCAGCACTTTTTTCTCCCACCACATTTCAACCATGGAAGGCGGCGTGCTGGTTACCGACGATGACGAGCTGTATCAACTCGCGTGCTGCCTGCGGGCGCACGGGTGGACCCGGGACCTGCCGCCTGACAGCGGCCTGTACCAGCGCCGCAGCGCTGATTTTTTCGAGGCCTACCGGTTCATCCTGCCTGGATTCAACGCGCGCCCGCTGGAGCTGTCGGGCGCAGTCGGCATCGAGCAACTGAAGAAATTGGATCAACTGATTGCAGCGCGCCGGCGCAATGCCGCCCACTTCACCGGATTGTTCCGCGACGATGCGCGCCTGCTCATCCAGCGCGAGCACGGCGAGAGCAGTTGGTTTGCATTCACGCTGTTGTTGCATCCCGGTCTTGCGGATGCGCGCGGCCGCGTCATGGCCGCGCTCAAGGCCGCGGGCATCGAGTTCCGCATCGTCACCGGCGGCTGTTTCACGCGTCACGATGTGATCCGTTACTTCGATTACGACACCGTGGGGGATCTCCCCAACGCCAACCTGGTCCATGACCAGGGGTTCTTCGTCGGCAACCATCCGCGTGATCTGCGCCGCGAACTGGACCTGTTGCGCCGGACCATCGATGGCTGCCTCGGGCCGGACGCTACGGGCGGCGAGGGGTGGTCGTGGACGCGGTGATCCTGGCCGGTGGCCTGGGCACGCGCTTGCGCGCGGTGGTGCCGGATGTGCCGAAGCCCATGGCGCCGGTGGCCGGGCGTCCGTTCCTGGCCTGGCTGGCCGAGTACTGGATCGCCCAGGGTGTGCAGCGCCTGATTTTTTCCGTGGGCTACCGGCACGAGGTGGTGCGGGATTACTTTGGTGATGCCTGGGGCGGCTGCCCGGTGCAATACGCAATCGAACCACAGCCTTTGGGCACCGGTGGCGGATTGCTGCTGGCACTGGCGGAAGCGACGCCTCGGGCAACGACCCTGGTGTTGAACGGCGACACGTTTTTCGATGTACCGCTGACGATGCTGCGCAGCGCGCATATGCAGTCCCAGGCCACGGTGACGCTGGCGCTCACGCAAGGCCGGGGTTCCGGACGCTACAGCGGGGTGCGGCTGGACGCCACGGGCAGGGTGGTGGAATTGGCGGCGCGTTCGGCGGGCACCACGCCGGTCGTCAACGGCGGTGTCTATTTGATGGAGCCTGACGCGCTGGGCGCCGGGTCCGCAGGCACGCCAATGTCGCTGGAAGATGAACTGCTACCCCGGTTGATTGCCTCCGGGGCGCGGGTGCAGGGTGTCGCCTGTCCCGGGCGATTCATAGACATCGGCGTGCCGGAAGATTACCAGCGCTGCCAGGAGTGGTTCGGCAAAGAGCCAGGCGCGCAGGCAGCCACGGCAAACAACTGAAGGCGGGGGACGGAAGCATGGGAATGCGGATTCTGGTGACGGGCGGCGCGGGCTACCTGGGTTCAATCCTGGTGCCCGAACTGCTGGCGCACGGCCACAAGGTCACCGTGCTGGATAACTTCATGTATGCGCAGAACAGCCTGGCCCACGTGTGTGCGCAACCGGCATTCAATGTGGTGAATGGCGATGCGCGCCTGGAGTCCACGCTGGCGCCGCTGGTGCGCGCCGCCGACGTGGTCATTCCATTGGCCGCCTTCGTCGGCGCGCCGTTGTGCGATCGGGACCCGATTGGCGCATCGTCCGTGAACCATGATGCCGTGCTGCTGCTGCTGCATCTGATCGATCCGGCGCAGCAGTTGTTGATGCCGACCACAAACAGCGCCTATGGCAGCGGCGATGCCGGCAATTTCTGCACCGAGGAATCGGAACTGCGGCCGATCTCCCATTACGCGCGCCAGAAAGTGGAGATCGAGCGCGCCATCCTGCAGCGCGAGAACTCCGTCAGTTTCCGCCTCGCCACCGTGTTCGGGATGTCGCCGCGCATGCGCATTGACCTGCTGGTGAATGACTTCACCTATCGCGCCGTGCATGACCGCTGCCTGTTGCTGTTCGAGCCCCACTTCAAGCGCAATTACATTCACGTGCGCGACGTGGCGCGGGTATTCCTGCACGGACTGAAGAATTTCGAATCCATGCGCGGCCGGATTTACAACGTCGGCCTCTCGGACGCCAACCTGTCCAAGCTGGAACTGTGCCAGGCCATCCAGCGCCGGTTGCCGCACGTGGTATTCATGGAGGCGCCGCTGGGCAGCGACCCGGATCAGCGCAACTACATCGTGTCCAACGCCAAAATTGAAGGCACCGGCTACATCCCTGCCCATTCGCTTGATGACGGGATAGTCGAACTGATCAAGGGCTTCACGATGATCAAGAAGCAGGGTTACAGCAACGTCTGAAGGGACAACGCGAAATGAGTTCTTCGATGCGAAGATTTCTGGGTGATCTTCACCGGCAGCGCGATGTCATCCGCCTGCTGGCGCGGCGGGAATTCATGTCTCGCTACGCCGGCACCACGGCCGGGGTGGTGTGGGTGATTGTCCAGCCTGCGGCCACGGTGCTCATCTTCTGGTTCGTTTTCGCCGTCGGCCTGCGCGGCGCCACCGGCCCGGCGGGCGCACAGTTCCTGCCGTGGTTTGTCTGCGGCCTGGTGCCCTGGCTCATGTTCAGCGAGGTGCTGACCATGAGCACCAACGGTGTGCGCGGCAACCTGCAGTTGATCAAGAAGACGCCGTTCCCGAGCGAGATACTGCCCATTGTGTATATCAGCGCGGCTGCGGCGGGGCACGCCGTGATGCTGCTGCTGGCATTGCTGATTGCCTGGGTATACGGCGTTGCACCCGGGCCCGGCCTGCTGGCGCTGCCGTTGTATTTCTGCGCGCTGTGTTTCCTGTTGCTGGGCCTGTGCTGGCTTGGCTCGGCCCTCAATGTGTTTCATCGCGACATTGGTCAGTCCATCGGCATCATAATCAACCTCTGGTTCTGGCTTACGCCGATCGTCTGGGACCGGTCATTGCTGCCGGGCCGCTGGGCGGAGGTCCTGTCCCTGAATCCGATGGTCTTCATCGTGGACGGGTACCGGTCGTCACTGCTGGGTGTCGCACCGGGGCCGGGCCTGGCCGGGGATGCAGCCGTATTCCTGCTGATCTCGGTGCTGGTATTTGTCGGCGGCGCCGAGGTATTCCGGCGCCTGAAGCTGGAATTCGCGGACTCCATCTGAGCGGCGGCCATGCAAACCGAAGCGGCAATCCGGGCAACAGGTCTGTGCAAAAAATTCCGCCTGTTCGGATCGCGCCGTGACCGGCTGAAGGAAATCC
>Ga0156012_1005_pt1 | contig 33550 bp, 33 predicted proteins | sample RifCSPlowO2_02_FD_107666 | JGI IMG/M metagenome (GOLD analysis project Ga0156012, IMG submission 107666) | Gammaproteobacteria bacterium RIFCSPLOWO2_02_FULL_61_13
AAAAAGGTAGACACCCACCTGATCCTCACGGAGGAGCCGCTGGCGGATGCCGCCCGCTATGACCGCCTGCATGCAGAGGAGGTGTCCCATGTCTGACATCCAGAGCCAACTCAAGGCGCTCAAACTCCATGGCATGGCGGACAGTTACGCGGAGCTGCAGAGCCAGGGCGCTTCCGGCGCCAGCGCGTCCCTGGCCGCGTCCGAATGGCTGCTCCAGCAGCTGCTGGAAGCGGAGTCCACCGACCGCGTCATCCGTTCGGTCAGTTACCAGATGCACGTCGCCAGGTTCCCTGTCCCGCGCCATCTGGCGGGCTTTGACTTCAGCCAGTCCAAAGTGGATGAAGCCTTGATCGGCCGGCTGGCGACCATGGAATTTACCCATGCCGCACTGAACGCGGTACTGGTGGGGGGAACCGGAACCGGCAAGACCCATCTGGCAACCGCCCTCGGTGTGGCCGGCATCCAGCATCATGGCAAGCGTGTCCGTTTCTACTCCACCGTAGATCTGGTGAATACCCTGGAACGGGAGAAAGCCGCCGGCAAACAGGGCCGCCTCGCGCTCAGCTTGATGCAGAAGGAATTGGTGATCCTGGACGAGCTCGGCTATCTGCCCTTCTCTCAGGCCGGCGGGGCTTTGCTGTTCCACTTGCTCTCCAAACTCTACGAGCGCACCAGCGTTATCATCACCACCAACCTGACGTTCTCGGAATGGAGCAGTGTGTTCGGTGACGCCAAACTGACCACCGCACTGCTGGACCGGTTGACCCATCATTGCCACATCATCGAGACCGGCAACGAGTCCTTCCGCTTCAAGCACAGCAGTGCCACCGCCAAGGCGCGCATCAAATCCAGGGAGAAATCACAGCGCGCCGCGCCAGCGGAGGAACCCGCGGCAATCTGAACTTCACACCCCTTCCAACAACATAAACAGGAGGTCAAGACCACCGCAGTCTGGTCGACTTATCCACAGGCGCGTAGTACGCTGCGCCGCTCAGGGCCTGGTCAATTTTCAACCGGCACAGCTGGTCAGTTTTCACTCGGCGCCAACACCGCAGGCCATTGACCGGCTCGCGGACGGGCTGGATGGGGATGCCTTCGATTTCGAGGGAATGGGCTGCGCCGGTCACGTTCTGCCTCGCCTCAATTTTGCCGACCCTGCTTTTATGGCACGGTATCGCGCCGGTGCCTCGGCAACGCGGATGGGTCGGTCCTCGGGCTCAATTACGACGCGTACGTGGGCACGTAGTTCTCTTGCCACGCGACGCAACATACTGAGCGAATGGCCCTCGTAATCCGGAGATTCCAGGCGGCAGATTTGTTGCTGCGTGGTTTTCACACGTTGGGCCAGTTGTTTCTGGGACAGGCCGGCGCGACGCCGCAGCGCCGCGACCTGCAATGCCACGTCCCACGCCTGTCCTGCCCGTTTGAAACGGCGGGCAAAGGCCGGATCCGTCAATTGCTCCTTAAGATACTGGTCGAAATTCGTCTGTTTCATGGTTGCATTCTCTTCCGCCAGTCCCGCATCCGTTCATTGGCGGTCTCCAGGTCCCGTGCGGGAATCGAGCGGCCTTTGTTCCTGATTCCATGGACGGCGATAATTCGGGACTGTGTCGCGAGGAATACCCGGACGAGACAATGCCCGCTCTGGGACTCATAGAACTGTATCGTGAATTCCATTGCCTGCCAACATCAATATTGGTGTTAGCGGCTATTCTCCAATGGACGTGCGATCTATGAAATACCGCCTCTTTGGTTGAATCGGTGCTAACCCATTGGGACACCCGTTATTCTTCATTCATTACTCCCATTTCTTCCACGGAAGCGCTGCCGCAACGTGGCCACAAACGCTTCGTCGGCATTTTGACTGAACAGGCAAACTGGCGAATAGCCGCGACGCACCGACATTGCCGCGGCGACAAACATCAATACCATCGTCAGCACCGTGTTCTGCCAGCTGGTCAACGGCCACTGGCCATCCCATGTCAGGATCATGTCATTCGATAGTGGTGACAGGTAAGGTATCGCCCAGATGTCCAGGGGGTTGGAACCTCGTGACCCGACGAGATCCATGAGCAAATGCAGATGAAAAGTCAGGAATGCGAGCCACGCGGTGCGTTGCTTTTGTTCAGCCAGATACCACGCGAGCATTGCCACCAGCAATGCCGCAGGAACACCATGACCCCAGTTGTGGTGATACGTCTCGTAAAACAATAAGTCGGGCCGTCCAAGCAACTTGTTGCCCAGGTCAATGGCGTACCCGATACCATCTATATCAGGCACGACACATGCCCAGGTGACAATGGCGCGATCCCGCGGCCGGAGCTGTGCCATCTCCGACACGGTCCATCCCGCGAGAAGGTGTGTTACGGGGTGCATGACTCCATCATCCTGTCTTCTCCATGCATTACCTTAACGCATCCTATTTCAGGCACCTGCAAAGACCTTCAGCCGCTGAATATCCTTGTAACGACTCGGAATGTCGTCACGATTGGCGGCCAGGCGCAGATCGCGAAGCTTTTCCAGTGCCTTTAGCAACACCGGCAGCGGCGGGCCACTGGCGGTCAGATTTTCATGGTGCTCCTCTTTCAGGCTTTCCGCCGGCCTGGCGATGTACTTGTTCACAAGTTCATCATGATGCTGGGCGGCGGTGCGGCCATGGGCAGCGCACACTTCAAGGAATATCGCCAGGTTGGCGCGGAAGGTCTCACCGCCCTGCCCTGCATCCAGTTGTTCGAGGAAGCTGTTCATCAAGCTCTCGCGCCGCATGCAGTCGCGCAGCAGCGCCTGGTCCTCGGGCATCATGTACAGGAACTTGTCCACCAGCAGTTGCGAGTAATAGGCGTGGTCCGCCTGGCACAGGCCGAGCAGCATGTCGATGATGTTGATGCCGGCGAAGTCGCCGGCATTGGCGCCGCGGTACACATGCAGGCCGACCCGGTGCGGCTTGAAATACGGCCGCACGCAGTAGAAGAACCGATCCACGTCCAGCAATTCGAACAGGCGCGAGTTGTGGCGCGCGACATCGTACAGGGCATCGCGCGCGACGGTCAGCAGGTCACCGGTGACCGGATGGGACACGCCCATGGGCAGCGCGCGAACCAACGCATCGGCGACGCGCTTGTAACCGAGGATCCCGCGCGCGTTGTAATCGGTGAAGATGAATTCGTCCTTGAGGGTGGTGAAGCTCTTGTAGCGGCCATCCACGGCGCGGTTGTGGGTGGTCAGATGGCTGGTGGCGAAGCGCGGGGTCACACCGAGCGATGCGCCCAACTGCATGGCCAGCGCGGACGCCTCGTGCAATGGGGAAACCTGCTCGCGGGTGTGCAGCGTGATCTCGTGGCGTTCACAAGCCGCCATGTAGAGACCCACATTGCCGAGCAGGTCGAAGCCCCGATCAAATCCTTCATCGGTGTTGCCTTCGCGCAGCAAGGGGATGAGGAGAGTGCGTCCCTCTTCCAGCAACCGGCGCTTGATGTCCACGCCGACGCCGGCCACAGCGGCGCGATCGGCCTGTGCGAAGTACAGGTTCTCGAGCTCGGTGTTCAGGTCGCGGAAGCCGCCGCGGATCCAGCGGTCGAAGGCGGCGACGTTTTCGGTCATGACCAGCATGGATGATTACTCCGGGCTAAAAATGTAGCCGATAGCACGCGTTTGTGGTCCAACCTCCACAAAGCGGTGGATTTCGCTTCGCTCAATCCACCCTACCAAGGTGACCCCTGAACACCCGTCAGTCGAAGGGGTGCTTGAGAACGATGGTCTCGGTCCGATCCGGGCCGGTGGAGACCATGTCGATGGGCGTACCGGTGACTTCTTCGAGGCGTTTCAGGTAGGCGCGCGCGTTCGCCGGTAATCCGTCCATGGATTTCACGCCCACGGTGGACTCCTGCCAGCCGGGCAGTTCCTCGTATACCGGCTGGCACTCGGCAAAGGCCTCGGCGCCGGCGGGTGGCGTCGCGCGTTTCTGGCCATTGACCTCGTAGCCGGTGCAAATGCGGATGGATTCGAGGCCGTCCAGCACATCCAGCTTGGTAACGCAGATGCCGGACACACTGTTCAACTGAATCGAACGACGCAGGGTCACGGCATCAAACCAGCCGCAGCGGCGCCGCCGGCCGGTGACGGCGCCGAATTCCGCGCCACGCTTGAACATGTGTTCGCCCATGGCGTCGAACAATTCGGTGGGAAACGGCCCCGACCCCACGCGGGTCGTGTACGCCTTGGTGATGCCCAGCACGTAGTCGAAACTGCGCACGCCAAAACCGGTGCCGGTGGCCGCGCCACCGGACGTGGTGTTGGATGAGGTGACGTAGGGATAGGTGCCGTGATCCACATCCAGCAGGGCCCCCTGCGCCCCTTCGAACATGATGTTGCCGCCGGCCGCCTGGATGTCATACAGCAACTGGGTCACGTCGGTCACCATGGGGGCTATCTGTTCCGCCAGCCCCAGGGTCTCGTCCAGCACCTGTTGAAAGTCCACAGTCTCGGCGTGGTAGTACTTGCTGAGGAGGAAGTTGTGAAACTCCAGTGCCTCGCCCAACTTGGCCGCAAAGCGCTCCCGGTGCAGCAGGTCGCCGACCCGCAGCGCGCGGCGCGCCACCTTGTCTTCATAGGCCGGGCCGATGCCGCGACCCGTGGTGCCGATGGCGGCGCTGCCACGGGCCTTTTCCCGCGCCTGGTCCAGTTGCGCGTGATAAGGAAGGAGTAATGTGCAGGCCTCGCTGATGCGCAGGCGCTGGCGGGCGGGAATGCCGCGTTGTTCCAGTTGCCCCAGTTCCTCCAGGAATGCGGACGGGCTGAGCACAACACCGTTACCCAGCAGGCACATGACCTTCTCACGCAGGACGCCGGAAGGGATCAGGCGCAGCACCGTTTTGACGCCGTCGATGACTACGGTGTGCCCGGCATTGTGCCCACCCTGAAAGCGTACGACGGCGGCGGCCTGCTCGGTCAGCAGGTCAACGATCTTGCCCTTGCCTTCATCGCCCCACTGGGTGCCGATGATGATGACGTTCTTGCCCATAGCAGGGGAGCTACTGCGCTTGCCATCACTGCGTTGCTCGCACCCTCGAAATCCTCACGTACTGGCGTGTACGCTCGGCTTGGGTTCCCGACGTCGCCCTACCGCCTCCATCCTTGGAGGCGTCCGGTTTTTCGGGTGCTCGCGCCTTGTGCTGGCTGCGCTCGTGACGCTCCTTATTTCCCTCCCGTCCGCTTCACGACCCAGCGCCCGCGTTCCAACACGATCTCCCGGTCGCAACCCATGTCCACCGCCGTCCCGTCCTGGCCGGGCAATTGCACAATGACCGCTTCGCCCTGGGATCGCAGGGTATCCAGCAATTCCTGCAACGCCGGGAGTTCCGAGGCCGGGGCAAGAATCGCCGCCGCCTTGGTCACCCGTTGCGTACCCAATGCAAACAGGCGCTTCACGTCGGCGCTGAATCCCGTCGCCGGGCGTTCGCGCCCGAAGGCGGCGCCGATGGCGTCATAGCGGCCGCCAAACGCAATCCCGCTGCCTGCCTCCGGCACGAAACAACTGAACATCATGCCGGTGTGATAGTGATACCCGCGCAACTCCGCGAGATCAAAAAACAGCGACGCGTCCTTGACCTGGCGCGTCACCAACGCGGCGATACGCTCAAGATTGTCGATGCATTCCAGCGCCGGCTGGCCGAGGGCGCGCAGTTTTTTACGCGCCTGGCCGAGCACCTCGGGGCCGCCGTGCAACTCCACCAGCGCCCGCATGGGTTCCGCCAGCCTGGCCGTCACCGACCATTGCGTGGCGAAGACTTCGATCTCCGCCGCCGCCTTGCGTTGCAGGGCGTCGAACAACTGCGCTTCGCGCGCGGCATCCAACTGAAGGTGCTGGATGAGGCTGCGGTAAATGCCCACATGCCCGAGATCCATGTGCACGTTGTGTACGCCGGCCAGCTGCAATGTGCGCAGGCACAGGGCCAGGACCTCGGCGTCACTCTCCGGTCCCGCATGCCCGTACAACTCGGCGCCCAATTGCAACGGGACACGGCTGCCGCCGGGCCCCGCGGGCAGGGTTTGCAACACCGGGCCGAGATAGCACAGGCGCGTGGGCACCTCGCGGCGCAGGTAGTGTGCATCGATACGCGCCACCTGCGGCGTCATGTCGGCGCGGATACCCAGCAGGCGGCCGCTCAACTGATCGGTGACCTTGAAGGTCTGTAAATCCAGGTCCTCGCCGCTGCCGCTGAGCAGGGCCTCGATGAATTCCGCCAGCGGCGGCATCGCCAGTTCGTAGCCCCAGGTTGCCAGCAGGTCCAGCAATTCGCGGCACAAATGTTCCAGGCGCGCAGCGTCCGGGGGCAGCACCTCTTCGATGCCCTCCGGCAACAGCCAGTGTTTGTTTTTGCCCATGGCTCAGCGCACGAAATACAGGATTGAAAGCCCGACACCCATGCTGGTCAGGCCGATAAATCGCAGGGTGGCGTCGTCCAGCTGTGAAGCGGCAGTGAACAGGCGCCGCGCGGATGCCGGCCGGATGAACGGCAGCACGCCTTCGATGACAAACACGAGCGCAAGCGCAGCGAGCAGGTCAGTCCACACAAGGCTTTAGCTCCGCTGCGGGCGGCGATGGGGGCCGATTACCGGCCCCTGGGGCTGCCGAAATACTTGAAGAAATCCGAATCAGGCTTCAACACCAGGATGTCCCGGCCCGAACTGAACGTCGCCTGGTAAGCGCCCAGGCGACGGTAAAACCCGTAAAACTCCTCGTTCTTGCCGAAGGCGGAGGCGTAGATCTCGGTGGCCTGGGCGTCGCCCTCGCCGCGGATGGTCTCCGCATCGCGGTAGGCGCCGGCCAGGATCACCTGGCGCTCGCGATCGGCATTGGCCTGGATGCGCTCCGCCGCTTCCTCGCCACGGGCGCGGAAATCCTTGGCCACGCGCAGACGTTCTGCTCGCATGCGGTCATAGACTGAACTGCTGACCTCCTCCGGCAGGTCAATGCGTTTCAGTCGCACGTCCACGATCTTGATGCCCAACTCCGCCTCCAGTTGCGAGGTTGCGGCGGTGATGATGTCCAGGATCTCGCCGCGGGTACCGGCGACCACTTCCTGCACATTGCGCCGGCCGAATTCATCGCGCAGCGCGCTGTTGATGCGTTGCCCGAGCAGGCCGTTGGCGTAATCCAGGTCGCCGCCGCGGGTGCTGGTATAGAAGGTCTGCACGTTGGAAATACGCCACTTGCCGTAGTAATCAACGATGACATCCTTCTTTTCCGCGGTCAGGTAGCGCTGCGGCTGCTGTTCCAGGTTCAGCAGGCGCAACGGGAATTTCTTCACCGTGTTGACCAGCGGGATCATCGCGTGCAGGCCGGGCTCATTATCCACGCGTTTCACTTCGCGGAACTGGAACACGATGGCCTGCTCCCACTGTTGCACGCGAAACACGGACAGCGAAGTGATCACAATCAGGATCAGGATGGGCAGGAGAATGCGCGCAATCATGATGGGCTACCGGTTCGGGCGGGCACGAACCGCCGCCGCGTTGATGGTGTCCAGTTCCGCGGCGGCATTGCGCGCCGCCCCCGGGGCAACCGACTGTGCCGGTGAAGCGCCTGCCGCGCCGCGGGTGTTGTCCATGAGCCGATCCAGCGGCAGATACACGACATTGTTTCCACCCTGGGCATCCAGCATCACCTTGCCGGTATTGGCCATCACGCCCTGCATGGCATCGAGATACAGCCGTTCGCGCGTTATCGCCGGCGCCCGCTCGTACTCCGCCAGCAATTGCTCAAAGCGCGCGGCCTCTCCCTCGGCACGGGCAATTACGGTGGCCTTGTACGCATTGGACTCCTCGCGCAGACGGGCGGCGGCACCCCGTGCCCTGGGCTTGATCTCGTTACTGTAAGCCTCGGCCTCGTTCACCAGCCGTTGCTCGTCTTCACGCGCCTTGATGGCATCGTCGAATGCGTCTTTCACCTGTTCGGGCGGCTTCGCCGGCTGCATGTCCACCTTCACCACGGTGATGCCCGCACGATAATCGCTCAAGATCGTCTGCATCAGGTCCTGTTGCGCCTGGGCATTCTCGCGGCGCCCCTCGGTGAGGATGAAATCGAGTTTGTTCTTGCCGATGATACGCCGCACGGAACTCTCCGCCACCTGGCGCAGCGCCTCCGCCGGATCCATGACGTTGAATACATAGTCCGCCGGATCGGAGATGCGCCACTGCACCGCGACCTCCACATCCACAATATTTTCGTCCTGGGTCAGCATGGTCGCCTTGTGGGTAATGGAGCGCACCTGCCCGACATTGACGCGAATCACTTCGTCGATCAGGCTCGGATAGACAAAATTGAGTCCAGGTTGCAGCGTCGTGGCGTAGCGGCCGAATCGCAGCACGATACCGCGTTCCTGCTGGTCGAGAATATGGGTGATATCGAACAGGATCAGCGCGAGCGCGATGAGCAGGCCGCCGAACCAATACACCGGGGGCAGCCCGGGCCCGCCGACATTCGGGCCGCCGCCAAAAATTCCGCCAAAGCTCCGCTGCAGGCGGCGGAGCATTTCATCCAGGTCCGGAGGGCCGCCGTCGTTGCCGCGCCCGCTCCAGGGGTCGCGCCCGCCGTTCCCCCCACCCGGTGGTTCATTCCATCCCATCGTGATTCATCCCGCCTGTATTTCAGACCATCGTAAGGTAAAACAACGCGGCAAATCCTATCACAAAGTGCGGAATCACCTACCGGGTAGTGCTCTGTCATCCCGAGCGCAGCGAGGGATCCTGCTGAAAGGTTAAGATCCCCCACTGCGTTCGGGACGCCTACGGCGAATTCCTCGTTGCTTTCGCAACTCGGAATGACAAACTGTGGCACAACCCCCTACCGAATCAGATCGAGTTCAATGCCCTGTTCACGGGCGAGATGGCGCAATGACCGCCCATCGATTTCGACCTGCATGACCCAGCCGCCCTTCTCATCCGCGGCCTCGCTGGATACCGCCCCGAACTCGAACAACTTTGAACGTAATGCCCCCGCCGTGGGCGGCAGGCGCAGCTCGCAGTTTTCGGGCAACGGCCGCAGCAGCGTGCCCATCACTTCCTTCAGCGCCTCGACCCCGGCGCCGGTGTGTGCGGACACCCAGGCCACGGGCGGCCCCTCGCCTTCATCGTCGACGCGCGGCTCCAGTTGCGGATTCAGATCGATCTTGTTGTACACCATGATCTGCGGGATGCGCGCGGCGCCGATCTCGTCGATGACCTGGTTCACCTGCTCGATCTGGGCCGTGCGTTGGTCGGCATTGGCATCCACCACATGCAACAAAAGATCGGCCTCGCGCACGTCGTCCAGCGTGGCCCGGAAGGATTCCACCAGGTCATGGGGCAGATGGCGGATAAATCCGACGGTGTCGCTGAGGATGACGCGCCGCTCGGGCGGAACGCGAATTCTGCGCAGGGTGGGGTCCAGGGTCGCGAACAGTTGATCGGCAACGTAGACCTCGGCGCCGCTCAGGCGGTTGAACAGGGTGGATTTGCCGGCATTGGTATAGCCCACCAGCGACACCAGCGGCGTGCCGGTACGACCGCGCTGGCGCCGGCTTTGCCGGCGTTGGCGTCGCACCTTTTCCAGGCGCTCGTTGATGGTCTTGATGCGCTTGCCGATGAGCCGGCGATCGATTTCCAATTGTGTTTCACCCGGTCCGCGCAGGCCGATACCACCGCGCTGGCGTTCCAGATGGGTCCATCCGCGCACGAGGCGCGTGGCCAACCGCTGCAGTTGCGCCAGTTCCACCTGCAACTTGCCTTCATAACTGCGCGCGCGCTGGGCAAAGATGTCCAGGATGAGGCCGATGCGGTCCACGACCCGGCAGCCGCACTCCTTCTCCACGTTGCGTTCCTGGGCCGGGCTTAATTCGTGATTGAAGATGATGAGCTCCGCGCCGTGTTCCTTCACCGCCGCGGCGATCTCGAGGATCTTGCCGCTGCCGACGAAGAAACGGGCATCCGGGATCTGACGCGTGCCGGTGATGACGGCCACGGCGCGCACGCCGGCGGAGCCGCACAGCAGCCTGAACTCCTCCAGTTCTTCGTTAAAGCGGGGACTGCGAAAATTGCAGTGCACCAGCACGGCGGCAACGCCGCGCTGGTCAGAGGCAGAAACTGAATGTCGCGCCAACGTCGGGGGCGTCAAACTTCCCCGCCATCGTCGTCGGAGCGCGGCAATTTGACATTGCGCGCGGGGACGATGGTTGAGATGGCGTGCTTGTACACCAACTGGCTGACGGAATTCCGCAGCAGCACCACGAACTGATCGAAGGATTCAACCTGCCCTTGCAACTTGATGCCGTTGACCAAGTAGACGGAGACGGGGATCCGTTCCTTGCGCAGCGCATTCAGGAAGGGGTCCTGGAGAGTGTGACCCTTGCTCATTGTCGGTTCTCCTTATTTATATCTTTTTTAATAGTTATTGCGCGGGCATTCCCACCCGGGCAGCGTCCGTGACTTGTCGGAGTATATAAGGAACACCCGCACAATTTCACAGGGGTACCGCCTGCGGTGCCCTGTGCGGGCGCCGGTTTCCATTCTGACTGCTTATATGGGTGTTAGTTGCAGACTTTTCAATACCTTATCCAGGTTGCCGGCCTCCCCGGCCTCCAGCCACCGGGCCCCGGGTTCCTGCCGCAGCCAGGTCAACTGCCGCCGGGCCAGTTGCCGGGTCGCGGCGATACCCTTGTCCGGCAATTGTTTCAGCCGCATCTCCCCGGACAAATATTGCCAGCACTGACGATACCCGACCAGGCGCATGGAAGGGTGCGTGGATTGCAGATCGCCGCGCTGGTACAACGCCCGAGCCTCCTCCAGCAGGCCCTGATCCAGCATGGCCTGGAACCGCACGGCGATCCGATCATGCAAACGGTTACGGTCGGAGAAATTCAGCACGAACTTGTGAATGCGGCCGGCCAGCGGCGCGGCGCCCTGCTCGGCCAGGTGGGAGGACAGGCTGCGTCCGGTGAGCCGGTACACCTCCAGCGCGCGTTGAATGCGTTGCGGGTCGGTGGCATGAATGCGCGCCGCCGCCTCCGGGTCAACCTCCCGCAACTGGTCATGCAGCGCAGCCCATCCCGCGGCCATTGCTTCCTCCTCGATCCGGGCGCGCACCGCGGGGTCGGCCGCGGGCAACCGGGCAATGCCCTGTTGCAGGCTGCGGAAGTAGAGGCCGGTGCCCCCCACCAGCAGGGGCACTCTGCCACGCGCCACGATCTCGTTGATTAGCGCCAGCGCATCGTTGCGAAACCGGCCGGCCGAATAGACCTCCGCGGCATCGCATATATCAATGAGATGATGCGGGACCCCGGCGCGCAACGCGGGCGCGGGCTTTGCGGTGCCGATGTCCAGGCCGCGGTAAACCATGGCCGAGTCCACGCTGATGATTTCCACCGGCAGAGGCTGTGCCAATGCCAGCGCGAGGTCCGACTTGCCGCTGGCAGTGGGGCCCATCAGAAAAATGATCTCCGGCTCAGCCACCCGGCCTGCCTCCTTTCAGCAGCGTATCCAGCTCCCGTGGATCCAGTGTTCGCCAGAGACCTGTCGCACCCGGCGACTGGACGGTGAGCGACGCAAGCATGTTCATCAGGGCGAATGTGCCCATCTCCCGGGGCGTGGATTCCGGCAACGCGGCGACCACGGCGTCCAGCAATGCATCCGGCGTTGCAGGTTGTGCCGTCGCCCACACCGGCACGAGTGCACGCACCATCGGTAACAACGGGCAGTCCGCCAGCAGGGCGGGAAACTCGCGCACCATGATTTCCGCGGGACCTGCCCGCTGCAGCAGAAAACCGCTGCCGGCGATGTGCGCTGATTGGGTTTCGATGCGCCCGGCCTCGCGCTCGGTGACCGGGACCTGGACCGGCACCAGCAGCGGCCGGCGGCGGATTTCACCTTTGCCCATCTCTTCCGCCAATTGCCGGCGAAACCAGGCCCGGCATAACAGCAATCCATCCGCCAGCCAGACCCGCCCGTCCCGCTCCGTCATCAGGTATCGCCCTGCCGCCAACAGGCACGGCGGCGTCTCCGTTTGCGGCGGCATTGCCGCGCCCGGGGTGAGGCTGCCGGGTCGCCATGCCTGGCTGAGCGGGACACGGGTCTGCGTCGGCGCGGCGCCCGCAATCCAAGCACCGGGCGACTCCGCCACGGCACTGCCGGACATGCCGGTGCCAACCGCATCGCCGAGGCATGACTGAATGAAGTCATGCACATCCCGGGCGTGACGGAATCGCACTTCGTGCTTGGTGGGATGCACGTTGACGTCCGCAGCGGCGGGATCCAGTTCCAGATGCAACACATAGGCGGGATAGCGGCCCGGGGGAATGCGCTCGGCGTAGGCCGCGCGCACCGCATGACTCAGTTGCCGGTCGCGCACCACGCGTCCGTTCAGAAACAGGAACTGGAGATCGGACTGGCTGCGATGAAACTCAGGCGCGCAGAGCCAGCCCGTGAGTCGCATGCCGGATGCGGCGTATTCAATCTCCCGTGCCGCCGCCTCCAGACTCCGGCCCAGTATCTGCTGCAAGCGCCGGCGCGGATCGCCCCCGGCGGGAGCATTCAGCACGCGGCGTCCATCGTGCGTCAGTCCCAGCGACAACCCGGCGCGGCTGAGCGCCAGCCGGCGCGCGATGTCCAGCACGTGCAGGTATTCGGTCTGCTCCGCGCGCAGGAATCTGCGCCGTGCCGGCATCTGGTGAAACAGCGCACCCACCTCCACCGTGGTGCCGACGGGATGGGCGGCGGGACGGATTTCTGCCAGCGGCGCACCCGGGCTGCTCTCCAACTCCCGGCCCGCGGACTCCGCGGCAATGCGCGACACCATCCGCACGCGCGCCACGGAGGCAATACTCGGCAGGGCCTCGCCGCGAAACCCCAGGCTGCGGATGGCGGCGAGGTCTTCGGCATTCCTTATCTTGCTGGTGGCATGGCGATCCAGGGCCAGGCGCAGATCATCGGGATGGATGCCGCAGCCGTCATCGGTGACCCGAATCAGCTCGAGGCCCCCGCGCCTAATTTCGATGCTGATGCGCGTGGCGCCGGCATCGAGCGCGTTCTCCACCAGTTCCTTGACCACGGATGCCGGGCGTTCGACCACCTCGCCGGCCGCGATCTGGTTTGCCAGCAGCGGCGGCAGCCGCCAGATTCGGGGAGGCGAAGAGTCCGATGACATCGGACCATGATAGCGTGCGGAAAGTACCAAAATCCGCCGTGCGGCGGATTCGGAGCGGGTCAGCCGTCGCCGGCGGTGGGGATGGTTAATACCTGGCCAATGCGGATTTGATCGCCGTTGATGCCGTTCATCTGGCGCAGGGTGTGCAGGCTGACCCGATACTGCTGCGCAATTCCGGACAACGTGTCGCCGCGGCCGATGACATGGCGTCGAATTGCCGCCAGCGTGGTGCCTTCAGGCGCACGGGCGGTGAAATAGCCGCGCAATCCCGAGAGGATCGCGTCGGCGATTTTCTGCTGGTGCGGCACAGAGCGCAGCTTCACCTCCTCGTCCGGATTGGAGATGTAGGCCGCCTCCACCAGGATGGACGGGATATCGGGGGATTTCAGCACCATGAAGCCTGCGGACTCGACCCGATGCTTGTGCAGCCTGCCAATCTTGCGCAGGCCCTGCAGCACACGCTCGGCCACGTCAATGCTCGCCTCCAGGCTGGCGGTTTGCGAGAGGTCCAGCAACACCGACGCGAGTACGTCGTCCTTAACATCCAGGCTCACACCGCCAATCAGATCCGAGGCATTTTCCTGTTCCGCCAGCCAACGGGCATGTTCGCTGCTGGCGCCGCGATCGGACAGCACATACACGGATGACCCCTGCACGCGGCGGTCCCGGAATGCATCTGCATGGATGGAGACAAACAGGTCCGCCTTGTGCCGCCGCGCCAGGTCCATGCGTTTGCGAAGCGGCAGGAAATAATCCCCTTCGCGCGTGAGCACGGCCTTCATGCCGGGCTCATTGTTGATCTTGTCCGCCAGTACCCGCGCCATCTGCAGCGTAATGTTCTTTTCCCTGGTGCCATTGGGACCGCGCGCGCCCGGATCGTCACCGCCATGACCGGCATCCACGGCAATAATGATGTCGCGCCGTTCGTCGGCTGATGGCGCGGACGGCGCAACGGCCTCGATCGCCTCCTGCGCGTCCCCGAGATCCAGCACCAACCGATGGCCGTAATGCTGATTCGGTCCGAGCTGGAAACTCCTGGCGACGGCGGATTTCTTCAGGTCGAGGACAAAACGCGCACCCAGGTCAAACGGCACGGTGTTCACATGACGGAGGAAGCGATCATGGCCTTCGGGCTGGCTGGAGGGTGCCGGCGCCAGCGCGCCCTGGATATCCACGACGACGCGGAACGGATCGCTGGCCACGGTCACTTCATGTTGCACGGGACCACTGAGATCAAACACGACCCGGGTGCTGTCGGGGGCGGCCCAAATGCGCACGTTTTGCACCTGGACCGGCGCCGCCCAGACCGGGCTGAAGAGGCAGCCCAGGACCAGACTGTGAAGCATCTTGTGCACGTTTATGCCCGCCACAGATGAACCTGATTAGGTTGTTACTGTGATAATTTCATGTGTATTCGTGAAAATCAAGGTATCTCGCTGTTTTGAATAACATAAAGGGGGAGTATATCACCCAATGGTTCGCGAAAAGCGGGCAACCCTTTGATTTAAAATTACCCGCGTGGCTTGAACTCAAGACTCGGCTGAGGGTAGTGCATCAGTTTGTCATCCCGAACGAATGTGAGGGATCCTTGACCATCAAAATTGCCAGATTTCTCAGCCACTTCGTGGCTTCGAAATGACAGATTCTTCGGTCAGAAATGCAAACTTCGGCACTACCCGGCAGGGGGCAAAGCGGAGCGTCCCTTGGCGGTGTGCGCCACGAAATCCAGGTTTCTGCCCGTCCCGTGGGGTTGCAGCGTGACATGCAGATCCGGGGTACCGAGCAAGGACTCGGCCCGTTGTGCCCACTCGACAAGACAGATGCCGGACCCGTCGAAATAGTCCCGGAAACCCATGGCCTCCAGTTCTTCGGCTGCCTTGAGTCGATACAGATCAAAATGGAACACCGGGCCGCTGCCGGTCTGATAGGACTCCACCAGCGTATAGGTGGGACTGCGCACTTTTTCCTTGTGACCCAGGGCCTGCAGGAACCCGCGCGCAAAGGTGGTCTTGCCCGCGCCCAATTCCCCATCCAGATGAATGCGCGTGCCCGGGACGCAACGTGCCGCCACGTCGGCACCCAGCGCCAGGGTTGCCGCCGCATCCGGCGCAAACAAATGTGTCACGTTCCCGGATTGACCAGGCGCCGCAACCACGGCATCAAATCCCCCGCCAGCATGCCGCGCTCTCCTTCCAGCACCGCCCGATCCGCGGCGGCGCCATGGAGACAGGCACCGGTCAATGCGGCGCTTTCCGGTTCCAATCCCTGCGCCATGAGTCCTGCGATGACACCGGTGAGCACATCCCCGGTGCCGCCGCTGGCCAGGCCGGGATTGCCGTCGGTGCATACGGTCACACCCGACTTCCGGGTGGCGACCAGTGAACCGCATCCCTTGAGAACGATGGCGCCGCCATAGCGTGACTGCAGTTCACGCACGGCTGTGAATCGATCGCCTTGTATCTCCGCGGTGGAACAATCCAGCAGGCGCGCCGCTTCACCGGGATGCGGCGTCAACACCCAACGTTCGTTCTGCACCGGATCGCGCGCCAATAACGTCAACGCATCGGCATCCACCACCAGCGGCAAATTCGTTTCCAGGACTCGCGCCAACAGGCCGGCTGCCCACGGTGACTGGCCCAGTCCCGGGCCAATGGCCACCACGCTGGCCCGATCCAGCAGCGGGTCCAGTTGTGCCGGGCGATCCACTCCCCATGCCATCAGCTCCGGCCTGGCCGCCACCTGCATACCGGCATGTTGCGGCCGGGTCGCCAGCGTCACGAGGCCGCAACCCACTCGCGCCGCAGCCTCGCCCGCAAGCAACGGTGCGCCGGCGAATCCCACGTCACCGCCAATGACCAACACATGACCGAAATTCCCTTTATGCGCGTCCCGGGCCCGACGCGGCAGCGGAAACGCGTTCGTGGCATGGCTGAGGAGTCGCGCCTCCGGCTTCAGGTCTGCGAACAGGACGGGGTCGACTCCCAGATCCGCCAATTCCAGCGCGCCGGCGCATTCCGACCCTGAACCGCTAACCAAACCCGGTTTCAGCACCATGAAAGTCACCGTCCTGTCAGCGTGTACTGCGTCGCCCATGATCGCGCCGGTGTCCGCGTTGAGACCCGCGGGCACATCCAGTGCGAGCACCGGGCGGTGCATGGCGTTGATTTGTTGTATTGCCCCGGCATATGCGCCCTCCACTGCCCGCGTGATACCGGTGCCCAGCAGCGCGTCGATGATCAGTTCCACGTCCTGCGGCAGTGCACCGGCAAACGGCTGAATCACGCCACCTGCGTCGCGGAAACGTTTTGCCGCGGCTGCGGCGGTGGAGGGAAGCGTGGGGATGTCCGCCAATGCCAAAACCTTCACATCGATATCTTTTTGGCGCGCCAGGCGCGCGACCACATAGCCATCGCCCCCGTTATTGCCGCCGCCGCAAACCACCAGCAGGCGCCGTTGTTCCGGCCAATATCTTCGCAATGACTGAAACGCTGCCGTCCCCGCGCGTTCCATCAGATCATCCGAAGTCAGGCCCATGCGGTCCTGCGCGCGGCGTTCCAGCTCCCGCACGGCGTCGGTGCGATAGAGACGATCAGATGAACCGGTCACAGGCAGGCCCGGCGGGGATTAAAGCTTTAGGTAATTCTGGCGATAAAAACGCAATTCGCTGATCGAATCACGAATGTCCTCCAGCGCCAGATGCACGGATTCCTTGTTGAATTGCGCCTGTTGCGGCGCCCAGCGTTGCACCAGAATCTTGAGTGAACTCACATCCAGGTTGCGATAGTGGAAGTGGGCCTCCAGCTCCGGCATCAGGCGGGCCATGAAGCGCCGATCCTGGCAGATGCTGTTGCCGCACATGGGGGAGACCCGTGCCGGGACATGCTGACGCACAAACTCCAGCGTGCGCAGTTCGCAGTCGCGGGTGGTCAGATCGCTGCGCCGAACCCGGTCCACCAGGCCGGTACGGGTGTGCTGGCGCGTATTCCACTCATCCATGGATGCCAATGCGGTCTCGGGCACCTTTACCGCCATCACCGGTCCTTCCGCCAGCGTGTTCAGCTGGGTGTCGGTAATGATGGTGGCAATCTCAATGATATAATCCACGCCGGGGTTCAACCCCGTCATTTCGAGATCCACCCAGATCAGATTTTCCGCGAACTGCGTCATACCACCTCATTTTAACCACAAAGGCCCGGACCCAACACGATTCACCGCGTGGCACATAGCATGAATACCGCTCTCATTATTGCGTTGGCCGTCGGATTCTGCATCCAGTGCGCCCTGGTGCGCCGGCATGTGGCCCATATCGCCGCCCATCGCGACACCGTTCCGCCGGCATTCGCCGGGCATATCCCCCTGGCTGCGCACCAGAAGGCCGCAGACTACACCCGCGCCAAGGTGCGCCTGGGGCTGGTGGACTTTGCCGTCAGCGCCGGGCTGGTATTGCTTTGGACACTGGGGGGCATGCTCGATGCCCTGGATCGGTTCTGGCGCGGGACCGAAACGTCCGCACTCTGGTCCGGCGTCGCCGTGGTGATCACGTACATTGTCATCAGCGCGCTGCTGGAATTGCCGCTGTCGTTGTATCGGACCTTTCGCCTGGAGCAGCGCTTCGGCTTCAATCGCATGACGCTGCGGCTGTTCATCGTTGACCTGCTGAAGCAGGGCGTGCTGTTGCTCCTGATCGGCGTGCCGCTGGTCACGCTGGTGTTGTGGACCATGATCGAAAACCCGGCGCACTGGTGGTTCCTGCTCTGGGTCATCTGGCTGGCGTTCAGCCTGATCATGATGTGGGCCTACCCGGCCTTTATCGCCCCCTGGTTCAATAAATTCCGGCCCCTGGCGGATGCCGCGCTGCGCGCGCGTATCGAGGCGCTGCTGCAACGCAACGGCTTCGCCAGCCAGGGCATCTTCGTCATGGACGGTTCATCCCGCTCCACCCACGGCAACGCCTACTTCACCGGCATGGGCACCAACAAGCGCATCGTGTTTTTCGATACGCTCATCGGCGAGTTGAGCCACGAGGAGATCGAGGCGGTACTGGCGCACGAACTGGGGCATTTCAAGTGCAATCACATTTCCAGTCGCATCACCATCATGGCCGCGGTCATTTTCGCGGGCTGCGCCCTGCTGGGCTGGCTTGCCGTTCAGACCTGGTTTTATGCCGACCTGGGCGTCAGCGCGCCGTCCGTTCATATCGCCCTGATCCTGTTCCTGCTGATTGCCCCGGCGTTCACGTTCTTCCTGCAGCCGGGATTTTCCTGGCTGTCGCGCCGGCACGAGTTCGAGGCGGATGATTTCGCCGCCGGCCAGTCGCAGGCCGCCCATCTCATTCATGCACTGGTCAAGTTGTACCGGGAAAATGCGAATACCCTGACCCCGGATCCGCTGTATTCGTCGTTCCACGACTCCCACCCCCCGGCGCCGGTGCGCATCGCACACCTGCAGGGCAGTTCGGCGTGAAGCCGGCATGGGCATTCATTTGCGCCGCGGCGTTGCTCCCCGCCGGTGCATGGGCCGGCGGCCAGGACACTCCCTCCGGCGCGGCCTTGCACGAGGCCCATTGCACGCGTTGCCACGGCGCAGACATTTACACGCGGCCGCAGCGGCTCGTTAACAGTTACGCCGAATTGCGCAAGCGCGTGCAGGAATGTGAACTGGGCGCGGAACTGGGGTGGTTTGAGGAAGAGGTAGGGGCGGTGGTGAGTTACTTGAATGACACGTTTTACAAGTTCCGGAATTCGGGGGAGTAGAGACAGGAAGGCAGGGGTGGCAAATCCAGGCCCCGATCTGCTTTTCCCTACCTTCTACCTCCTACCTTCTACCTTCTTGTTCAGATCTCCCTCCGCCCCGCCAGCGCCCGCGCGAGCGTGGTGCTGTCCACATATTCCAGCTCTCCGCCCATTGGCACACCGTGGGCGATGCGGGTCACGCGCAATCCGCGCCGGTGCACCATGTCGCTGATGTAATGGGCGGTGGCTTCGCCCTCCACCGTGGGATTGGTGGCCAGGATGATCTCCTGCCGGCCCGGCTCCGCCAGCAACTCATCAAGTTGATCCAGGCCCAGGTCCTCGGGCCCGATACCGTCGAGGGGCGACAGGTGGCCCATGAGCACAAAATACAGTCCGCGATACCCGGCCTCCTCGACTGCCTGCACGTCGGCCGGGCTTTCCACGATGCAAAGCAGGGTTTGATCGCGCTTGCCGCTGGTACACAGTGCGCAGAGTTCGGTTTCGGAAAAAGTACGGCAGCGACGGCAGTGACCGATCCGATCCATGGCGTCCTGCAATACGGCCGACAAGTGGCGGGCGCGATTACGATCACGCTGTAAAAGATGGTAGGCAATGCGTTGCGCTGATTTGCGGCCGATGCCCGGCATGCAGCGCAGGGCATCCACCAGCGCGGAAAGGAGGCCGGGCTCCGCCATGTCAGCCGGTTCCCAGTCCTGTCACGAAGGGAAAAGGAAACTCCACCGCATCCATCCAATCACAACGGCAGTTTGAACCCCGGCGGCAGGCCCATGCCGGTTGCCGCGCGCGCCATGCGCTCCTGGGTCGCGGCTTCCACGCGCCGGTTGGCATCGTTGACTGCCGCGGCAATGAGATCTTCCAGCATCTGCCGGTCACCGGTCAGCAGTGCGGGTTCTATCTCGACCCGGCGCACATCGTGCCTGCCGGTCATGACCACCTTGACCATGCCGGCACCGGCCTCCCCCTGCACTTCAATGCGGGCGACTTCTTCCTGGGCGCGTTGCAGTTGTTCCTGGACCTGCTGCGCCTGCTTCAGGATGCCATCGAACTGGGACTTCATCGCTGCGGCCGTACCGTGGACTCATCCAGGGTGGCGTCGAATGCGGTCACCAGCGCCTGCACGTTGGGGTCCGTGCGCATTTTTGTCAGTGCCGCCGCCTGTGTCTCGCGCTCTTCCCGCGCGCGCCGCTCCGCCGGCGTTTCCTTTTGCGGCTGCTCGACGCTGATGACCAGCCGGATATCGGGGCCAAAGCGCGTGCGCAACGCATCCTGCAGGCGCTCCTTTTGCGTGGTCTTGAGCAGATGTTCCTGGCTCGGAGCCAGCACCAGGTGCACGCGATCACGGGTCCGCTCATGCAACACGCAATGGCCGGCCAGTTCCTTGACCAGCCCGGCGAGCGCCATTTCATCAATGACCTGCTGCCAATCCCCGGCCACGGCCGCCTCACCGGAGATATCTGCGACCCGGGTTGCAGCGGATTCAGCGGGAACGGGAGCCGGCGCCGAGCGCGCGACACCGGATGCGGCCACCATGTCCACGCCGCCCGGCCGGAATGCCAGCATGCGCACCAGCGTCATTTCGAATCCGATGCGCGGGTCCGGTGTCGAGGCCAGATCACGCCGGCCCAACAACGCAATCTGGTAATACAGCTGCACGTCCTCGGACCGGAACAGCGCGGACAGGCGCAACGTGTCCTCATCCCGCGGCCCGCTGCCCTCGGGCAGCAAATGCACCAGCGCGATGTCATGCAACCGGGAGATCAACTCGGCCAGGATGCTTTCGTAATCCGGATTGTGCTCGGCGATGTGCGTGGCGCGCGCCAGCAGGTCCTGCGCGTTGCCGGCGGCCAATGCCTGTAACATGGCGACCAGTTCCACGCTGTCAATGGTGCCCAGCATCTCGCGCACCTGCTCCTCGCGCAGTGCGCCGCCGCCGAAGGCAATCGCCTGATCAAGCAGGCTCAGCGCATCGCGCATGCTGCCAGCGGCCGCCTGCGCCAGGTACTGGATCGAGCGGGCATCCGCGGCGACCGACTCCAGTTCGACGATCTTTTTCAATTGCCCCTCGATCTGCTCCGGCCCGAGATGCTTCAGGTTGAATTGCAGACAGCGGGACAGGATCGTGACCGGCACCTTCTTGGGTTCCGTGGTGGCAAGCAGGAACTTCACGTGCGGAGGCGGTTCCTCCAGGGTCTTCAGCAGGGCATTGAAACTGTGATTGGAAAACATGTGCACTTCGTCAATCAGGTAGACCTTGAAACGTCCCGCGGCAGGCGCGTACTGGACGTTGTCCATCAGGTCGCGGGTTTCTTCCACCTTGGCGCGCGATGCCGCGTCCACCTCGATCAGATCCACGAAGCGGCCCTCGTCTATGCCGACGCAGGCGCTGCAGGTGCCGCAGGGTTCCGAGCTCACGCCAGTCTCGCAGTTCAGGCACTTGGCCACGATGCGGGCCAACGTGGTCTTGCCCACGCCGCGTGTGCCGGTGAACAGGTAGGCATGATGCATGCGCCCGGTATTGAGGGCGTTGATCAGCGCCTTGAGGACGTGACCCTGGCCCACCATGTCCGCGAAGGAACGTGGCCGCCATTTTCTTGCGAGGACCTGATAGCTCATCTACGCGCGGCTCTGCACAGGAATTTTAAAGGGGCGGGCAACACATTCATGGCAAGCGTAGTAGTGTTACAGCAATTGGTTGGATAAGGGCGACCCACACCGTTCCGATCCCGGCACCCGCATCCATCGCTACCGCTGCTCCCTTCCGGGCCTGACGGGGTTCACAACTTCGCGCCGCGGGAAGACCGGCGGGGTCACCGTGGCAATAGTAACATAGATGTAAGCTGCTCACGGGTGGGCTATCCTACGCCGCTATGCTGCGCGCCTTTAATGTATCCGGAAATTGTCCGGTCGAAATACCAGCCCGGGAGCTGGGTGAACCGCAGCTGCGCGCAGCCGCCTGGATTGATTTGCAGGAACCCACCGAAGCTGAACGCCGGGCCATCGACGCGCTGTACCCCGCCAGCCTGCCGGATGCGGACGAGGTCGACGAAATCGAGGCCTCCGCGCGTTATTTCGTCGACGACCAGGGCATCCACGTTCACTCGTCGTTTCTTTACCAGACCGAGGGAAGGCATGAAACCGCGACCGTGGCCTTTACGCTGCGCGAAGGCCAGTTGCTGACATTGCGTGACGTGGACCTGGCGGACTTCCGCCTGTACCGCATGCGTACCCGCCGCCGGCAGGTGGAGGCAGGATCGGCCGTCGCCATCATGGCCTCGCTGTTCGATCAGAAGGTCGAGAACCTTGCCGACACCCTGGAGGATCTGCATCTGGAATCCCAGATCATCAGTCACCTGGTGCTGGAGGATGTTGCCGCGTCCATGGAGAACGCCATTGATCAATTGGCACGGCTGGAAGACAGCTGCGGCAAGGTGCGTTTGTGCGTGCTGGATACCCAGCGATCCATTTCCTTCCTGATACGGCACATCCGCCACCATCCCGGAGAAGTGGAGGCCCTGCGCGAAGTGATGCGCGACCTGGACACGCTGATGGCGCACACGAACTTTCTGTTTGAAAAAGTGAACTTCCTGATGGACGCGGCGCTGGGATTCATCAATATCGAGCAGAACCAGATCATCAAGATATTTTCCATCGCCGCCGTGGTGTTTCTGCCGCCGACACTGGTGGCGAGCATTTACGGCATGAATTTCAACCTCATGCCCGAACTGGAATGGCCGATGGGATATCCCCTGGCGCTGGGCATCATGGTCCTTTCCGGACTCGCGCCCTATTGGTATTTCAAACGCAAAGGCTGGCTGAAATAATTCACTCCACCACCCGATCGCCGGAGGCGAAGGCGATCCACACGGCGGTGCCGAGCAGATTGATCACCGCCACCAGCGCAAAGATTGCGGCATAGCCTCCGGTGACATCCACCAGCCAACCCGCCACTGCCACGCCCACCACCCCCGGCAGCGTGCCGAAGGTATTGGAGATGCCGATCAGAATGTCGGCGTAACGCGGCGCGATATCCAGGTGGTTGGGCGCCCAGCCTGACCAGGTGCAGGCCAGGAATCCCAACGCCGCGCACATGCACAGTACGGCGCCAGGCAGGGTCTGCACGCTCTGCGCCAACAGCAACGCCGCAGCGGAACCCAGCAACCCCGTCGACTGCATGACCTTGCGCACGCGCGTCAATGCGATGCCGCGGGCGCGCAGCCGATCCGCGGCCCACCCCGCGACATTCACCATGATGAACATGGTCAGCCAGGGCGCGGCGGAGTAGAGTCCGGCGCCGGTTACCGACACCTGCTGCGTATCGTGAAAGTAGCTGGGCAACCAGGCCAGCAGGATGTAGAGCACCCAATTGCTGCAGAAATGATTGACGATGAGCGCCCACACCGCGGGCTTCGACAACAGCAGGCCCCAGGGAATGGCAACGGTCGCCGACCGCGGCGCCGCCGGCAACAAGGCGAGTTCCGTTGCGCTGATACCCGGATGCAGGGACGGTTCATCACGGGCCACCCGAAACCAGGCCACGGCCCAGATTATCCCCAACAGCCCGAAGCCGTAAAACACCGATGGCCACCCAAACCTGTCCACCAGCCAGCCACTCCCGAGCAACGCGGTCAGCGTGCCAAGCGGAATGCCACTCAATAACAATGCCACGGACCGGGAGCGTTCCCGTTCCGGTACCCAGCGGCTGAACAGGTAATAGGAAGCGGGATAGGTGGCGGCTTCGCCCAGGCCCAGCGCAATACGCGTCAGGATCAACACCGGGATGGAAACCAGCGCGGCCGCCGGGGTCAGCAGCGTGAACACGGACCACCAGACCACAGCGATACCCAGCACCAGGACGCCGCCTACGCGATTGGCAAGCCAGCCGCTGGGGATCTGCATGATCAGATAGCCGACGAAGAAGGACGACAGCACCAGCCCCTTCATGGAATCCGACCAGCCGAACTGCGCCTGCATGGGGATGACGGCGACCGAAATATTGACTCGATCCAGGTAGCAGATCACGGAGGCGAGGAAGCAGAGTCCTACGATCTTGTATCGCTGCGGCACACGGTCTCCCCCGGAAGTCACCGCGCATGATACAAGATCGCCCCGGAGGCGAAGTCAGCGTCAAGCGACACGGAAGAAACTGAGGCATAACTCCGACGCGGCCCCGAAGTGTCGTCAAACCGGCGGTCACCCTGGTGAAAACCGGGGCGGTGTCCGGCGGTGGGTTGATGTGTCTCTGGACCCCGGCCGCTACGGACATCCTGTCCTCGGCTTTGGCTCCTGCGTCGCTCTCGGTCTCCGCTCCCGGCTCGACTCTACCGGGTACTTCCCTGTACCCGTACCGCCTACATCCATGTAGGCGTCTCGCGGCATTTCCCACATCCTGTGGGTCGCCTTCGCCGGGGTGACGGAGGGAGAGCCGGGGTGATGGATTGCGGCACTCAACAGCGCAACATCAAAATTCCGTCTGATACCCCACCTGGAAATGAATACCGTGATCCTGGATGTCCTTTTTATCAAAATCCAGGTCACGGTTTGCCGCTGCCCAGTAGAACTCCGCGCGCAGCGCACGGCTCACATCCCAACGCAGACCCGGTCCCGCGCCGATCAAGGTGCGGTTGCCGGTATCCTCACCGTTATCCTCGTTCCAGGCCCGGCCCGCGTCCACAAATACCACGGCGCTGAACCTGCCCTCGCCGTCGGCGCTCACGCCCGGGACCGGGATGTGAACCAGCGGAATCCGGTACTCGACTGACGTGTCCCAGGCACTGTCCCGGATCAAACGGGCGCGACGATACCCGCGCACTGATCGAGTGCCGCCGATGGCCATTTTTTCCAGCGGTAACAGACTGTCACCGGCCTTCTGCAACTGGAACCGGGAGTAAAGCTGACCCCACGGGCCGCCGAATGAATGCAGCCACTGGGCGGCCAGCAAACCCGTCAGGAACTCGGAGTCGGGTCGCGTATCTTCGTGTACGGTGGCATCAAGGATATCCAGCCCCACTGACATCAGCGCCTGCACACTGAATACATCCTTCTCGCCGCGCTCCAACCAGGACAACCTGATGCGCGCCGCGCGCACGTTGGTGCGGCCGCTTTCGGCGCCGGGACTGAATGAAAAGGGGAACCCGTTCAGGAAACTGTCGGAGTCGCGGCCATCCATGGAGAGACCGGCCGTGATCGTGCGCCGCAAGCTGCGATACAGGGCCTGCTGCAGGCCCAGTTCAACGATACGTGTCTCTGATTCAATGTTGAGTTCGTCCAGCGGCTCCTCAATCACGCGCGAATCATAGTCGGCAAAACGGAATTGCAGCCGCGTGCCATGCACATTCAAAGGCACATCGGTCCGGACATCCACGACTTGCAAGCCTTCGGCGGCCTCCAGGCTCACACTGGTGAAGTCTCCGCGCCCGAGCAGATTCCTGGCCAGCAGTTCCACCTCACCTCTTATTCCGCCCAGCGCGGGCGATCGATCATTCGCAATGCCAAGGCGGGCGCCGTACTGGCGCGCTTCCGTAACATCCACATGCAACACACTGGCTCCGGCTTCCTCCCCCACGGTCAGTTGCGGCTTGAGACCGGCAATGGCCGGGTCCTGCAACAGGGTGAGCAGATGTTCCTCCAGCTGGCGCGCCTGGATGGGGGCATCGATACCGCTGGTAATCCAGTTGTTGAGATATTCCGGGTCAAAGTGCCGGACGCCGGTCAACTCCACCCGGCCCAGACGTCCTTCCACGGCCTGCAACGTGACAACACCGTCAACAATGTCCTGGTCGGGTATCACCACGGCGGAGGCGATATAGCCTGCTTTCGTATACAGGGCGGTCAACTTGCGGCGCAGTTCCTGGAGCTCCGCGTCGGTAATCTCGCGCCCCTGGTAGGCTGCGGCGACCGCCTGCATTTGCGCCGTGGTAATGACCGTGTTGCCCGTGAACCGGAATTCACGCACGTACAGGATGAACTGGGCCGCACCCGGCGGCGCTGGTTCGGTGGGGACAGGGGCCAGTTCCACATCCTTGGGCGTGGCCGGATCAGTTTCGGATAATTCGGATCGGCGCGAACCGAGGGGCTGCTCCACTGCCCCGTCGCCGGCGTCTGCCTGCGCCATTGCCACCGGCGCGGCGAGAAAGATCGAAAGCGTCACCAGGTAACCGGCAACGTCGCTGACTCTGGGGGTGGATTGCATGCTCGATATCGGTCCCTGACAACAAGACGCCCGCGGGACACCGGATTGCCGGCGTGCCGCGGGCGTCGTGAAAGGATTACTGGTGGCTGTCTAGATGCCCACCGCTGATACGCGTCGCGGTACCGCCATTGCCAACGCGGGTGGAACCATCGGCCGCCACGGTGGCAACATCAATGGGCGAGGCGAAATCCGCCTGCGTCGAGCCCACGACCTCCAGGCCCATGTCGGTCGCGCTGTCGACCCCCGCCTGATCCGCCGCGGTGTCCGCCAGGGTGACGGCCCCGCCGGATACGCCGGACGCCATCATCAACGGCGTGTACATCGTCGTCTCTTCGCCGCCCTCGCTGCCGACATAGACCACGTTACCTTCGGCATCGACGTATTGGGCGCCGTCGGCCGCTTCGCTGCCTTCGCCGTCCATCATGTAGATGATTACCTCTTCACCGGCGACCCCTGATTGCGCTTCTTCGCCCACTTCCAGGTACACCTCTTCGCCACCGACCACTTCTTCTTCGCCGATAACACCGGTATCCAGCAAATCTTCCTCACCGGTGACTTCCGTATCCGTTATCACTTCCTCATCCGTTATCACTTCCTCATCCATTATCACTTCCGCATCCGTTATCACTTCCTCCTCATGTGCGACGCCGTCGCCGTCATGTTCCGCCCATGCACCGGAGGCAAACGAAAACATCGCCACGGCAAGTCCCAAACTTCTGGTAATCGAGATTAAAGTCTTCATGTGCATTTACCTCTTTCTGGTTGAATTGCATTTTCACCGGCGGTCCGGTCCTGGCGATTGTCTGCCGGGTTCAATTTCATCTTGCGCTTGTCACGGGCTGCCGCGCTATCCCGTGCTTGCTGAACAAATTCGTGTAACTCATTGTAGCAGCAAGAGAGCAAGAAGAGCCTCTTTTACCACTCCGCCTGCGCGAAACTCAGGTCGCTGCGGGATGCGGCGCGGGCTGGCTGCGGCATTTCCACCGGTATGCAAATCTCGGTTCGCAGCGACGCCGGGTCCGTGCCCCGATCATCCGGATCCAGATAAAGATGTATCGCCGGCGCATCACGCAACCGGATGCCGGCATCCGGCAACCAGTGCCAGAAGATCCATTCGTGCGCCGACGGCAACCCCTGATAGGGGCCTTGATGGCGAAACACGGCGTAACTGCCAGCGGGCAATTGCTTGCGAAAAAACTCCCCGTCCGGCGCGAGGTCACTGACCACGCATGCCTCGTAGCGCAGGCGCGGTTCGGGCGTCAATTCGGGCCAATCCAGGGGTATGCCTACACGCGTCCATTGGCCCACGCCGGGCGCGGAACCTTGCAGAAATCCGCGCAAGGCATGCCATGCCTCCCAGGGGGATCGCCGGTACGGACCAAGCCGTTTCACGCCCAGCAAATCCAGTGCCGGGAGGCGGCGAAATTCCGGTCCGGACAACGGCATCACGTTAGCGATTTGCCCATCGTTCTGACGGCCGCCGAGCACCTGGCGCACAAATTTTCTCGGAGTCGTGCCAAAGTGCAGGCGAAATGCGCGGGTAAATGCGGCTGGGGACGAGTAAGCGGCCTGGGCGGCCACTTCGGTGACGCTGCTGTTCATGAACAGAATGCGGAAGGCCGCCTTTTCCAGCCGCAACCGGCGGATGTAGGCCAGCACCGGCTCGCCCACCTGGGACGAAAAAACCCGGTGAAAATGAAACGGGGAAATGCTGGCCATGGACGCCAGCGCGGAGACGTCGACGGCTTCGCCGTTATGGGCCTCAATGTATTGCAGCACCGATTCAATGCGCTGCTGGCGCCGCGTCCAGCGCCGTTGCACCTGTGCCATGCATGTCCCCGCAGTCACCGCCCGCGGCGGTGTTCTCCCCAAAAGCCTCTCGGACCCAGGATCCATTTGTTGTTGCGACGAAGTCTGTAAATCCGACCGACTCCTGGATGCCGGGGATTAGACCGGGGAATCCGGCGCGGGTTCGTGAACCGGGACAGATGGATGGAAAGAAAACCGGGAGTTTGCAGGCAGATCAGCAATTGCTGATCAATTCACGCGCCTTTGGCAAGGAGGGCGGCGAACCGTCGCAAGCAGAATCGTCAGGCCCCGGCCGGCCTCTCTGCCGCAACACCCGGTTCGGCCTGGATGGCGCGCGGGCTGCGCGATAACAAAGTGTAGGCGGCCGGGATGACAAACAGGGTCAACACTGATCCGAAAGCCAGTCCGCCCACGATCACCCAGCCGATCTGCTCCCGGCTCTCCGCCCCGGCGCCGGTTGCCAGCGCCAGCGGCAGCGCCCCGAGGATCATCGCGCACGTGGTCATGAGGATCGGGCGCAACCGCAGTCCCGCCGCCGCGACCACGGCCTCATATTTCGGCTTGCCGCTGCGCCGCAACTGGTTGGCAAAATCCACAATCAGAATACCGTTCTTGGTAATCAGTCCAACCAGCATCACCAGCCCGATCTGGCTGTAGACATTGAGCGTGCCGCCGGTCAGGTGCAGCGCCAACAGCGCGCCGGCCACCGCCAGCGGCACCGTCAAAAGGATGATGAACGGATCGATGAAGCTCTCGAACTGGGCCGCGAGCACGAGATAGATGAACACCACGGCAAAGAAGAAGGTAAGCAGCAGGCTGCTGCTGGATTCGCGGAACTCCTTGGACTCGCCATCCAGCGCCGTCTTGGCTGCCGCCGGCAATTCCTCCCTTGCCGTCCGTTCCAGAAAATCCAGGGCGTCGCTCAGCGATGCGCCTGACCCCAGGTTGGCAGTGACGGTGGCGGAGCGCAGCCGGTTGAAATGATTCAGTTGCTTTGGCGCCGTGCTTTCGCGCACGCTGACGAGATTTGACAGCGGCACCAACTGATCGCCATCGCCGCGCACGTAGATGGAACTGACGTCGCGCGGCGTATTGCGCTCCTGGCCCGAGAGCTGCACGATGACGTCGTACTGCTCGCCTTCGCGCTTGAAACGCGTGACCTGGCGACCGCCCAGCAGCGTTTCCAGCGCGCGGCCCACTTCCTCGATTTCAACGCCCAGGTCCGCGGCACGGTTGCGATCCACGTCCACGCGCAACTGCGGCTTGTCCAGTTTGAGATCGGTGTCCACACTGGACAGGCCCGGGTAGCCCTTCGCCTGCTCGAGGATTTTCGCCACGTAGTCGCTTATCTCCGCGTAACTCGGCCCCTGGATGACGAATTGCACCGGCTGGCTGCGGAAACCCTGTCCCAGGGACGGCGGGTTGATGGGAAAAGCCAGCGCACCCGGCAAAGCGAACAATTTCGGCATCAGTTCTGCGGCAATCTCCTGCTGGCTGCGATCCCGCAGGCTCCAGGGTTTCAACGACACAAAGCCGAGGGCGATGTTCACGGGGGAAGGTGACTCCATTCCCGGCGCAACCACGGTGAAGAAAACCGAGACTTCCGGGATTTGCTTCAACAAGGTATCCAGGACCCGGGCATATCGATCCGTATACTCCACACTGGCGCCCTCCGGCGTATTGATGATGGCCATCACGAAGCCCCGGTCCTCCAGTGGGGACAACTCGGCCTGCAACGTCACGAACAACTTGTAGCTGGCACCGGCCACCACCAGCACGAGCGCGAGCACCAGCCAGCGCAGGCGCAGTGCCCCCTGCAACAGGCGCCGGTAGAAGCGCGTGAGCCACTCCAGAAAATCGCCGATGGCCGTATACAAACGCCCGTGCCGGGGCTCATGGCGCAGCAGCCGCGAGCACATCATCGGCGTCAGGGTCAGCGCCACAAAACCCGAGATCAGCACCGCGCCCGACACCGCCATGGCGAACTCGGTGAACAGCTTGCCGGTCGTGCCGCCCATGAAGGCGAGCGGCGCAAACACCGTGGCCAGGGTCAGGGTCATGGCCACGATGGCGAATCCGATTTCACGGCTGCCGGCCATCGCCGCCTGCATCGGGGCAATGCCCTGCTCCACGCGCCGATGCACGTTTTCCAGCATCACGATGGCATCATCCACCACCAGCCCGATGGCCAGCACCAGTCCCAGCAGGGTCAAAACATTGACGGAAAAGTCCAGCGCGTAAATGAATATGAATGACCCGACGAGCGACACCGGGATGGTGACAAAGGGAATCAGCGTGGCCCGCAACGTGCGCAGGAACAGGAATGTCACCAGCGTCACCAGCGCCAGCGCCTCGAGCAGGGTGATGAACACCTCGCGGATGGATTCATCGATGAATATGGAACTGTCAAAACTGTTTTGGAGTTCCATCCCTTCCGGCAGTTCGGCCCGGAACCGTTCGAGTTCCGCATGCACGCCCCTGGCCACCGCCAGCGTGTTGGCCTTGGATTGCTTGACGACGCCAAGCCCGACCGCTGTCTCGCCGTTGACCCGCACAAACTTGCGCTCCTCCTGCGCGCCCAGTTCCGCGCGTCCCACGTCGCGCAGCCGGATCAATCGGCCGTTTACTTCGCGAACAATAAGATCGTTGAACTGCTCCGCCGTGCGCAGGTCGGTTTCGGCCAGCACGGTAAATTCCCGCTGCGTGCTCTCGATGCGGCCGCCCGGGATCTCCAGGTTACGGCTGCGCAGGGCCTGCTCCACGTCCTGCACCGTGACGCCGTGCGCCGCCAGTTTCCCCACCTCCAGCCACAGGCGCATGGCGTAGTAGCGCTCGCCACCGATATTGACGCGCGCCACACCGGGAATGGTCTGCAACCGATCCTGGATGTAGCGATCGGCATAATCGGTCAGTTCCAGCACACTATGGCGATCGCTTTTGAATGCGATCCAGATAATCGGGATCGCGTCGGCCTCCACCTTGGCAATGACGGGTTCGTCCACGTCATCCGGCAGACGCCCGCGAATGCGGGACACGCGATCACGCACGTCGGCTGCAGCGGAATCCTCGTCCCGTTCCAGCAGAAACTTTATGGTAATCTCGCTGACTTCTTCCCGGCTGACGGACTTCATGACGTCCACGCTTCCGAGGCCGGCCAGCGAGTCTTCCAGCGGGCGTGTCACCTGGCTTTCCACCACTTCCGCGGACGCCCCGTCATATACGGTGCGGACCGACACCACCGGGGCGTCAATGTCCGGGTATTCGCGCACCGGGAGCCGATCAAACGACAAATACCCCACCAGCACGATCATCAGGCTGACGACCGTGGCGAGGACCGGGCGGCGGATGGAGATGTCGGAGAAAACCATGCCGGCCTGCCGCTCTCAGCCGTCGCCAGCGGTGCGGGGCAGTTCCACCACGTCCGCGCCGTCAATCAACTTTTGCTGCCCTTCATTTACTATGGGAGCCCCGGCCTCAAGTCCGGAGGTGATCTCCACCTGTCCGGGCTTGCGCAGACCCAGTTGCACCGGCGTCAGTGACGCCTTGCCGTTCACCACGCGGTAAACAAACTGTTGTTCGCCCACCGGCACAATGGCCTCCTCCGGGACCCACAAGGCATCAGAACGCACTGCCAGCACCAGCTCCGCGTCGGCAAACATGCCCGGCCGCAAGCGTCCATCCGGATTGGCAATACGCGCGCGCAGCAGGAAACTGCGCGTGGTTTCATCGATGCGCGGATTGATGGCGTAGACCTCGCCCTGGAAGGATTCGCCCGGGAAGGCGTTGATGCGCACGTTGACCTTCTGCCCTGGTTGCAACTGCACCGCGAACCGCTCGGGCACGCTGAAGTCCACCTTGAGCACATCGATGGCCTCCAGGTTTACCAGTTCCTGGCCGGCCTCCAGGTAATTGCCGGGACTGACGCGACGCAGTCCCAGGATGCCGCTGAATGGCGCGCGCACCACAGTCTTGTCGAGCCGCGCACGCGCCAGCGCCAGTGTCGCCTGCGACTGGTCCAGTGCTGCATGGGTCTCGTCATACTCCTGCTGGCTCATGACCTTTTTGTCGCGCAGCTCCACCGCGCGGGTCATTTTCAACTTCTGTAATGAAAGCGTTGCTTCATTCTGGCGCACGATGGCGGTCCATTCCTCATCCGCGAGCCGGGCCAGCACCCGGCCTTTTTCCACCCGCCGGCCTTCCTCGATATCCAGGCTGGCAATGCGGCCCGCGATCTCCGAACGGATCACGACAGACTCGTCGGCCAGCAACGACCCCACGGCGCGGAAAGTATCCGTCGCCGGCGCCGTGATCACGGCGCCGATCATCACCGGCACCGGAGGGCGCGCGGCGGGGGTGGCCGCCACGGCCGGTCCCGCACCTCCCCGCAGGAAGAGAAAATAGATCGCCGCGCCAATGAGCGCGAGCCCGGCCAGCACAGCGAAGATGTTCAGTCCGGCCGGTGCGGCATCCGCTTCAGTTTTAAGACTCATGCTTTCTCCATCAATACGCCATGCAGGAATACATTGACCACCATGTTGCTGTAGTAAACCGGGTCGTTGGCAAAGCGGACGCTGGCCAGGTGCGGCAGCAGTGGCTGCGATTGAAAAAAGAACACATTGCCCGAAAGCAGCGCCAGCGCCATCACCGCCGGATCCAGGTCCGGGCGCACGTACCCATCCTGCTGCCCGGCCCGGAAGATCGACACCAGCATGGAAAAGTTTTCCCCGAACGCCTGCTCCACCAGCGTACGCCCCCGTTCCGCGTCGCCCTGCGCCAGCTCACGCAGGATCAACCGCGTCACGCACTGGTGGCTGACTAGGTATTCAAGGTGCGCCCGCGCGAAGTGCCGGATGCGCTCAGCAAAAGGTCCGGCGCCGCGGGTCACGTCCGCCAGCAGGCTCGCCGTGTTGCCGCTGGCATGTTTCATCACCGCCAGGTACAACCCCTCCTTGCTGCCGTAGTGATGAAAGATGTTTCCCTTGCTGACGTTCGCCCGTTCGGCAATGACGCTCAAGGGCACGGCGTCGAACCCGCGTTCCGCAAATAACTCCGTTGCAGCGCACAAAATCGCCGCAGCCCCTTCCTGGGCCGGCTCAGGCACGTTGTTAATCAGGGGGTTAGTTTCCATCTCAGGGTATTTCGGATTGCTGACTGACCGTCCGGTCAGGATAACATCTGAAACAAGTACCCGGCAACCCCGGCTCAGGTCACGGCCAGGGCCGTGTTGAATTCCGGCAACCTCCAGGTGTCCGTTTGCATGATGTCGCGCAGTGCCTGCGCGGCATTCCAGATATCCAGGTAGCGAAGATACAGCGGTGCGAAACCAAAACGCAGGATGTCAGGCGCGCGGAAATCTCCAATGACGCCGCGGCCGATCAGCGCCCGCATGATGGGGTAGCCGTGTTGATGGGTGAGTGACACCTGGCTGCCCCGGTGTTTCGCGTCCCGGGGGCTGGCCAGCCGGAGAGCAAACTCGCCGCAAAGATCATCCACCAGTTCGATGAACAGATCGCCCATGCGCATGGATTTTTCCCGAATGGCGGGCATCGATGCCCTGGCCGTGATGCTGATGCCGGCTTCGGCAACGGCGAGGCTCAAGATCGGCGGGGTCCCGCTCTGCAT
>Ga0156012_1183_pt11 | contig 33317 bp, 32 predicted proteins | sample RifCSPlowO2_02_FD_107666 | JGI IMG/M metagenome (GOLD analysis project Ga0156012, IMG submission 107666) | Gammaproteobacteria bacterium RIFCSPLOWO2_02_FULL_61_13
CAGCAAGGGGGCAGAAAGTCCCAGCATCAGGACCAGTGTCATGCAGCGCTGCCACATTAGCTTCATCCCTGGCACTCCGAATGGGACATGGTCTCGGTAGGCACCAGCCGGCAACGGCCGGCGTCATCACACACGTGGGTGCCGCCACCGGACAATCGATCCGGATGCACCACGTCCCCGTCTACGTAACCCAGCCACAGGCTGCCTTCCGGGCCCACCGCCGGGGAATGGAAGGTGGGCTTGCAACGGGTCAATTCCGGCGCCATGAACGAAGCCAGATCCCAGATCTCGCCCACCACCGGCATCGTCAACAGCTCTTTCAACAACGTCGACGGGATCGCGCCGCCAATCTGCTTGTAGGTGTGATCGGTACCGCCGGCATTCCAGCCCTCGCTCAACACGCCGGCGCGGGCGAATATGCCCTCCTGCACCGAGCCATCGGCCACATTAATGGCGCCCGGGTAGGTGTAGATGGGTGCCGACACGTCCACCTTCGTATAGCCCTCGGTGTTGATGGCGCTGAATTCATTGCCTGAGCTCCCGGGGATAATGCTGAGCAGCGCGCCGAAGGCGTCAAACACCAGGTCCAGCACGTTCAGGATCAGGTTGATGATTTTTGCGGAATCCATGCCGAAGATCTTGTATCCGGGCGTATCTTGCGCGGTGTTTATGCTGGCGCCCAGGGAACCGGCGTAAATGGCATCACCACGATGGTTGGTCCAGAGCGGATTCATGTCCGTCGACTTCCAGCCCGAGGTGTCGGCGGTACTTATCGCCAGCGCGTCATCGCCTTCGCGGATATAGGAGAACAATCGCCGCTCGGCCTCCTTCGCGGTGTTGGCCGGGGATTTATACGGGATCTTGGCCGCGTCGAAATTGCCGACGATGTCATGGTCATCCACGCTGTTGTACCAGGCCGTGTATTCCCAGGCCTGGTAGCGGGCCGAATTGATGGTGGCATGCTTGATGTCAATGTACTTGGCCACCAGGGGAACCATGAGGAACAGCGGCACCAGCACATACGCCGCGCAAATCTGGAATTCGGTCATCGCCTGCCCGGCCTGCGCGCGCGCGGTCGACGGGGCGGCACTGACCCCGCTATCCATTCCCATACTTGTGGCTTGTTGCTTGTGGCTTGTCGCTCTGTTCATTTCACTTTCCACTTATAACTTGTGACTATATTTCACAACCCCAGCAATCCGATGACCGGCCCCAATACACTGAGGAGATTGAACAACGGCGTCGAACCATCCATGTTCACCCCCTGCTGCAACATCAGCGCGGCAGCACGATCCGAATGGGACGTTTCCACCAGACGCGCCTGCCAGTATGGATTGAAAGCACTGCCGGATTCCTCCTGGCCATCGCCACGCCGAAAATAGGACAGGTCCGACGGCCGCTTGAAGTACACCTCGGACTTTGCCAATACGGAAAGTTGATCATTGGCGAACTTGTCCGTCAATTCCAGACGCCCGGTCGGTTCGATCTCCTTGCTGCGCGTCCCGCCGGCTGTGGCATTGCCCAGGTCGAAATCCGACTCGCCCAATATCAGGCCCACCACCAGATTGGGTCCGCCGGTCCCGTACAGCGGCCGCACATCGGCGGTGTCGGTATAGCGCGGCAGGCCGCCGTACTTGTCCGCCACCTTGTGATCGGCCATGCCGGCCTGGTAGAAGATGCCGGGCGGCGCCGGGAATTCCCACGCCAGCATGGCGTCCGCGGCCCCGCCATAGCCCTCCCGCGGCACCGGCCCCTTGAGGGCGGCGGACACATCGGCGCCCATATGCGGAAACTCGCCGCCGTTCGGGGTGGTGGTAAGAAAGTTGTCCAGGGCGCCCTTCTTGATGCCGGCCTGGGCAAAGCCCGCCGAGGCGGGGAACTTGGTCGGGAACGGCACGTTGACGATTTCCAGACCTTCCTCCCCTTCAACCTCCTCACAGGCCTCTTCCGTATCCGGATCGCCATCGTCCGCCTCGCAGCCGGTCCCGCCACCGAACAAATTGACGAAGATGCGCAACCTGTCATCCACGACCTTGATGCTGGCGCCCACATCCACGACCTTGATGCGCTCATCAATAATCGGAATGATGATCCAGGCCTTGACGCTGAAACCACCCTTGAGCCCCACCCCCAGGTAGCTGGTATCCGCGCCGGACCAGTTGAAATACTGCCCCGCGGCCATGTCCGCCGTGCTGCCGCTCAGCGGCACCACCATGCGCAGCTCGCCGCCGCCGACGCGGGTGAAATCGATGTGGAACAGCAGCCAGAACTTCCATTCGATTTCGAAGATGCCGAGATCGATGTTGCTGCCAACGTCGATGCCGGCCCAACCCCGGCGTTTGCCGGTGGAAGTGGTGTCTTCGCTGTAGAACGGATCCGGTGGCAGCCCGAGCTGATCGCGCATGATAAGAAACGGGTCGAAGATCCAGCCGCGCGACTTGGTGAACACGTCCGTCGAATCGGAGATGATGGCTGCGAGACGGCCATAGCCGCCGGCGTCTGTGTCCCCGGTAACATCCGCCTGGAAGTCAGCGACCGGCGAGGTGGCCGTGGGATCATAGCTGTGGGTGAACTGCTCCCCGGGCAACCCGGGCAACGCGCCATAGGTGCCCAGATGGCCGATGAGCGTGATCAGCCCGAACTCGGACAGGCGCGCCCCCTCCGGTGCATTCTGATCCACCATCTCCTGCATCGCGCCCAGGGCGTACAGTGTGCTGGTCAGGTGAAAGCCGTATTGGGCGTAACCATAGAACTTGTTGATGTTGTGGGTTATCAGCGTGCCGTACTTGGCCAGCGGCTTCATGATTTTCAGCGCGATATCGCCGGAGATCTTGAATACCTTGCCAATCCCCTCCAGCACCGCCGCCAGCGGCGCCAGCGGTGTGGGTTTCAGCGGCGTGGAATAGGCGCGCAGATAGTCATCATAAGAACGCCAGTGGAAGGCCCAGGAGGCCAGTCCCACCATCTGGCCCACCGCCACTTCGTTGGCGACGATGGCGCGGTTCATGTAGGAGGCGAAATTGAGGTCCCGCGCCTCCACCACGGACACGCTGTAGGCGGCGGCATCCGCGGCATTCTGCAGTTCCATCTTGTCGCTGGTGATCTTGCCGGCCTTGTATATAAAGTAAAACGCTACCAGCAACACCGGGATGAACAGCAAAACAAAAACGGCAGCCTGACCGCGCTGCCGTTTTTTTTGCCTGTTTACCGCCGCGCCGCAGGGACCACAGGATGCCCTGGCGACCATGATGCGATTCTCGGAACCGGGTGCTGTCAGCGCCTACTCGCCACCGGCCTCAGCCCCGCCGGTAAATTCGCCCAAACCTTTGTGCTCAACTTCCTTCGCGGCAGCGTCGGCAGAACCCTGGGCAGCCTTGGTCGAGTCCGCGCCACTGGTGCCGGACAATTCCTTGACGATGGCGCCGGTCTGACCGCGCAGCGTGTCGCCGAAGAATGAATAAACCGCAATGGCGGCAATAGCAATGAGCGCGACAATGATGATGTACTCGGTCATACCCTGCCCAAGTTGCTTAAGATACCTTTTCATTGCAAAACCTCCTGCGTGGAAAGCGGGTGTTGCGGGGTATTCTTCCCCGATGGCCGGGGATTATGGCCCCCGGATACCGCCGATGCAATAGAACCAATTTACTTGCGGATACCCTCCACAAACAGGTCAAACTCCATGGTCTCGGCCGTCGGCCCCAGCTGATAGGTCATGCCGAAATCGGCGCGCCGCAACGTCGTCTGTGCCTTGAAACCGGCGCGGTAGCCACCCCAGGGATCGGGCCCTGCGCCGATGAATTGGACGTCCAGCATCAACGGTTTGGTGACGCCGTGCAGCGTGAGGGTTCCCTCCATTTTGCCGCCTTTGGCATCGCCGGTGTATTTCGTACCCTTGAACGTGGCCCTGGGGAATTGCTTGACGTCGAGGAAATCCGCGCCGCGCAGGTGCTTGTCGCGCTCCGCCCAGTTACTGTCAATGCTGGCCGTGTCAACAACGACCTCAACTATTGCGGCCTGTGGGCTGGCCTGATCCCAGCTGAATTTGCCGGCAAACTGGTTGAAGCGCCCGTTCAGCACGCTGTAGCCCAGGTGCGAGATACGGAACTGGATGAAGGCGTGGCTTGAATCAATGTCATAGTCAGCGGCGCGAACGGGCATGGAAACTGATACAGCGGACAACATTGCCATTCCGGCTACAGCGTGCATCAACATGGGCGATTTCACGATGGCTTTCTCCTGCGTTTTTGTGTCGGGCCAGACCCGTCCCGGATGCACATTTTACCCCCAGAACCTGTCATAATTTTCATTTTACCGGATGTTCCCAATCGAGGTATCAACACATGTCCAAGGCATTTGCATCCCAGGGTGACCTGGAAGAAAAGAAGATCACCTTCAGCAAGCTTTCCGCCAACGCCTACGCGTATACCGCGGAAGGCGACCCCAACACCGGCGTCATCATCGGCACTGACGCGGTCATGGTCATCGACACCCAGGCCACGCCGATCATGGCAAAGGACGTCATCCGGCGCATTCGCAAGGTCACCGACAAACCCATCAAGTATGTGGTGCTGACCCACTACCACGCCGTGCGTGTGCTGGGCGCCTCCGCCTACGGCGCGGAACATGTCATTGCCAGCCAGGATACCTACGACCTGATCGTGGAGCGCGGGACGCAGGACTACAAATCCGAATTCGAGCGATTTCCGCGGTTGTTCCGCGGCGACGATTCCATCCCCGGGCTCACCTGGCCGACCTTGACCTTCAAGGGAGAAATGACCCTGTGGCTCGGCAAGCTGGAGGTGAAACTCATGCAATTGGGCCGGGGCCATACCAAGGGCGACACGGTGGTGTGGTTGCCCGGTGACCGGGTGCTGTTCAGCGGCGACCTGGTGGAATATGCGGCCACTCCCTACACCGGGGATGCGTATCTCACCGACTGGCCGGCCACGCTGGATCGCATTGCCGCGCTGAAGCCGAGGGCACTGGTGCCGGGCCGGGGCGATGCCCTCACCACGCCAGCCAGGGTCCGCGCCGGTATTGCCGGCACCCGGGCCTTTGTCACCAAGATGTTTGCCGCCGTGAAAAAGGGGCGCCGGGCCGGGAAAAATCTCAGGGATATATATAAGGAGTCCTACCGGCGCCTGAAGCCCGAGTTCGGTCATTGGGTCATTTTCGATCACTGCCTGCCGTTTGACGTGACCCGCGCCTTCGATGAGGCAGGTGGCATCCGCGACCCGCGTATCTGGACCGCCAAGCGCGACGCCGCCATGTGGAAATCCATGGAGGATTGAATGGCCGCCCAGTTGCGAACGGATCCCAACGTCGAGGACCCGGATGGTTTCTACGCCAAACTCATAGAACTGCACCAGGGACTTACCCCGGAGCAGAGCCACAAACTGAATGCCAAGCTGATCCTGATGCTGGCGAATCACATCGGCGATCAGGAAGTGCTGGACGAAATCTGCGCGTACCTCCGGACTACCCTCCCCGAAGCCTGATCCAGTTTGGGTTCACGCAAGATAAATATCCTGTTTGCCTGCCTGGCTGTGGCCGCACTGGGCGGTGGAGTGGGCGCGGACGAGGAAGCCGCGGCGCCGTCGATTAATCTGGAGCAGGCCATTTCCTCGACCATCGAACACAACTACGGCATCCGGCTGGAGCAGATTGGGACCGAGGCCGGCGAAGGCGCGCTGGAAACCGCGTCCGGCGAATTCGACTGGAACCTGGTGTCGGATGCCTCCGCATTTCGCGAACGATTGCCGCCGCTGTCGCCCTGGGCCTACGGCACCGGTATCAGCGACTGGAACTACTCCGCGGGGGTGCAGAAAAAGCTGCGCAGCGGGGTCGAGATTTCTCCCAGCGTGGGCGCAGATGTGCTCAAGGACCCCGACGAAACCAGCCGCCGGTGGATCAGCCGCGGCGCGGTGCGATTCGAGATGTTGGTCCCGCTCGCGCGCGGCGGGGGTGAGGCGTCGGCTGCGGCCAATGAAATGTTCGCGCGCAAGGACCTGGACAGCAGGTATGCGCTCTATCGCCACCAGATCGCAACCAGTGTGCTGGAGTCGGTTTCCGCTTACTGGGAATGCGTCGGCGCAACGGAAGCGCTGCGAATTCTGCAGACATCGGAGCAGGAGGCAATGGAAATGGAGTCGGTGGTCAACCGTCTTGCCAAGGCGGAGCTGTTTTCCCTGGCCTATGTGGAACAGGCGCAGTCCAACAGCCGCGAAAAGCAGACCCGGCGGGTCAATGCCGAGCTGGAGCAATACAAGGCGCGCCAGACCCTGGGTGTGTCAATGGGCATGGATGCGCTGGCCCTGGCGGCGCCGCCGCTTCCGGCGGACACATTTCCGGAACTGGATGAGCCGCGCGTGCCCCCGGCGCGGAATTATGGCCGGGTGATACTTTATGCACAGGACCAGCGCGAGGATTTGCACGCCGCACTCACCAGCAAGGAGGCACTGGCCATCCTTTCCAATGCCGCGCGACAGGACCTGCGGCCGCGCGTGGACCTGTCGCTGCAGCTAAGCTATGACGGCATCGATGATGGTCAGCGGCCGCAGGCTTTCCTGTTCAACGAAAATGACGGCTTGCGGGTCATGGGCGGTCTGTCCATGGAATTCCCGATGGAAAAGCGGCTCTATAGCGGGCAATTGCGCCAGGCGCTGGCGGAGGAAGAGCTGGCTGATGTGTTGCGGGCGCAATTGTCCCAGTCCATCGCCTCCGAGGTAATGATTGCCCTGGAGGAGGTGTCCAATACTTACGCTGCGTACCATGTCTCCCTGGAAGCGGAAAAATACTATGCCGAGGCCCTGCGCAAGGAGCGCAAGAGGTTCCTGATTGGCGATTCCAGTTTCATTGATGTCATATCGCTGCAGGACGGCTATCGTGATGCGCAATTGGAAACCATTAGCGCGCGCCAGGCGCACCTCATCGCGCTGGCCACCTTGCGCTTTGCCAGCGGCACCCTGGTGCAAGGAACCGAGTCCTCCGGTACCGTGGGCATCGAGGAATTGACGGTGGTTCCACGCTTCGAGTGAGCCGGATGTGAAGACAGCAACCATTTATTCATTGTTGGTTACGATCCTGACCGGCCTGACGGCAGCGACAGCCAGCGCCGCAGACATTGCCTGTTTTGGCCGCATCCTGCCCAACGGGGGAACCGTCAACGTCAGCGCGCCGTCTACAGACACCATTGCAGAAGTCCTGGTGCACGAAGGGCAGCAGGTCAAGGCCGGCGATGTCCTGGCGATTTTGAGCAGCCGCGATGTGGGGCAGCTGCAACTTGAGGAAGCCAAACTCGCCCTCGCGCAGGCCGAACTGGAACGGGACAGCGGCGTGCGCATGGAACAGGAGAAACAGCAGAACCTCAAGGATGGACTGAGTGACGCCAGGGAGCGCCTGAAAAACCTGTACACCAACAAGGCGGAGGATTACGTCTCGCCGGAGTACATCGCGGAGCGCGAGGGCGAAATTGAGGACTTTGAGCAACAGCTGAAGCTGTCGGCACTGGAGATGGAAAAGCTGAAGCGCAGCACCGACATGGGCGTAACCCGCGCGCAAAAGCAGTTCGCCATAGCGGAGGCCGCACTGGCGGACTCCACCGTCCGTTCCCCCCTGGGCGGACGCGTGCTGAAGGTCCTGGGCCGCCCCGGCGAGCATGTGGGCCCGGTACTGTTCATGATCGGTGACGTGTCCAGCATGTTCGTTCGCGCCGAAGTGTATGAATCAGATGCACTGCGGGTAAAAGTCGGGCAAAAGGCGTCCATTGCCAGCGCCGCACTTCCCGGAAAGCTGAGTGGCACCGTGGAATCATTGGGCACCATGATCTACAAGAGCACACTGGAGAGCGTGGACGCGACCTCGCAAACCGGATCCCGGGTAGTCGAAACGCTGATCCGGCTCGATCCCAATGCCTGGGCAGACCGGTTGATCAATCTGCAGGTGGATGTCGTCATCCGGGAGTAGTTCGCCCAACCCTCCCGCATGCGCACCCTGCTCTCCTGGCACAACACATTTCATAACTGGAAGCGGGCGCTCGCGGCGACAGCCGGCATCACCTTCGCCGTCCTGTTGATCTTCATGGAAGTCGGTTTTCTGGATGCGGCCCGGATCAACGCCGCGCAGTTATATGAGAGCATGGAATTTGATGCGGTCATCGTGTCACAGGGCTACGTCTCTGCGCAGCGCACGCTCCCGGTAAGCGCCTACCGGCTGTTGCAGGCCGGAAACGTCCCCGGTGTGGATGCCACGGTCCCGGTCTTGATCGAAACCGCGCGCTGGATGAACGTGGCCGAGCGCCGTTCGCGCAGTTGTCGCGTAATAGGTGTGGACCCGATCCAGTCACCGTTCCGGGATCCGGCGCTTACCGCGCACCTGGATGGCATTCAACGTCCCAATACCGTGTTGGTGGATCGCCTGTCCAGCCGCAAGTACGGCGCCTGGGAACCTGGCGCCAGGGTATTTATCAATGACGCGCCGCTGACCGTGACGGGAGAGTTTTCCATGGGCACCGGACTCATCAGTGACGGCGGCGTCATCGTCAGCCGGGAGACATTTGCGGAGATCGCCGGCAGGGGCGCGGATCAGGGCTATGACATCGGCCTGTTGCGTTTAACCGCGGATGCCGATCCCGGACCGGTCATTGAGGCGGTCCGGGCGGCGCTGCCGGATGACGTCCTGGTGTTATCCCGGCGTGAGATCATCGAGCGCGAGCAATTTTTCTGGGTAAACCTGAAACCGGTCGGCATCATGTTCCGGGTCGGCGCCACGGTTGCGTTCATCATCGGGGCCGTCATCCTGTACCAGGTGCTGGCGCTGGAGATCGGCAACCGGTTGAATGAATTCGCCACGCTGAAGGCCATGGGTTATGCGCCTGAATATCTCTACCGAATCGGCGCCGAACAGGCGCTGATCTATTCGTTGCTGGGCTACCTGCCCGCATTTGTGCTCGCGTTGGGCCTGTATGCACTGGTATTCAGGCTGTCGCGGCTGCCGCTGTTCATGGATCCGGGGCGCGCCGGCATGGTGCTGCTGCTGACGCTGGCCATGGCCGCGGTGGCGGCGGCACTGGCCTTGCGCAAATTGCACCAGGCCGATCCGGCGGAACTGTTTTGATGCACCTGGTCGTCACCGCCTGGCGCATGCTGGTTCACAACCGTCCGCGGTTGCTGTTGTCCTGCCTGAGCATCGCCTTCGCCGTGGTCATCATGTTCATGCAAATGGGATTCTTCAACGGCTTGAATGACAGCCAGGCGAATCTGGCGCGCATCCTTGATGCGGACCTGGTGATGTCCCATCGCGACAAGGACAATCTGAAATCCACCGAGGAGTTCAGCCGCAAGCGCTGGCGCCAGGCGCTGGCGGTGCCCGGCGTTGAATCCGGCTCCTATCTGTACGCATCCGCGTCGTACTGGTGGAATCCCCAGGACGGCAGCCGCAACCGCCTGCTGGTCCTCGGCATCGACCCCGACAATCCGGGGCTGAGACTTCCGGGCGCAGCAGTATCCCTGCAGCCACTCAAGCAGCCGGGCACGATCTTCTATGATCGGCGCTCACGGAAAGAGTTGGGCAATGTGGATGTGGGGACCGAAGCCACGCTCGGCCAGGCGCGTGTCCGCGTGGCGGGACTTTTCGATCTGGGCGCCAATTTCAGTTACGAGGGACATGTCATCGCCGGCACGGAGACATTTTTCCGCATCTTCAGCCAGCGCGACCCGCAACGGCTGGCGGACAGGATATCCCTCGGCCTCCTGCGCCTGCAGCCGGGCGCCGATGCCGGAAAGGTGAGCCGGCAGTTGCTCGACGCGCTGCCCGGCGACTTCACGGTAATGACCCGCGCGCAATTGGAGGCAAGGGAAAAGGCTTACACCACGCGCGCCACCCCGGTCGGGATCATCTTCGGGCTCGGGTTGGTGGTGGCATTGGTGATTGGCATCATCATTTGCCATCAGCTGTTGTTCAACGAAATCCAGGACCACCTGCGCCAGTTTGCGACACTGAAAGCGATTGGCTACCAGGCGCGGCATTTGTACCTGATCGTTACCAGCGAAGCGCTGTTGCTCTCCGTGCTTGGATTCCTGCCGGGCCTGGCGGCCACCTTTGCGCTCTACCGGGCCATTGAGCAACTGTCGGAAATCGTCATGCATTTGAGCCCCGGCCGGATCCTGTTCATTCTCTTCCTTACCCTGCTCATGGGTGCGGCGTCGGCAGCGCTGGCGCTAAAGCAGGTTATCCGGCTGGACCCGGCGGATTTGTTTTAGGCCATGACGCCGCCGGCACTTCCAGCTGACGCAGACGCCATCATCGCGCGTGATGTGAGCTATCACTTTGGCAGCGGTGAAAGCGCCAGGCAGGTGCTCGGGAACATCAGTGTTCATATTCCGCGCGGACAGGTCATTATCATGACCGGACCATCCGGCTCGGGGAAAACCACGCTGCTGACACTGATCGGCGCACTACGCTCATTGCAACAGGGAAGCATCGGCTTTTTCGGGACCGAATTGCGCGGGCTGTCCCTACAGCAGCAGGTTGAGGTACGGCGCAACATCGGTTTCATCTTCCAAGCGCATAATCTGTTCGAGAGCCTGACGGCGCGCCAGAACGTGCACATGGCCCTGGAGCTTCACAATCTGACCGTGCATGAGAAACAGCGGCGGGCGGAGCAGTTGCTTTCCGATTTGGGTCTGGCGCAACGCCTGGATTACCACCCCGGCCGGCTGTCCGGCGGACAGCGGCAACGCGTGGCCATCGCCCGTGCCCTGGCCAACAACCCGGCGCTGATACTTGCCGACGAACCTACTGCGGCGCTGGACAAGGATTCCAGCCGCGATGTCATCAACCTGCTGAAGCAGCTGGCAGGCGAGCATCAGAGCACAGTCCTCATCGTTACCCACGACAACCGCATCATGGATGCGGCCGATCGGATCATCAACCTGACCGATGGCGCCATCAGTTCGGACATGGAGGTAAAGCGCACGCTGTATATCTGCCAGTTCATCAAGAACTGCCCGATCTTTCAGGGCATGTCGCTGGGCGATCTCACCGACGTCGCGCAACACATGGAACTGCAATACTTTCCCTCCGGCACCGGGATTATCCGGCAGGGAGACCTGGGCGATCGTTTCCACCTCATTTATCGCGGCACTGTCTCGGTCAGTGTGAACAGGAATGGCGTTTCCTCGAACGTGGCGGAACTCAAGTCCGGTGATTTCTTTGGTGAAGTGGCGTTACTCAGGGAGGAGCCGCGCAATGCCACGGTCACTGCGATCACTGAAGTGGAAACGTATTCGCTTTCCAAGGATCAGTTTCTTGCGGCACTGCGCAATCACAAATCCTTTGAAGAACAGGTGGCAGGCACCTTGTTTATACGCTAGGGAGCAACTGCACGAAGCTTGCCTATTCAGCGGCGGCGGCACCTTCACGGGACCTGATACCCATATGTTCCAGGCGATATCCGTGCTGGTAAATGGCGCTCAGCCGCCAGCCGGTTTCCGGCCCCAGCGACAGCTTCTTGCGCAACCGGCTCAGGTAGGTATCCACGGTACGCGTATTGACGTTGGCACTGCGGCCCCAGATCGATTCCAACAGGTGTCCTCGCGACAGCATGCGTCCGACGTTACGGAACAGGTACCTGGCCAGTTCAAATTCCGTGTTGGTCAAAACCACCGGCTCGCCATGCATGAACAGAGTGCGCGCCGCGGTGTCTATCCGGTAGGGTTCGGCCTCGATGATATCGTTCTCACCGGCTGATCTGCGCCGCCCCAGCGCCTCGACACGCGCCAGCAATTCCAGTTTCCGGGCCGGCTTCACCATGTAATCGTCGCCGCCAGCCCTCAGTATCATGGCGATTTCCACTTCCGAATCGCGGCTGGTGACGAACATTACCGGCGGCATGTCGGACAGCATAGTACGAACCCTGGCCAATACTTCGTCCCCGGCTATATCCGGGATGACCCAGTCCAGGATCAACAGGTCGAAACTCTCCCTGCCGAGCTGTCGTATGAACGCCTCGCCGCTCTCGGTTACGGTACATGTATGCCCCGCAGCCCTGAGCCAGGAACCGACCAATTCCGCGTGAAACGGATCGTCTTCCAGCATTGCAATGCGCATCTTTCTCCGGCTCTCCATTGGCAACCGACCATGCACACACATTCGCAGTGGTGCCACATGTTGGTCACGGCACGAGAGTCTAGCGCCCGTAGCCAGCACCGGGAAGCGGGTTTTGCCTGTTCCCCGGGTCACCCCGGCCCGGCTGCAGCCGGTTTCCCGACTGCTGCACGCCGTGGCTGCTCAAGCCTGTACTCCGGTCTCGCTGCGCGCGGTGCGCTGGATGACTGCCAGCGCCCAGGCCTGCACGGGCTGGGCTTTTCCCTTCAGCGTCAATGGCGGTACCGGTATCAGCGGCATGTTCATGCCGGCGGACGCGAGCGCGAAACGCACCTCTTCCGACAGCAGAATCTCGCCGGCCCGGGCGCGCGCGGTCAGGCGGGCGGCGACGTTTACCGCATCGCCAATCAACGTATAGCTCATATAATCGGGCGAACCGATGTTGCCGGCGACCACCTCGCCAACATTGATGCCAACACCCAGGCCGACATCGACCGGCCAGCGCGCGAACGCCGGCCCGGACTCGGCGATCATCTCCTGTCCGGCGCGCAACGCCCGCGCAACGGCGTCGGACTGCACAAACGGCACCCCGAATCCGACCATCAGCGCATCGCCTGCCATATGGAAAATGGTGCCGCCGTGGCGATGCACGATCAGCGTCATGTGGGCGAAGTACCGGTTCAGCAATGACACCACATCATGTGGCGAGAGACTTTCCGCCATGCTGGTAAAGCCGCGCAAGTCTGCAAACAGAACGGCGGCTTCGAGCCGTTCGTTGCGAGTGGCAAGGGCATCCTTGTGTTCCGGGTCGCCGCTGAATATCCGCTCCACCACCGCCGGCGACATATAGCGCTGAAAGATCGCGCGCTGGGCATCCACCTCGCGCGCCAGCCGGCCGATGCGCTCCGCTTCAAGCGCCTTGCGCATGCGGTGCAGGTCCAGCAGGTTTCCGACGCGGGCAACCAGTTCTGCGCGATCCACCGGCTTGACCAGGAAATCCGAGGCGCCTGCGCGCAGTCCCTCGATCCGGTCCTTGCGCGAACCCAGGCCGCTCGCCATCACCACCGGCACCATCGCACTGCAGGGGTCGGCCTTCACCCGTGTGCATACCTCGAAGCCGGAGAGATCCGGCAGCAGTACATCCAGGATCATCAGGTCGATCCCGTCTCCCGCCATGATCCGGAGCGCGTCCGCACCGGTAAATGCCTGACTGACGTCCGCGCCAAGTTCCTGCAGGTAGCGCGCGATCAGTTTGCACGTGATCTCGTCATCATCCACCACCAACACCGAACTCCCGGCATACGAGGAATCCGCGCCCGGCGGCGGAGCGGCCCAGTCATCTGCAAGCGGCAGAACCATCCCGGCGGCCGTGTCCGCGGCCGGCAACTGATAACTTTCAGGACCAAGTTTCACCGCTGCAATCCTGCGCAATGAGCCCGTCATTTTCTGCACGCATCGGTTTGCGATCCTGCTCCGATCAACAGGTCAGTTCATCCTGCAATAACCGTAGTTCCGGAAAGGCGAAGGCGCATTCAGCGTCAATGTCCTTGATCAGCCGGGACAACGCTTCACGGTCGGGGTTACCCCGGGCCATTTCCTCCACCAGCTCCAGGTTTTTGTACACCGCGACCATTCCCATGTACATGGTCGACGGCTTGAATTTATGCGCTTCACGCGCGAGCGTCTCCCATGCCTGCAATTCAAGTTGCTCTTTCATCCGGCGCAGGGATTCCGGCGCCAAACGCAGGAACAGGTCCAGCATTTCCCTCATCATGCCGGGATCGCCGCCGGTAATCCGGGCGATACTTTCAAATTGAATTGAGGTGGCGCCGGGTGTGCCGGGCATGTCAGTTCTCCAGTCTTCCTGTGCATACCTGCGCTACGTCTGGACCGGTCATGGCGCTGTTTTTGGCGCGTCCATGGCGGCATTGCTGCTGCACCCATTCTAGTTGCCGGCCAAGACGCCCACCCGCCCGGCGACACTTTTTTACAATTTATCTACAATGTCTGGCAGTTGGCATTCCCCCCGGCGCTTAGAATTCCAGGCACTGAGATCGGGGCTGGTTCGCGCCAATGATTTTCATGCGGGCAGAGGGGGTTGGCACGCGGGAAGTATCGGTATGACCCGCGCCTGGCGTGGTTTCCTGTTTGTTGCCCGGCGCCTCGGCAGTAGCAGCCAGTCCGGGACACACAGCTTATGCAAGCCGCACCAGATCAGGACAGCCCGCTCAAATCCGTGCTCGTCATAGATGACGACGAGGGTTTCCGTATTCTGCTCAAGACATTTCTCGGGAAGATGTTTCCGGAAGCCAGATTGTCCTTTTTTGATCCACTTGAACATGACGAGCCGCCGGCGGATTTTCCGTGGTCAAGCCACGAGGTATTGATCATGGATTATGAGCTTGGGCGCGGACGCAACGGCCTTGACTGGCTGCGCAAGTATCAGACCTCCAGCGGCTTTCCGGCCACCATCATGCTGACCGGACATGGGAACGAAGAACTGGCGGTGGAGTCGATGCGCTTTGGCGCGCAGGACTACATCAACAAGTCCAAGCTGTCCATGGACCGGCTGGCGCAGGCGGTGCAATCAGCCCGCGCCAAGCACCAGCAGCAGAACCGGTTGTCCACGACCCTGGTCCAGCAAAGCAACGTCTTCAACAAGGTCACGTTTTACCGGAAGATCAAGGAAACCACGACGCAGCAGAAGGCGGGGTCGTTTGCATTTCTGTTGCAGCTCCAGGTGCGGAACTTTCGCACCATCTATGCGGAACAGGGACTGCTGCGTACCGATGCCTACTGCAACTACATTACCGACACGGTCGCGAAACTGATGCTGTCCCAGCGGCTGGAACCGAACGTCGTACGCATGGGAGACGCGATAGTGACCTGTCTCATCCGTGACTGTGACGATGCCGGCATGGGTGAGCGGGTGGCGCAGAATATCTGTCGCGAAGTCCGCTTTTCCTATCAGGCCGACCCCAATGTGGTACTGGAGTCACCCGTCAATCTCGGGGTTGTCGCGGTCAAGCCGGGGGACGATGTCGACCTGCTGCTGATGCACGCGGATCGCGCCTGCCTGGACGCCATGGAAAGCGGCCCGAATGAATACTGTGTCTATGCCAGGGAGAGCGTGACCACCGCCACCGGCGCCAGGTCCGATCCGGGGCCGGCACCGATCCCCGCCCCTCCCGGGGAATCCGCCACCACTGAGGTCAAAGCGAAAACCGGACCGGTCCCGGTGGTCGCAGTACCAGCCCCGGCTCCGGCCGCTGTCAGCATCGACCTGACGGCGATCATCAAGAGCAACAGCATTCAACCCTATTATCAGCCGTATATCGCCCTCTCCGAGGCGGCCACTACCGTCAAGGCGAGCTACTACCAGGTGCAACTGAACCTGATCATCGGACCTGACCAGACCATTCGCGCCCAGGACCTGCGCAACTGCAAGATTAGCGGCGGCAACCCCGGCATGCTGGATTTATGGGTGACACGGCACATGCTCGGGCAATTGCTGGCCCTGGAAAAGGTGCACGGGGCCACAAAGTGCGGACTGTTCATCCGGCTCAGCCCCGAGACGCTGTCGCAGCGCATCCTGTTCAACTGGATGCAGGATCTGCTGAAGAAGTCCAGTAATCCGAATATCGCGTCCACCATCGTGTTTGAACTCCACCCGCCGGATTTTCTCGCCCACAAAAAGAACTTCATGAGCTTTATCGACCAGATGCGGGATGCCTGGGGTGTGGCATTTGCCCTATATGATGTGGTCAATGCCAGCGTTCTCGGCACCTGTATCAAGCAGGGTGGCTTTGAATTTGTTAAGTTCGCGATGGATGAAAAAAGCATGGAACACGTGGCCCAGGTAAGCTCACAGGCACGGGAACTGGGCGCATTGACGGTGATTGAAAACATCGGCAGTGCACGGCAACTGGCGACCGCCATTGAACTGGGATTTGACTATGGCCAGGGGGAGTTTGTGCAGCCCTCCATGGACCAGCTGGTACTCAGTACTGAAGTGATAACGATGTAGCCGGATTAACGGCGACCCGGGACGGAAAACTCGTTTAACCTGACAACTTTCTGGCGCTCACTCCCATGGCAAATGACATCTTTTCCATTGCATCCATCGGCTTCGATGAACAGGAGCAATCCGTGCTGCAGGCACTGTTCATCCTGACGAAAAACCGTCTGCCGCGTTTTGTCCTGTTTGAATCCAAACCGGACCGGAAGCTGGCTGACATTGTCATCGTCAATATCGACGCTCCCAATGCCGCGCAACGCTGGAACGCCTATCTCAACATGCACAAGGACAAAGCCATCATCTCCAGTGTGCTGGTGTGCAATGAACCGCCATCCGCCAGTCCCGGAGACCGGGCCCGCTACCTGAAGAAACCCCTGGTGGCCACCAGGTTGCTTTCGATCCTGGAGGAGGCAGTTGCGGCCGATCACGGCTATGCCGGGCAACAGGCCGTCAGCGGCGAGCCGAGCGGCGAAAATGTGGCAGCGGCCGAACCCGATGAAGGCGGCAGCCGCAGCAACATCGCAGCACTGGTGGTTGATGACAGCCTGCCGGTGCGCATCCAGATGAAAAAGGCACTGCAGAATATCGCCGGCCGCGTGGATTTTGCCGAAACGGGCGAGGCGGCTGAGCAACTGATCCGGGCCAACAAGTACGACATTGTCTTTCTGGACGTAATCCTGCCCGGGGTGGATGGCTACGAGATATGCAAAATCATCAAGAAGGATCCGGTCAAGGGAAATACGCCGGTGATCATGCTGACCAGCAGTTCATCACCGGCCGACCGGGTGAAGGGGAAGATGGCCGGTTGCGACACCTACCTCATCAAACCGGTAAACAAGGACATCTTCAAGGAAGTCATCCATGAATTCCTGGGGCTGGACTGAAGATGATGACACCCACCGCGGCGCTCACGCGCTACGTGCTCGATCGAAGCACGATGGCAGTCGCCGCACGCAAGCGCGACGAGGTGCGCTTTGGCTTCCGGGCCGCCGGCTGCAACTTCCTGCTCGGCGCCGAGGAAAGCGTGCAAATCATTGACGCCCGGCCCGTCTGCCCCCTGCCCGGCACACCGGGCTGGTGCGCGGGCCTGATCAACCTGCACGGGATTCTGCTGCCGGTGTTCGACCTGGCAAGACTGCTGGATGGCGATGCAGACGGGAATTCGCGCTACATCATGGTGTTCGGGCAAGGCAGCCGCAGCGCCGGCATTTACCTCGATTCCCTGCCCGGCGCGGTGACATTGAATAAGGCGCCGGAGCCGGTGGGCCCGCTGCAGAATGACCTGATGCTGGCCTGCACGGATCGGCAGTACCGGCTCGCCAACCTGGTGTGGCTGGAGACGGCATTTGACCGGTTGTTCACCGAATTGTCATTGCGGTTTCAAAACCATGGTTCACCCAAAGGGAGAGTAATCCCGTGAGCATATTTTCCGCCGACAAATCCTTTCGACTGCTGCTGTGGCTGGTGTTTCTGCTGCTGGTCACGATATTGAGCCTCGGGCTGCTGATGTATCTCTTCTGGATCGCACCTTCCGGCGCCCGCGGCCTCGAACTCGTGGCCCTGGTCTGCGCGCTGGTTTCGGTCCCGCTCCTGTTGCCGGTTCTGTGGCAGCTGGCGCGCACCATCAGGCAAAACGTGGAGGCCGGAGCGAGTTCCCGCCAGGAGGTCGCGGACCTCAGCAGTTCCGTCCTCAACCTGTTGCACGGCGCCGATCGCCTGAGTCAGAAGGATCTGACCGTGCGGCTCGAGATTCCCGAGGGCGCGGCCGCGCCAATCGCCGATTCCCTGAACCAGCTTGCGGACGAGATTACCCGGGTGTTGCAGGGCGTGGCCCGCGTCTCCAGCGAAATTTCACACTTCCGGGTGCTGGTGAAGATGCATTCCGACAAGGTCATTGATCTGGCCGGACTGGAACGTGAAGAGGTCGATCGGGCCAACAATGACGTCACCGCCGCCTCGGAACTGATGATAAAGATCGCCGAACTGGCAAAGACCTGCGGTGTGGCCGCGGACGCCGCCACCACCACAACCGAGAAGGCCAAGGAAACCGTCATCGGCACCGTCAGGGGGATCAACAGCATCCGGGAAGTAATCCGGGAGACGGAAAAGCGCATCAAGCGCCTCGGCGAGCGCTCCCAGGAAATCAGCAGCGCGGTAAGCCTGATCAACAACATCGCCGAACGCACACATATCCTGGCCCTGAATGCCAGCATCCATGCGGCGTCCACCGGCGAGGCCGGGCGTGGTTTCGCAGTCATTGCCGACGAGGTTCAGCGGCTGGCGGAAAGCGCCAGGGAATCCACCGGGCTTATTTCCTCCCTGGTCAATAATATCCAGACCGAGACTTCGGAAACCGTGACCGTCATGAACAATGTCATCGGCGAGGTGGTGCGGGGGACGCGCCTGGCGGAGCAGGCGGGAGAACAGATGGAGGAGACCCTGTCGCGCACCAATGAACTCGTGACCATCGTGCAACAGATAGCGGCGAAATCCGACCAACAGGCAAAGATCGCCACCGTGATCACGGAACGCACCAAGGCCATCAAGGATTGCACACAAAAGACCAACCAGGAGTTGCAGGAGCAGTCCCAGTACGCGGACAAACTGGTCCAGTATTCCACCATGCTGGTGGAAGCGGTGGGTGTGTTCAAACTCCCCGACTCCGCCCCGGGACGCTGACGGCCTGCGTACGCCCGGATGCCCGCGCCCTCACCCCTGCACGCAGCGCTGAACCGGATGCAAGCCATTCGGGATGCGGACGCGGCTGCGACCGCTGCGCTGCAGAACTTCCTCGCCGACCTGGAGGAGACGGGCGCGCTGGCGGCGGTGGACGGGTTTCCCGGGATCCTCGACCTGAGCCTGGTACTGCGGCAATTGCTCGCTGACTGTCTCGCAAATAACGCCCCCATGGATGCCCTGGACCTGTCGGTTCTCGCCGGCTGGCCGGAAACCCTGCTGCAATACCTGGGGCATCCGGATTCAGCCGAGCACAAGGATCAATTGCTGGAGATTGCCCGGTATCCGGCCTGGGGGGCTGCGCTGGGAGAGGATGATGCCGCGCTGTTGCGCGCCCAGCTGGATATCCAGGCCGGCGCAGCTGAACCCCGGCGCAGTGCGGAACTCGAGTGGGAGGAAGAGGCGGCACCGCCCGCCGCGGCAGCGGTGGCAACGACCGGGGCCGGTGACGGCGATAATGTTCCGGCAGATCTGCGCGACCTGGTTGCGATCATGGTCGCGGAATTATCCGGAATCAGGCAGTCGCTCGTCGGGGTCGTGCAGCAGCTTTCGCACCCCGATCGCGACCCGGACGCCTGCGAGCGGGCGTTGCATGAACTGGCCCGGAGCCTGCAATTCTATGCAGAGGCCGTGGTCAGCATCGAATTCCACGGCCTCGCGGGCACCATCCAGTCCGCCTCCGAAAACCTGGCGCAGGCCATCGCTGCAAAAGAGCCGGGCGCGCAACTGGCCGTTTGCGCGTTACTGCAGGAATGGTCGGAAGCCGTGCTCCACTATCTCCGCGCGCCATTGCAGCCGGACGGCGCGACCTCCCTGCTCGGCCTGATGTCCGATTCCCGCTGGCCGGCACCCATTGGCCGCGCGGAGGCGCATGCATTACTCGCCCGGTTCGGCGCCGCCCCGGCAATGACGCCGGAAACCGGCAGGCCAAAGACCAGGGCAACCGCCACGGCCGGGGACGTATCCATCGCGCTGCCCAAGGATGTCGACCAGGACCTGCTGGAGGCACTGCTGCAGGAACTGCCGGCACAAACCGAGGCACTGACGGTTGCGCTGCAGCGGCTCGCGGGCGGCGGCGATAGCGACGACCTGTTGCTGGCGAAACGCATGGCCCACACGCTGAAAGGCGCCGGCAACACCGTCGGGATCCGCGGCATTGCGACGCTGACTCATCATCTTGAAGACATCCTGCTCACGCTCCACAAGCAGCATACGATGCCGCCGGCGCCGGTTACGCAGACACTGATGAGCGCGGCCGACTGCCTGTCCGCCATGAGCGAGTCCCTGCTGGGACGCGGCGAACCGCCCGCGGATGCCCTCTTGGTGCTGCAGGATATCCTCAACATGGCCGGCCTGCTGGAAGCCGGCGGTATCGAGCGCTGGTCGGCAGGACAAAGCGACACGCAGCCGGCGCCGGCCGCCGCGACTGCGGAACCCGCCGTGGCGCCGGAATCAGAGGCCGATGCCGTACCGATGCTGCGCATCCCCGCGCATCTGATGGACCAGTTACTGCGCATGTCCGCCGAGACCCAGATCATGTACGGGCAGTTGCAGAATTTCATTCAACAAACCTCGTTGCAGGTGAAAGAGGTGCGCGGTCATTTCGAGCAGTTGCGCGGGCTGGGCGGAAAAATGGAGGAACTCGCCGACGTCAAGGATCTGAGTCAGACCGGCAACGCGGCCAGGGATGACGGTTACGATTCCCTGGAAATGGATCAGTATTCGGAACTGCACAGTTACAGCCGGCGCATCGCAGAAATAACCGTCGATGCGAACGAGGCCAACAAGGACATTGCCGGCGGCCTGGCCAAGCTCAAGGAAGTCATTGCCACCCAGGCGCGGCTGAATAACGAGACCCAAAGCCTGATGCTGAAGACGCGCATGCTGCCGGCCAATACACACTTGCAGCGTTGGCAGCGCTGCGTGCGCCAGGCAGCGCGACTGACCGGTAAACAGGTGAGCCTGGGCGTGCTGGGCGGGGACACCCTGATTGACGGCACCATTCTCAATGGCCTGCTGGATCCGCTCATGCACCTGCTGCGTAATGCCGTGGATCACGGTATCGAATCCGCCGCGGTTCGCAGCGACTGCGGCAAACCCGCCGCCGGCACCATCGAGCTGGAATTCTCCCGCGTGGGATCCTACATCCACGTGGATTGCCGGGACGACGGCCGCGGCTTGAACCTGGAAGCGATCCGTGCCCAGGCCGTGTCCAAAGGCATGCTCGCGGCGGACCAGGACATCAGTGACGAGGAACTGCAACAGTTTGTATTGCAACCGGACTTTTCGACCAAGCAGGAGGTGTCGCAGGTTTCCGGACGCGGCATCGGCATGGATGCCGTCTACTCCAGCATCGTCGAGCAATCCGGCACCCTGTCGCTGAAGAGTGCCGCCGGCAAGGGCTGCACGGTGCAGATCCGCCTGCCCCAGGACATGCTGTCCATATTCGGGCTCCTGGTCCGGGCCGGACCCCGTCTCGTGGTGCTGGCCAGCCGGGGTATTGCCCAGGTGGTGCACCACGAGCTGTATCAGGTGCGCGGGGAAGGCGGTGAGTTGCAGTTCCAGATGCAGGAAACGCAATTGCAGGCGGTTGCGCTGGAACGATTGCTGGGCCTGGACCTGGAACGCCGCCAGGGGGGACGCCATCCGCGCACGGCGATTATTTTCAATACCGAGGGTGGACCGCGCGCCGTGCTGGTGGAGCGCATCCTGGCCAGCCAGTTATTCGCGGTCAAGGGGTTGGGCGACTTCATTCCGAAACTTCCCGGCCTTGTCGGGGCGACGTTGCTCGGCGACGGTACCGTGGCCCCGGTGCTGGACGTCACCGACCTGCTGCGCCTCCCGATCCAGGTTGCGCCGCCGCCCGAATCCGGAAACACCCCGCGCAAATCCGTCACCGCGCCGACAGCACTGGTGGTGGACGATTCCCTCAGCGCACGCCGATCCCTCGCCCAGTTCATGCACGATGTGGGTTACCAGGTGCGCCAGGCGCGGGATGGAAGCGAGGCGCTGGAAATCATTCACGCCCGCTGCCCGGATATCCTGCTGTCGGATCTGGAGATGCCACGCATGAACGGGTTGGAACTGGCGGGCCACGTGCGCGCGGATCCGCGCACTGCCCGTCTCCCGATTATCCTCATCACTTCACGCGCTACTCCCAGGCATCAGCAGGAGGCCATGTCCGCTGGCGTGGATGCGTATTTGACCAAACCGTTTTCCGAGGAACGGCTGCTGGCGGAGATCCAGCGCCTGCTCGCGGCCGCCACCACATGACCGGAAACCTGGCAACCATGGCCTGCGCCGGGGGGTACCTGCGCGTCCGCATCGGCCGCACACAGTTCCTGCTGGCGGTTACGGAACCGGTGCACGTGAGCCGGGCTGCCGGCGACGATGAACCCCGAACTGCGCTGCAACCGGATGACGGCGTGCCCGTGCTCTCGATCGACGAGACCCTGCGCCCAGCCGCGGCAGGTACCGCCACGGCCGGTTGCCGCCTGATATTGCGGTCCGGCACGGAAAATATCGCGGTTGCCTGCGATGCGGCCGACCTGGTGGGACCGGAAGGGGTGAAGCTGTATGCACTGCCACCGTGCATGTTCACCCCGGAAAGTGTCTTCAGCGCCGCCGCGTCGCTGGGAGACAACATTCACGGTGTATGCCGCGCCGAAGACCTGCTCGCGGCACTGGCGTCGCCGCCGGGCGGATATACGGCCGGTGCGGGTGACACCCCATGACCGCGCACACCTGCAAGGCCTGGGTGCTGCCCATCGATGACTCACTGCACACGGCGATCGGTGAGGGAGAAATCGCGCATGTGTTGCCGGGATTGCATCCGCTGCAGCTTTTGCCGCGCTGTCCCACCTGGTGCAGGAATGTCTTCCGCTGGCACGACCGCGTGGTTCCGCTGTTTGACCTTGCCGCCCTGTTGCGACCGCAAGGGGTGGCAGTGGACAGCCAGGCAATCGCCGTGGTGGCCTATCCCGGGCCCGACAATTCCGTTCATTACGGCGGACTGAAACTGAGCGCGCTGCCTTTCGGCCGCCGGGTCAGCGATGAACAGCAATGCGATTTCCCGGCCTCATCTCCGCATTGGGAACGGATCGCCAGTTCCTGTTTCGAAGATCCGCTCCATGGCCCGATACCGGTGCTGGATTTGGCGCGTGTATTTGCAATTGAGTCCACCCATTGGGTGTGATGGACAGGGAACCCATGCGCTTTCTGCTCATAGATGACGTGCCAAGCCAGCGCTGGCTGCTGCGCAAGCGGATCTCGCAGAAGTGGCCCGATGCCGGCATCGAAGAGTATGACCCGGAAAAATCCGGAGTTCCCGGGCCCACCTTTCCGTGGCATGACTACGATATTGTGCTGCTTGATTATGATCTGGGTCTCGACCAGATCAATGGGCTGGAGCTGCTCTCAAGGATCAAGGGCAACGCCAATCCACCGATGGTAATCATGGTGACCGGCCAGAATGACGAGAACCTGGCCGCCGCTGCCATTCGCAAGGGCGCCGACAACTACATAGCCAAGTACGATGCCGTCACCAATCTCTTCTTCGAGACGGTGGCGGAGGCGGTGAAGCTGCGCGAAGCTGCCTTGAGTGCCAGCAAACCCGGGCGCGGGGAATTTGGCAATTGGGAAATCCCCGGTTTCCGCCCGCTGGCCATCATCAGCAAGGGTGTCACTACGACGCTGCGTTGTGAGCGGATTGCCGACCACAAGGACGTCATACTCAAGGTGCAGCTGGTGGGCAAGGGCGACTCCAACCAGGCGTTGCTGCAACGCTTTATCCTGGAACTCAATATCCTGGCGGACCTGAAACATGCCCACGTTATCGAGATCCTGGAACACGATGTCACGCAAAACATGGTTTACTACGCCACCGAGTTCATGCCCCGGGGCGACCTGGCCATGCGCCTCAAAAGCGGCCCGGTGACGGTCGCAGAAGCCGTCGGCATCGTCGCCCAGGTCGCCAGCGGCCTGACGGCGCTGCACGCGAAGGGAATCGTGCATCGCGATATCAAGCCCAATAATATATTGTTCAAGGATGAGAAAACCGTCGTGATTGCCGATCTCGGCATTGCCAAGGATCTGTCCTCCCTGGACGCACTGACACTGGTTGGGGAGATACTGGGTACGCCGTACTATATGTCGCCGGAACAGTTCAATGGCCGTCCGATCGACCCGCGCAGCGACATGTACAGCCTGGGGGCGGTTTTTTACCAGTTACTGGCCGGCACGGTGCCGTTCGTGGGGAATTCCTTCATGGAAGTGGTCTACAAGCATAATTATGACCCGGTCCCGCCGCTGCCTGCGGAACTGTCCCGTTTCCAGCCGGTGGTGGAGAAAATGCTGGCGAAGGCGCCGGAGCAACGTTATTCGGATCTGAGTGAGTTACTGGCTACCCTGATTGGCGTGCGGATGTGAACGATAAACCCGACACAGCGGAGCGACGTTGAAATGGCCAAGACCATCATGGTGGTTGACGATTCCAAAGCGGTCCGCGCCGTGATCGGCGCGACGCTGAAGTTGAGCGGCTACAACACGCTCACCGCCGAAGACGGCCGCGCCGCGCTGACGCAGTTGCAACAGAAGGGCATCGGACCGGTGGACCTGGTGATTACCGACGTCAACATGCCCAACATGGACGGACCGACGTTCATACGCGAATTGAAAAAACTGCCCGCCTATGCCGGAACACCGGTTTGCGTGCTGACCACGGAGTCGGAACAGGGGCGGCTGGAGCAGGAAATGAGCGCGCTGAAGCGGGCGTGGATTACGAAGCCGGTGCAGCCGGCGCAGGTACTCAAGGTAGTAAACGAATTGCTCGGCGGCTGACGCGTTTTTATCTTCGCAGGTTGATGTTGAGAAGTGGGCGGCAGAAAATTGCTCCTGCATTTTCTGCATACCCGCCATCCCTGGCGGGCGCAGAAAATTGCTCCTGCATTTTCTGCATACCCGCCATCCCTGGCGGTAAGCAGGCCCGGCTGCGCGAAGCCGCGCAGCGAGACCCGAGTCATACCGGATCAGGTAGGCGAGGGTTGAGCGAGCACCGACGACCCACAGGGATGTGGGAAATGCCGCGCGAGGACAGGATGTCCGGAGCGGCAAAGCAGACGGGCCGCACAGTAGTTTTGCAACAACCTGCCCGGCTTATTCCCACTCCTTCCAGTTAAGCCCCATCAGCAGATCCTCCGCACTCTGAAATCGCTCATCCGGGTCCTTGGCCAGCAGCCCGTCAAGCAGTGGTTGCAGACTCTCAAATGGCCTGGGCAGGTTTGGGATGGGCGCTGACAGGTGGGCGTCAAGAATATCGGTCGGCAATTCCCCGCCGAAGGGAACCTTTCCAGTCAGCATCTTGTACATGATGATACCGAGACTGTAGAGATCACTGCGCAGGTCCGCCTCCCTGCCCATGATCTGCTCCGGGCTTATGTAGTGCAGGGTCCCCATGAGCGTACCGCTCATGGTCAGTTGTTTTTTCATGTTGTCCGACTCGACCACCTTGGCGATCCCAAAGTCGGTGATGGCCAGAACCTGTTCCGAGCGGAACAGGATATTGGCCGGTTTCATATCCCGATGCACGATGCCGCAGGCATGCGCGGCCCCCAGTCCGGCGGTTATCTGGTGCAGATATTTAATGGCAAGTTTCGCGCTCACGCCCTGTTTCAGTCGCGTGCCAAGATCGCCATGACTGAAATATTCCATCGCAATGTAGGCGAAGTTGCTGGCAAAAGCGCGCTCGTAAATTTGCGCAATATTGACGTGATTCAGTTGCCCAATGAGCTTGTACTCGCGCATGAAGCGGCGCAACAACAGCGCGTCCTCCTTGTTGTTCAACGACAGCACCTTCAGCACGACCTTCTGGCCGTCTTCGTCCCGATCGGCGAGGAAGATCGAGGCCATGCCGCCCTCACCAATCTTTTCCGTGATGGTGTAGCCGGGGACGAGAATTGGAATATGCGCGGGTTGCATCGCCCGGCGCCCCGTGCCGCCCGGCGTCCGTCCATCGGTCCGCGAACGGGTGGCGGCAATTGCGGCCGCGGTTGCTTCCCGCGACGGCTGCGGGGCGTCATCCAGCAACAGCGCGGGAATGATCCGGGTCTTGTCGGCGGGGGCTTCCGCGGCGGTCGGTTGGTCTGCGGCCGGTTGCGGGGCTGGCGGTTCCGGGGCGGCTGGTTGCGGGACACGATCGGCAATGCGCTGCCGATCCGCCGCGCTCAGCATCTGGGTCTTGTCGGGAGCGTCCGCCCCTGACGACCATTCGGCGGATCGTTGCCGGGCCTTGACTTGCGCTGCCCGGGCCGCATCACCAAACATCTGCGGCGTCAATTTCCCCTTTTCGAGAATCGCATCGACACCGGCACTGGTGGCAAGCGCGAACAGCTTGTCGCTGGCATAACCGGTGAGCATGACGACGGGCGGCAGTTTCGGTTCGGCGCGAAAAGTTTCCAGCCAGGTGAGGCCATTTTCATCCTTCAGGCCAAGGTCATAATCGAGCAGCAGCAGATCATACTTGCTCCAGTTGAACGAGCGTTCAGGAATGCCGCAGCGAGGATCGTACATTTCCAGGACGACATCCGGCCAGTGCGCCTGGGCGCAAAAACGCGCCAGGTACTCCACGTCCTCGGTATCGTCGATTATAAGAATCTTTTGCATCATGCATGGACCAGGACTCGGTCAGGACGGAATGAATGACAATTCCGCGCCCGATCAAAACAAGGTCACTTCCCCCCCCCGCATGGATTCCTGGCGCGCCGGGTTGGCGGCTGCCAGCGCATCGCGGGCGCGCTCCACTTCCTCGCGGCAGGCGCGGACGGCGGCGATCATTCCCGCTGTATCCCGTGCCTGCTGCTGGCCGGCAAGATGCACCTGCATTGCCAGCATCATCTTCTCGGTTTCATTTACGCGCTGGCGCAGATGTCCTATCAGCTGCTTGACGATGTCTTCAAACTGCAAGGCTATTACCGCCTTGACGACCGAGGCGTTGACCTGATTCGTGGTGTTCAGCAACACCTGGATGTCGCCGGACGCAGCGGCGTCATCGCTGCCGCCGCCCTGCGTCCGCAACAGAGCGGCCTGGCCAGCCAGTTTGTCGCTCATGGTTCGAAAACAGTCGGACAGATTTTTCGCCGCTTCACCCACGAGGCGGTCCAGACGCTCCAGGTCCCGATCCAGCACACGGTGTTCCGCGATCAACAGCGCCTGGGCGGCACTTGCCAGTCCCCGGAGCTCATCCGAGAACTGATGGCCGGAATCCGCATCCTGGGTACTCATTGCTGCAGCTCCTTGACCGCCATCATTATGCCGGCGGCAATCCTGTCCAGCGGCAATACTTTCGCGGCGGCGCCGAGTTTCACCGCCTCCCCTGGCATGCCCCAAACGACGCTGCTCTTTTCATCCTGCGCTATTGTAATCGATCCCGCCTGTTTCATTTCCGCCATGCCCCGTGCGCCATCCGCACCCATGCCGGTAAGAATGACGCCGATACCGTTGCGCCCCGCGCTGCGCGCCACGGATTGAAACAACACGTCGACAGACGGCATGTGCCGGTTCACCAGCGGCCCGTTGTTCAGTTCGCAGCGGTAGCGGGCGCCGTCACGCCTGAGCAGCAGGTGCTTGTCGCCGGGGGCGATGTATACATGACCCGGCAACACCGGCTGGCCGTCCTCCGCCTCGCACACCGTCAGGTCGGTGATCTGATCCATGCGCTTTGCAAACGCACTGCTGAACACCGGGGGAATATGCTGGGCCACCAGCGTCCCCGGGCAGTCCGGGGGCAACTGCATCAGCACGTCCTTTATCGCCTCGGTGCCCCCGGTGGAGGCGCCAATGGCAATGATTTTTTCAGTGGTGCGCAGGCGCGGCGGCTGAATTGGCCGCGGGATGGGCATGGTCGCCGGATACTTTTCATCACTGTGGCCGGCGCCCTTGGGACGCACCGGCGCCTCGGGCGCCGGGACTGTCGCGCGCGCGGTCACATGGACACGGGCTGCGGCCTTCAATTTCCCGGTGATTTCCGCGGCGTAATCCTGCAGCGTCGCGCTGACATCTATCCTTGGCTTGCTGACAAAGTCCACGGCGCCCGCCGCCAGTGCATCCAGCGTGACCTCGGCCCCGTTCTCGGTCAGGCTGGACACCATGAGGACGGGCATGGGCCGCAACCGCATCAGGTGGCGCAGGAAGCTGATGCCGTCCATTTTCGGCATTTCGACGTCCAGTGTGAGCACGTCCGGATTCAATTCCTTGATTTTCCGGCGCGCAACCTCGGGATCCATGGCCGTACCGACCACTTCGATCTCCGGATCCGAGTTCAGGATCTCGGTGAGCAGTTTGCGCACCAGCGCCGAATCGTCGATGACCAGGACCCGGATTTTTTTTGTGTCAGCCACGGTCAGAATAAATCCACAGCGCCGCGTACCGGCTGATTTCTGAGGGTTTCCAGGTAGGTCCGTTCACGCTGAATCAGGGTCTCATTGTGCAGCCGCAGCAGTTTTTTGACCCGGGCCCGGCCGCTGGCCGGATAGTAGACCAGCTTGCGCGGATACTCCCCGCCCAGGTCCTCGGATTCCACGCGCAGGTTTTCCATTTTAAGGTAGCCGCGAACAAATTCGATGTTGTTGCCGCCAATATCCGTGGTGATATCCAGCAACCGTCCGCCGCCAAACAGTTTGATCTCCAGGCGTTCGCGCCTGCCGCCCTGAATGAGTATGCAGTTGATGAGCCGCTCCATGGCAACATTGCCATAACGCAGGGCCATGTCCACGGGACTGTCCCGCCATTCATCCCGCATGCGCGCGCTGTCCGGCAGCATGAAATGGTTCATGCCGCCGATGCCCAGGTGAATGTCACGAATGCACGCCGACACGCAGGACCCCAATACCGTCGAGATCATTTCCCCATGGGTGCTGACGTAATACTCGCCCTGGATGATTTTGGCGGCGAAGATCTGATGCTGGTTGTCCCAATAACGCTTGATGTGGTCGAAGCCGGGCAACACGTCCGGCAGCGCATGATAAAGACGCGTGGTATCCGTACTGGTCATCAATGCATTTTCCGGTAGATGGTGCGTCCGACCAACTGGAACCGGTCGCTCAGCCCATGCAGGTTTTCGGAATGCCCGAGAAACAGATAGCCCGGATCGGACAGCATGTCGGCAAACCGGTTGAAGAGCGTGCGCTGCGTGTCCTTGTCGAAGTAGATGACGACGTTGCGGCAGAATATGACATCAAAGGGGCCGCGCATGGGCCACGCATCCTTGAGATTAAGGTGCCGGAAGAAAATACGCTGCTGCAGGTTCGGGTGCACACGGATCAGACCCGCATGCCGATTCGTTCCCCGGCGAAACCAGTTGCTGCGCAGCGCGAGGGGAATGTCCTCGATCTGCGATTCCGGATAGATACCGGCCCTGGCCTTCGCCAGAATTCCGGTGTCCAGGTCCGTGGCCAGAATCTTTACATCCCAGTCCCGCAACTGCGGGCATTCCTGCAAGGTCAGCTCAATGGTATAGGGCTCCTCGCCGGAGGAACATCCTGCCGACCAGATCCGGGCCTTGCGGCGACCGCGCGCGACGGACGCCTCCACCAGCTCCGGGATCACCGACTCACGCAGGAAATCGAAATGATGGGACTCGCGGAAGAAGCGGGTCACATTGGTTGTCAGGGCATTGATGCATTGCCGCAGTTCCCCGGCGTCGCCACGTAGCCGTTCACAATAAACGACAAAGGAATCCAGACCCAGCGCTCGCAGCCGCTTGGCGAGCCGTGCGTAGACCAGTTCACGCTTGCCACTGTCGATCTTTATCCCGGCATGGCCATATACCAGACTGGAGATGAACCGGAATTCGGTATCGGCCAGCTCAAATTCGTGCTGCGCGGCAGTTGGTCCGATCATGGTTCATCCGCCACACCCGGCACGGGCCCGCCGACGTGACCTGCCCTGCCGCCCGGGGCCATTGCTGCGGGACTTCCGGCCATGGTCCAAGGTACCCCTCAGAATTCCTTCCAGTCGCTGTCATCCTCGGTCTGTAACTTCGGGATCGCCCGGTGCGCGGGTCCCGCGTGCGCCATCATCCCCTGGTGGCCGGCCCCGGCACCCGCCAGGGACCTGGGCGCCGCGGTTGCGCGCACAGTCTTTTGTTGCGCCTTCATCCGCTTCTGCTCTTCGTCCTCGGGAACCTTGAAGAATTCCACCATGGAACGGAGATCGTGGGCCTGGGCACCCATGTTTTCGGCGGCAGCCGCGGCCTCCTCCACCAGGGCGGCGTTCTGTTGCGTCATCTCGTCCATTTGCAGCACGGCCTTGTTGACCTGGTTGATGCCGGCCGCCTGTTCCTGGCTGGCCGCCGCGATCTCGGCCACGATGTCGCTGACTTTTTTCACCGAGGCGACAATCTCCTCGAGCATCTTGCCGGATTCATCCACCAGGTTCGCCCCGTCACTGGTCTTGTTCAGGCTGTCCTGGATCAGGGCCTTAATCTCCTTGGCCGCGGTAGCGCTGCGCCCGGCCAGATTGCGCACCTCGGTGGCCACCACGGCGAAGCCCCTGCCCTGTTCTCCGGCGCGCGCTGCCTCCACCGCTGCATTCAGGGCCAGCAGGTTCGTTTGAAACGCAATCTCGTCGATCACGCTGATGATGTCGGCAATACGTTTGCTGGAGCCGCTGATTTCTCCCATTGCGGACACCGTCTTCTTCACCACCTGTCCGCCCTTGTCCGCCTGTTCGCGCGCAGCGGCGGCCAGTTGATTGGCCTGTTGGGCGTTGTCGGCATTCTGGCGCACCGTGCTGGTCATCTCCTCCATGGAGGAGGCCACTTCTTCGAGGCTGGAGGCCTGTTCCTGGGTGCGCTGGGAGAGATTGGCGTTGCCCTGGGCCACCTGATCGGCAGCCATACTCACTTCATTCGCCCCTTCCCGGATACCGCTGATCACCTTGCCGAGACTCTCCTGCATGACACATAGCGCGTTGAACAAGTCGGAAATTTCGTCACCTTCGGACTGATAAAGCTTATGGGACAGATTGCCCTTGGCGATGGTATCCAGCACCCGATGCGCATCAATTACATGGACCGTGACAAGTCTTCTGGCCACGTAGTAGGAGAAAACGCACAGCAACACGCCGAACCCGACCACGAGCAGGATGGTCGTGTTCATGAGTTTGCGGAGGGCGCTGAGGAAATCGTCCTTCTTGACCCCGACGTAGAGTATGCCGACCACATCGCCGGAGGCATCGATGATCGGGTCGTAGGCGGTGAAATAACCCACACCCAGGATGTCGGCTTCCCCCCGGTATGGTTTCTTTTCCTTGAAAATCGAGTCATATACCGGGCCCTGGTCCAGGGTTGTGCCGATGGCACGGGTGTTGTCGGACTTCATCACATTTGTCGTTACGCGCACATCGCGCATGAAAATGGTGGCAGTTCCCCCGACCAGCGCCCTGATTTTGTCGACTATCTCGTATGCCCCCATCAATGACGTGGCCCCGGCATATAATTCGTTATCCCTGATGGAAAAGTCGTCGCCTGATAGTTTCAGGATCTCCCAGGCCACGCGAATGTTGGACTCCTGCCGTTCAATTGCCTGGCGGCGCATTTCCTTATCCAGCAAGGCTGAACCCGCCAGCATGATGAATATGCTTGACAGCACTATCACTGCTGCATTCAGCGCGGTCATCTTGGTGTCGATGGACATTTTGCCTAACATGAGCATGTCTCCTTCATTTTCCGTACCCTTCAACAGCAGAAATTTACGCAGTCACACCAATCTGCGCCTGCAAACCCAGCAACCCGGATACGTCCATAAGCGCCGGTGAACATCCAGACCAGTTGAGGCTCCGGTTCCGACCCTGGAGTGCGCGCCGGAACGCGACCAATACCTGCATGCCTGCCGTGTCCACGGTTTCGACGGCGCTGCCGTCGACGCAGACATCGCCACCGCTTTCGACCATTGCCAGCAACTCGGCGCGCAATGTTTCGGCGCCGCTGATGGTGAGCGCCGGCCCGAGGATAAAGGTCCGGGCCTGGGCCGGGACCGGTCCGGTCTCCGGCGCCACGGCGGCATTCCGGACCGGCGGCGAACCAGCCGGGGATGCCGGTGTCCTGGACCTTGGTTTTCTCGCCATCTCGCTCAGCCGCCTTCCGCCACATTCTGCATGATGCCGGAATCGACCAACCTGTCGACATCAAGCAGGATGATCATTTTCCCGTCCACCGTAGCCAGGCCGGTTACATAATCAGTGCTGATGGCGCCGCCAAGTTCGGGCGCCGCCCGCACCGACTCATGGCGTACGCTATATACCTCCGACACGGCATCCACGATCAGGCCCACCGTGCGTTCCTTGTCGCCCACCTTCACTCGCACCACGACAATCACCGTGGTCTTGCCAAATTCCCTGCACTCCAGGGAAAAACGGCGGCGCAAATCCACTATTGGAACCACCGTGCCGCGCAGGTTGATGACTCCGAGAATGTATTCGGCGGTATTGGGCAACAGCGTGGGCGTCTCCCAACTGCGGATTTCGCGCACCTTCAGAATGTCCACACCATACTCCTCCCCCGCCAGGACGAAGGTCAGGTATTGCCTGCTGTTGGTCGCGTCATCGGCGGCGCCGTCCTGGTATCTGATCTGGGAGCTCATCCTCTGCACCTCCTCATCTTGCGTTGACGGCCAGCGGCGCGGGTGCGCGTTGTTTTTTGGCCCCGCACATCTGCAGCAACCCGGGAATGTCCACGATTATCGCGATGGCGCCGTCGCCGAGGACGGTCGCGCCGATCAACCCCTGAACCGCCCGAAAGTTTGTCTCCAGGCTCTTGATGACCACCTGTTGCTGCCCGACCATGTCTTCCACGAACAGGGCGGCCTTCTGATGCCCGGCATCGACGATTATCATCAAGCCCTGCTCAAGATTGGTCACCAACGGCGCAATGCCGAAGGCCTCATGCAGGCGGATGACGGGGATGTATTCATCGCGGAATCGATAGACTTCGCTTTCGCCGGCGATGTGATTGACCATGCCCGGTTTCACCTGCACCGATTCGATGATGTTGAGCACCGGTATGACGACGATCTGAGTGCCGACGCGGGCAAGTTGCGCATCCAGGATCGCAAGCGTCAGCGGCAGCTTTATCGTGAAGGTACTGCCCTGACCCGGAACCGAGGCCACACTGACGCTGCCCCCCAAATCGTTGATATTGCGCCGCACCACGTCCATGCCGACCCCGCGGCCGGATACAGCGCTGATCCCCGGCGCCGTGGTAAATCCGGCCTGGAAGATCAGGTCGTGAATCTCCGCCTCCGTCAATTCTTCGTCCGCGGAGATGAGCATATTCTCCCGCGCCTTTTCCAGGATGGCGGAAACATTCAGGCCGCCCCCGTCATCCTGCACCTCGATGATGATGTTGCCGCCCTCCTGCCGCGCGACGATAAGCAGTCGGCCCGCCGCCGGCTTTCCGGCCGCG
>Ga0156012_1010_pt1 | contig 32049 bp, 32 predicted proteins | sample RifCSPlowO2_02_FD_107666 | JGI IMG/M metagenome (GOLD analysis project Ga0156012, IMG submission 107666) | Gammaproteobacteria bacterium RIFCSPLOWO2_02_FULL_61_13
GGAATTAAAATCACAGTAAGGACATTTGCGTACACACCAGGGCAGGTGTACGTACAGCGCCAGTGGGGGCGGGATGGAAAGATTCACCGACCTGTTCCGGCCCGGCGCCGGGGAATTTCAGACTGCGCGGGAAAGCGCGCCCGCAACCCTTGCAGCAACCCGGCCAGCGCCTGCGCCCGGTGACTGATCTGATTCTTGATCGTGGGGTCGAGCTCCGCCGAGGTGCAGCCGTGGGTGGGGACAAAGAAGATGGGATCATAACCAAAGCCGTGGCTCCCCCGCGGCTCGGGCACCAGATGTCCGTTCCAGGTCCCCTGGGCAATGACGGGCGTAGCGTCGCCGGCGTGGGCCATGAACACCATCAGGCATTGAAAACGCGCCACCGGGTTCACGGCTCCCGTACCCCGCACTCGCTCCAGCAATAACTGCAGGTTCTTCTCATCGCCGGCGCCGGGGCCGGCAAAGCGCGCCGAGCGGACGCCGGGCGCCCCGTCCAGTATCTCGACCTCGATCCCGGAATCATCGGCGATGGCCGGCAAACCGGTGGCGCTGCAGGCGTGCCGCGCCTTCAAAATGGCGTTTTCCACAAAGCTGATGCCGGACTCGTCCGCTTCGGTCACACCCAGGTCGGACTGGTTCACCAGCTCCACCGGCCATTCATGCAACCAAGCGACCAGCTCGCGTAATTTGCCGGTATTGCTGCTGGCGATAACGATACGCTGCGAACCTGCCACGTTAGCCTGCCGCGAGTGCGCCGGCCTGTAATTCAAACAGGCGGCGGATGCCGGTCTCGGCCAATGCCAGCATGGCATCGAGATCAGGGCGGGCGAATGCGTTGCTCTCGGCCGTGCCCTGTATCTCGATGAACCCGCCGGCGTCATTCATGACCACGTTCATATCAGTGGCGGCGCTGGAATCCTCCGCATAATCCAGATCCAGCAAGGCCTGCCCGTCACAGATCCCCACGGACACCGACGCGATCCTGACCGCCAGCGGGTCCTTCTTGATCTGGCCCCTGCGACGCGCCGCATTCAGCGCATCCACCAACGCCACGTAACCACCGGTGATTGCCGCGGTACGCGTGCCGCCATCGGCTTGGATCACATCGCAGTCCACCATGCAGGACAGCTCGCCCAACGCCTCCAGGTTCACGGCGGCGCGCAGGGACCGGCCAATCAGGCGCTGGATCTCCAGTGTCCGTCCGCCCTGGCGATTCTGACTCGCCTCCCGGCGCATGCGTTGATTCGTGGAGCGCGGCAACATGCCGTATTCCGCGGTCACCCAGCCCCTGCCGGTACCCTTGAGAAACGCGGGCACGGAGTTTTCCACCGATGCGGTGCAAATCACCCTGGTATGGCCGAATTCCACCAACACGGAACCTTCCGCATGCATGGTGTAGTTACGCGTCAGTTTGACTTGACGCAGTTCATCGTTGGCGCGGCCACTGGGGCGCATTTTCGAATTCCTCGGGAGAAAAATAAAATGCAGTTCGTGGCGCAGGATTATCGGGACGCTGAAATTGCCCGTCCAGAGGTATTTCCGCCCGCCCCGGCGCGGAACCCGGATGCTACAATTCGCGCCATACGGCAATCGGCCCCGGGAATCTCTGAACCTGTTCAGAGTGGACAGACTTGGGAGTGAGCAGTGTGATTCAGAGCATGACGGCATTCGGGCGGGTGGAACGCCAGATACAGTGGGGTGCGGCGGTTTGCGAGATGCGTACCGTCAACCACCGCTACCTGGAAGTCACGCTGCGCCTGCCCGATGATCTGCGTGCCCTGGAAACCGCAATGCGGGACCGCATCAGCGCGCGCCTGAGCCGGGGCAAGGTCGAATGTCAGATACGCCTGGATCGACAGGAAGCCAGTGATGAACCGCTGGCGATTAATCAGCCGCTGGTGCAGCAATTGCTGGCCGCGGCCGGGGCGCTGCCGATTGCCAATCCCGCCCCGCTGCAGCCGCTGGATGTATTGCGCTGGCCCGGTGTATTGGGCCGCACCGTCCTCGACCTGGCGGTGGTAAACGGTCCTTTGCTGGAACTCATCGACGCAACACTGGATATGCTGCTGGAAACGCGCCGGCGCGAAGGTCAGCGCATCCGGACGCTGATACTGGATCGATGCACCGCCATCAGTGCCATTACCGCGGCGGCGCGGCGCGCGATGCCGGAGATCATTCGCAACATCCGTGAACGCTACCTGCAGCGGGCGCGCGAGATTGAACTGCAACTGGATGCAGATCGGCTGGAACAGGAGATCCTGTTGCTGGTGCAGAAACTGGACGTGGCCGAGGAGCTGGATCGTCTTGAGGCACATGTGGCCGAGGTCCGGCATGTGCTGGATCAGGAACAGCCTGCGGGCAGGCGCCTCGACTTCCTGATGCAGGAATTGAACCGTGAGGCCAACACACTGGGGTCGAAGGCCGGTACCCTGGAATCCAGCAATGCCTCCGTGGATCTGAAGGTATTGATAGAGCAGATCCGCGAGCAGATCCAGAACGTGGAATAAATGCAGCGGCGCGGCATCCTGTTTGTGATATCCGCCCCATCCGGCGGTGGCAAGACCACGCTGGTGCGCGCACTGACCGACGCCGACCCGCTGTTGCGGGTATCCGTGTCGCATACCACGCGCGACCGACGCAGCGACGAACTGGATGGCGTGGCCTACCATTTTGTCGATGTGGCGACCTTCGAGAAGATGATTGCCGCCGCGGCGTTCCTCGAGCACGCGCGCGTATTCGACCATCACTACGGCACTTCGAAGGTCTGGGTCGAGCAGCAGTTGGCGGCCGGGATCGACGTAGTACTGGAGATCGACTGGCAGGGCGCCCGTCAGATCCGCGCCCTGATGCCGGACACGGTCGGCATATACATCCTCCCGCCTGCCATGGAGGTGCTGGAGCAACGCCTGCGCGGCCGCGGGGACCCACGGTCACAAATAGTGCGCCGGATGCAGGATGCCCGGGCGGAAATTTCCCATTGCCGGGAGTATGACTATCTGGTGTTCAACGATGATCTGCAGCGGGCCCAGGCGGACCTGCAGGCCATCGTCGGGGCCGCGCGTTGCGACTACCGCCTGCAACAAACCGCGGCCGATGCCCGGATCGCGGAATTATTGCGGTAACGCCACCCTTCCAGTAGACTCTGCGCCCCCTGAACACCCCGGTGCGGCTGAACCAACCGGGTTGCTGCAAATCACTTACTGAGGTTGTCCACATGGCGCGATTGACTGTTGAAGTATGCCTGGCCCATATCCCCAACCGCTATGACCTGGTGCTGCTGGCCGCGAAGCGGGCCCGGCAACTGGGCTTGGGCGCGGACCCACTGGTGCCGGAGGAAGGCGACAAGCCCACGGTCATCGCCTTGCGCGAGATTGAGGCCGGCGTGGTGACCCTCGCCAACATCGACAGCATTGGCAAACCGGTGATGGAAGAATCCCTCGCCAACCTCGAGTTCCCGCCCCTGCCGGACCTGCCTGAGTAAGTATTTCGTTCCCGCGGCCTGACCCCGGGAACCCTCACCCCAGTTGTTTTGCCCCCGGGCACCGCCCCGGGGCCGCAAGGACGAACGGCCGCCCGAAACCGCGGCAGCCCTGTGTCCTGCTGCTAGAATCCCTGCCATGAGCGTCACCATCGAAGACTTGCAGCGCCAGGTCAGCGACTACCTCCAGGCGGACGAGGTGGAGCGCGTGCTGCGCGCCTATGATTTTGGGGCCAAGGCCCACGCGGGCCAGCACCGCATGAGCGGCGAACCCTACATCCATCACCCGCTCGAAGTGGCCCAGATCCTGGCGGACATGCACATGGACTCGCAAACCCTGATTGCGGCAATCCTGCACGATGTCATGGAGGACACGCGCACGGCCAAGGGCGAGATCCAGCGCCGCTTCGGCAAGGGCGTCGCGGAACTGGTGGATGGTGTCAGCAAGCTGACGCAGATCCCCTTCGATACCCACGCGGAGGCCGAGGCACAGAATTTCCGCAAGATGTTGATGGCCATGAGCAACGACATCCGCGTGATCCTGGTGAAGCTGGCGGATCGGCTGCACAACATGCGCACGCTCGGCGCGCTACCGCCCGACAAGCGGCGCCGCATTGCACGGGAGACCCTGGACATTTATGCGCCCATCGCCCAGCGCCTGGGAATCAACACCATCCGCCTGGAGCTGGAAGAACTGGGGTTTGCCACGCTCCATCCCCTGCGCCACCGCATCCTGAATGAACAGGTGCGCAAGGCGCACGGGCATCGCAAGGAAGTGGTCGACAAGATCCGCTCCGCGCTCAAGCGCCGCCTGCGCCAGGAGAAGATCCACGCCCAGGTCATGGGCCGGGAGAAGCATTTGTACGGCATCTATCAGAAGATGCGCAGTAAGGGGCTGTCGTTCGACGAGGTCTACGACATGTTCGCATTCCGCATCGTTGTCGACAGCGTGGACGACTGTTACCGCGTCGTCGGCACCGTACACAACCTGTACAAACCGGTGCCGGGAAAGTTCAAGGACTACATCGCCATCCCCAAGTCCAACGGCTACCAGTCCCTGCATACCGTGTTGTTCGGGCCGTTCGGGACTCCCATCGAAGTGCAGATCCGCATGCGGGAAATGAACGACGTGGCCGAGGCCGGCATCGCCGCGCACTGGCTTTACAAGTCGGGCAGCGCCAGCGAGCGCAGCGGCGCGCACAAACGGGCGCGGGAATGGTTGCGCCGGATTATGGAAATGCAGACCACTGCCGGCAATCCGCAGGAATTTCTGGAAAACGTAAAGGTCGATCTGTTCCCTGAGTCGGTCTATGTGTTTACACCCAAGGGCCGGATCGTGGAATTGCCGCGCAGCGCCACTGCCGTGGACTTTGCCTATGCCATCCACACCGATGTGGGTAATGCCTGTGTCGGTGTGCGCGTTGACCGGCGCCTGTCACCGCTGGGGACGCGCCTGGGCACGGGCCAGACCGTGGAGGTGGTCACTGCGCCGGGTGCGCACCCCAATCCCGCCTGGCTCAATTTCGCCGTCACCGCCAAGGCGCGCTCCAACATCCGCCACTACCTGAAGCACCTGCAGTTAAATGAGGCTGCGGCACTGGGCAAACGCCTGCTCGTGCGCGAACTGCAATTGCACAACTCCAGTTACGACAGCATCCAGCCCGAACAGTTGAAAAAAGTGCTCACGGAAACCCATCTTGGCTCCGAGGAGCAGATGTTGCAGGAGGTCGGACTGGGCAACCGCATGGCGCCCATAATCGCGCGCCAGTTGCTGGACGACTGGGCCGCCGCGCCGCAACCCCATGTCAAACCTGCGGACGCCAGCGCGGCCCCGTTGCTGATCCGCGGTTCGGAAGGTCTGGTTGTCACTTTTCCCAAGTGCTGCCGCCCCATCCCCGGCGACCCGATTCTCGGCTTCGTGACCGCTGGCCGCGGCATCGTGGTGCATCACCAGTCGTGCACCAACGTGGCCGAGTACCGCAATCACCCGGATAAGTGGATCACTGTGGGATGGGAGACCGGCATTGAGGGTGAGTACCCCACGAACATGCGCGTCGAGGTCACCAACCAGCGCGGCGTGCTGGCGAAGATCGCGGCCGTGATCTCCGACCAGCAGGCCAACATCGTGCACGTGGAGATGAAGGACAAGGATGATCGCTACACGACCCTGAAATTCGTGATTGAAGTACGCGACCGCCAGCACCTGGCCCAGGTGATGCGGCGCGTGCGCAGTCTCAAGCACGTGGCGCGCATCAGCCGCCGGTAGAATCCTATTCACAGCATGGCGTAGGAAGTCGGACCGGGAGCCGGATTGCCGGGTATTCGCTCCGCTTAATCTCGCCATACTTCGTGTATGGCTCGAATCGGGTTCCGCGCGCTTCGCCATCCATGGTTACGCGCGCTCCACACGACGCTGCGCAAACACCCGGCAATCCGGCTCCCTGCGAATCAATTTATTGTTACTCAATTTGCCACGCAGTCGCAGGGGCAGTCCGATCCTATGGTGGCGGACCGTAAGCCGCAGGGGTTCGCAGCAAAGCTGCGAACGCCCGCACAAGGATGTGCGGGCCGGACTTTCGAGCGTAGCCGGACGCGCAGCGACGAAAGGCGGCACCCGAGCTTACATGGACGTATTCACGGCGTGTCCGACACCGTAGGATCGGACTGCCCTTGCGATGGATTGGAAGGAGTCAATTTCCAGGGGCCACCCGTCTCGCCAGTTGCCAGCGGCTCGCGTGTGCACGGATAATGCAATCCATGTCAAAGACCATCATCGCCACGCCCAACGCACCCCGCGCCATCGGCCCCTATTCCCAGGCTGTCGCCCATGGCAGGACGGTTTATCTTTCCGGACAGATCGCCCTCGATCCGGGTTCCATGGAGATGGTGGCGGGGGATTGCCGTGTTCAATCCGAACAGGTGTTCCGCAACCTGGCTGCGGTGACGGCGGCGGCTGGCGGCTCGCTCGCGAACATAGTGAAGATCAATATTTACCTCACCGATCTGGGCGCCTTCCCCGTGGTCAACGAGGTCATGGCGAACTGGTTCCAGGCGCCCTACCCGGCTCGTGCCACTGTGGGTGTCGCCGCCCTCCCCCGCGGCGCGCTGGTGGAGGTGGACGCGGTGCTGGTATTGGACGCCTGAGTCCGGGCCCGCCCCGGCCCACGGGATTGCCGGAGCCCCCGCGCCTGAATACGCCGCTGGGCCGCATGCCCGGCGTCGGCCCGGCCACCGAGTCCCGGCTCGCGCGGCTCGGTTTGCACACCCTCCAGGACCTGCTGTTTCACCTGCCGCTGCGCTATGTGGATCGGACCCGGATCACACCCATGGGTAGCCTGCGGCCGGGCCAGGAGGTGCTGGTACAGGGGCAGATTGATCTCGCGCAAATCCGGTTCGGGCGCCGCCGCAGCCTGCTCTGCCGGATCAGTGACGGCACAGGTTCAGTGATGTTGCGCTTCTTTCATTTCAATCGCGCGCAGCAGGCCAACCTGGAACGCGGAACGACATTGCGATGCTGGGGGCAGGCGCGCGCCGGGGCACGCGGAATGGAAATGGTCCATCCGGAATACCGGCGCGTGCAGGAGGACGCCGCGGATGGTCTGGAGGTCGCGCTGACGCCGGTCTATCCCGCCACCGAGCGGCTCCCGCAATCGGTTCTGCGACGGCTGACAACCCAGGCCTTGGCGGCGTTGAAGTCGGCGCCGGAAGCATTGGAGGATTTCCTGCCGGAGCGCGTGAGTCGCAACCTTGCCCTGCCGCGACTGCACGACGCCATCAGCCTGATGCACATGCCGCCGCCGGGCACGGACACGGATCAGTTGCTGACCGGCCGGCACCCGGCGCAGCGGCGCCTGGCATTCGAAGAACTTTTGGCGCACCAGATCAGCCTGCGCCTGTTGCGCAGGGAGGTTCGCACGTTGCGGGCGCCCAGCCTGCCGGCCGGCAACGGCAACCTGCTGAGCCGTTTCCTGGCCGGGCTGGAATTCAAACTGACGCGGGCACAACAGCGCACATTGCGGGACGTGCAACGGGATCTGGCCGCCGCAAGTCCGATGTTGCGCCTGGTGCAGGGGGACGTGGGCTCGGGCAAGACGGTCATCGCCGCCGCCGCCGCGGTACAAGCCCTTGCCGCCGGGTATCAGGCGGCACTCATGGCCCCGACTGAATTGCTGGCGGAGCAACACCGCGACAACCTGTCGCGCTGGTTCACCGCAATGGAGATTCCGGTGATTACCCTGACCGGGCGCGTGGCGGGCCGGGAACGCAAACAGCTCCTGCAGCGACTGGCCGACGGGGAACTGGTGATGACGGTGGGCACCCACGCCCTGTTGCAGGAGGGTGTCAGCTTTGGACGCCTGGGTCTGGTGGTCATCGATGAGCAACACCGCTTCGGCGTGCATCAGCGGCTGGCGCTGCTGGAAAAGGGTGCGAACCAGGATACATTCCCGCACCAACTGGTCCTCACCGCGACGCCCATCCCGCGCACGCTGGCAATGACCTTGTTCGCGGACCTGGATGTCAGTGTCATCGACGAACTTCCGCCCGGGCGACAACCGGTGCAAACCGTGGTCACGTCCGCTGACCGCCGCGCGGAGATCATGCAGGGCATTCGCAATGCCTGTGCCCAGGGGCGGCAGGCGTACTGGGTTTGCCCGCGTATCGAAGAGTCGGACGATGACCAGTTTCAGGCCGCGGAGGAGACCGCGCGCATGCTGACCGAACAATTATCAACGCTGCGCATCGGCCTCGTGCATGGCAGGATGCCGGGACGGGAACGTGATCGCGCCATGCAGGCCTTTCGCGCCGGCACCTTTGACGTGCTGGTGGCGACGACGGTGATTGAAGTGGGCGTGGATGTGCCCAATGCCACCCTGATGGTCATTGAAAACGCCGAACGGCTCGGCCTGGCCCAGTTGCACCAGTTGCGCGGCCGCATCGGGCGCGGGCAGCACGCCAGTAATTGCCTGTTGCTGTATCAGGCGCCGTTGGCGGCGCTGGCCCGGGCACGGCTGGAGACCATGCGCGCCACCACGGATGGATTTGTCATTGCTGAAAAAGACCTGGAACTGCGCGGCCCGGGGGAGATACTCGGCTCGCGCCAGACCGGTTTGCAGCGCCTGCGGGTTGCCGACCTGGCGCGGGATGCGCGCCTGATCCCGCAGGTGCAACGGGTTGCCGACATGATGATAGAACGCCACCCGGATCGCCTCGCGGCATTGACCGCGCGCTGGGTGTCCCCGGATGCCGCCCTGGGCTCCGTGTAATCGGGACAGCTTGATGGTTCTGGACAGGACACGGCTCTGCAGCACCCTGCTAAAATAGCGCTTATGAAACAAACCTGCCGCACCCGCGGCTGAGAGCCCTCCGCATGGCCCCACGCCCATGAGTCGTTCCGTCGCCCGTTTGCCGGGAGACAATTCCGGTCTCGACTCCGCCGGATTCCCGCTGCCGCGGATCCCGGACCGTGCCCGGCTGACTCTCTATGCGCAACTGGCCCGTCTGGACCGGCCCATTGGCGCGCTGCTGCTGCTGTGGCCGACACTGTGGGCGCTCTGGCTTGCCGCCAATGGCACGCCCAGCCTGCACTTGCTGGTGGTGTTTGTGTTGGGCGTGTTCCTTACCCGTTCGGGGGGCTGCGTCCTCAATGATTATGCCGATCGCGATCTGGATGGCGGGGTCGATCGCACGCGTGACCGGCCGCTGGCCACGGGCCGGGTGGCGCCGGGGGAGGCCCTGGTGCTGGCCGCGTTGCTGTTCGGCCTTGCGTTCCTGCTGGTGCTGACCACGAACCGGCTCACGGTGCTGCTGTCGTTTGCGGGCGCCGTGCTGGCCGGCATCTATCCGTTCATGAAGCGGATCACCTGGGTGCCGCAATTCTTTCTTGGCCTGGCGTTCAGCTGGGGCATCCCCATGGCATTCGCAGCGCAGACCGGCGGCGTGCCGCCGGTGGCCTGGTTGCTGTATATGGCCAACATACTTTGGGCCATGGTTTACGACACCATCTACGCCATGGTGGATCGGAACGATGACTTGCGTCTGGGCGTTCGATCCACAGCCATCCTGTTCGATGATGCCGACACCACCATCATCGGCATCATGCAGATAATGATGCTGGCGCTGCTTACGCTGGTCGGATACCGGTTGCAGCTGGGCTTCTATTATTATCTGGGCATTATCCTTGCCGGCGCCCAGTTTTTCGCCCATCAGATCGTGATCCGTGATCGCTCCCGCGACGCGTGCTTCCGGGCCTTCATGCTCAACAACTGGGTCGGGCTGACGATATTTGCCGGCATTGTGCTGGCCATGGGGATGGTTGCATGAAACGCGAGGCATTGGCCGTGATCCTGCTGTCCGCCGCGGTCGGCGTTGCGGGCGCGGACACGAAGGTTACCGGCGAGTGCGACCGCATTGCGCAGAAACTGGCCAGCATCGACCAGAGCGAGTGCCTGAACCGGGCGCTGGCAATCACACGCGGTGAGTCGGTGCAGGGCGCGCCCATCCTGCTCAAGGAGTACCTGCCGATGGAGAATCGACAGCCGCGGGGACGGGTGTTGCTCGTCGGCGGCATTCATGGCGACGAATATTCCTCGGTCAGCATTGTCTTCAAATGGATGAGCATTCTGGATGAGCACCACACCGGGCTGTTTCACTGGCGCATCGTGCCGCTGCTGAACCCTGATGGATTGCTGCGCCAGGAGGCCCGGCGCATGAACGCCCACGGCGTGGACCTGAACCGGAATTTTCCCATGCCGGGATGGGAGGATTTGGCGCCCCGTTACTGGGTCGAGCAGACCAACAGCAGTCCGCGTTACTTCCCGGGCGAGAAACCCCTGAGCGAGCCCGAGTCGCGCTGGCTCGTGGATGAGATCAATGGCTTCTCACCGGACGTGATTGTCGCGGTGCACGCACCCCACGGCGTCGTGGACTACGATGGCCCGCGCAGCGGCCCGCGCAAGCTCGGTCGCCTGTATCTGAACCTGTTGGGGACGTTTCCGGGATCGCTGGGGAATTACGCCGGCGTGCAACGGCGCATACCCGTGGTCACGGTGGAATTGCCATATGCCGGCACCATGCCCAGGCCGGCGGAGGTTGCGGAGATGTGGCGCGACCTGGTGCGTTGGCTTTCAAAAAACACGCCGGCGCAAGGCCGACTGGTGGATGAACCCGGCTTCGGGGAGAAGCCGGATCAGGTGACCGATCCCTCATAGAGGATGCGCCAGCGGCCGTCGGCCTCCTGCCGCCAGTACTGGCGCTTGACGAAGCGCCGGTGATTTCGATCGCTGCTGTAATCCTGCTGAAAGGTGACGACCAGCAAGGCCTGCTCGCCCGGGTAAAGAAACATGCTCTGTCCCGAGATGCCCACGCGGATAAACTGCTTCCCGCTGTTGACCTTGCGCTTGTAGGCCACCCACCTTTCATAGTCCATACCGAGGCCGGAGTAGGACGGTGAGTAGTGATCCAGGTACTGCTCCGTGTCACGGCTCTCCCAGTCCTTGCGCCATTGCTCCACCACGATGGCCAGCCGCGCCTGGCGCTGCTCCCACTGGCTGCGTGAGATCCATTCAACGTCCTCGGCGAGAATGACCGGTGTTTCACCGGGCGCGATGTACTGCTTTATGCTCTCCAGGTCCGCATTGCTGAGGATGACGCAACCATCACTGTCCCGTGGCGGGCGGCTGAAGGTGTTGCTCGGCGTGCCGTGCAGCCAGATGCCGTAACCGGTTCGCCCCCGGCGTTGATCCCAGGCATTGGGATAGTCAATCGGGAAGGCGCCGGAGCCGTAGAAGTCCGGCAGCTTTTCCGGGGAGATTGTGCCGGTGACGAAGTAGACCCCAACCGGCGTCTTCTGGTCGCCTTGCGCCAGCTTGCCGGTACCGTTTTTGCCGATCGTGGCATAAAAGTCACGCACCAGATGCGGCACACCGCCACGGTTCTCATACAAATAAAGCCGGGATGTGGTCATGTTCACCAGCACCACGTAGCCCTGCTGATCACTCAGTTTGACCAGCGCGGACGGGATCTGATCCATGGGTGGCGGCGCGCGGTAATGGCGCAATCGCGCCCGCGCCTCGTCACGCAGGGCGTTGACCTGCTGATAAGTGGCAAATGGCACGGCGCCGAATTCCGAGATTGGCGCCGTCCTGGATAACAGCAGATCCGCGTACACCATCTGCGCGAGCCGGAAGTCGGGATTGGCGGCCAGCAACCGCCGCAGGTCCGTCATGGCGGCATCGATGTGGCTGCCACTGACGTTTTGCAGCGCCTGCACCAGGATCGCCTCCTGCCCCGGATCCGGTTCATGCAACCGGGCATGGCTGGCAATAATGTTCCCGGCGGCTACGGATGCAGACCACTGTGACAACAAAAGCAGAGAAATGACAAGGCTGCGCATGATGGTGATGTCTCCGGATCAGCGCACTGTTTCTTCAACAATCTTCCAGTCCGCGCCAACCTTCTTCATGATCAGGATCTTGCGCACGTCATCGCTGAAGGCATCGGACTGGTAGTGCTGGTCGAATGAAATTTGCGCGTGTTCCGGCCCATGTTCAACAACCTTCATGCTGGCCAGATCCACCCGGATAAAACTTGACTGCTGCAGCCGCGCGCGACGAGTTTGTTCCCATTGCGCGCGGGAAGTACCGTCCGCAGGTGCAAACTCGGCGCCATAGGCGGCGAGGTAGGCCGCTACATCCCGTTCCGACCAGACCTTGGCCCAGGATTCCACTGCGGCGCGCAGCTCCGGCTCGGACGAAACCTGCGCGGGCACCGGCGCGGGTTTTTCCGTGACCGGTTCAGGCTCGGGCGCCGTGTCCACGGCAACAGGTTGCGGGGCTGAAACCGGCTGCGCTGGTTGTGGTTGCGGCTGCGGCTGCAGTTGTGCCTGCGGTTGTGGTTGTGCTGGAGCCGGCGCGGCAACACCGCCTGCTGGCTGCCCTGGATTGGTCGGCGCGGCCGCTGCCAGCGCCGTCTTGCCTGCGCCATTATTGGACGCGGGGACCGGGAACAGATCGTCAATCATCGCCAGCTTGGCCTTGGCGGAACTGTTGGCCTCGTCCAGTTGCAGCGCGTGATTGTAGGCCTGACTGGCCATCTTGGCGTAGATATCGCCGAGATTTTCATGGGCCGTGGCATAACTGGGATGGGTATTGATGGCCATTTGCAACGCCTTTTGTGCGGCTTCGAAATCGCCACGCGCGGCATGCACCACGGCCAGGTTGTTGAATGGCTCCGGCAGCTCGGGATGTTCCTCGGTGATGTGCTGAAATATTTCGGCCGCCTGGTCGAGCCGATTCATGCGTGCCAATACCAGTCCCTTGAGAAATTGCAGGGTCACATCGGACTTGTTCTGCGCCAAATCAACCTCGACCTGGTCCAGGGCCGGTTGCAACTTGCCGTCGGCAATCAATGCCTGAACGTCGGCAGCTGCGCCGTGGGTGGCCACCATCCAGAACGCAAGCGCAACTGCAAAAATAACTCTCACACGGATTTCTCCACGGCGTGTTTGAACCGCTTTCCCCGCGGCATCGTTACCGGCAGGGACAGGTGGCAACGGCACACCCCCTGCATTTTATGGGGCCGACTGGTCCAAGGCAATTTCGCTGCATGCCACCGGCACGGAACCGAACCGGGACGGGAAGCCCGTATACATCTCTTGTAATACCGGATCCTCCTTTGGCAAACGCACATCGACCCAGTGAATGCGCTGCACATTCGGATAGGGCACAACTACCGGCTGGAACCCCTGTTCACGCAACTGCCGCAGGCGCTCATTTACCTGCGATTGCGAGGAAAACAGCCCCAAAGAGACTGCATTGGCGAGATTGCCGCGATCAATGAGACGATAGTCCTGGATACCCTTTTTCGCCAGCGTATCCAACACGGAATCGACGCCCTGCCGCGACTGCTGTGGAGACAGGTAGACCCAGAACAGGCTTCGATCCGCGTCTTCGCCGACGCGGCTGCGCAGCGGGATCAGGCGCACCCGGAACCAATCCGCGAGCCAGATAGCGTGTTTTTCCTCCGGCAAGGGCCCGAATGAGAAGCAGGAGTATTCTTCGACACCCGCAACCCCGGCACCCGATGCAGTGCCAGGCAAATCCAGATCCGGCAGCTGATTCACCAACTCATCCGGCCCGGCGCCAGTACCGGCCTGGATCTCCGCCGGCACACTTGTTTCCGTCTGCAAACCCGGGTCATTTACCGCCTGTGCCGCCGGCTCGAAGTCGAGTTGCCCTTCCAGTTCCTCCCGCGCTGCAGGCAATTGTGCAAGTTCACGCAACAACTTGAGTTCTCCGACGCGGGCCGGCAGCGTCAGCGCCTCGGACTGGTTCGCGCGTGCCGTGCGGGTATCCGCATCAACCTGCCAGCCATAATGCACGAGGTTCAGTGCCAGCAGACACAGTGCCACCCAGCGCATGTTATTTATCCCGCGCTGCAAGCAGCATGCCGTCAAACACGAGGCTTGGGATATGCGCGCATGAATCCGGAAGGAACGGCAGGACGCGCTCGGCATCCCCGCCCGTGGCAACCGGCACACCGCCGGGGCCACACTGCCGTTCCATCAATTCCAATGCCATACGCAGCATGCCGGCAACACTGAGCAGGCAACCATTGGCGACGCAGGCGCCGGTGGACTGCCCGAGTGTGACACCCGCCTCCGGATTTGCATGCCGGATCCCGGCGGTCTTTGTCTGCAGCATCGATTGGGACAGCGCGATTCCCGGAGCGATGAGCCCACCCAGATGCCGCCCGTCCGCCGCCACGACGTCTGCCGTCACTGCGGTGCCGATGTCAAACACGCACACCGGACTCTGAAACCGGTTCCAGGCCGCCAGCATGGCCAGCCAGCGATCCACGCCCATCTGGGCCGGCTCAGCATAGGCGCTGCGCACACCGCATCGCATCGCTTCTGGCTCCAATTGGATCGGTTCCTGGTCCCAGCGCGAACTCGTCATGTCGTGCACGGCCGTCAATACCTGCAAACTTCCCACGCTGGCCACCAGGACCCGCTCCGGCGCCGCGATGCCGTGCAATTGTTGCTGTAACTGCAATTCCCATCCCGGCCCACATGGATCCACGGACCCGGTTTGCGCATAACTGCCCGCAGACCAGGTTGCCCACTTGGCGCGGCTGTTGCCGAGGTCAAACAGCAGCATCATTCAGCGCAGGCGCAGGCTGAGTTCACCGCTGGCAAATTCCCGCTCCACACCGTTCACGGACATGCGCAGCATTCCGGCATCCGTGATGCCAAGCACATGGCCATGCAGGGTCTCCGCCGCCATGCGCAGCTCGGCGGTGTGGCCAATACTCAAATCATGTTGGCGCCATTCATCCCGGTAGGCGCTGATCGTCCCTGCGGCCAGGGCAGCCAACATATCGATCAATTCCTCCACCATCACCACCACAATCTCATTTCTTGTCGGAAGGTGCGCGCAGCATTGACTTAAATCCGCGGGCTGGTTATCTCCGGCCACCGCCATTCCACGTGGTAGCCTTACGTTCAATCCGACCCCAATGACTATTTCCATGGGTCCGGCCAGTTGCGCCCGGGATTCGATCAACAGCCCGCCCACCTTGCAACCCTGATACATCAGATCGTTCGGCCACTTCAGTCCTATCGCGCGGACACCAATCCGAAGCAACGCGCGTATCAATGCGGCGCCGGCCAGAATTGACAGCGCGCCGGCGCCAGCGGGCGCCGCCTCCAGTCGCCAGCCCAGGGACAGGCAGATCCCGCTTGCCAGCGGTGATATCCAGGTAGTCCCGCGGCGCCCGCGGCCGTTGGCCTGGAATTCGGCCAGCAACACACGGCCATGACAATCCGGAGCCTGCAACAAACGCTGGCTGGTGGAGTCGGTGAAAAAATCAACCCGCACTTCCTGCAGCGCAGCCCTGATGTCGGGTCGCAACCCGGCCTGAATCCGATCCGCATCCAGCAGGTCCACGGGATGCGCCAGTCTGTAACCATGCCCGCGAATGCGATCGAGTTGCACTCCCCGTGCCGTCAACCCGGCAAGCCGCTTCCATATCGCGGTTCGTGTCACACCCAACATGTGCGCGAGATCGGCGCCGGAATGCACTCCGCCATCGGCCAGCCGCGCCAGCAGTTGCCGATCGGGATCCGGGGATTTGATCCGCGATTGAAAGGATTGCGTCTTGCTCACAGGAGATTCACCTGGCCCGGTGCGGACTTTCCGAGATCAACTCAGGCAGGGAGAACTCTTGAAAATTCGGCGGACGCCGCCGCCTGAAGCGGAATATTAACCACCACCGGTGATATCGAAGACATCATCTTCCTTCTTGCCGTTCCCGGGGCGGGAAGATTTGTCCTTGCCACGCTCAGCGCTGCCGGAAGCAGGCAGCAGCGTTTCCTCTGCCGCAACCGCGCCGCCACTGGCAGGCAGCAAGGTTTCATCGTCAGACCCGCCCGCCGGCGCAGCGGTTGCGGAGGATCCTGGCAATAAGGTTTCATCGTCAGACCCGCCCGCCGGCGCAGCGGTTGCGGAGGATCCCGGCAGTAATGTGGCCTCCGCGGATTCCACGCTTTCCCGTAACCCGTCCAGGTCGTCGCCGCCCGCATCCGGGCCCGGGTCCGCTTCCGGCTCAAGAACGAAATCCGATTGCACCGGCGCGGAAGCAGGTGCCGCCGCTGCGCCAGCGGGACGCGACCCGTCCTGGGCCAACACCGTGACACCGGACTCACCGAGTTCCGGCATGACAAACTCGAACTCCAGTTTGTGCAGCCTCAGGCGATCACCATGTTTCAACCGAACTTCAGCGCTTACCGGCCGATCATTGACGAAGGTGCCATTGATACTGCCCTGATCCATGACCCAGTAACCAAAGTCCTTGAATTCAATCAGCGCATGCCGGCGCCCGATGGTAGCGCTGGGGATCACGATATAGTCGAGAAACTCCGTGTCCTTCCCGCCGACCCGCCCCAACATAATCGGCTTGAGGCCCAGCTTGTACATTCCCAGGGTCGTGCTGCCGCTGACATCGCGCAAAAAGGCCTCAGCCACATAACGGCGCTGTTCCTGGCGCGCCTCTCGACCACGCTTAAGCAGGATGATGATGATGGCAATCAAAGTGGTAATCAGCACGACCGCGGAGACAAGGATAAATATCGAACGCAGGCGATCGTCATTTCCCGCCGTGGAAACGGGACCGGAGGCCGGGACCACTGCGGGCGCTCCGGTTGACGATTCGACAACGGCCGGCGCCGTGCCGGTTACGGTGGATCCGGGTTCGATGGGCGCCGCCGCCGTATCGGTTACAGTGGATTCGGGTTCGATGGGCGCCGCCGCGTCGGTTGGCGCGGATTCGGGCCCGGTTTGCGCCGGCGCCAGGTCCGAAATGCCTGGCGGTTCAGCCCCGGCAGGCGCCGCCGGATCTGACGCAATTGGTTGTTGTTCCGCCGCGTTATCCGGCACGGGGGATACCGGCTCATCCTGGGCATGGACCATGCCTGCACAGACGAACACAGTGACAAACAGGAAGCTGAACCAGCGCATGCTCATGACCGCGGCGTCCGGGCGCGAAGGGATTCGCATATTATACGGTTTGCAGCCTGTCCACTGCATCACGGCCCGGGTTTCGGCCCACGAGCCACCGGCCGCGCCGGATCTGCGCACCACTCGCTCCATGAACCCACGTACAGCCGCGGCATTGGCAATCCTGCGGCTGTGGCAGCAAGTACATTGTGGCAGGCGGAAACGCCTGAGCCGCAATAAAATGTGACGTCACCGGGATCCGTCGCCCCATACATGGCCAGATGCTGCTGACGCAACCGGCCGGCAGGGAGAAAGCGTCCGGTCGCATCCAGGTTGTGCTTCCAGAAGTGGTTCCGTGCACCGGGGATATGCCCGGCGACCGGATCGATGGTCTCCACTTCTCCCGCATAACGGGCCGGCTCGCGGGAATCCAGCAACAACGGCAGCTGACTCACTTCGTCCAGCCGGACCAGCATGTGCGGGTTGGGGGTTCCGGCAAACCGGGCAACCGGCCGATGAAACTCACCGGTTTCCTGTTCCACGCCGAGCTCCAGCCACGCCTGCCAGCCGCCGTCCAGGACCGCTGCCTTTCTGTGTCCCATGTATTGCAGCATCCACCACAACCGGCCGGCAATGGAGCCGCCGCCAGCGTCGTACACTATGACCTGCGAACCCGGGCCAATGCCGAATCCGGAAAAAACCTGCGTCAATCGTCCCGGCGTCGGCAGAGGATGGCGGCCGTGATCCGTTACCGGTTCGTCGCTCAAATGGTCATGGAGGTGCGCATACTGGGCGCCCGGGATATGGCCTGCCAGGTAGGCGCGAAATCCCGCGCCGGTGTCCAGCAGGTCGTAACGGCAGTCAATGACAACCCAGTCAGGCGCATCCCGGGCGGACTCAAATTCACGCGCATCAATAAGTGATATGAACATCGGCAGGCATCATATAACGGCATCCGTGCCCCCAATAGCCCACAAACCGCTACGCCCATGCTGCGCCGGTTTCATGCTGATGGGCGTCTTGCTCGTGCTGTCGACTGCGATAAGCGGCTGCGCGACCCTGTCCTATTACCGGCAGTCGATAACCGGACAGCTGCAGATACTGGCGCAAAGGCAGGACATGCAGACGCTGGTGCTGGCGCCGGAGACACCGGAGTCCCGTAAAGCCCAGCTTCAGGCAGTGCCTGAACTGCTGCGATTTGCATCTGACCAATTGGCATTACCGGACAATGGCAGCTACCGGACGTTTGTGGCACTGGAACAATCGTTCGTTGCCTGGAATGTATTTGCGACGCCCGGGCTGTCATTGGACGGTGTGCGATGGTGTTATCCGATCGCCGGATGTTTCGGCTACCGCGGCTATTTTTCCGAAGCGGCGGCAAGGGCCGAGGCCGGGCACCTGCGCGCGTCCGGACATGACGTGTATGTAGGCGGCGTGGCGGCTTATTCCACACTCGGCTGGTTCAAGGACCCGATAGTCAGTTCCATGTTGCGCGCGGATCGACTGGATTTTGCAGCACTGTTGTTCCACGAACTGGCGCACCAGAGACTATGGCTGCCGGACGACACGGACCTTAATGAGGCGTTCGCGGAGACCGTTGCGCGCATCGGCGTCGGGAAGCTGGCGCAAACCTGGGGCGACATTGACTTGCAGCGATTTCACGAGCGCGCGCAGCAGGATGATCAATTCTTCGCGCTGGTGCTGAGGCACAAGCAACTATTGGCATCCTTGTACGCCACGAACCAGCCGGATGGGCGCAAACTGGAACTCAAGCAACAGCAATTCACCATGCTCCGGGCCGACTACCGGATGCTGAAGGCCGGATCGGGCGATCCCGGCCGATTTGATCATTGGCTGGAAACCGACTTGAATAATGCGAAACTTCTGGCGGTTTCCGCATACCGGGACCTGATGCCCGGCTTGCTGCAGGTCTATCAAAGCAGCAGTCGTGACCTGGAGACATTTTATGGGTTGCTGCGGCGGTTGCAGGATTGTTCTCTGGTCGACCGTCACCAATGGGTGCGGTCCGGGGGCACCCTGCCTGAATGCCGGGCACCCGGCAGGAATCCGCCGGATTCCTGAAGCAGATCATGTCACTGGGTGACGTGGCCACGGACCTCCGCTTACAGTTTCTTGCCTTAATAGCGGTCTGGCACAGTATAATCGGCCCGAAACTTGCTTCGAATCTTGTTTAAAGAATCGGCGCGGTGCACTGACCAGCCCATGGAATTCAAATGCTGAACAAGCTTTTCGCGAAACCCATAGAGCTTCAGATTGGCGAGCAGCTGCTGAAGTTTTTTTCCATTAGGGACTTTGAATTCTGCCTGTCCGGTCGCACGTCGGTGCCCTCGCGCAAGATCACCGAGATGGTCAAGTTCACGCCCGAGCAGCTGAAAAAGGAGGCGCGCACCATCAAGGACATTGAGAAACGCTTCGTCTCCATCCTGTCCAAATCCATTGAGGATCCGCTCAGCATCAATCGCAACATTCGCGAACTGGACCCGCTGATTTTTTCCCAGGACCATAATTGGCGCGACATCATTTCGTCCATGAACACCGGCGGCGATGAATTGAATCCGTTCCGGCGCGTGGCGTTGGTGAAATACATGCAGTACCTGTCATCGCGCCAGGAGATCATCAAATACCTGTACTCGGAAAAGAAGAAATTCATGGATGAACCCGGGCAACGCGAAAACGAGGCCGCGGAGAACACAAAATTCAAGGACACCCTGATCCTGGAAAATACGCTGTTCGAGCCGAATCTGGGCGCGGATAACAAAACCAGGGAATACGAGCGCCTGCCGAAGGGTGAGGTCATCAGCCTCACCGTGGAACCCAACGCGCAGGTGGAAATCCTGCTGTCCAAGCACGCGTGCAAGTTGGTTGCGGGCGAGACGCTGAAATTCATGGATCAGGCCGGCAGGCAGTATGAATTGCGCAAGGGCCGCAATATCATCGGCCGGGACACCATCAGCAACATCATGATTGACCCGTCGCTACGCGACGTGTCCCGCCTGCACCTGGTAATCGAGAAAATTGACGAACACCACGTGAGCCTGACGGACATGTCGGCACACGGGACCTACCTGCCAATCCAGAATCTGCCACAAAAGCGCGGCTGAATTCGACTGCCCGCCGCAACGGTGCAAATTCCGGGTCCGGCCGTCCTGGAGATTCGCACTATCAATATGAACAGTTATTATTTATCGGAATAAAAATTCTTTGGTAGACTTGTCGGCCCTTTGACTTTATTGCGCAATATCAAGGAGTTGATTGACTTATGAGCGTAACGATGTTTGACGTCGCCTCTCGCGCCGCGGAATACGACGCCCGCGCGCCCCAGGATATTCTCCGTCTCGCACTGGAAAGTTTCGAAACCGTGGGGATTTCCTTCAGCGGAGCCGAGGATGTAGTTCTGATCGACATGGCGCTGAAGATTCGTCCGGACATCCGCGTTTTCTCGCTGGACACGGGGCGGTTGCATGTGGAGACCTACCGCTTCCTGGAACAGGTGCGCAAGCACTACCACATCGATATTGATGTGTTGTCACCGGACGCAGCCGGGGTGGAGAAAATGGTACGCGCAAAGGGATTGTTCAGTTTCTACCAGGAGGGCCACAAGGAATGCTGCGGCGTGCGCAAGGTGCTGCCGTTGCGGCGCAAGCTGGCGACCCTGGACGCATGGGTTACCGGACAGCGCAAGGACCAGAGCCCGGGGACCCGCGCCAACGTACCGGTGGTCGAGGAAGATCGCGCGTTTTCCGCGGCCGGCCGGACGCTGTTCAAGTTCAACCCGCTGGCCAACTGGAGTTCAAAGCAGGTCTGGCACTACATTCGCAGTAATGACGTCCCCTCCAATGAACTGCATCAGCGCGGGTTCATCAGCATTGGCTGCGAACCCTGCACGCGGCCGGTGCTGCCCAATCAGCATGAGCGCGAGGGCCGGTGGTGGTGGGAAGAAGAAACCATGAAAGAATGCGGTTTGCATGCCGGCAACCCGGCAGTCCCGGGCAAAACCTGAACGCTGCCATGCGCATCACCATGGTCAAAAAGATCCTGGCAGACGGAAGTCCGTGCCGGAAATGCGCGGAGGTCGAGACCCGGCTCAGGGACAGTGGCCACCTCAACCGTATCGATAGCATTGTGATTGCAGACGAGCGGGATCCCGACAGCGAGGGGCAGAAACTGGCCCGGCGCCACGGCGTGGAACTGGCCCCTTTTTTCATCGTCGAGCAGGACGACGGGAGCACGCGCGTTTACACCATTTTTCTGCGCTTTTTGCGCGAGGTGCTGCAAGGGGAGGCCAACGCAAGCGACGAGGTGCAGGAAATCATGGAGCGCGGCCCGAACCTGGATTTTCTGTAACTGGTGCACCCCTGTGCTGTGGAAACAACGGAACTTGTTCCGATGTTTCCACAGCACGGATCAAAGTGACGGCAGGTCGATATCCTTGAACAGCCGGTCCAGATCCTCCTGACTTCCAGTTTGCATCGCCCGATCCACGAGGTCGCGACCAAGGTGCGGCGCAAACAATTGAATGAATTCGTACATGAATCCGCGCAGCACCGTGCCACGCCGGCAACCGATTTTGGTGGTGCTGGCCTCGAACAGATGGTTTGCCGGCAATGAGACCAGTTCCGGATCAAGCCTGCTGTCGTAGGCCATGCTGGCGACAATGCCCACGCCCAACCCAAGTTTGACGTAAGTCTTGATGACATCGGCATCCGTCGCTGTAAACACCACCTCCGGACTGAGATTCAAGGCATTAAAGGCGCGGTCCAGTTGCGAGCGGCCAGTAAATCCGAACACGTAGGTAACGATGGGATAGCGGGCGATCTCCTCCAGCGTCAGGCGTGGCAAGGCTGCCAGGGGATGCCCGGTCGGAACCAGGACCGAGCGGTTCCACCGGTAACACGGCATCATGACCAGGTTTTCAAACAACTCCAGCGCCTCGGTGGCAATGGCAAAATCCACGTTGCCGCGGGCAGCCATTTCCGATATCTGGATCGGCGTGCCCTGGTGCATATGCAGCGAGACCTTGGGATAGCGACTGCGAAACGACTGGATCACCGGCGGCAATGCATAGCGCGCCTGGGTATGGGTGGTCGCCAGCGACAGGTCGCCCCGGCGCGGATCGGCGAATTCGTCCGCGATCCGGCGGATGTTCTCGGCCTGCGCAAGTATGCGCCCGGCGACAGCAAGAATCTCGCGCCCTGCAGGCGTGACTCCCACCAGATGCTTGCCGCTGCGTTGGAAAATGTGCACGCCCAATTCATCTTCGAGCGTGCGAATCTGCTTGCTGATCCCCGGCTGGGAGGTAAACAGGGCCACAGCCGTGGCCGACACATTCAGCTTGTGGTTGGATACTTCCCAGATGTACTTGAGTTGCTGCAGTTTCATGTATTGATATGAATCAGTTATAAGAATAGATGAGATAATTACTTTTCAGTATAGTTGGTCCCCCATAGAGTACAACGTCGAGTCATCTGTTGTGGCAGGCAGCCACCCATCGGGAGTCAGATCACCATGGAGTTTCAACTTCCCTACACCGTGGCAGGATTTTTTGTGGGGTTTATCGTTGGACTCACCGGCGTTGGCGGTGGATCGCTGATGACCCCGCTGCTCGTGCTCCTGTTCGGCTTCAAGCCGGCGGTGGCGGTGGGCACCGACCTGCTTTACGCCGCCATCACCAAGTCCGGCGGCATCGTGGTGCATCAGCGCAAGGGCAATATCGAGTGGCGCATTGTCCGCCTGCTGGCCTCCGGCAGTATTCCCGCCTCGCTGCTGTCGCTGTTGCTCCTGCGCTATCTGGATGCCGCCGGTGTCAACTATGACCGCATGATCACACTGGTACTGGCAGTGGCGCTGATTCTGACGTCACTGGTGCTGGTGTTCCGCAAACAGATGGAGACCTTGAGCCAGAAGGAAAATCTGGACCTTATTCGCACCCTGCATCGGCGCCTGCGTACCCCGATGACCATCACCTCCGGTGCATTCATTGGATTTTTTGTCACCTTGTCATCGGTGGGCGCAGGGGCACTGGGTGCGGCAATACTCTTCTTCCTGTATCCACGCATGCGTCCCATCACCATTGTCGGCACCGATCTTGCGCATGCGATACCCATTACCGCCATCGCCGGGCTGGGACATGCGCAGCTTGGCACGGTGGATTTCGTCCTGTTGGCGAATCTGCTGATCGGATCGCTGCCCGGTATCTATCTGGGCAGTCACACCGGCTCCAGGGTGCCGGACCACGTCATGCGTCCCATCCTTGCCGGAATGCTGCTGTTAATCGGCGTGCGCATGGTGTTTTAATCGCCGCTTGTGTGTTCCCGACACCAGCGGCATACGACCGGCATGGACGACCGCCACGGATGGCGGAAGTGCAGAAAACGCAGGGAGCGGTTTTCTGCCGGCGGAAGTGCAGAAAATGCAGGAGCAATTTTCTGCCAGTACGTCCATGTACATCGCCGCGTGTGTGCTCCTGCACACGCGGCATACAGTACGTCCGTGTACATAAAAAACCCCGCGCGAATATGCTTATTCGGGCGGGGTTCCACCGGCTCCGGCCGGTACATCGGACTCAGACCTGGGCGCGCCGATACCCCTCGATAATCGCCGCCATCTTGTCCTTGAGCAGAAGTTTCTCCTTCTTCAGATTTTCGAGGCTGAATTCATCCATGGCCTCGGCGCGCAAGTTAGCGTCATGAACACGTTGCTTGAGTTCCACATGTTTCTGATAAAGGCGCTGGAAATCCGTACTTTTCGAAAGCAACGTATCCACAATCTGCTGGTCATATTCAAACATGACTCCCCCTTTGGGTTTCTGAGTTGCTGTGGTTTTGCCTTGGACTGCGGGAAGGTGGAAAGACGGAATGAATACGGCTGCATGCCTTGTGGCCGGTCCCTGCCAGGCAGGGCCGTTGCCCCCTACGCGGTGGCTGAGTTTTTCTGGAAGCTTCATCATGCCTTTCCAGTGTTAACCTTAGTGCAGAAATTGCGCTTCCTCAAGACCCCGGCCCAACTTCGACGGGAAATATTTTCATGCTTTTTTCCATCAATTAATCAAGACGTTATGACGCATCATGGGTTTGCATTCCCACGTTTGCCCTGCACCGGGGGGCACCAGCCTGCCCGGTGGCTGGTGCTGGGTGCATGTCTTTGGCTCGGCCTCGCAGGGCCAGGTTCCGCGACAGATGTTTCCCCGCTGCCAATTGCTGAAATTGCCCCGGGCATATTTGTGCATCAGGGGCGCCACGTTTCCCTGGAGGACCCTGCTCGCGCCGACAGTGCCAATATTGGCTTCATCGTCGGTGAACGCTGCGTGGCAATCGTGGATACCGGCGGATCCGTTGCGATGGGTGCTGCCTTGCTGGTCACGGTGCGCGCGGCCACCGAAAAACCGATCTGTTACGTCATCAATTCGCACGGACATTTCGATCATGTCCTGGGTAATGCTGCCTTTACAGACCTGCCCGGGGTCCAATTCGCCGGACATTCCAATCTGGCGGAGAACCTTGGCGCGTCCACGGATTTTTTCCTGCGTCAGTTCGCCGCGGAACTGGGACCCGCCCCGGCGGCCGGCCAGATCGTATTGCCGACATTGCAGGTGGCAGATCGGCAGGAGTTGGATCTGGGCGGCCGGGCACTGGAATTGCAGGCGCATGCGACCGCCCATTCGCACGCTGATCTGACTGTGTATGACCGCGAAACCGGCACGCTTTGGCTGGGGGATCTCCTGTTCATGGAGCGCATTCCAGCCCTGGACGGTTCATTACTTGGCTGGATTGAGGTAATGGAACGGCTGCAAGTCATCGCCGTCAACCGGGTCGTGCCCGGCCACGGGCCGGCCAGCGCGCCATGGCCCGCGGCATCGCTGCCGCAAATGTCCTACCTCCAATCATTGCGCGATGAGGTGCGCGCCGGTATCGGCGCGGGAGAGTTTATGGAAGACCTGATGAAGACGGCGGGTGCGCAGCAGAGGTCGCAATGGTTGTTGCACGAGTTTAACCACGAGCGCAACGTGTCCCGGGCGTTCACAGAGCTGGAATGGGAATAATGCTCTCAGAAGCGCAGCGGGCTGTACGGCGCGGGATCAATGTCCGGCGTGATACCGGACACCAATTGTGACAGCAGCTTTCCCGACCCCGCCGCCAGCGTCCACCCCAGGTGGCCGTGCCCGGTATTGAGGTAGACATTGCCCAGATGCGCGCGTCCGATAATCGGCACGCCATCACAAGTATAGGGGCGGAGCCCCGCCCACGCACCGACATCCATTGTCGGTTCCGGAACGAATGCCGGAAAGACTTCCCCCACGACCCGCTTCAAATTTTCAATTCGCCCGGCCGTCAGGGTCAGATCAAACCCGGCGAATTCCGCCGTCCCCGCCACGCGCAGCAGGCCATCCAGGGGCGTCATTGCCACGTGCCGCGCATCGTCCACCACCGGCATGCCCGGCATGACCCCGCTTCCCGACATGGGCACCGTGATGGAATACCCCTTGACCGGCTGTATGGGGAGATGCAATCCGATCCCTGCACCCAGTGCCGGCGCATGACTTCCCGCGCACAGGACAAACCCATCCGCTTCCATGTCGCCCTGGCCCGTCTGCAGCGCCGATACTTTGCTCCCGGTAAGCACGAATCCATTCACCTCGACATTGCCGCAGAACTCGACGCCCTGTCGTGACATTGTTGCCGCCAGGGCTGAACAATATCTGTGCGCGTTACCGGACTCGTCATCGGGAAAATGAATGGCACCAACCAGGCGCGCCACCACATCCTGCAACGCCGGTTCCACGCGCAAGGCGCCGGCCGGATCCAGAATGTTGGGCGTGACGCCGCTCCCCGCGAGCAGATTTGCCAGGCTCACGCCTTCAGCAAACGCCTCCCGGTCGCGGTAGATCTTCAGACTGCCGCGGCAGATCTGGCCATAATCCAGGGCTTCCTTCTGCCGCAACTCGTGTAATGCGGCGAGACTGAATCGCGCCAGGCGCGCATTGGACATGGCATTCCTGTGGAAACGCTCCCTGCCGGAGTGGTGCAGAAAGCGCAGACCCCAGAAAAACATCGAGCCCAGCGCGGCAGGACGCAATAGCACCGGGGCATCCTCGCGACCGAGCCAGCCAATCACCTTGGGCAGGATACCGGGCATGTTCCACGGCTCCGCCTGGCTCGGGGTCAACATGCCGGCATTGGCAAAACTGGTCCCGAGCCCGGCCCCGGCATGGCGGTCAACTATGGTCACGCGATGACCCTGGGCCGAAAGGTAATAGGCCGAACTCAGCCCGAGCAGCCCGGCTCCGATGACGATGAACTTCATGGAAGGATCCTTTCGTTCAGTGCAGTGCGGGATAGATCGCAGGCGTCGCCGACGGGGTCGGACAGGAAGACGGCATGGGGGCGTATGGTAACATGCGCGAAATTTCGATCCGCTTTGACCCGGATCGGTATCGCAAACGCGATTTCCACATTCTGCATTTCTTCCACCTCCCGGAGAAGCCGCGGTGCAGCCCATATTGGCCGACCTCGTTGCCCATCTCGAACTGGAACGTTTGGAGGAAAACCTGTTCCGCGGCCCCAGCCGCGATATCGGCACGGCGCAAGTGTTTGGCGGTCAGGTCCTGGGTCAGGCCTTGAAGGCCGCTCAATTCACCGTCGACCAGCGCAATGTGCATTCCCTGCACGCCTATTTTCTCCGCCGCGGTGATTTCGATGCCCCGATTGTTTACGAGGTGGATCGCAGCCGGGACGGCAACAGTTTTTCCGCCCGGCGCGTAGTTGCAATCCAGCACGGTCATCCAATTTTCACGTTGTCGGCCTCGTTCCAGTCGCTGGAAGAGGGCCTGGAGTTCCAGCCACCCCTGCCGGATGTGCCGCCGCCGGAACAACTCTCCAGCGTGCGCGAGTACGAAACACGGAATCTGGGACGCCTTCCCGAGAAAGTGCACCGGCTGCTCAAATTATCCGAGCCCTTCGACCTGCGTCCGGTGGAGTTGGGGACGCAGCATCAAGCCGAGGATGTGGCCGCTTGCCGCCAGTTCTGGCTGCGCACCGTGGATCGACTGCCGGATGATCCCGGTCTGCACCAGTCCATACTGGCATATGTGTCCGATTACGGCCTGTTGACGACCACGCTGCAGCCCCATCGCGTCCATTTCACCGACATGAATCTGCAGATGGCCAGCATTGACCACGCCATGTGGTTTCACCGGCCGTTCCGCGTGGATGAGTGGTTATTGTGTGAATACGAGGCCATTTCCACCTCCAATGCGCGCGGCCTGGCGCGAGGGGCCATCTTCCAGCGCGACGGCAGGCTGGTGGCCACAACCATTCAGGAGGGTCTGGTGCGCATTCGCGCAGGGCAACAGCAGTAAAGTTATTTCAACGGCCACTGGGTGCAACCTCGCCCCCGGCATTCTACATATTGGAATAGTTCGGTCCGCCACCGCCTTCCGGCGCCACCCAGACAATATTCTGGGTCGGGTCCTTGATATCGCAGGTCTTGCAGTGCACGCAATTCTGGGCATTGATCTGCAGGCGTGGCCGGTTGTCGCTGGTAACGATTTCATACACGCCGGCCGGACAGTAACGCTGCTCGGGCGCATCATAATCGGCCAGGTTGATCCCAATCGGCACCTGCTTGTCGCGCAGGGTCAGGTGGCAGGGCTGATCTTCCCCATGGTTGGTGCTCGACAAATACACCGAGGATAACCGGTCAAAACTCAATACCCCGTCCGGCTTCGGATACTCAATCCTGTTGCAGTCAGCGGCCTTGTCCAGCGTTGCGTGGTCGGGCGTGCAATCGCGCAGCGTCAGCGGAAGCCGGCCGCGAAACACATTCTGATCGATGAAATTGAAGGCCGCGCCGCCAAACAGCCCAAACCGGTGCAGCGCCGGGCCAAAATTTCGTGAGCGCCACAATTCGTCGTGGATCCATGATTTCCGGAAAAGATCCCGATAGGTGGTCAATTCCACGCCGCCACTCCCGCCATCGCCGAGATGCGCACTGATTGCCACGGCTGCGAGCAGACCGGACTTCATGGCCATGTGCGTGCCTTTGATCTTGGAAAAATTGAGCGTGCCCGCGTCGCAACCCACCATGAGTCCGCCCGGGAAAGTCATGCGCGGCAACGAGTTCAGGCCACCCTTGGTGATAGCCCGTGCGCCGTAGGTAATCCGTTTTCCCCCGGCCAGTGTTGTTCGAAAAAGCGGATGGTGTTTGAGGCGTTGAAACTCCTCGAACGGGTTCAGAAACGGGTTGCTGTAATTGAGGTCAACGATTAGTCCGGCCGCAACCTGCCGATTCTCAAGGTGGTACAGGAAGAACCCGCCACTGGATCCGCGTCGCAGGGGCCAGCCGGCACCGTGGACCACGAGTCCGGGCCGGTGCTGCGCCGCTGTTACCTCCCATAACTCCTTGATGCCGAGGGCGTAATGTTGCGGGTCTGCGTCACGATCAAGCGCAAATTTCCGGATTAGGTGCCGGCCGAGATGACCGCGGCAACCCTCCGCGAATACCGTGAACTTGCCGCGCAATTCCATGCCCGGCGCGAAACTGTCCTTTTTACCGCCGTCGGCGCCGATACCCATGTCTCCGGAAATGACTCCGGCTACGGCGCCTGCAGCATCGAACAAAACTTCGGCGGCGGCGAAACCCGGAAAGATTTCCACTCCCAGCGCCTCGGCCTGTTGCGCCAGCCAGCGACAGACATTGCCCAGGCTGACGATATAGTTGCCGTCATTGTGCATGGGCGCCGGCACCAGCAGGTTCGGGACCCGAAAGCCTTGCTCTGAACCGGTCAGAAAATGAAATTCGTCCGCGCAAACCCGGGTGTGCAACGGGGCGTTCCGGCTGCGCCAGTCTGGCAGTAACTCATCCAGCGCGCGGGTCTCGATGACCGCGCCCGACAGGATATGGGCGCCAATCTCCGAACCTTTCTCCAGGACACAAACCGTGAGATTTTGATTCCGGCTTGCCGCCAGCTGCTTCAGGTGTATCGCTGCGGAAAGTCCGGCCGGACCGCCGCCGACGACGACAACATCGTATTCGACCTGGTCACGTGCGGCGGGATTGGTGCTCATCGGTAACCGTCTCCGGTGCGATGGGGACGCTGCCGGCGGGGAACCCGCCGGCAGCGCAAAGCCGGTGCTTTTATTTCTTTTGCTGAATGTACAGCGTCCAAAGCCGCGCCAGATCTGTCAACGCCTTGTTCTGCGTCACAGCGGCGAAGGCAGTCTTTGCCTCCTCAATCCTGCCCAGTCTGAAGTAGGCAATGCCGAGTTGCAGATTGGCCGTGTCCAGCGCGGTCACGTTGCCCTTGCCCAGGCCGCGCTGTAATGCAGCCACGGCGGCGTCCAACTGGCCATAGTTAAGGTATGCCTCGCCGGTCTTGACATCGGGGTCGCCGGAGGCCGCGGCGGCGGTTTCCTTTTCCACCTGGGCCAATGCCTTGGAGTCATCGCCAGCCTGCGTGCTGGCCATGGTCAGCAGGCGCTTCTGCCGGTCGGCGGCTTCACCCATTCCCAGGGTCTGGTTGGCGAATCCCTTGTCGAGGACGGACTTCGCTTCGCCCGGCAGTCCCAGCTGGATTGCGAGTTCAGCCAGTTCGATATACTCGCCCTCATCCTGCAATACGTCGGTTTCGTTCATCAATCGCAGGATTTCGAAATTTTCCCGGTCACCCAGTTCCGGCAGGTCCTGCACCATCTGGATGCGATCACGCCAATATTTCGGTGACGGGAAACGCTTGAGCAGCATTTCCAGGACGTCGGCTACGCCGGCGTCGTTTTTCTGCTCGTACTCCGCGCTCATAAGCAATTGCAGCCAGTCCTGCTTGACCTCCCTGCCGGACTTGTCCGCCGAGGCAATGATGGCGCGCAGGCTGGTGGCGGTGCCCTTATAATCCTTTTGCAGGTACTGCGCCTGGATAATCAACAACTGCACCTCCAGGTCACCCGGGGCGCTTTGCGCATACTTTTTGCCGTATTCAATGACCTTGTTGTAGTCCTTCACCTGGTAGGCAATTTGCGCCAGTGACTTGTAGGTCTTGGTAGTCTCTTCCGCGCTGAGGAACCCAGAAGCAATGGTCGCTTCCATGGCCCTGCCGGCCGCGGCATAGTCGGCACGCTGCAATTGAATGAACACCTTGAACTGATCAATCTTGAACTGCTCGAAGGGCGTCTTGGAGGCAACCGCCTCCGCTTCCTTTACCTTCGCCAGCGCGCCGTTCAGGTCCTTCTTTTGCGCCAACTCCTGGGCCGCCTGCAATGGTTTGCCGACCTTCGCGCCGATCTTCTCTTCTGCGATGGCCGCCGGAGTCATGGCGATGGCGCCAATCCCCAAAGCCGTTACCACGGCGATGTAGCGGGCGAAACGACCAACATTCATGTACGAATTCATCTTCGCTTTCCTCTCAATGAAAACGCCACGACGGAAGACCCGCCGTGGCGCAACTTTATAAGTCCCGATTCTTTATTCGAGGTACTGTTCGTTGCCGACAAAACCAATGCGTTGGATACCCAGGCGCTGCGCGGAAGCGAGTACGGTGGCCACATGGTCATACTTCGACAACCGATGTGGCCGCAGGTGCACTTCCGGTTGAGGATCTTTTCTGGCCTCACGTAGGAAATAGGAACGCAGCGCCGCCTGGTTGGGGACAATTGACCCGTTCCACAAAATCGTACCGTCAAAATCCACTTCGAGGTCGATGACCTCCGGCGGCACCGGCGGTGGTTCATTCTGGCCTTGCGGCATGTCAAGTTTGACGGCATGTGTTTGAATCGGAATGGTGATAATCAGCATGACCAGCAACACCAGCATCACGTCAATCAAAGGCGTGGTGTTGATATCCATCATGACCTCAGCATCGCCACCACTTGGACCCATTGACATGGACATGGTTCCTGCCTCCTTTAGTTAGTTCGCGGGTTAATGCTGGCCGGGTTCCGGCTGCGTAATAAAGCCGACTTTCACGACACCGCCGCGCTGCACTGCGACAATCACCTTGCCGATGTTCTCGAATCGCGTATACCTGTCTCCGCGCACATGGATTTCCGGTTGCGGCACCAGGACTGCGACTTCCTTCACCTTTTCGATCAGGGCGCGCGTATTCGCAATACGGCGCTCGTTCCAGAACATCTTCCCATCCCGATTCACGGCGATAACGATGTTCTCGGGCTTCGTCGTGGTGGGTTGGTTGGCCACCTTGGGCAGATCAACCGGCACAGTTTGGATCACCACCGGAATGGTAATCAGGAAGATGATCAGCAGCACCAGCATCACGTCCACCAGGGGCGTGGTGTTGATGGCGGAGATGGCTTCCGAAAACTCCTCCTCCGCGCCGCCGGTGCCCACGTTCATGGACATGTTCAGCGACCCCCGGCGGGCGACCCGGCAATGCGCTTGCCGCTCAGCAACACGGCATGCACGTCGGAGGAGAAGTTGCGCAGGCTTTCGATGGCCACCTTGTTACGGCGCACCAGCCAGTTATAGCTCAGCACCGCGGGTACGGCAACGGCGAGGCCGAGAGCAGTCATGATCAGCGCCTCGCCCACGGGGCCGGCAACCTTGTCAATGCTGGCCTGGCCGGCAATGCCGATGGCGATGAGCGCGTGGTAGATGCCCCACACCGTGCCGAACAATCCGACGAACGGCGCCGTGGAACCCACGGTGGCCAGAAATGCCAGGCCGGTCTGCAGTTCACTGTTAACCGATTCCACAGCGCGTTGCAGGGACATCGTCACCCACTCGTGCAAATCGATCTGATCCGTCAGCTTGCCGTCGTGATGCTGGGCGGCTGACAAACCGTCTTCCACAATCATCCGGTACACATTCTTGTCCGGGAGCTTGCCTGCGGCGTCCTTGATGCTGGCGGACCTCCAGAACTGCTGGCCCACGAGTTTGACCTGATTGAACAGCTTCTGCTGGTAGATCAACTTGGCGAACAGGATGTACCAGGAGAACACCGACATGATCAGCAGGATGAACAGCGTACCTCTGGAGACGAAATCGCCCTGCTGCCAGAGCGCCTTCAGTCCGTACGGGTTTTCCACGGCGACGGTTTCCGCCGGCGGCTCT